>Ga0068858_100000646_pt1 | contig 36308 bp, 31 predicted proteins | sample KBSSwiS12_FD_66589 | JGI IMG/M metagenome (GOLD analysis project Ga0068858, IMG submission 66589) | Switchgrass rhizosphere microbial communities from Kellogg Biological Station, Michigan, USA - KBS Switchgrass S1-2 | ecosystem: Host-associated > Plants > Roots > Rhizosphere > Soil ... | reverse complement strand
TGCTTCCACGGTTGCTGCTTCCACGTTTTGGGCCTCTAGTTGGGTCTCAGCGGCATGATGAAGTCCATGCGGGTGACCGGCACGTTGCGGCCGGGTCCCATGAGTTGTTTCGGGTGGCTGAAGGCGCGGGGCTCAGGCTCGCATTCGCCGTCGGACTGCTCCAGGATTTCGTCCAACAGCGCCCGCGCCTTGAAGAAGTCGCGCGTCTCGAAGCCTTCCGTGAACTTCGGCATCGCCGTTTGCAGCAGCTTCGCGGCCTGCGAAATACGACCCTGGCTTTGCCACAGCCGCGCCAATGACATCGAGGCGCGCAGCTCCCAGGCCAGCGCTCCCTGGCGGCGGGAGATGGCCAGCGATCGCTGCAGCAGGTGTTGGACGGAGGTCGCGTTGTGGGGGCTTTCCGTCGCGAGCCGGTGTGCCTTCACGCGAAGTATCTCCGCGGCGCCCCAACCGGCGCGATTGTCCTCGGCACGCGTGAAAACCGCGTCAGTGCCCAGATCTTCTGCGACCGTGGCCAGCATTTCCAGGTGCAAAGGGCTGCATAACGGGTCATCCATCAACGCGCGCAGCCGGACGTGCGCGATCCGATCGCCCGAACGCTGGCGAATTCCGACGTGCAGACATTGAGCCCATGACTGCCAGTAGCTGAGTGAATGGCGTGCCGCGCTCTCGTGGAGCAGAGCCGTCCATTCGGATGCCGCCTGCATGTTGCCCGCCCAGAGAGCCACGCCGGCAGCCTGGGTAAGGGCATAACACTGCGACAGGGTGTGGCCGGTTGCTTCGGCCAGACGCACGGACTCGGCGGCCTCCCTCAGGGCCTGTTCCGCAAAGCCCTGGATCCACAGGATCCGTCCCAACACCGCGTGGGCGGTCACGCGATGGTCGAACTGCGAAGCGCGATCACTCAAGGCGGTCACGGGTTGACCGATTGCCCGTAATTGATTGTCGACGTGGTGGCGGGCTGCGTCGTGGTCGCCAGTGAGATGCAGCGACAGCGCCAGCATGCGGTCGCAGGTGAGGCGGATCGCCGCATCTTCCGTGTCCACGCTGATGCTTTGGAACTGCCTTGCGAGCTTCGCGGATGACTGGTAGTCCGAGGCGATGATTCGATCGACCCACAGGCCCCACAGCGCACGGCGGCGGAATGAGTTGGTGCCGAGGCGGGTGGCGATGTCCAGAGTCTTGTTGAATGCCGCGGTGACACCCTTGCCGGCGCCGCGCGTGTACACGAGCGCGTCACCCAGCGCTGCGTGAATCCGCAGTTCGATAGCTTCCGGCACCGGCGTATCCGGCAACACTTCCAACGCACGCTCCAGGTAAGTGCGGTACTCATTCAGGAATGACAACTGGAACCAGTAGTGGGCGGACTTTGCGGTCAGCTCCACGCCCATGAGAGCGTTGCCATCGGTGGAGAAGCACCAGTTGAGTGCGGCTCGTACGTCGTCGATTCTCCGGCTGTCGCAGTCGAGTTTGTCTACCGAGCCGGGTTCCCACTCGTTCTCGGCCTCGCCCCAGGAGCAGCACAGCCGCGCGTGTCGCAACTTGATCGCCGCGGCTTCACTGCTTTCCTCGAGCTTCTCCGCGGCGTAGGCGCGGGAAGTGTTGAGAAGCTGGTACCACACCTGGTCCGCCGCGGTGTTCACGGTGATGAGCGACTTCGCGGCCAGGTCCGTGAGAATGTTGAGAACCGCCGTGGTTTCGACATCCGGGTCGGCAATGATCGCGGCCGCGGAGCTGTCATCAAACCGACCGGCAAAGACGCTGAGCCTGCGCAGCGCGATCTGCTCCAGCTGTGGAAGGAGCTCATAGCTCCAATCGAGCGTCGCGCGCAGAGTCCGGTGGCGCGGAATTGCGGTGCGGGGGCCTCGCGTGAGAAAACCCAACCGGTCGTTCAAGCAGGCGTCGAGTCCCCGGATACCAAAAACATCCACCCGTGCCGCGGCTAGCTCGATAGCCAGTGGCAGTCCGTCCAGCTTGCGGCAGATTTCCACTACGGTCGGGACATCCTCGTCGCGCAGCTGGAAGTGATGCAGACAGGCGGCTGCACGTTCGGAAAACAGTTGCACGGCCGGATAGCGCAATGCCTCGCTTGCTGATGTCTGGGCGCCGAGCGGCGGCAGTTCGAGCGGGGCCAACCTGAGAACCGATTCGTCCTTCACCCGCAAGGGCTCCCGGCTCGTGGCCAGGATGCGGACAGCGGTTGACCCGCGCAGAAGCTTCTCGGCCAGGAGGGCGGCAGCGTCAATGACGTGCTCGCAGTTGTCGAGCACAATCAACATCCGGTGAGACTGCAGGAACTGCATGATGTATGGCAGAGGGTCCGATGCAACAGTGGCCAGCCCCAGGGCCGCGGCCATGCGCCCGAAAATGAGACGCGGTGATGGAATCGACCCGAGGTCGACGAAGCACACGCCGTTTGCATAGGAGCTGCGGGTGAAATCGGCAGTGGCGCAGGCCACCGTGGTCTTGCCCATTCCACCCGGGCCCACGAGAGTCATGAGGCGCCGATGTTTGAGTTGGTCAGCGATCGTGGCTACCACGTCCTTGCGTCCGATCAGGCGCGTGGTGCTGGTGGGACTGAACTGTTCGGTGGACAGCGGTCCCGGGATCGCCGGTAACAGGTTGGCCAGCGGGCTGGGAGCGTTCGCAGAGCGGGTCACCGTGGCGACAAACCGGTAGCCATGGCCGGTGACGTTCTCGACGTACCGCGCCTGGGTCCGGTCTTCACCCAGGATCTTGCGCAACGATGCAATGTGAACACGCAGCGTTCCCTCCTCGACAATCGTCTCCGGCCATACCCGCTTGATGAGCTCGTTCTTGCTCACTACCGTGCCCGCCCGTTCGACCAGGCAGATCAGGATTTCGCGCGCGCGGCTGCCCAGCCGCACGGGCCGGTCGCCGCGCAGCAGGACCCGTTGAGTTGGTTTGAGAACGAACGGTCCGAAGGCGATGGCGGTCTCGCGTGAAGTCGCAATATTGAGTGTCATGATTCAACCCGGAAAAGACATGGCAGAGGAAAATACGCCGTCAGGATCAAAACGCTGCTTGAGCCGCCGCAGGCGCAGAGCGTTACACCCGTAAGCGGAATCGACCTGCTCATAGGCGTTGGGGGCGAGCGGCCTCACGTAGCCGCCCGGAATGGAGTCGCGCTCCAGCGCGCGGAACACGCTGTGGGCCCAGTGACGATGGATCGGCGCTTCGGTCTCGGTATTCGTCTCCCACGAAGCCACGATTTCAACCATGAAGTGCCGGCGCCTGAGTCCGAAGGCGGTGGCCGAACTGGCCACGCGCGTGCCCACACCGTGAAAGTGATGGAGCATGATGGATGAGCTCGGCGATGAGCGCGCTACTCCCGCGGCTACGAGCGTCGCAATCGTGTCCGTCTTCAGATCGGACAACCACTGGGTTTCGACTGCGTAGCGGCGGTTGATTTCAATGCAGGAGTCCTGTGCGGCGATCATATCCGCGTAGCTCAGCGACCCGACTCGCGTATGGATGGGATTGCCCAGGGACCGAAGGTCGGACATGACCTTCGCGCCACGAGTCGGGTCGCCGCACCAGGTGGGAACCAGGGTTGCGGTGGGCTCGCGTCCGCGAATGGGAAACAGGCCGGCGACCACCGACAGATCATCCGGTGCGTCAGCCATGTAGTCCGCGTAGCGTGCCAGGATGGCGCGCGAGTCGGTTTGCGGGAAAAGCATCATGCCACCCAACACCTTGCGCAGACAGTGCAGGCGGATGCGCATGCTCACCACGATCCCGAAATTCCCGCCACCCCCGCGCAGGGCCCAGAACAGCTCACCGTTCGTGCTGTTGTCGGCGGTCACGAGACTGCCGTCTTCCAACACGACATCGGCCGACAACAGGTTGTCCAGGGCCAGTCCGAATTTGGGCGTGAGCGATCCGTAGCCGCCGCTCAAGGTGAAGCCGGCCATGCCGACGGAGCCAAAGTTGCCGGTGACCGCGACGAGCCCGTGCGCCTGAGCCGCGCGAATGACATCCGTCGAAGTGGCGCCGCCATCGACCGTGGCCACTTGGGCGACCGGATCAATGAACACCCGGCGCATGGCGGACAAGTCAACTACCAGCCGCTCCTGGCGCATGGGCTGGCCCACCCAGTCCTGGCCACCGCCCCGGACGGAAAGGGGTAGATTGCGAACGCGTGCCGCGGTGACTACGAGGCGGACCTCATCCACGCTGCGGCAGTTGACGACATAAGCTGCCTTCGGAGTGTGGACATCGCGGGGGCGAAGGTAGTTATCGGGACCCGGCAGGTGCACGCTCGCGCCTACTGATCCGAGCAATTCGCCGAGTGTGCCGACCTTGGTCGAGTTAGCTGTTGAATTCATTCCGGCCACCTTCCTGCAGTGCAGGTGGCCAGAATGCGATCACTGAGCTACGGCGGGATTTCAATTCCGACGGCCTGGTTACTTCGGTAACAAACAGGTCGACAGCGCCCCGGCCAGTTCAGCCGAGGTTAAGGGATGGCGGATGATTCCGGCAATTCCAGCCCCGGCCAACGCAGGGGCTGCGATCTCGCGAGCGGAGATGGTTGCCAGTATGAGCGGCAATCCGGGTGCCGCGGCTCGCAGCTCATTTGCATCTTTGATTAAAGCGGCACCGCCATGCAAGTGGCAACACAGGACCGCTGCGTCAAAACGCGCCGGCGTCGTGCGGCAGGCGTTGATGGCATCCATCAGGCTGGTGAAACCAACGGGCTCGTAACCGAGGGCCGCCAATATTTCTTCGTGACGCAACAGGCGGTCGCGATCGTTTTCGAGCACCAGGACCGTCTCGCCGGTGCCCCGGCCGGAAGACTCGTGCGTTCCTTCCGCAGGCACGGCTTCAATGCTCGGCGCGCACGGTAGCCAGATGTCAAATTGAGTGCCGACGCCGGGTGTGCTGCGGACTTTGAGCGCGCCGCCGTGTTGCAGGACGATTTCGCGGACTGTGGCGAGCCCGAGACCATTGCCGCCGACGCGAGTCGAGAAGAACGGCTCGAACATTCTTTCGCGGGTCATTTCATCCATGCCACGGCCCGAGTCGATGACTGAAATCACGACGTGGCGGCCGGGCGTGAGCTCGCCGTGCTCCAGCTGGAGCGTCTCGCCTATGTTCTGCACGTCCACGTCAATTTCGATGGGGCCGGGTGCGTCGATTGCCTGCGCGGCATTGTTGCAAACGTTCAGAATGACCTGTTGTAACAATGTGTGCTCACCGAGCACTGTCGTGTTTTCCGTCGTCGTGCGGACCACCACGTTGACGTAAGGGCTCAGCGAGACATCCAGAAGCGACTTGGCCTCCGTGATGAGGGCCTTGACGCAAACCCGGCTGCGCCGGGTGTCCGTGCGGCGCCCGAAGGTCAGGATCTGGTGAACCAGATCGCGGGCACGTTCGCCGGCGCGTCGGATCTCGATGAGGCTCTCGACCGGGCGGCTGCCGGGGCGGACGTAGGCCTGCGCAGTCTCTGCGTAGCCCAGTATCGCGCCAATGATGTTGTTGAAATTGTGTGCGATGCCGCTTGCGAACGCGCCGATGGTTTCCATGCGCCGCGCGTGCTGCAGATTTTCCTGCAGGCGCTCCCGATCGCGTTCCAACGCCTCGCGATCCAGTGCGTTGGCGATGGCGTCGAAGGCCATGCGCAGCATTCCGAACTCACACCAGCGCTCCTCGGGTTCGCGACTGATCGTGTCGAAACACAACACGGCGCGGACGCGCTGCTCACCCATTGCGGGTATGCACAGCCAACTGTGGATGTTGGCTGCACGAAGCGGGCGGGTGGCTTCTGTCAGGGCAGCCTTGCACACGTCGTAGATCTGGATTGCGCCATCCTCGAGCCGGTCAAAACGGGCCGCGGCCTCGGGAGCTGATTCCGGCCAGCCCGGATCGAAGCTCACGCCTGGCCGGCTCCACTTGTAGACCTTTGCGACCGGGCCCGCGGCCACGCCCGAGACTACAAAATAAGCGCGGTCGGCGTAGTTCCACCGCGCCAGCTCGGCCAGCGCCAGCTCGACGTGAGCCGCGATCTCGTGGGGTCGGGAATTGATGAAGCGGGTGGACATACCGGCAATGATGTGTTCGATGCCGGCGCGGCGGCTCAGCACCAGCGCCCTCGACTGCAGGCGCATGCCCAGCCGGATCAGCACTCCGACCAACATCAATGATACTGCATACAACGTGAACCGATACAGCTCCGCCCGGCTCTTGGCGGAGTTCTTCTTCGCCTTCAACAGCTCGCGAATCACGCCCTGGTCCTGCTCATTGGGCAAGGCAAACAGCACGCGCACGGTCTGGTCGGTCTCCGGTAGCAGTTGCCGCAGCATCCGGGCGTGCGCGAGCAGGGAGTTGACCACCGAAGTCTGGATTTCAGACAGCCCGGACGCCGGAAATTTCGCGAGACGTTCGTCGACATCGGAGGCCGCTGTCGGCGAGGTATCCAGTGTGAGGTGCAACAGCGCCGTGGACAGGTCGCTGACCTCACGAACCAACCTGCTGCCGGGCTCCTGTGCCGCCAGTCGGGCGCTGAACAGCGCGAAGTAGGCGAGGGAGTTCTGCAGCAGGGCGTTATTGGTCTTGAACTGCTCGGTCAGCCGCTCCTGGCTGGCAACGAGCTGATCCAGGTTGCGGATGCTGATGTCGAGCTCGCGATCGTCCGCTGCCGACTTGCGCAGCATGTCAATCGAGGTGTGGAGTGTTTCAACCTCGCGCACCAGGGGATCGTAGTTGCGCAGCATCCCTGCGCGAGCGCTCAACACATCTCTATGAAGCGCGGACTCGGCGATCGCAAAGTCATCCATTGCCCGTAGACCATCGTCCAGGACAGTCGTGCCTGAATTCATGCCGCGCAGGAGCAGCCAGGTCAGCAGCAACAGCAGGCAGACCGCGGTGGCAATGAATCCGCTCGGCCTCAATTCAGCTCTCCCACGGGGCGGCCCCGGTAATTGCCGGTCAAGGTCTCGAGGAATGCCACAATGCCCGAGATCTGCTCATCGCTGAGATTGAAGTTGAGTTGCGCGGCGCCCATCTTGCGCACTGCATCTTCCAGCGTCGGGGCGCTGCCATCATGAAAGTATGGCGCGGTCTCGGCAACGTTCCTGAGACTGGGAACACGTAACATCACCGGCTCCCGCCGGCCGAGCGGACGAAACACACCGTGGCGTTGAAACAGGTTGCCGCCCACGTTGACGCCCTGGTGGCAGGAAATACAACCGAGTGATTTGAACAGCCGGTAGCCGCTCAGCTCCTGCGGGGTGAGCGCGCTGGCATCGCCGGCGAGCCAGCGATCAAAGCGGCTGCCGGGCGTGACCAGTGAGCGCTCATAAGTTGCAATGGCGTTGAGGAGGCTTTCAGCATCCGGCCCATGTCCGTAGGCGTCCGCAAACTCCTGCTCCCGCGCGGGATCGCGGCTCAGACGAGCAACTGTTTCCTCCACGCTGCTGTCCATCGTGCTGTGTGAGACCAGCGAAGCGGCTGCCTGTTCCTCCAGTGAGTGATATTTGCCTTCCCAACTCAATCGGAAGCTGAGAGCCGCGTTGAAAATCGAGGGGACGTCGAAGTTGCGTCCAGATTCCGAGCGGATGATGCCGGAGGTGTGCTGCGTCGAGCCGTTGGAGCTGGGATCGTGGCATGTTGCGCAGCCGTGCGTGCCCTGGCGGGATAGACGAACGTCTCTGAACAACTGTTCTCCCAATGCAACCTTCTTCGGATCAAACGCCGGAGGCGGCAGCACCGGCGTGATGGGCTCGTCCATCACCGGTGCAGGCGAGTTGACTTCATGCGTGGACGCGCACTCCGGCGCGAGATAACCGGGAAGCAGAAACACAGCGGACGCCACTGACGTCCACAATGAGCGGGGAAATCTCACGGCCGGCTCAATTAGTATGACTAATACGATTCAACGGGCATGGCGAAGCGGTAGCCGACGCCCCGTTCTGTCTGAATGACGCGGGGCGCGCTGGCGTCGGTCTCGAGCTTGCGCCGCAGCCGCAGAACCTGAACATCAATACTTCGATCAAAGATATCTTCGTGAACCCGGGTCGCCTGCAACAGTTGCTCCCGGGAGAGCGTCCGCTGCGGGGACTCGAGAAACGCGACCAACAATGCATACTCGCCCTTGGTCAGGGTCACCGGGACGCCATCCGGCGCCAGCAGCCGGCGTTCTTCGCGCTCCAGGCGCCATCCGCCGAATTTATAGCCGCCGCGCTGGGGTTCGCGCGCGCGCGCCAGGCGGCCCAGCTCGTGTCTGCGCAACACGGCGCGCACTCTTGCAAGCAGCTCCCGCAAACCAAAGGGCTTGGTAACGTAGTCATCCGCACCGAGCTCGAGACCAACGACCCGGTCAATCTCATCGAGACGATGGCCGGTTGTAATAATCACGGGGACATCGGAGCTGGAGCGGATTTCGCGCAGCAGGTCCAGGCCATCTTCCTGTCCGAGCCGCAGGTCGAGCAGAATCAGACTGGGCTCGCCCAACTGCAGTTGGCGGCTCAAGTCCTGGCGGCCGGCGGCGGAGCTGGCGGGAAAATCGTGTTCTTCGAAGTAGCGCGTGACCATTCGGCGCGTGGCTGGATCATCGTCCACAACGAGAATGTGGCCGACCCTGGCGTTGGTCTCCGTGCCGTTTGCGGCTTCCATCCGGAAATTATAGCCGCATCAATTCTGCATCATGACTACCCTAAAGAGGGGTGGGAACAGCCGCTGCGGAGGGTGCGATAATTTTTGTCTGTGTTACACGACGAGTCGTGTGAACGCGCTTTTCAGCTCTTAACGGACGTTGCCTGCGGTTGTTCGCATCATGGGTTCTCGCGATGCCGCCAGCATCGCATCCAACCGGAGATGCAAATATGAAGAGGTCAACTCAACTCTTGGCGGGGATCGCAATCGCGGTCGCCGGATTATCTGTCAACAGCGCCGAGGCACACATCGATGATTTCGCTCCGCGCACGCTCACCGTGAATGTGCAGGACCTGGATCTCAGCACGGCGCATGGCCAGGAAGTGCTGCGTCGGCGTATCAGATGGGCCGCCGACATTGTGTGCGGGGCTCCCGACACGCGCGACCTGCGTTTACTGGCGAATTATCACGCCTGTGTGAGCGACGCCACGGACGGCGCGCTCGCTCAGGTAAAGCTGCCCCGGAGCTGATCGGCCGCCGCTGACCCGCCCTCAGGGGCGGGTCCAGCCCACCCGCATTCCAGAAATGCGCCGCATGTCGGCATGGCCGAAGATCCGCAGCGGCTCGCCGGCCAACTGCATCGTGGGCAGTCGCTCGGCCAATGCAGCCAGCGCTTCTTCCAGTTCCGCACGCGCCAACGCCTCGCCGAGACAGCGGTGCGAGCCACCGCCAAACGCAATGTGCCGGCGTGGATGGTCGGCGCGCCGTATGTTGAATCGGTCCGGCTCGCAATAGAGGGCTGGGTCCCGCATGGCCGACAGCGTCGACAGCGAAAGCACGCTGCCCGCGGGTATCAGATAGCCGGCAATCTCAATATCGGCCAGCGTGAAGCGCGGCGTTGATCCCACTGAGGGCTCGTACCGCAACGATTCGGACACGGCGCCCGTGATGAGCCCCATGTTACCCGTGCAAACGGCTTCCCACTGTTCCCGGTGTTGCAACAGGAGGTGCACCATGATTGCCAGGGCGGCCCGTGTTGTATCGCTGCCGGCGATAATGACCGTGACGATCTGGGACAAAACCTCGATCGGTGAGAGCTTCGCTGCCTCGTCCACTCCCAGGACGTAGGAGCTCAGGAAATCCAACCTGGGTGTAGCGCGTCGGTCGGCCAGGAGCGCTTCCACGTACTTCGTCAGTTCGCGGGCGGCTGCTTCCATCTCAGGAACCTGCTCCCGGGTGAAGGAGAAACTGACGGCCCTGGAAATGCTGTAGACCCAGCGGGTGAACTGCGTGATGTCGTTTTCCCGGAGGCCGAGTATTTCGCCGATGATGTGGGCAGGTATCAAAGCCGCGTATTCGTCCACCAGGTCCATTTCAGATCGGGCCTCGACAGCGTCGAGAAGCTCGTGAGCACGCGCCCGGATGGTGGGGCGCAATTCCGCGATGAGGCGAAATGCGAATGCTCGCGACAAGGGCGCGCGCCGTTGCCGATGGGTGGTTCCATTGGCATACAACATCGTGTGGCGGAAGATGTCGTACAGATATCCGCTATGGATCCCTTGCGAACGCAAGCGCTCCGTCTCCATCTGCCGCGTGCGGGTATCCGCATAAAGGCGTTCGACATCGCCGGAGCGTATTGCAATGTAACTGCCGTCATCGCGCCGCAGGAAGGGTGTCATCAGGCGCATGCGGCGAAACAGGGGGTGTGGATCCCGGTCCAGCTCGACAATGGAGAAAGTAGGCGGCTCGGAAGGCCGGCCGTCGCGGAAATAGCTGAACGACGTGCTCATGTGGAGTCCTTCAATTGAACGAATGCGCGAGGTATTCGTAGATGGCGGTGAGATCCTGGTCGCTCATTCTTCCAAACGTGCGCCAGGGCATGACCTCGCTGAGTTGCCGGCCGGCGGGGTCCTTGCCGGTGCGCAGGGTCGCGATGAATTCTTCGGGCCTCCAGGTCCTGACCATCTGCAGGCCCGGACCGATCGGTGCGAACTGACCCTGCACGCCGCCGGTCAGCTTTTCGCCGTGACACGCGCGGCAGTCATGGAATGACAGGATGTAGGCGCCATATTCCGCTGTTGCACCAGCTGGAGGCGCTTCGATCGCGCCCGTGAACACCGGGCTGCCACTGGGGAGCATGCCTGCGCCCAACATCATCAGACCCAACAGGTTGAAATGATCGGGCGGATTGACGGTAGGCTCACCGGCCGGCGCCCGCGAGCGCAGATAAGCGATCAACGCTTCTATGTCCGCGTCACTCAGGTGGTTGACATTGGTATAGCTCATGATCGTCAGCCAGCGGCCCTGGTTGTCGACGCCGTTGCGGATAGCACGAAAGATTTCACCGTCGGTCCAGTGGGACAGAACGCCTGCGGGTGTCAGATTCGAGGACACGAAGGAACCGACGGGAACTGCGAGGTCCTTGCCGATGTCCATGCCGCCTGTGAGCGGGCCCGTCTTTGTATGACAGGCTCCGCAGAAGCTGTCCGCGATCTGCGCGCCGCGGTCGATCTGCTCGCGGTTGCCGATGATGTGTACGTTCGGAATGGGGGCGGTTCGACTATTCGCTTTGATGATTCCCGCAAGTGCAATGACACTGGCGGACACGGCCGAGATCGACAGGAGGGACAGGAGCGTCATGGCCGTGATTCGCGAGCCCGTTCGCTGGATTCGCCGCGCGCGGATCGCAGCCAGAATGAGCAGGGCAGATGAGACGATGAGCACCGTCAACCAGACGCCATTCGGCATGTTGTTCCTCCGCTTTGGTGATCGTGGGATCATGGAAGGGTGCCGTGAGAACAGTCGTTAAGAGCTGCTTTGTGGAGTAGTCTCGCCTCTGCCATGACTCTCGACTTGTTTGCATCGCTGCCCCTGCCGGGGCCTCAGGAGGAGCCGCTGGGCCCGGGGGCGACGCTGCTGCGCGGATTTGCCCTTGCGCAGTCGTCCGAGGTGCTCGGTGCAATCGCCGAGGTCACGCGGCAGGCTCCTTTCCGGCACATGACCACGCCGGGTGGGTTTCGCATGTCCGTGGCCATGACAAACTGCGGCGCCGTCGGTTGGGTCACGGACCGCACGGGCTATCGGTACGATGCTCTCGACCCTCAGACCGGATTGCGTTGGCCCGCCATGCCGCCGGTGTTGGCGGCGCTGGCCGCTCGCGCGGCCTCTCGCGGCGGCTTCGCCGATTTCCGTCCCGACGCCTGTCTGATCAACCGCTACGAGCCGGGTACGCGCCTGTCATTACATCAGGATAAGGACGAGCAGGACCACACGGCCCCTGTTGTGTCGGTTTCACTTGGGTTACAGGCGGTGTTTTTGTTTGGTGGCCCGCGTCGTGAAGATAAAACCCGTCCGATTCCCGTTGTGCACGGCGATGTCGTGGTATGGGGCGGGGTGTCACGTCTTTGGTATCACGGCGTACGCCCCTTGAAGGACGGCGACCATCCGGTGTTGGGACGCCAGCGAATCAACCTCACCTTCAGGCAGGCACTACGATGACCTTTCGAATCAAACGGGTGTACGAGGACGCGAGCCGCGCTGATGGTCAGCGCATTCTCGTGGATCGGCTGTGGCCGCGCGGGCTGACGAAGACCGATGCGGCGCTGGATGATTGGATGAAGGACGTGGCGCCGAGCGCGCCGTTGCGGCGCTGGTTCGGCCACGATCCGGAGCGCTTCGCGGAATTCAAACGCAAATACAAAGCGGAGCTCGAGGGCAATGCCGCTCTGGGCAAGTTACGCCAGCTCGGGAAGGCGAAAAGGGTCACCCTTCTGTATGCCGCCCACGATCCGGAAATCAACCATGCCGTGGTGCTGAAATCACTGTTGCAGGGCCGCTCGTCCTGATGACTGTTACCGCTGCCGCAACGTGGAGCGCAGCTGAATGCCATCGTGGTCCCCCAACATCTCCGCCACCCAGTCGACAAACACCCGGATTCGACCCGACAGGTGGCGGTGCTGGGGGTAGACGACGTAAAGAGGGGAGGGCTCGGGAAACCAGTCACCCAACACGAGGTCGAGAGTGCCGCGCTCCATGGATTCCTTGAGAACAAAAGCCGGAATCTGCGCGATACCCAGGCCGGCCTCCGCGGCGGCGACATAACTGTTCTCATCCTCCAGGGAAACATACCCCTGCAGCGAGGTCTGTACGCGCGTTCCACCCTTGGAGAACACCCAGTCAGCCACTTTGCCGGTACGCGGCGAGAAGTGATTGATGCATTTGTGCTTCACCAGATCGTTGGGATGCCGCGGCCTGCCGTGTTGGGCAAGGTATGAGGGCGCGGCGCAGGTGGCGAAATACAAAAAGCCCACCCGGCGGGCCACGTAGTTGGATTCCTCAATCTCGCCGCTCCACACGGCACAGTCGATTCCTTCCTCGATGAGATCGGCCCGGCGCTCGCTGCTCGCCAGTGCGAGCTCGATGTCGGGGTAGCGGGCGAAGAACCGGGGGAGGGCCGGGACAAACACGGATCGCGCCATGAGCGTTGGAACATCGACACGCAGCCGCCCGCGCGCAGTTGCATGTTGTTTGCCGAGAGACTCCTCGGTATCCCGTACCAGGCTGAGTATGGCGACGCATCGATCGTAGTAGGCGGCTCCATCCGCGGTCACGTTGATCCTTCGAGTCGTCCGGTTCAGGAGCCGCACGCCCAGACTGGCTTCCAGCTTCTGAATCAGGGTCGTGGCGGTGGCTTTGGGCACTCCCAGGCTATCCGCTGCCCGGGTGACACCCCCGGTCTCCACCACCCGAACGAAAACCTGCATGGCTTGCAGCTTGTCCATGATTATTGTTCATGGGTATGAATAGTCATTTCATAATAGCCTATTTACGGCCGCATTTATGAACAATAAGCTGCGGATCACACTTTCAATGCGAGGAATTCCATGGCGACCCAAGTGACTGATGCGACCTTTGAAAAGGAAGTTCTGGGCTCGGACGTGCCCGTGCTCGTCGACTACTGGGCCGAATGGTGTGGTCCCTGCAAGATGATCGCCCCCCTGCTGGAGGAGACGGCGGCCAGCTTCGCGGGTCGGCTGAGTGTGGCGAAGCTGAACATCGATGAAAATCCGAAGTCGCCCAACCAGTACCACATCCGCAGCATTCCCACCCTGATGCTGTTCAAGGGCGGTCAGCCCGTGGCCACGAAGGTTGGCGCGCTGAGCAAGGTGCAGCTCGCCTCGTTCATTGAAGAGCACCTGTAGGAGCCCTAGCCCTGGCTGCATGAATGAGGGCAATGCCCGCGGCCCAGGGATAGAAGTAGAGGAAAAAGGCGGCTCGCCCGGGTAGTGAGGGTCGTACTGGCAACTTCGCCAGTACGACTGCAAAGGCCAGCCAGGGCGCGAGGGTTGCAACGACACGCAGCCGGTTGGGCAGCCGCGGCAGCAGGGAGAAGTTGGCCAGCCATCCCAACATCACGGCTACCCCGGGCAGGATGTTGTCCGTGGTGAGAAGGTTCCAGCCAAACCTGACCGATTCAACAAACGCAACAGCACCGAACTGGCGGCCGTCGATGCTCGGCGTAACCCACGAAAGGGTGTACAACAGCCAACCTGCGAGCAGTACCCGCCCGCTGCGGGAGCCGCGGTCGCCCGGGCCGCGCTCATCCGGGCCGCCGTCGCCTGGGCTACTACCGCGCGGACCAATGTGGCTCGGGCTGCGGTCGCCCTGGGTGGCTGCGATCGTCATTGCTTCGTAGCGCGCCGCCTGCGCTCGACCGCCGTGGCCAGCCGATCGAGCAGCTTCACTGACGTGTCCCAGTCGATGCATCCGTCAGTGATGCTCTGGCCGTACACCAACGGCTTGCCCGGCACCAGGTCCTGCCGGCCGGCCACGAGATGACTTTCCAACATGACGCCGCCGATGCGGCGGTCGCCTTCCTCGAGCTGCTGCGCGATCGACTCGATCACCATCGGCTGGTTCTCGGGACGCTTGCTGCTGTTGCCATGGCTCGCATCAATCATGATGCAGGTGGAAACACCGGCCCCTGCCATGACTTTCCAGGTGGCATCGATGCTGCCGGCGTCATAGTTCGGGGCGCGGCCGCCGCGCAGGATCACATGACAGTCGGAATTGCCGGTGGTGGTGGCAATGGCAGAGCGGCCCTGCTTGGTGACCGCCAGGAAATGGTGCGGATGCGAAGCGGCCTGCACGGCATCCACGGCAATCTTCACATTGCCATCCGTGCCGTTCTTGAAACCGACGGGGCAGGACAGTCCCGATGTCAGCTCGCGATGGACCTGGCTTTCGGTCGTGCGGGCACCGATGGCGCCCCAGGCTACGACATCCGCGATGTACTGCGGGGTGATCATGTCGAGGAACTCGCAGCCGGCCGGCAACCCCAGTTGATTGACATCGAGCAGCAGTCGGCGGGCCACCTGCAGACCCCGGTTGATGTTGAAGCTGCCATCCAGGTCCGGGTCATTGATCAGTCCCTTCCAGCCCACCGTGGTGCGCGGCTTCTCAAAATAAACGCGCATGACGATTTCCAATGCGTCACTCAGCCGCTCGCGCTCTTTCACCAGCCGCCCCGCGTACTCCATGGCGGAGCTCACATCATGGATGGAGCACGGGCCGATGACGACCGCGAGCCGATCGTCCCGGCCATGGAGAATCTCGTGCAGGCCTTTGCGGGAGCGGGTGACCGTCTCGCTGGACTGGCTGGTGTGGGCATGCGCCCGCGTGAGCTCCTCCGGAGTGATGAGCTCGCGGATCTCGCGGATGCGCAGGTCGTCGGTTTGTATATTCACCTTGGTTTTCCGGGTGGGTGACCGAGCGACTGGCGAAAAAAAACCGCCAGTGCCGGCGGTTTTTTGGGATGTGCGCTGTTCGGATGATCAGTCGAACGCAGCCCGCGTACCGCCGAGGACAGGGGTCCTAAAATAATAGGCAAATCGGTAGCGGCTGATTGAGAATTCCATCTCGTACTAATAACACAGGGACGAGATTCTTGTCTATCCGGCCATCCGCTTCCCGTCTGGACGGCGTCGACGTGCTGCGCGGAATTGCGATTCTGACCGTGCTGCTGAACCACGTGAACATGCGCCTGTTTCTGGCGGACATCCCCTACACCGTGGGGCTTCCGCACCAACTCGTGGCCACGTTGTTCTGGAGTGGTCAGCGTGGCGTGCAGATATTTTTTGCCGTATCCGGATTTCTCATTACCTCCACGTCGATCCGGCGCTGGGGCGCGCTGTCGCAGGTGGCGGCACCCGCCTTCTACCGGCTGCGCTTCGCCCGCATCGCGCCATTGTTGGGACTCCTGCTGTTGGTCCTGAGCCTGCTGCATTTCGCAGGCGTGAAACACTATGTTGTTTCCGAGGACACCGGCGGGCTCGGGCGAGCGCTGCTGGCCGCGCTGACTTTCAACATCAACTGGCTGGAGGCGACCCGCGGTTATCTGCCGGGCAACTGGGACATCCTGTGGTCCCTGTCGGTGGAGGAAATGTTCTACCTGTTCTTCCCGCTGACCCGGTGGGTGCGTGGCAAGCTGCTGCTCGCCGTACTGGGTGTCTTCATTGTGTTGGGTCCTGTCGCCCGCACGGTATTCTCGGCGGGCAATGAAGTCTGGCACGAGTACTCCTACCTGGGAGGCATGGATGCCATTGCTTTCGGGTGCCTGACCGCCATCCTGCTCGATGGGCGGGCCCTGACCCGGCGAACGCTGCGCTGGAGCGCCGCGGCCGGAGTGACGTTGCTCACTTTCAGCCTGGGATTCTCGAGCCTCTCGGCTGCCGTGAGGCTCGAAGCGATCGGTCTCGATATGACGGTCGTTGCCGTCGGCACCTGTCTCGTCATCACGGCCGCCGCGCAGAGTGGTTGGACTGCTCCGCGTTTCCTCCAACCTCTCACCAGGCTCGGGCAACGCAGCTATGAGATCTACCTGACGCACATGTTTGTGGTGTTTGCGCTGTTCGGATGGTTCAGGTCGCCGGTCGTCCTGTTGTTTGCCGCCACAATCCTGTTGTCGGCCCTGCTGGGTGAGGCGGTGGCGCGGCTGTATTCGGAGCCGATGAACCAACGCCTGCGTGGGCAAAAGCCAACACTGACACCGGATCCTAACGGGCTGTATTGACTCGGCGGGTTCCCGGCGGCAAGCTGCTCCCAACAAAAATGCGCCGCGCTGATGCGACGCAGCAGGGGGAAGGCTATGGACCTGAATGGAATTTCGTCGGTCGGCCGTCAACCGCGCGTTGCCGCGCTCGCACTCTGTCTCGCCGCGCTGGCGTGCAGTGCTGTTAGTTTCGGGCAACAAAACAGCGATACGCTGGAAGAGGTCCTGGTGACCGCACAGAAGCGGGTTGCCAATCTCCAGGATGTTCCCTTCTCGGTGGCCTCCTCATCCGAGGAACAGATCCGCAACTCGGGCTCGACCAATGTCGTAGATCTCGCCCGCAACATCGCCGGCCTCACCATCGCAGACCTCGGCCCTGGCCAGAGCCAGATGGCTATTCGTGGCATCAGCGCGGGCCAGGTGATTCGAGATCAGCCGGGCGTCAAGGAGCAGGTGGGTGTGTACCTGGATGAGTCCCCCATCTCGGTGGCGCTGTTTACGCCCGATCTCGAGCTGTTCGACCTGGACCGGTTCGAAGTCCTACGGGGTCCGCAGGGAACCCTGTTCGGCGCCGGCTCCGAAGCCGGTACGGTCCGGTATATAACGCGTCAGCCGCAGCTCTCAGTGTTTGAGGGGGCCGCGGACGCCTCTTATGAAGATGTCCAGGAAGGCGACATCGGCGGCTCCATCAGGGGGGCCGTGAATCTGCCGGTGGGGGATGTGGCCGCGGCCCGGTTCGTGGGTTATTACCATCATCTGCCGGGATTCATTGATGCGATCCAGCCGGATGGCAGCATCCACAAGAACGTGAATGACGGCGACCGCAGCGGCGGCCGGATTTCGTTTCTGTTTCATCCGGTCGAAGGTCTTTACGTCACACCGCGCATGGTCTTCCAGAGCCTGGTCACCAACGGCTATCCCAGGGTGGACCTCTACAACATCCTCGCGAATCCCTACACCACGACACAGCCGCCGGTGACGATCGGTGACCGCCAGCAGTTCACTCAACGAGGTGAAGGCATCCACGATGACTTCATGTTGGCCGACCTCAAGGCCGACTATACCTTCGGGTTCCTTACCGCGACCTCGATTACTTCCTACACGCATCGCAGGGTCCAGGTGCTTCGGGACGCCACGCAACTGACGGGTAGCGTCACGTTTGACCTGGGCGGTGACGGGGCACAGGTGCGGCTCAACTCACCACTCTATGACCGGACTCATCTGAATGTCCTGAGCGAAGAGCTGCGATTGGCATCGGCAGGCGATTCCCCACTGCTGTGGCTGGTCGGGGGCTTTTTTCAACACGTCGGCCGCCGCTACGGACAGGATCTGCCCACTCCCGGTTATGACGCGCTGACTCAGACTCTGATCGGCACCGACAGCGCGGCCAACAATGCGCCTCCCAACACACCGTTCTATTCAGATTTGACCTATACGCTCAAGCAATATGCCGGTTTTGGCGAGGCGACGTTCAAGGCAACAGACAGCCTGTCGTTTACGGCCGGTCTGCGGTATTACAATTTCAAGGAACAACGCGTCCTCAACTTTGGTGGTGTATTCGCGAGCCCAACGCCTCCTGGCGGCGTCCCTGGAGACACGTCCTCTCATGGTTTCTCGCCGCGGGCCATCGTAAGTTACAAGGTCGATGAGGACATGCAGTTCAACGTCCAGGCAGCACGCGGATTTCGCCTGGGTGGCATCAATGACCCTATCAACATCCCGCTGTGCTCCCAGCAGGACATCGCTGTTTTCGGTGGCCAGAAGAACTGGAAGGACGAGCACAACTGGAATTACGAGGTGGGCGCAAAGATGCGCTTCCTCCAACAGCGCCTGACATTGAATATCTCCGCGTTCTATGACGACATCAAGGACCTGCAGGCCACGACCACGGCCGGAACCTGCTCCTCGCGTATCGTTTTCAATGTACCCAAGTCGCGTAGCGAAGGTATCGAAGCCGAGTTGTTCGCCCGGCCCACCTCCAACTGGGATTTTGGAATCTCGGCGACTTACGTCAATGCCAAGTTGAAATCGTCCGTGGTCTCGACTCTGCCGGATGGAACGCAGGTCGTCGTGGGTGGCCTCGCATCAGGCAACCGGTTGCCCACCGCACCGGAGTTCCAGGCTGTCGGCATTCTCGGTTACACACTGCCTGTTTCATCCGATCGGGATTTCTTTGCGACGGCCACGGTGCAGTACATCGGCTCGTCGTTTTCACAGTTCGAGAATGAAGAGGATGGGTTTGGATCCATCGGCGGGCCCTCGCCGAATGCGGCGCGGTTGATTCCCTACGGCGGGCCGCTGACGACCAGCCAGATCAATTTCAACGCGGAGTTGCCGAGCTATTCCCTGGGCAATGTCCGGCTTGGCATGCGCAATGCCCAGTGGGAAGCGGCCTTCTACGTCAATAATGTCTGGGACAAAACGGCCCGGTTGGCGCTGGACTACGAGCGGGGCCGCAGCGCGCGCGTGGGATACATCACCAATCAGCCGCGGACTTTCGGGCTCTACGGACACGTGAAATTCTGAATGCGCCCCCCGGCCGGCTGTGGTTTCATGGAGCCCTGAGCAACAATAAGGGCTCCACCGCGCTTGGAAACCGTTCCCACCCCGGCACATCCGCCGCTGAAGCAGGTGCTGGCGGTCGTCGCGGGTAACGGGCTCGAATACTACGATTTCGTGACCTATGCGTTTTTTGCATCCCAGATAGGCCGCGCCTTCTTTCCTTCCGACACGCCGGGCACCAGCCTGCTGGCATCCCTGGCCACGTTCGGTGTCGGATTCCTGTCCCGCCCGTTGGGGGCCCTGGTGATCGGGCGGTTCGGCGATCGCGTCGGCCGCAAGCCAGCCATGCTGCTTTCGTTTTTTCTGATCGGCGTGGGTGTCATCGGTCTGCCGCTCGTTCCTCCCTACGCCTCCATTGGTATTGTGGCTCCGATCCTCGTAATCATCCTGCGCCTGGTGCAGGGGTTTGCTCTCGGTGGCGAAGTGGGGCCGAGCACCGCGTTCCTGATGGAAGCCGCGCCGCCGCTGCGGCGCGGTTTGTATGTTTCGCTCCAGGCAACGAGCGCGGATTTTGCAGTTTTTGTGGCGGGGCTCGTGGGTGTAGGTCTCGCCAGCGTGTTGGACACGGCAGCCCTGGATGCCTGGGGTTGGCGCGTTGCCTTGTTGCTGGGTGCCTGCATCATCCCGTTCGGGCTGGCTATGCGGCGTCGAATGGACGAAACATTGAAACCGTCAGTGCCCGAGATCGACGGTCCGCCGCAAACAGGCTACGCGCGGATCGTGGTGTTGGGCCTGGTCCTGTTGAGCACTGCGACCACAACCAACTATCTGCTCGAATACATGACGACCTACGCCAACGTGAACCTGGGAATGCCGGCGAAAATCGCGTTCGGCGCCACGGCGGTGATCGGTCTCAGTGGCGTGGTTTGCGACTCCCTGGGCGGCTGGTTGTCGGACCGGTTCGGCCGCAAGCCGGTCATGATCATTCCGTGGCTCTTCCTGGCTGTGGCGGTATTTCCGACCTTCTGGATGTTGGATCAACTGCGTACCGGCGCCGCGTTGTACCTTGCCTGCGGGCTGCTGGCTTGCATATCCACGATTTCGTCCGCGACTGTCATCGTGGCGATCACCGAATCGTTGCCGCAGCGGGTACGCTCAGGCGGAATCGCCCTGATCTATGCGCTCGCCATCTCGGTGTTCGGAGGCTCGGCGCAGTTCCTCGTGGCGTGGCTGATCCGCGCGACGGGTAACCCCCTCGCGCCGGCGTGGTACATGTTCTGTGGCGTCATCATCGGGCTCGTCGCGCTGTTTCAGTTGCCCGAGACCGCGCCGGTCAAGATGCGGCGACAGGCTCCCGGCGAACCCGCATATTCCCGATAGAACGGATTGCGCGTTGCGAGACACATCATTCGATCTCGACAACGAGCTTGCCACGAGCCTGGCGCTGCTCGAGCAATGCGTAGGCATCCAGTGCATTTGCAAGAGTGAACCGATGCGGATCCAACAGCGGACGCAGTTGGTGGTCATTCGCAAGCCGGGTCGCTTCCCGCAGGATCTCGCCGTAGTGTTCCCGCCCTTCGCCGGTGAGCAAGGGTGCAAGTGTGAAAACGCCTGAGTAGGTACCTGACTCGAAGGAGAGCGGCGCGAGCGAATGCGTGCCCCAGCCCAGGGCTGTAACCACGTGCCCGAACTGCCTCACTGCCACGAACGCACTGTCCAGACTCGACCCACCTACAGTGTCGAAAACAACATCAAAGCCTTTGCCACCGGTGTATTTTGCGACGTACGCCTCCACCGACTCGGTGGCCAGGTCAATGGGTGTCGCGCCGGCGCTGCGTATGGAGTCTGCCTTGCCAGCCCGGTCCAGCCCGTATACCTGGGAGCCGATGGAGCGTGCGATCTGGATCGCCATCTGACCAACACCGCCGCCGGCGCCGAGCACCAGGACGTTGCGGTGCGCATCGAGTTTGACTCGATCTACCAGGCCTTCCCATGCAGTGATGAAGATCAATGGAACAGCGGCCGCTTCGCGCATGGACAGAGTGGTGGGCTTGAGTGCAAGCAGGCGGCTGTCGACCGCTGCGAATTCGGCGAGTGATCCCTGGATTCCGCCAACTCCTCCGGTCATTCCGTAGACCTCATCTCCGAGCCGGAAGTCCGTGACGCCCGGACCGACCTGTTCCACGATGCCTGCCAGGTCGAGGCCGAGAATGGCCGGAAGCGGGTGGCGCGCGTGTGCGGCCTGGCCTGCGCGAATCTTGATGTCCAGCGGATTTACGCTGCTGGCGTGGATTCGGACGAGGACCTGGCCTGCCGCGGCTTCAGGGCGCGCCAGCTCGGCCAGTCTGAAGCGGGCTCCGGCGACATCGAGGATGAGTGCTTTCATGGTGGCTCGGCAAAAAATAAAGCATGCACCTGTCGGGCCCGATCCGCCTCATCCGTCCTAGGAGGAAATCGACCTCACACGGAGTATTCAGCGATGCAAGGGCAATTCTTCTGGTACGACATCATGACAACCGATACCCAGGCGGCGGCGAAGTTTTACAGCCACGTAGTGGGGTGGGGCGTTCAGAAAGCCAACGCCGAGGGTAAGCAATACAGCCTCTTCACGGTGAATGGACAGGGTGTGGCCGGGCTGATGCCCATTCCAGAGGATGCCGCCAAACACGGCGTGCCGCCTGCCTGGATGGGATACATCGCCGTGGATGATGTGGATGCGGCGGCCGAAAAGCTGAAGCGCGAGGGTGGAACCGTCCACAAGGGACCCATAACGGTTCCCGGGATCATCCGTTTTGCCGTCGTTTCCGATCCGCAGGGCGCGGGATTTCTGATTGCGCGCGGTTTGTCCACCGAACCCCACAAAGAGCTTCCATTTGGCACTCCCGGCACCATCGGTTGGCGGGAGTTGTACGCGGGAGAGTGGCAGTCCGCATTCTCGTTCTACGAGAAGATGTTTGGTTGGACCAAAGGACCCGCGCACGAGATGGGACCGGGCTGCTTCTATCAACTGTTCGCCACTGGCGCTGACCCCGTGGGCGGCATGATGACGAAGCCATCGGTGATTCCGCACCCCTATTGGGGCTACTACATCAATGTACCCGCCATCGATGCGGCCGCCGAGCGTGTCAAATCAGCGGGCGGAAAGGTCGTCAATGGCCCGCACGAGGTGCCGGGACCGATGTACATCATTCAGTGCACTGACCCGCAGGGCGCGTTCTTCGCGCTGGTGGCGCCGAAGCATTGAGAAGGCTCTGCTTTGAATAATGTTCGCCTGAAGTGGCAGGCCGGGCACATCAGCCCGGCTCGCCGAGGTGGCGCCGCGCGGACATCTCTTCGAGATCGAGGTCGTGCTCCAGGCTGTGGAGCACCGAATCGTGGATGGAGCCTGCGCTGTGCAAGCGCAGGATTTCCGTGCGGCCGGCGGAAATCGCCGCCAGGACCACGTGGAAATGCTCGCGCTTGTGTTGAGTCAGCGAGCCGTTTGATTCACTGAAGCGGGCGGTTGCCCTGGCGCGGTAGGTGTATTGTTCCACCAGGCGCGGATGTTTGTGGCTGTTGTCCGGCTGGAGCGAGTGCTTTTCCACTTCAGCCAGCTGTGCTGCCGCCATCCGCGCGCGTGCCTCATGTTCATGCAGCGTATCGCCGTGGAGGATCTTGAAGCCTTCGGGGCGCAGCCACCGGATCAATGGGCCGAGGGTCGAGCCTTGCACCAGCACGGTGACGAGGATGACGGCAAACGTCGTTGCCAGTAGAAAATCGCGCCCGGCGAAATCCTGAGGTAATGCGAGCGCGGCGGCGAGACTGACCACGCCGCGCATTCCCGCCCAACTCATGATGATGGGAATGGCGAGGGGCGGATAGGGATCACCACGCCGCAGGGACGGCACGAGCGCCCGTGGGATGTATGTCCCAAGAACGATCCAGATGAAGCGGGCGATGATGACTGTGCCGATGGTAGCGAGCCCGGCGGGGATCAGGCTGTCGAGGGCATGAACGTTGCCACCGAGCCGCGACAGGACGCCGCGCAGGGACAAACCGATCAGCACGAAAATCAGGGACTCCAGAACAAAGGTCACGACCTCCCAGACCGCGCCGGCCTGCGTGCGCGTTGCCGCGGTCAACACGGTATGTTGTGTCCATCCCATGACCAGGCCACACGTGACCGTGCTCAGCACGCCTGAGACATGCAAATGCTCGCCTACGATGTAGGACACCCAGGCAACGAGAAAGCTGGTCAGGATCGCCAGTGTTGGATCCTGCACGCGGTGCAGCCAGCGGGTCACGAGCCATCCGAACGCCATACCAACAGCAACGCCGCCAATGGCCAGCGCACCGAAGGTGGCCACAGCGCTGCTTGCGCTGAAAGTACCGGTCAGCGCGGCAGCTACCGCAAAACGAAAGAGGACCAGGCCGGTGGCATCGTTGACGAGACTTTCACCCTCGAGCAGAACAGTGACTCTGGGTGGCAGCGCAATTCGCTGCAGAACGGCCTTCGCCGCGACCGCATCCGGTGGTGACACGATCGCGCCGAGCGCGAAACACGCAGACCACGGCAGGCTGGGCACCATCCAATGAACCACCACTCCCACGGCCGCCGTGGTGAAAACCACGGCCCCGATCGCGAGCTGGAGGATGATTCGCAGGTTGGCCCGGAAGTCGCGCCACACGGTGAAGTACGCGCCCGACAACAACAACGGCGGCAGAAACAGGACGAGCACGAGGTCCGGATCCAGCTCGATGTCGGGTGCGCTGGGTATCAGCGCGAGCGTGATTCCGCCCAGAATGAAGGCGGCCGCGGGTGGCATGCGGAACCGGCGGGCGATCAGCTCCAGGATGATCACTGCGGTCAACAGCATGAGCACCAGCTCAAATCGCGCAACGGAGCTCAATGCAGGGCGCCTTTGTGGACACAGGGGCTAAAGTCGGTCATCGGGACGATTCTAGCCCGGACCGGCTACACTGCCCATATCGGTCGTATAACAAGGAAGAGGGGCTCATGAGATTTCCGTACCGCGTCCTGGCGTTCCTGCTGTCGAGTGCGTTTTTGATGGCCGCCGCCCACTCGGCCGCGCTCGACAAGAACAACAGCCCCTGGTGGGCGCATATCAAGACCCTGGCTTCCGATGATTTTCAGGGCCGGCTGACGGGCAGCCCCGGCTATCGCAAGGCAGCGGACTATGTCGCCGGCGTGTTCGAGCGGGAGGGTTTGAAGCCTGCCGGAACCGATGGCTATTTCCAGGATGTCAAATTCGAGGTGCAGACGATTCAAACTGCGTCCTCCAGGGTGATGTTGACATCAGGCAAGGCTGCGCCCATCGATGTGAGTGAGGCTCTCGTGCTCAGCCCGGGCATTCTGCAGCGGAAAGAGACCAAGGCGCCGCTCGTGTTCGCGGGTTATGGCATTCACCTTCCCGAGGAAGGCTATGACGATTTCGCCGGCCTGGATGTTCGTGGGGCCATCGTGGTGTTCATCGTGGGTGGGCCGGAGTCGATTGCAGGTGCGCATCGCGCGCATGCGATTGCCGAGGTGCTGCCGCATTATCTGGAAAGCGCAGGCGCTGTCGGTGTGATGCAGATCGGCACCCCGAAAAATCGGGAAGTGCCCTGGGCACGGCAGAAGGCGGCCGGGACTCAACCTGGCATGGTGCTGGCGGAGAAGGGTCTGCGGCGCTACCAGGGTGAAATGTTCGGCACCTCCTTTGACGAGACCAAGGCTGAGATGTTGTTTGCCGGCTCGGGCAAAACCTTCGAGGGGCTGGTGGCGCTGGCGGATGCCCACAAACCGCTGCCTCACCTGAAGCTGGCGACGACCATCAATGCACACGTCGAAGCAGAGGTCGCGCCGCTGACTTCAGTCAATGTTGTGGGTGAGCTGCCGGGCAGCGATCCGGCGCTGGCGCCTGAGGCAGTAGTGTTGTCGGCACACCTGGATCACCTCGGTACCGGCAAGCCCGATCATGGCAACGGGATTTTCCACGGCGCAATGGACGACGCTTCAGGAATAGCGACCCTCCTGCAGAGCGCGCACATGTTCAATGCCTCCAAGGCAAAGCCCCGCCGCTCCATCCTCTTCCTCGCGGTCTGCGCCGAGGAAAAGGGTCTGCTGGGCTCGCGCTATTTTGCCGCTCATCCAACCAGTCACGCAGGCCACCTGATCGCGGATATCAACACCGACATGTTCCTGCCTCTCTATCCGCTGCACGCCGTAGTCGGGTTTGGAGCTGACGACAGCACGCTGGGCGATGACGTTCGGGAGGTTGCGGCAAAATCGGGTGTGAAGCTCGTCCCCGACCCGGAGCCGGACCACCTGGTGTTCGTACGTTCCGACCAGTACAACTTCGTGCGGAAAGGAACGCCGGCGATCATGTTGCAGATGTCTCCGGCTCCCGGCACGCCGCAAGAGGCCACGCGCAAGGAATGGTTCTCCCAGCGTTATCACGCTCAAGCGGACGACCTCGATCAGCCTGTTGATCTGGGTGCCGCTGAGGCTTACACCAGGCTGGTGTACCAGTTGGCCGTACACGTCGCGGACCAGCAGGCCAGGCCGAAGTGGAAAGAGAGCAGCTACTTTGCGAGGTTTGCAACGAGTCCGTTGCCGTAGCGGCAAGGACGGTGGAAGCGGCGAGGACAGTGATGCTTCAGAGCTCGAGCGATACCATGTCAGCCATGCGCCTCGATGCGGCAGGGCGCGCGCTATCACTCGATACGATTCCTCGGCCTGAACCGCGCGATGGCCAGGTGTTGTTGGAAGTGCTGGCCTGCGGAGTCTGCCGCACCGACCTGCATCTTCGGGATGGCGAGCTGCCTGACATCCGATATCCGATTACTCCGGGACACGAAATTGTCGGCCGCGTGCATGCGGTTGGACCCGCGGCAGCCGACTTTTCGGTGGGCGATCGGGTGGGTGTGCCCTGGCTCGGTTACACCTGCGGCAAATGTCGCTACTGCCAGGCAGGAAAAGAGAACCTGTGTGAGTTTGCCCGCTTCACCGGGTACACGCTCGATGGCGGATATGCACAATATGCTGTGGCCGACGCCCGCTATTGCTTGCGCTTGCCAGAGCGATATTCAGCTGCCGAGGCTGCGCCGCTTTTGTGCGCGGGATTGATAGGGTACAGGGCATACCGCGCCGCAGGTGATGCAATGAATCTGGGCTTGTATGGCTTCGGTGCGTCAGCTCATCTACTTGCGCAAGTCGCTCGATCCGAAGGACGTCAGGTTTTCGCCTTCACGCGCCCCGGTGATATTGAGAGTCAGCGGTTTGCGCGCTCGTTGGGCGCCGCTTGGGCCGGAAACTCCGACGAACCGCCTCCAGAGCCCCTGGATGCGGCAATCATTTTTGCGGCGGTGGGGGCCCTGGTGCCGGCTGCCTTGCGAGCTACACGCAAAGGTGGGCGAGTCGTCTGCGCGGGTATTCACATGAGTGATATCCCGAGCTTCCCCTACGAGCTCCTGTGGGGCGAGCGATCAATCTGCTCCGTCGCCAACCTGACGCGTCGGGACGGCTCGGAATTCATGGCGCTCGCGGCCCGGGTTGAGTTGCGCCCGAGCATTGAAACTTACACCCTCACGCGCGCAAATGAGGCGCTGGAGAATCTGCGGCGGGGCGCATTGAATGGAGCGGCCGTGCTCGTGCCCTGATACCGACTGATAAAAAGGTTGCAGCCGCCGGGGACCCTATGTAGAGTTACGAGCATGGGTAAGCAAGAACGTTCCGTGCGGATGTCCCTCCAGACCCTTCGCACGCTGGAAGCCTTCCTCGAGAGCCCCACTGACGAGCTCTCCGGGTCCGATGTGCAGAAACGCAGCGGGCTCGCCTCCGGAACGTTGTATCCCATTCTTCTGCGACTCGAATCAGCTGGATGGTTTGTCAGCCGGTGGGAAGCCGTCGATCCCGCGAGCGTCGGCCGCCCGCGGCGCCGGCTTTATCGGCTGACACCGAGTGGACTTGCGCGAGCAAGTGAGGTCTTTGCAAGCTTCGGCCGGGGGGTCCTAGCAACATGAAAAACAACCTCGTAGATGGAATTGCACGTTCTCTGGTTCAACACGCTGCTCGCAAGGCGCCGGCATCGCTGGCGCAGCGGCTGGAGGAGGAGTGGTTGGCTGACTTCGAAGAGCGCAGGAGTAGTTTGTCCCGGCTGCGCTTTGGCGTCGGTTGCTATTGGGCGACGCACGTAATTGCGCACGAGTACCTGGAGCCCAAGGTTGCAACGGCCAGCGCCAGCGGCGCGACGATTGCCGCGAGCGGTTACACGCCACCTGATTATTCATTCCTTTCGCGCCGGTCCGTCGCCGTTCTAGGCATCCTCGCTGTGCACGCCGTGATTATTTATGCGTTTGCGACCGGGCTCGTCCACACGGTGATCACGAAGTTAGCCCCGCCGATCACCGTGTATCCAACTCAACCCAGAACACCTGAGGCGCCACCGCCGCTGCCGGACCTGCCGGAATTCCAGACGCAGGACCTCGAGATTGATCATCTCGTGACAGTTCCGAAGTTTGACGTTATCACCACCCCTGATAATGTGGCTCCGCAGGAGCAACCTCAGATCGTGCCGGCTGTAACCACAGTGACGCAGCCAACTGTGGTCAACCGGGTTATGGGTGGTCCGGGCAAAAACTTCCCCAACACGGACGACTACTACCCGCCGGCGATGATCCGCCAGGGAGTCACCGGAAGCACAACAGTCAGAGTGTGCACCGACGACCGGGGCAGGCTGACCGGCGATCCAACACTCGTGCAGACTTCCGGTTTCGCGGGCCTCGACCAGGGCGCGCTGAAGTTGGCCAGAGCGGGCTCGGGTCACTACCGGGCGAGCACCGAGGATGGCCGGGCAGTCAGCTCCTGCTATCCCTTCCGCGTCACGTTCGCTATGCGACAGTAACGACCTGGGAGACAGTAACGACCTGGACTAAAGTCCAGGGCCCCGGTAGTGTCCGAGTTGCCGGGGTAGCGGGTTGCGCTTAACCTGCGTCGCATTGTTGCCACGAGGGCGCACATGAGTCGTTCAGGAAGCCTGGTCTGCGTGGGAATCGGCATGACGCTCGGTTCCCATATCACACCGTTGGCGCGCAGCTACATCGACAACGCCGATGTTGTGTTTACCGGTACGTCGGACGGAGTCATCGAGCTCTGGCTGGCCAAGATGCATCCCGACGTCCGCAGCCTTCAATCCTTCTATCGGGAAGGCAAGCCGCGCAGCGAAACCTATCAGCAGATGGCGGATGCCATGCTGATCGAGGTCCGTGCCGGCAAGAAGGTCTGCGGTGCCTTCTATGGCCACCCGGGCGTATTTGCCCTACCGACCCACAAAGCAATCGAGATGGCCCGGCGCGAGGGTTACTCCGCCCACATGGAGCCCGGCGTCTCGGCTGAAGATTGCCTCTATGCCGATCTGGGCATCGATCCGGGCAGATATGGTTGCCAGCACTACGAAGCCAGCCAGTACATGCTCTATCGGCGCCGGATCGATACTTCCGCGTACCTGGTGCTGTGGCAGGTCGGTGTTGCAGGTGACCGCTCCCTGGCGCGCTTCGCGACGGGCCCTGCCTATCGGCAGGTGCTGGTCGATGTGTTGGCACGGGATTACGACCCCGGCCACGAGGTCATTCTTTACAAGGCTGTGACGCTGCCCATGCACCAGCCCCGGATCGAGCGGCTACTATTGCGTGATCTGCCGGGGGCGGATGTCGATATGCATATGACCCTGGTCATTCCGCCGGGGTCGAAGCTGCAGGCAGATCCAACTGTGCGGGAGTGGCTGACCGAGCTCGATACGCGGACGACTGCCTGATCTATCGGAATTGGCGCTTTCGGCACGCCCGACGACCGTCAGTCCCGATATGTGTCATACAACACCGACAGCAAATCCGGTAAGTTAGTGTGCTCCACACGAGTAAACAGGAACGCAATTGATGTCGAACTTAATTGATGTTATCGAGCAATGGGGCCGGGATGCGCAGTGGCGCCACGCGACGGATGAGGCTCGGGAAGCGGCGCTGATGGAGGCCGGCCTGGAGCCCGAGGTGCGGACAGCCATGCTGGGAGCGGATCGGGGGGTGCTCGAATCGCTCCTCGGCGCCACCCACAACATCTGTTGCATGGTCAACCATCCTGAAGAAGAGCAAGAGGAGCCGGAGGAAGAAGAAGAGGAACACGAGGACGAGGAAGAGTCCGAGGATGATGAAGACGAAGAATAGCCTTCGGCGTTTCCTGCCGGGTGCCGCTGCGGCGGCCCTGCTGTTGACCCAGGCTCGTGTGACGCTGGGGGCGCAGAACGACCCTGGGCGTCTCCTGCAGCAGGCCGACGGCATCAGGAGCTCGAACCGTCCGGAGTTCAATCGAATACTGCAAACGCTGTCGGCTCGCTCGGCGCAGATGTCGGTGGCTCAAAGGGAGTATCTGAGCTACCTGACAGCCTGGAATGCGGTCATGGAAGGCAACAACGCGGCCGCCATCGTGAAGTTGAAGGAGCTCATCGCCCAGGCCCACGACGTTACGCTGCAATTTCGCGCGCGCTCCACGCTCATGAACGTGGAGGAGCTCACGCAGGACTATGACGCGGCATATGCGGAGCTGGACCGGATGGTCCAGCTGTTGCCGCGGGTGGCCGACAAGGCTGCCCGCGAGCAGGCCATGATGAATGCGGCACAGTTGTACCGGGCGGTCGGTCAGACGGACCTCAGCCTGCGCTACTCCCAGGGCCTGATCGATGAAAACTGGGCGGACCGCGGCGTATGCCGCGGTGGCCAGCAGAAAATGGCCGCGTTGTACGAAAGCGGCCGGCTGCACACCGTGGATGCCGAGGCCCAGTCGATCGTTTCCGCCTGCGAGCGGCATGGTGAGTACGGCTACGCGAACGGGGTCAATACCGACATCGCGAAGCTCTATATCAGCCAGAATAAGATCGATGAGGCGATCGCGCTCCTGAAGGATCACTACGCCGAAGTGACTGCTACCGAGAACGCGCGTCTGATCGCCGAGTTCGATGCGCTGCTGGCCGATGCTTATCGCAGGAAAGGGATGGTGGCGCTGGCGCAGAAGTATGCGACGGACTGCCTCGCCGCAAAGAGCCAGCATGCAACGACCACGGCCTTGGCATTGAGCGTTTTGTACGACATCGCCAAGCAACAGGGTGATTTCAAGGCGGCGCTTGCCCTGCACGAGCGCCTGATCGAAGCGGAAAAGGGCACCCTGGACGAGGTGAGCGCCCGCCAGCTGGCGTATGAGAAAGTCGTTCACGAGAACCTCGCCGACAAGTTGCAGGTGGCGGCCCTGAATGAGCAGAAGCGGGTTCTGCAACTTCAGAAAGAGCTGGGCGCCAAGGCCGTCGAGAACAGTCGCCTTTACATTACGTTACTGATCACGATTCTCGCCTTCGTCGGACTGTGGGCCTACAAGGTCAAGCGCTCCCAGTTGCATTTCATGAGCGTGTCGCGCCTCGATGGCCTCACCGGTATCAGCAACCGGCCGCATTTCATCGGGCAGGCCGAGAGCGCCTTGGAGCACGGTCAGAAGACCGTCCAGGAGCTGTGCATCATCCTGTTCGACCTGGATCATTTCAAATCCATCAACGACCGTCATGGTCACGCCATGGGCGACTATGTGTTGCAACAGACCGTTGCCAAGTGTCGCCAGCACCTGGGCCCGGATGACCTGTTCGGGCGTTTCGGCGGTGAGGAATTCAGCATCCTGTTGCCCGGTGTCAGTGTGGACCAGGCCTGGCAGCGCGCCGAGCGGTTGCGTATTGCCATCGCCGGCATCGTGGCCAGCTCCGGTGGAGCTGAATCGAAGGTGTCCGCGAGCTTCGGGATATCCGCATCCGCCGCCTCCGGGCACGAATTGCGGCAACTCCTGGCGCACGCTGACACGGCGTTGTATCAAGCCAAGCGTTCCGGCCGCGATCGGGTTGTGATTTACGACTCGAGAGTGGTGCTCGATGGGACGAACGTCACCGAGTTGGAAGAACAACCGGAGCCGAACGAGCCGCCTCAGTCGTCCGCGCCGCGGGCGCTCACGGAATGAGCGTCAGGAACAGGAACGCGGCGAAGATAACAACGTGAATCGCACCCTGCATGACCGATGTACGACCGGTCACGAGCGTGATGGAAGTCACCAGGAATGTCAGGGTCAGAAGCACGAGGTCCTTGGCCTGCAGCCCGAGTTGTAACGGCGTGCCGAGGAGCAGGGACGTCAGTGCGACCGCTGGAATCGTCAGTCCGATGCTGGCGAGCGCCGATCCGAGAGCCAGGTTGAGGCTGGTCTGCAGCCGATTGACCATGGCCGCGCGGATGGCGGCCATCGTTTCGGGCAGCAGCACCAACACCGCAATGAGTACTCCGATGGTGGCCTGAGGCGCTCCGGCCCGGACCACCGCGGCCTCGATGCTCGGCGAGAGCATTTTCGCGAGCCCCACGACGACCACCAGGCCGAGATTGAGGAACCCGAAGCTCACCCAGGTCTGCCGGTTGGTGGGCGGCGCGGCGGGGATGTTCTCGTCTTCGCGGTCGGCCACGTGCAGGAAATCATCGCGGTGGCGGATGGTTTGTACAAATACAAAAATGCCCCAGAGCACCAGGGAGGCGATCGCCGCGAACGCCAGCTGCGAGCGTGAGTAGGTGAGGCCCGCGGAGCTCGTCGTGAATGTAGGCAGCACGAGCGACAGGGTCGTGAGTGCGATCAACGTGGCGAGGGCCGCGTTGGCGCCGCCGATGTTGAAGGATTGCTCCCGGTAACGGATGCCGCCAATGAGCAGGCACAGCCCGATGAGGCCGTTGCAGATGATCATGATGGCGGAGAACACGGTGTCCCGCGGAACGGCGGCCGTCTCCGGCCCGCCAGACAGCATGATCGAGACGATGAGGGCGACCTCAATGATCGTGACAGCCAGCGCGAGCACCAGCGTCCCAAACGGTTCGCCGACTCGATGCGCCACCACCTCGGCGTGGTGTACGGCACATACAACGGTTCCCGCGAGCGTGAGCAGGCAGATCACGGCCAGCAAGGAGCCCATGGGCAACAAAACGGCTGCGGCCAGAACGACCGCGCCCAGAATGGGGATGAGCTTGGACCAGAACGATGTCATGCGACGACCCGTGAGAGCGTTGACCCATTCTAGGGGCTCAACGCTGTCGCGCTCAGGGTGGAGGGTCCTCGAGGTCGTTCGTCCCTACGGAGTGCGCATCTGGTTTTCGATCAGGGCCCGTTCGCGCAGCAATTCCACTCGCAGGTCTTCTTCGCTCGGGAGCGTGAAGCGATAGCGCGATGCGAACAATTGCTGGCTTTCGTTCAGAACGGAATAGCGTGCGACCGCTTCGTTCTTTTCCGAGCAAAGGATGAGGCCAATAGTAGGGTTGTCACCCTCGCGCCGATGGCGCTCTTCATACACGCGGACGTACCCATCCATTTGACCGATATCCTGGTGCGTGAGCTCGCCGATCTTGAGATCCACCAGGACGACACAGCGGAGCAGGAAATTGTAGAAAACGAGATCAACGTAGAAATCCTTGTCAGCAAATCGGATGCGGTGCTGTCGCGCTATAAAGGAGAAACCACGGCCCAACTCCAGCAGGAAATGTTGAAGACGGGTAATGATGGCGGCTTCCAGCTGGCTTTCGTGCAATGGCGGCGGGCTCGGCAGATCGAGAAATTCGAGCACGTAGGGATCTTTGAGTACATCAATGGGCCGGAGGATCTGCGCAGACCGATCGCCATCCTCGGGTAGAGCGGTCTGCTGCTTGCTGCTCAGCATTCGCTGGTAGAAAAGGCTGTTTATCTGGCGCTCCAGGTCGCGTTGCGACCAATTGGCGCGCACTGCTTCAGCCTCATAGAAGCGACGTGCTTCGGGATCGCTTACACGCATCAATGAGCGGTAGTGCGACCAGCTGAGAACCGGATTGAGCGGCGGGGATAATTCCCCACACACTGTGTGGGGAATTCGCTCCCGATATGCCAGGTAGAACTGGCGAAAATACCCTAAATTTGTAGCCGAAAACCCCTTGCCGTATCGGGCTGTCAGCTGTGCAGCCAGCCGCGCGATGAGTTCCTTGCCATATGCAGCGCGTTCGTTTCCAAGCTGAAGTGCTTCGACCATCTCACGGCCGATGTGCCAATAGGCCGTGATCATGGCCTGGTTGACCACGCGCAGCACTTGCCCGCGCGCACCGTCCAGGATCGATACGATTCGCCTGAACAGGTCGTTTGCAGTTTCCACGGGCGCGCTCTCTAATTGCCGGGCAGGCATGATGGTTCCAGTTTGTGAAACCGCAACTGTGCGCGCTCCGGGAAATTGCACCACCGACAGTAGTCGGCGATGCGAGCGGAATTTTTAGCTGGCGCGGCGGGCGGCGGCGCGTCTGGCGGTGTAGGCGATGGGAATCGCGAACAGGAACATGTGCGAGCACAGCTCGCCGATGATGCTGCTGATCTTCATGTGGCCGGACTTCACGGCCGACAGCGGCAGCACCGCGAGCCGCATGGTCAGGAAGACCAGGATGCCGAAAACAATTGCCGAAATGAGCATCCGGCGCGTCAGGAACGAGAAGCGCAGGCTCGCGAAATAGTAGATCGCCGCCGCGCACAGGCTGATGAAGAAGTGAAAAAAGGCGCCAAGGGCGGCGCTTTCCAGACCCATCTGGAAGGACCCTTGGCCGAGTACGCCACTGGCGATGAACTGGAGGATGAGGAGCGGAGTGGCCCCCGATGGCCCGTAGTACAGAAAGGCAAAGGCCAGATCGAGGGCTCCGCCCACCAGTCCTCCAGCGAGTACCAGCCCCAGACCGGAGAGCTGGGGACTGGCGGCGGAAGTCTGGATCGATGTAGTGCTGCTCATGGTGTCACCATAGTGGGCGCCCGCGGCCGTGTTCAGGTCCACTCACTCCAAAAACCGCTGGCCCAGTGACAGCCACTGAAGGCCGGCGACACCCCCATCACCGCGGCAATCCCAGTCTTATAAGTCTTATATAGGAGTATCATGGGGGGATCGATTCAGCAATTTTGCGAAGAAGTCTCAATGAGAAACCAACATATTCTGATCGGACTCGTGGCCTGGACGCTGTGCACGGGGGCGCTGGCGGCCAACTCGGTCGCGGATCGGCTCGCCGCTCAGAACGCGCTCTTCGATGAGCAATATGAGTCGGATCTGAAGGCGCATCCGGAACGCGCCACGGCCTTCGGTGATTATCGCTACAACGACCAGTTGGACGATGTTTCCCTCTCGGCCATCAACGCGGCGAACGACCGTAACCAGTCATTCCTGAAGCGCCTGAACGCCGTTTCCACCTCCGGGTTTCCCGAGCAGGACATGCTGTCTCACCAGGTGATGGCGCGGATGCTCGAGCAGCGCATCGCCGACTACGATTTCAAGGAATATGAAATGCCCGTCAACCAGATGAGCGGGCCGCACACGCAACTCGCTGATCTGGCGCTGGCCGTGCCTTTTGACACGTTGAAGCAGTACGAGGACTACATCTCGCGTCTGCACCAGATCCCGCGCATGTTCGCTCAAACTGAAGAAGTCTTGAGAGCGGGCAAGAACGACGGACTCATGCCGGTGCGTTTCCTGTTGGAGAGGGTGCCGGCTCAGTGCCTGGGTGTGATTGCTGCGGATCCGTTCTTGCTGCCCACCAGGAAGTATCCGGCCAGCATTTCGCCGGAAGACCGGCAGCGGCTCACGCGAGTGATCACCGAAACGGTGGTCAACGAAGTGCTGCCGTCATACCTGTCATTCGCCAGCTTCATTTCCGAGCAGTACGCTCCCTTTGGTCGTACGACGCTGGCCGTGACCTCTCTGCCCGGCGGTGAGAAGCGCTACCTGAATGACATCCGCAGCCGGACCACGCTCAGCAAGCTCACGCCGGACCAGATTCACCAGATCGGCTTGAAGGAAATCGACCGCATCCAGGGCGAGATGCTCGCGGTCGCGAAAAAGGCAGGCTTCAATGACCTCGAATCCTTCCGCGCCTCAATCAAGAACAACCCGCAGTATCGGCCGAAGTCGGCGGAGGTCATCGTCGATGATTTCCGCAGGTACATAGCGCAAATGCAGCCGAAGTTGTCCGACCTGTTTGGCTTTGTGCCGACAGCGCCGGTCACTGTTGAGCCAATGCCGGATTTCGAGCCCGGCAATGCCACGCACTATCAGACTGGCACTCCCGACGGCAAACGCCCCGGACGTGTTGTTGTTGCCGTGGCGAACGTCGAGCACCGCACATTGATTGACGACGAGGCGACCGCCTATCACGAGGGTGTTCCAGGCCATCACATGCAATTGTCAGTGGCCCAGACGCTGCCCAACCTGCCGCAGTTCCGTAAGCACGGCGGCAATTCCGGTTATGTGGAAGGTTGGGCGTTGTACTCGGAGCAACTGGGCAAGGAAGTCGGCTTTTATACGGACCCTGTCAGCGACTATGGCCGGCTCTCCAGCGAGTTGTTTCGCGCCGTCCGACTGGTTGTCGACACGGGTATTCACTCCAAGGGGTGGACCCGCGACCAGGTGGTCGAGTTCTTCCGCAAAGCCGATGCGGTGGATGAGCCCACCATCCAGGCTGAAACCGATCGCTACATTGCCTGGCCGGGCCAGGCGCTGGCCTACAAGCTCGGACAGCTCAAGATCCGCGAGCTGCGCGGGCGCGCCAGCCAGGAGTTGGGTCCGAAGTTCAACGTCAAGGCGTTCCACGACGAGATCTTGAACGGCGGCGTGCTGCCGTTGGATCTGCTGGATTCGCGCACCAACTCCTGGATCAAGGAGCAGAAGCACGCGCCGGCGAAGGTCGCGGCGAACTGAGGCGGCGAGGCACATCCGAAGCGGCGGTCCCAGCGGGCTCAGGCGCCTGGGATACGGCTCAGGCGTCTGTCACGACCGCCTGGGCCGGTCGCGGGGCCGGACGTGCGGGCCGGACCCACCCTGACAGTCCGTCACGGTCGGTAAGACGCGCGCAACAAATGTTTCTGGATCTTCCCGGATGCGGTCCTGGGAAGGCTGGCAACAATCTCAACATGGCGCGGCACCTTGTAGCGCGCCAGGCGTGCGCTGCAATGAGCTGCGATGGCCGCTGCATCGAGCGGCGAGCCCGCGCGGATCACGACCAGTGCGGCTCCGGTTTCGCCCCACGTATCGTGTGGCACTCCAAAAACAGCAACGTC
>Ga0068858_100000645_pt1 | contig 36364 bp, 35 predicted proteins | sample KBSSwiS12_FD_66589 | JGI IMG/M metagenome (GOLD analysis project Ga0068858, IMG submission 66589) | Switchgrass rhizosphere microbial communities from Kellogg Biological Station, Michigan, USA - KBS Switchgrass S1-2 | ecosystem: Host-associated > Plants > Roots > Rhizosphere > Soil ... | reverse complement strand
GTCCTCAAGGTGGGGGAGGACATGAAGATGGAATTCACCAGCCAGTCCATCATCCAGGTGATCGAACGCGGTGAGTAGCCCGCACCTCACCCTCCGCTACTACGGAGACCCCGTGCTCCGACAGAAGGCCGCTCCCGTGGTCAAGGTGGAGCCCGATCTCGCGACCTTCGTACAGGGCATGTTCGAATGCATGTATCGCGCGGACGGCATCGGCCTCGCGGCGCCGCAGGTGGGCTTGCTTCGGCGCGTGTTCGTGCTCGACGTCCTGCCCGAGGACGAGCCGCGCGTGAAGCGGGCCTTCGTCAATCCCGTCATCGTCAAGAAGGAGGGCTCCACGGTCGCGGAGGAGGGCTGCCTCAGCATCCCCGGCATCCGCCACGACGTGAAGCGCGCCGAGCGCGTGATCGTGGAGGCGATGGACGAGACGGGCGCCCCGTTCCGCATGGAAGCCGAAGGGCTCGTGGCCCGCGCCATCCAGCACGAGACCGACCACCTGGACGGAGTCCTCTTCGTCGACCGGCTGAGCGCGATCCAGCGAAAGCTCCTCGACGGCAAGCTGAAGCGTCTCGCCGAAGAGAGAGAGATCGAATCGCCGGGTAGCTCGCCGTCTCGCTAGGCGCGATGCGCCTCGTCTACTACGGCACGCCCGCTCACGCGGTGCCGCCACTCCGGAAGCTCGTCGACACCGGCCGCGCGCCGCTCCTCGTCGTGACCCGCGCCGACCGTCCCCAGGGACGAGGCCTCGCCACCGGCCGGTCCGCCGTGCGCGAGGCGGCGGAGCATCTGGGACTGCCCGTCGCCACTCCCCGCAAGGCCGGCGCAGAGGAGGAGATCGATCGCGTGCGCGCGCTCGACCCCGATCTCCTCATCGTCGTCGCCTACGGGCAGATCCTGCCGCGCACGCTCCTCGACGCGCCGAAGATCGGCGCGCTCAACATCCATTTCTCGCTGCTCCCGCTCTATCGCGGTGCGTCGCCGGTCCAGGCGGCGCTCCTCGCGGGCGATCGCACGACGGGCGTGAGCGCCATGTGGATGACCGAAGGGCTCGACGAAGGGCCCGTGTTCGAGACGATCGAGACGCCCATCGAGCCCTTGGAGGACGCCGGGATGCTCGGCGCGCGTCTCGCCCTGCTCGGCGCCGAGTGCCTCGCCCGCTCTCTCGACCGGATCGAGCGCGGAGAGCGCGAGGGGCGGCCGCAGGACGGCGCTCGGTCCACCTATGCGCCCAAGATCGCGCCCGACGCGGGACGGCTGGATCTGGGCGTCGATGCGGGCGAGATGGAGCGTCGCGTGCGCGCCTACACGCCCGATCCGGGCGCGTTCTTCGACACGCCCTCGGGCCGCCTCACGCTGATCGGGGTCCGAGCCGCACCGGAGGAGCCGGGCGCCGTCCCCGGCACGGTGCTCGGCATCGACCCGGAGCGCGGCCTTCGGATCGCGCTCGCCCGCGGCTCCGTCTGGATCGCGTCGCTCAAGCCGAGCGGACGTCGCGCCATGAGCGGCCGGGACTACGCGAACGGGGCACGGCTCAAGCCCGGGTCGTCGCTCCTCGTGCCGGCTACGTCATGAGTCCCGGACGCAGGCCGCCGCCGCGCCAAAGGCGGAAGCCTGGCGCGCGCGAGATCGCGCTTCAGGTATTGCTCGCGGTCGAGACGCGGAGCGCGTACTCGGACCGCGTGCTCGAGACGAAGCTCCGCGAGGCGGCACTGAGTCCGAAGGACGCCGCGCTCGTGACGTCGCTGGTGCAGGGATCGATCCGGTACAAGGCGCTCCTCGACCACCATCTCGAGCACCTGACGCGAGGCGGATGGGAGCGTCTTCCCGGTCCCATTCGCGCGGCGCTCCGGCTGGGCGCGTACCAGGTTCTCGTCCTGACACGCATTCCCGCGTCCGCCGCGGTGCACGAGTCGGTGGAGCTCGCGAAGCGCTACGGCCACCCGGGCACCGCGGGGCTCGCGAACGCGGTGCTCCGCCGGCTCGCGGCCGGCGAGCGCGCGCCACTCCCGGATCGCGACAGCGATCCCGCGGGGTATCTCGCCGTCGTTCACTCGCACCCTCGATGGCTCGTCTCGCGGTGGCTCGACCGCTACGGCGTGGACGAAGCGGAGCAGCTCCTCGCGGCCGACAACGAGGAGCCCTCCGTCTCGGTGCGCGCGAACGCGCATCGCATCCGAGCCGCGGAGCTCGCGAAGCTCCTCGAGGCCGAAGGAATCGCGTCGAGGCCGGGGCCGAACGGCGGTCCGGTGCTCGTGCTCGAGGGCGGATTCGTCGCCTCGCGCTCGCCGCTCTTTCGGGACGGTCTTCTCTCGCTCCAGGACGAGGCGGAAGCGTCGGTGCCGGCGCTCCTCGACATCAAGGCCGGCGATCGCGTGCTCGATCTCTGCGCCGCGCCAGGCGGGAAGGCGTCCCAGATGGCCGAGCGCGTCGCTCCGGGAGGACGTCTCACCGCAGTCGAGATCCAGCCGGGACGCGCTCGTGCGCTTCGGGAGAACCTCGTCCACCGACTGAGGCTGCCGGGCATCGACGTGGTCCTCGCCGACGGCCGGGCCGTGCCCTTCGCTCAACCCTTCGACGGCGTCCTCCTCGACGCTCCGTGCACCGGCCTCGGCGTCCTCCGCCGACGCGCGGACGCGCGATGGCGGAAGGAGGAGTCGGACATCGCGAGGATGGCCGCGCTCCAGTCGACCCTCCTCGATCGGGCGGGCGGGCTCACGCGGCCTGGCGGCGTTCTGGTATATAGTGTCTGTTCGCTGGAACCGGAGGAAACGGACCGCGTGGTGGCGTCGTTTCTCGAGCGTACGCCCGCGTTCCGGATGGAGGACGCGCGACCGTATCTCCCGTCGGGGTTCGCGTCCCACGAGCCGGTCCTTCGGGCGACCCCGCACCGGCACGGCACGGATGGCGTCTTCGCGGCGCGCCTGAGACGCCGATGACCGCGGAGTCACGAGAGGGACGGGAGAGCCGATGAGGGAGCCCCTGACCGAGACGCGAGAGCCTCAGGACGCCGAGGAGCTGGCCGAGCTTCCGAGCGCCATGGGGCCGGATCTCGAGCCCTCCGATCCGGATCCGCCTGCGCCTCACTCCGAGCGCCGCCGCGGCTTTCGCTTCAACTTCATCACGGGCACGCTCGCCCTCGCCGCGGTCGCTCTCCTCGGCGGTTTCCTCATCGTGAACCTCATCCTCATGCCGAGCTTCGTCGGTCAGGGGGCGGAGGTGCACGTGCCGGAGGTGATCGGCCTGAGCGAGCGCGAGGCCGAGAAGGTCCTCGCGTCCGAGGACCTGAAGCTCTCCAAGATCTCCGAGCAGTGGAGCCCGGACGTGCCGCGCGGCTTCATCACGGAGCAGGATCCACCCGCGGGGGGTCTCGTGAAGCGCGGCCGCCGCATCTCCGTGATCGTGAGCCTGGGCGCGCAGGGGACGAGCGTGCCGGTTCTCGAGGGCGTCACCGCGCGGCAGGCGACGATGCTCCTCGAGAACGCGGGATTGAAGCTGGGGCACACGGCCCGCGCGTACGCGGACGACGTGGGAAAGGACCTCGTGATCGCGTCCGATCCGCCCGGCGAGACGATGGTGGAGCAGGACGCCTCGGTGGACCTCCTCGTGAGCCTCGGGGCCGTGCCGCGGAGCTTCGTGCTCCCGGACCTGAGCGGCCACGACGGGAGCGCGGCCGCGCGCGGGCTGCGCGACCAGGGCATCGCGGTCGCGATCCGGGAGAGCCGCGGAGCGGAGAAATCGGGCGACGTGAACTCCCAGAGCCCGCCCCCGGGCCGGCGCGTCGCGCCGCGCGACTCCGTGATCCTCTTCGTGCAGCCGTGAAGGCAGCCGAGCACGCCGTGCGTCCCGACAGCTGGTCCAAGCCCCGCCGCCTTCGCATGTGCCCGTCCATCCTGTCCGCCGACTTCGCCCGGCTGGGCGAGGAGATCGCGCGCGTCGAGCGCGCCGGGGCGGACTTCCTCCACATCGACATCATGGATGGCCAGTTCGTCCGGAACATCACGTTCGGTCCCATCCTGGTCGAAGCCATGCGCCGCCTCTCCTCGCTCCCGTTCGACGTGCACCTCATGATCGTGGAGCCGCTCCGCTTCCTCGAGCCGTTCGCGAGCGCCGGCGCGGACCACCTGATCGTGCACGAGGAGACCGTGCCCCTGCGCGAGGCGGCGCGCGCCATTCGCGCGCGCGGGTTGAAGGCTGGGGGCGTGGTGAAGCCCGGCACTCCGATCGAGCGGCTGATCGAAGCGCTTCCCGATCTCGACATCGCCCTCGTCATGACGGTCGAGCCCGGGAAGGGCGGGCAGCCCTTCCTCGAGGACTCGCCCGCCCGGATCGCGCGCGTGCGCGAGGCGATCGACCGGGGCGGCTACGACTGCCTGCTGCAAGTGGACGGAGGCATCGCCGAGGAGACGATCGCCGAAGCGGTGCGCGCGGGCGCGGACACGTTCGTCGCCGGCCACTCGATTTTCCGGGCGCCCGATCCCGAGCAGGCGCTTGGACGCCTCCGGGCCGCTGCGGAGCGCGGGTGAATTTCCTCGTCGTCGGTGGCGCCGGATATATCGGCAGCGTCGTCGCCGAGGAGCTCGTGCGCGGCCGCCACTCCGTCCTCGTGCTCGACGATCTCTCGACCGGGCACAAGGACGCGGTGCCGGCGCTCGCCTATCTCGTGAAGGGCCACACCTCCGATCCCAAGGCGCTCCGCGAGGCGTTCACGACGAAGGAGATCGACTGCGTGGTCCATCTCGCGGCGCGCACGATCGTCTCCGACTCCCTCGCGGACCCGGCCGGATACGAAGACGCGAACGTCCGGCAGGGGACGATCCTGCTCGACGCGATGAGGGAGCACGGCGTGTCGCGGATCGTCTTCTCGTCGACGGCCGCGGTCTACGACGCCTCGACTCCCATGCCGCTCCACGAGAATTCGCCCCTCGTGCCGGGGAATCCGTACGGGCAGACCAAGCTCCAGTTCGAGGCGATCCTCCGGGAGCGTGAGCGCACGGAGGGGCTCCGCTTCGTGGCGCTCCGCTACTTCAACGTGGCGGGAGCGAGCATCGACCACGGCGAGGACCACCGCCGGGAGACGCACCTGATCCCGCTCCTTCTCGACGCCGCGCGCGGCGCGCGCGACCCGGTCCCGGTCTACGGGAGCGACTACCCGACTCCGGACGGCACCGCGGTGCGCGACTACATTCACGTGGTCGACATCGCCGAGGCGCATGTGAGGGCGATCCGGCACCTGATGGACGGCGGAGCGAGCCTCACGCTCAACCTGGGGGCGGAGCGAGGGCTCTCCGTCCGCGAGGTCATTCGCTCCGTGGAGCGTGTCACCGGGCGGCAGGTCCCAACCGTCGAAGCCCCTCGCCGCGCCGGCGATCCTCCCGCCCTCATCGCCTCGTCGGAAGAGGCGGGGCGCATGTTAGGCTGGAAGCCCCAGTGGGGGGATATCGACACCATCATCGAGACCGCGTGGGCCTGGCGCCAGCGGTATCCGGAGGGATACGCCGAATGACCCATCGAGAGGATGAAGCGACGGAAGAACGGCTCGTGCGGGTCGCCGACGTCTGGGACGAAGCGACTGCGACCCTTCTCTGCGACTTCCTGAAAGAGCAGGACATCCCCGCCACCGCGGTGTCGTCGCAGCTTCCCGCGTTCGGCATGATCGAGCGCGCGGGAAGCGGACACTGGGGTTACGTCGAGGTCCTCGAGCACGACGAAGTGCGCGCGAGGCAGCTCATCCGCGACTTCTTCGCCGCGCGTCCGGAAGGAGAGGCGCCGGGTTGAACCCCGCCACCGTGCCCGTATCGCCCTCCAGGCTCACACGGCGAGCGCTCGAGGAGCGGATCGCGTCGTTCCGCGGAAAGCGCGTGCTCGTCGTCGGCGACGTCATCCTCGACCGCTATCTCTGGGGGCGCGCGACGCGCGTCTCGCCGGAAGCGCCGGTGCTCGTCGTGGACATCGAGCGTGAGGAGCTTCGACTCGGGGGTGCCGCCAACGTCGCGCACAACGTGCGCGCGCTCGGCGCCGATCCGATCCTGATCGGGGTCGTCGGCGAGGATCAGGCGGCTGCCGACCTGGATCGCCTTCTTCGCTCGCGCGGGGTGGATCCGTCGGGACTCGTCCGCGATCCGTCCCGCCGCACCACGCTCAAGACGCGCATCATCGCGCATCACCAGCAGGTGCTGCGTGCGGACGAGGAGAGCCGGGACGGGCTCGCGGCCGCTCCCGAAGCCGCCCTCTGGGATCGCGTGGAGCAGGCCATCGGCCGTGCGGACGCCGCGCTCGTGAGCGATTACGGCAAGTGCGTCGTCACCCCCGCGCTCCTGTCGAAGCTCCTCCCGGCCCTCGAGCGGAACGGCGTGCCGAGCGCCGTCGATCCCAAGGAGGAGCACTTCTTCCGCTACACGGGGGTCAGCGTCATCACGCCGAACGCCTCCGAGGCGGCGCAGGCGTGGGGGCGCAGGCTCAAGACCGAGGCCGAGCTGATCGAGGCGGGCTTTGGCCTCCGTGAGAAGCTCGACGCGGGATCGGTCCTCATCACGCGTGGCGATGAAGGGATGTCCCTCTTCACACGTGAAGGGCACACGCATTTCCCGACGCGCGCGCGCAAGGTGTACGACGTGACCGGCGCGGGGGACACGGTCGTCGCCACCATCGCGACCGCGCTCGCCGCGAAGGCCTCGCTCCCCGAAGCGTGCGTGCTCGCGAACCACGCGGCGGGGATCGTCGTCGCGCAGCTCGGCACCGCCACGGCCGCGGCCGAGGAGCTGATCGCCTCCCTCGAGGACCTTCCCGTTGGGTGAGATCCTGACCCTCGAGGAAGCGCTCCGCCGGCGTGCCGCGGCGCGAGTGCTACGGCAGACCTATGTGTTCACGAACGGCTGCTTCGACGTGATCCATCCCGGGCACGTGGCGCTCCTGCATCAGGCACGGGGCCTCGGGCACGTGCTCGTCGTCGGACTCAACTCGGACCGCTCCGTGCGCGCGCTGAAGGGGGAGGGCCGGCCGGTCCAGAGCGCCGAAGCGCGCGCGACGGTCCTCGCCGCGCTCGCGGATGTGAGCGCCGTCGTCGTCTTCGACGAGGACACGCCGCTCGAGCTGATCCAGGCCCTGAAGCCGGACGTGCTCGTGAAGGGCGGGGACTACGCCCCCGAGCAGGTGGTGGGGCGCGACGTGGTCGAGAAGGCAGGGGGACGCCTCGTCCTCGTGCCCCTCGTTCGGGGAGCGTCGACCTCCGCGATCCTGTCCCGCCTCTAAGGCTCGACCGGGCGCGCGCCGCGCCCGGCCCGTGTCCCGCATCCGAGTCTACTGCAATGCCTTGCGGGGCCAACGCTTCCCGCCGCACGCTTGACACTCACGCGTGCGAGCCGGTAACGTCGTCCGGTTCCAGCCCGTGTGAACACAACTCCGAACGACGAACCGATGGCGCGCCGCCGCGCTCGTGGAGCGACTCGAAGCTCGACGGGCCTCGGCCGGTGCCGCCGGATCGCCACCACCCTTGAAGGAGGTATGCCTCGAGTGAAACGCGTGCGAAGGGTCGTCATCATGGGCGCCGGCGGGCGCGACTTTCACAACTTCAACACGTTCTTCAAGGACAACCGGAACTACGAAGTGGTGGCGTTCACGGCGTCCGCTCAAATTCCCGGCATCGACGAGAGGAAGTATCCGAAATCGCTCGCCGGACCGGCCTATCCGAAGGGAATCCCCATCTTTAGCGAGCAGGAGCTGCCCGAGATCGTGCGCGAGCGCGACGTCGATCTGGTGGTGTTCGCCTACAGCGACGTCTCCCACGAGTACGTGATGCACAAGGCTTCCTGGGTCGCCAGCATGGGATGCGACTTCATGCTCATGGGGCCGAAGTCGACGCAGCTGAAAAGTCGAGTGCCGGTGGTGGCTGTGACCGCGGTGCGGACCGGATCGGGGAAGAGCCAGACGACGCGGAAGGTCTGCGCGTTGCTCAAGGCGATGGGGAAGAAGGTCGTCGCCATCCGCCATCCGATGCCGTACGGCGAGCTCTCGAGGCAGGGCGTGCAGCGCTTCGCCTCCTACGCCGATCTCGACCGCCACAAGTGCACGATCGAGGAGCGCGAGGAGTACGAGCCGCACCTCGACAACGGCACCATCGTCTACGCCGGTGTCGACTACAAGGAGATCCTCGCGGCCGCCGAGAGGGAAGCGGAAGTGATCGTGTGGGACGGCGGCAACAACGACTTCGCCTTCTACAGGCCGGACCTCACGATCGTCGTCGCCGATCCGCACCGTCCGGGGCACGAGCGCCGCTATCATCCCGGCGAGACCAACGTGCGGCTGGCCGACGTGGTGATCTTGAACAAGGAGACCACGACCGACTACGCGAACATCGAAGCGGTCCGCGCGTCGGTGCAGCAGTTGAATCCCGACGCGGTCATCATCGACGCCGCCTCGCCCATCTCGGTCGACCGTCCGGAGCTCATCAAAGGGCGACGCGCGCTCGTGATCGAGGACGGGCCCACGCTCACGCACGGCGAGATGAAGTACGGTGCCGGCGTGATCGCGGCGAAGCGCCTCGGCGCGAAGGAGATCGTGGACCCGAGGCCGTGGCTGGTCGGCGAGATCCAGGACACGTTCCGCCAGTATCCGGACATCGGACCGCTCCTTCCCGCGATGGGTTATTCGCCCGAGCAGATCCGCGACATGGAGCGGACCATCAACGCCACGGAGTGCGACGTCGTCATCGTCGCGACGCCGATCGACCTCCGGCGGCTCATGAAGATCCACACGCCGTCCGTGCGCGTCGGCTACGAGCTCGAGGAGATCGGGCGGCCGAAGCTCGAAGACGTGCTGGCCGAGGCGCTGAACCGCCTCGCCAAGGGCAGGAAGACGGCGGCGAAGGGAACCAAGGCGGGGGCCAAGCGTCCGCCCAAGAGCGGCGTTCGCCGCGCGGCACGGAAGGCCGGGCCACTTCCGAGACGAGGGAGCCGATGAATCTTCACGAATACCAGGGCAAGGAGATCTTCCGCGCGGCCGGGATTGCGGTGCCGCCGGGAGAGGTGGCGAAGACCGCGGACGAAGCCGTGGCGATCGCCGGACGGCTCGGCTATCCGGCCGTGGTCAAGGCACAGGTCCTGATCGGGGGCCGCGGCAAGGCGGGCGGCGTGAAGGTGGTCAAGACGCCGGAGGACATGGCGCGGGAGGCGGGGCGCATCCTCGGCATGGACGTCCGCGGCCACACCGTGCACAAGGTCCTCATCACGCCGAGCGCCGACATCGACCGCGAGTACTACGCGGGCGTCGTGCTCGACCGGAAGACCGAGACGCCGCTCCTCATGGTGAGCCCGGCCGGCGGCATCGACATCGAGGAGGTCGCGCACTCGACCCCCGAGAAAATCCTGCGCATCCATCTCGACTCGCGCGGCCTGCCCGACTACAAGGCGCGCGAGGCGGCCCGCTTCCTCGATGCGCGGTGGGACGTGCAGAAGCAGCTCGCCCGCGTCCTCGTCCGGCTCGCGCGCGTCTATCGCGACCAGGATTGCTCGCTGGCCGAGATCAATCCGCTCGTGGTCACGAAGAAGGGGGAGGTCTGGGCGCTCGACGCCAAGGTGGTGATCGACGACAACGCGCTCGACCGCCATCCCGATCTCGCCGAGCTGCGCGATCTCGGGGCCGAGGACCCGGGGGAGGTGGAAGCGCGCGAGCGCGGCCTCTCCTACGTCCGCCTCGATGGCACCATCGGCTGCGTGGTGAACGGGGCCGGACTCGCGATGGCGACGATGGACCTGATCCAGTATCACGGCGGGAAGCCGGCCAACTTCCTCGACATCGGCGGATCCAGCAATCCGGACAAGGTCACCGCGGCCATGAATATCCTGACGCGCGACTCGCGCGTGCGGGCGGTACTCTTCAACATCTTCGGCGGCATCACCCGCTGCGACGACGTCGCGCGCGGACTCCTCACCGCGCTCGACCGGATCGGCACCAAGACGCCGATCGTGATCCGGCTCACCGGGACGAACGAGAAGGAGGCGCGCGATCTCCTGAGCGCGCGCGGCATGACCGCCTTGAGCGACATGGACGAAGCGGTGCGCGCGGTGATCGCCCGCGCGGCGGAGGCGGCATGAGCATCCTGGTCGGGCGGGGGTCCAAGGTTCTGGTGCAGGGGATCACGGGAAGGGATGGCTCCTTCCACGCGAAGCAAATGAAGGAGTACGGGACGAAGGTCGTGGCGGGCGTGACTCCGGGCAAGGGAGGAACGGACGTCGCCGGGATCCCGGTCTTCGATTCGGTGAAGGAAGCGGTGGCGAAGACGCGCGCCGACGTGTCGGTGATCTACGTGCCGGCGGCGCTCGCGCAGGACGCCATCTACGAAGCGGTCGATGCGGAAGTCCCGCTCGTCGTCTGCATCACGGAAGGGCTCCCGGCGCGCGACATGGTCGAGGTGGCTTCGTATCTCGAGGGACGCTCGACGCGATTGATCGGTCCGAACTGCCCGGGGCTCATCACGCCGGGGCAGTGCAAGGTCGGCATCATGCCCGGGTTCATCCACACGCCGGGGCGGATCGGCCTCGTCAGCCGGAGCGGCACGCTCACCTATGAAGTCGTCTATCAGCTCACGCGCGCCGGCATGGGGCAGTCGACCTGCATCGGCATCGGCGGCGACCCCATCGTGGGCACGCGCTTCGTCGACACGCTCGCCCTCTTCGAGGCGGACGATTCGACCGACGCCATCGTCCTGATCGGCGAGATCGGCGGGACCGACGAGGAAGACGCGGCGGCCCTCATCGAGAAGCACGTCACGAAGCCGGTGGTCGCGTTCATCGCGGGGCAGACGGCTCCGCCCGGAAAGCGGATGGGGCACGCCGGAGCGATCGTCTCCGGAGGCGCGGGCACCGCGCAGGAGAAGATGGCGCGGTTCGAGCGCGCGGGCGTCCCGGTGGCGAAGGTGCCGTCGGAGATCCCGGGCTTGATCCAGGCCGCGCTCCGCGCGAAGCGCCCCTCGCGGCTCAAGCTGGTGTCGAAGGCGGCGGGGACGAAGAAGACGGCCACGAAGGCCCGCAAGGCGAGTGCGGGGAAGAAGGCCGGCAAGGCGAAGGCAACGAAGGGTAGGAAGGGTAGGAAGACGAGGGCGAAGACGGCCACGAGGTCATCGAGCTCGAAGCGGGCAGGTCGGAGGTAGGCGTTCCGCGCGGGCTGCGCTCGCGCGCTCAAATGGGCTCCCTCCTCAATGGGGGAGCCCATTTCATGCGAACATCCCAGGAGGAGACGTAATGGCAGTCGAAGAGACCCTGTTCATGATCAAGCCGGACGCGGTGGCGGCCAGGAAGGTGGGGCTCATCCTCGCGGAGATCGAGAAGGCTGGATTCGAGGTCCTCGGGATGAAGATGGTCCGCCTCACTCCCGAGGACGCGCGGCGCTTCTACGCGGTGCACGAGGGAAAGCCCTTCCTCGAGGAGCTCGTCCAGTTCATGTCCTCCGGCCCCGCGGTTCCATGCCGGCTCCGCCGCGACGACGCCATCCTGTTCCTCCGCGAGCGGATCGGCGCGACGGATCCCAAGGAGGCGAAGCCGGGCACGATCCGCGCGCTCTATGCGGAATCCAAAGGCAAAAACGCGGTCCACGCCTCGGACTCCCCCGAGTCCGCGCGGACCGAGATTCCGTTCTTCTTCTAAGCGAGGCGCCGGGGGCGCCGCGCTCGGTCATGCCCATGCAGATCGATCTGAAACAGCTGCCGCAGGGTGCGAGCAAGCTCGACTACGAGCTTCCTCCCGAATCGGTGGGAATCACGCCCCAGGACGTCACGGTGGAGGGCCCGCTCAAGCTCCGCCTCTCGCTCGACCGTCGCGGCGACGAGGTCTGGATCCGAGGGCGGGTGCAACTCGTTGCGGTCCAGGAGTGTAGCCGGTGCCTCGCCGACTTCAAGGAGCCTCTCGACTTGGAGTTCGAGGTCTTCTGTGCTAAGGTGCACAGCCCCAACGTGGTGAGCGCATCCGTGGTGGATGAGGACGATGAGGGGGTGCATGTCCACGATGGCCGGATTCTCTCCATCGATTCAGAGATCCGGGAGGCCGTGATCCTCGGCCTCTCCATGAAGCCGCTTTGCAAGGAAACGTGCGCGGGGCTTTGCCCCACATGCGGCGACGATCGAAACCTGGGACCCTGCCGCTGCGCACGTGCGGCCGCCGGGTGATCCGCTGACCGTGGATCGCCGGGCTGGGCCCGCCTCCATCTCGACACGAGGGTTCACGACGAATGGCCGTTCCCAAGCGAAGGCACTCGAGCACGCGCGGCAAGAAGCGACGGACCAACTGGAAGCTGAGCGTTTCGTCGCGGTCGCTCTGTTCCCACTGCAGCCAGCCCAAGCTCCCCCACCGCGTCTGCGGTCACTGCGGCTACTACGCCGGGGAGGAGATCATCACCCGGGAGGCGTCGAAGACCACCTGAGGCGTCCAGAGGACTGACCCATGGGCCGCCAAGGAACAGGACCGGTCATCGGTGTCGACGCCATGGGGGGCGACTTCGCCCCGCGCGTCGTCATCCAGGGGGCGCTCGAGGCCCTTCGTGAGTCCGGAGCGATGTTCGACGTCGCTCTCGTCGGCGACGAATCGGCGATCGTCGAGGAAGCCGATCGCCTCGGAGTGCGCTCCCGCCTTCCGCGCATCATCCACGCGTCCGAGCAGGTCGAGATGGCCGAGTCCGCGGCCGCGTCCGTGCGGAAGAAGCGCGATTCGTCCATCAGCGTCTCCGCCCGCCTCCAGAAGGACCACGAGACGGACGCCCTCGTCTCCGCGGGCAATACCGGCGCCGTCGTGGCGGCCGCGCTCTTCGATCTGGGCCGGATCGAATCGATCCAGCGTCCCGCCATCGCCACCGTGCTTCCCACGCCGCAGGGCAACGTCGTCGTGCTCGACGTCGGCGCGACGTCCGATCCCAAGCCGATCCACCTCTACCAGTTCGCGCTGATGGGGAGCATCTACGCGCGGCTCGTGCTCCACGTCGAGCGCCCGCGCGTGGGTCTTCTCAACATCGGCGAGGAGGCGGAGAAGGGGAGCGAGCTCTACTACGAGGCGCATCAGCTCTTGAAGCGGAGCCCGGTCCACTTCGTCGGCAACGTGGAGGGACGGGACATCATCCTCGGCACCGCGGATGTCGTCGTCTGCGACGGCTTCGTGGGGAACGTGCTCCTCAAGTTCGCGGAGAGCGTGATCCCCTCGATCTCGGGGATGATCAAGGACGAGATCCAGCGCCATCCGCTCTCGATGATGGCCGGGCTCCTCTTGAAGCCAGCGTTCCGCCGTCTCCGCCGGCGCCTCGACTACTCCGAGGTGGGCGGCGCACCGCTCCTCGGCGTCGATGGAACCTGCATCATCGCCCACGGCCGCTCGAACGTCCGCGCGATCAAGAACGCGATCCGCGTGGCCGCGCGCTGCGCCGAGGCCGGGGTGGCCGAGTCCATCCGCGCCGAGCTCCAGCGGCTCGCTCCGGAGGCCGCCTGATCACCCCGAGACGCGACGTCCACATTGTCGGAACGGGTTCCTGCGTTCCCGACCGCGTGCTCACCAATCAAGACCTCGAACAGATCGTCGACACCTCGGACGAGTGGATCACCAGCCGCACCGGGATCAAGGAGCGTCGGATCTCCGATCCGGCGACCCCCTCCTCGGTGCTTGCGACGAAAGCGGCCGAGCGCGCGCTCGAGATGGCGGGACTCCAAGGGATCGATCTCGATCAGATCGTCATCGGCACGGTGACGGGGGATCGCACGTTCCCGTCGACCGCGTGCATCGTGCAGGACCGCATCGGCGCGACGCGCGCGCACGCCTTTGACATCTCCGCCGCCTGCGCGGGCTTCCTCTACGGGCTCTCGGTCGGACGGAGCGCCATCGAGTCGGGGGTCGCCGACACGGTGCTCGTCATCGGCGTGGAGACTCTCTCGAGGATCGTGAACTGGACCGACCGGAACACCTGCGTCCTCTTCGGCGATGCCGCGGGGGCGGTGGTTCTCCGCTCGACCGGCGCCCCAGGGGGAATCCTCGCGACGCGGCTCCACTCGGACGGCTCGCTCGTGCATCTCCTCGAGATGCCGGCCGGCGGCTCGCTCATGCCCCCCTCGCACGAGACGGTGGCCCAGCGGCTCCACACGATCCACATGAGCGGGAACGACGTCTTCAAGCACGCCGTGCGCGCCATGGAGTCGGTCGCGCTCGAGGCCCTCGAAGCCGCGGGACGGAAGCCCGAGGATCTCTCGCTCCTCGTGCCGCATCAGGCGAACTACCGGATCATCGACGCGACCGCGCGGCGCCTCGGCCTCCCGATGGAGAAGGTCTTCGTGAACCTCGACCGCTACGGCAACACGTCGGCGGCGTCGATCCCGCTCGCGCTCGACGAGGCGAATCGCGGGGGACGCATCCGCAAAGGGGACCTCGTGGAGATGGTGACCTTCGGCGGCGGCTTCACCTGGGCCGCGGCGGTGGTCGAATGGTAGGCCCCGCGCTCCTCTTCCCGGGGCAGGGATCGCAGTCGGTCGGGATGGGGCGCGCACTCGCGGAGCGGTACCCGAAGGCGCGCGAGGTCTTCCACGAGGCGGATCGCATTCTCGGCTTCGCGCTCTCGACGCTCTGCTTCGACGGACCCATCGAGGAGCTGACGCGCACCGAGAACACGCAGCCCGCGCTCCTCGTGACGAGCCTCGCCGCCTACCGCGTGCTCGAGGAGCGGGGCGTGCGTCCGGCGGCGGCCGCGGGGCACAGCGCGGGCGAGTATGCCGCGCATGTCGCGGCGGGATCGCTCCCGTTCGAGGAAGGGCTCAAGCTCATACGCCTTCGCGGCGAAGCGATGTCCCGGGCAGGGGCGGACCGTCCCGGAACGATGGCGGCCGTGCTCGGGCTCTCCGCCGAGCAGATCGACGAGGTGCTCCGCACCGTGAACGCGCCGCACGATCTCGCCGCGGCGAACTACAACGCGCCGGGGCAGGTGGTCCTCTCGGGCACGCCCGAAGCGGTGGCGCGGGGCTCCGAGGAAGCAAAGAAGGCGGGGGCGAAGAAGGTCGTCCCGCTCCAGGTGAGCGCCGCGTTCCACTCGCCGCTCATGGAAGGGGCGGCGCGCCAGCTCGGCGAGGGAATCGACAAGGCGCCGGTCGGACGCGCGGCCTTCCCGGTCTACGCCAACGTGACCGCGGGGCCGGTGACGGAGCCGGACGCGATCCGGCGCACGCTCCGGGAGCAGCTTCTCGCGCCCGTGCGCTGGGAGCAGACGATGCGCGCGATGGTGGAGCAGGGCATCCGGCGCTACATCGAGGTCGGAAACGGCCGCGTGCTGCGCGGGCTCCTCCGCGGCGTCGACAAGGAGGCGCAGGTCTTCGGCACCGACGATCCGGACGCGCTCGAGGCGGCGGTCGCGGGTCTCGCCGAGGCGGCGGCTCGTTGAGCCGTCCGTTCGAGGGGCGCGTGGCCGTGGTCACCGGCGGCGCGAGAGGGATCGGGCGGGCGATCGCGATCCATCTCGCGACCGGCGGCGCGAAGCTCGTCCTCGCCGGGCGCTCGGAGGCACCGCTCGAGGAGCTGAAGGGCGAGATCCAGGGGCAGGGAGGGGAGGCGGTCGCGGTGCGGGCGGACGTGGCCGTGGAGGCGGACGCCGACGCGCTCTGCAAGAGCGCGCTGGAGGCGTTCGGCAAGGCGGAGATCCTGGTCAACAATGCCGGGGTGACCCGGGACGGCCTCCTTCTTCGCATGAGCGACGCCGACTGGGACCAGGTGCTGGACACGAATCTCAAGGGGGCCTTCCACTGCACCCGAGCCTTCGCCAGACCGATGGTCCGCCAGAAGTGGGGTAGGATCGTGAACATCGCGTCCATCGTCGGCCTGACCGGAAACGCGGGGCAGGCCAACTATGCGGCGTCGAAGGCGGGCTTACTTGGCCTCACGAAAGCGGTTGCGAAGGAACTGGCGTCGCGCCATATTACCGTGAATGCCGTGGCTCCTGGCTTCATCGAAACGGCCATGACGGATGCCCTGACCGAAAAGGTCCGGGAAGGTCTCATGGCGCAGATCCCCATGGGCCGCTTGGGGAAAGCGGAGGACGTAGCCCAAGCCGTGGGCTTCCTCTGCTCCGAAGGCGCGGCCTACGTCACCGGTCAGATCCTGACCGTGGACGGCGGTATGGTGATGTAGCGGGGGGGCGTTCCGAAGCCCTGCCGGACCGGAACGAATCTAAAGGGAGGTGAGCAAGGACATGGCTGCGTTCAGCGAAGAGCGGGTGAAGCAGATCATCGTCGATCAGCTGGGCGTCGCGCCCGAGCAGGTCACCGCGGAAGCGTCGTTCATCGACGATCTGGGCGCCGATTCACTCGACACGGTCGAGCTCGTGATGGCACTCGAGGAGGAGTTCGATCTCGAAATCCCCGACGAGGACGCCGAGAAGATGACGACCGTGGCGGACGCGATCAAGTACCTCGAAAGCCACGTGCCGAAGAACGCCTGATTCGGCACCGCGGGTCCGAACACGTACGGACCCGCGCGGAGCAGGGCGAGTCGACGAAAGGGAACGAAGAGAGAGCATGAGCCAATCGAACGGACAGCCGCGCCGCGTCGTCGTCACGGGCATGGGAGTGGTCTCCCCGCTCGGATCGGACGTCGAGGTGTTCTGGAAGCGGCTGACCGCGGGTGAATCCGGCATCGGCCCCATCACGCGATTCGACGTCTCGAAGTACGACACGCGATTCGGCGGGGAGGTGCGGGAATTCCGCGCCGAGGATTACCTCGACAAGAAGGACATCCGCCGCGCCGACCTGTTCGTGCAGTACGCGATCGGCGCGACCGCCCAGGCCGTGAAGCAGGCGGGCGTGTCTCCCGAGACCGTGGACCCCAACCGTTATGGGGTCGTGGTCGGTTCGGGCATCGGCGGGATCGCAACCTTCGAGGACCAGCATCGGACCCTGCTCGAAAAGGGTCCGTCGCGGGTGAGCCCGTTCTTCATTCCCATGATGATCTCGGACATGGCGTCGGGCCAGGTGTCGATTCAGTTCGGCGCCAAGGGACCGAACTACTGCACGGTGTCCGCCTGCTCCTCGGGCGCGCACGCCGTCGGCGACGCGTTCCGGATCATCCAGTCGAACGAGGCGGACGTCATGATCTCGGGGGGGGCGGAAGCCCCGATCGCCCCCGTCGCGTTCGCCGGTTTCTGCTCCATGAAGGCGATGTCCACGCGCAACGACGATCCCCTGAAAGCCTCGCGCCCCTTCGACGCCAATCGAGATGGATTCGTCATGGGGGAAGGCGCCGGCATCGTGGTGCTCGAGGAGCTCGAGCACGCGAAGCGGCGCGGCGTGAGGATTCTGGCGGAGATCGTCGGTTACGGCGCAACGGGAGATGCCTATCACATGACGGCTCCGGCCCCCGAGGGTGAGGGTGCGGGCCGTGCCATGAGGGCGGCCATCCGGAACTCGGGCCTCAAGCTCGAGTCGTTCGGATATCTGAACGCCCACGGCACCTCTACGCCACTCAACGACAAATTTGAAACACAGGCCATCAAGTCGGTCTTTGGAGATCTCGCGTCCAAGCTCCCGGTCAGCTCGACGAAGTCGATGACGGGACACCTACTGGGTGCCGCGGGAGGGCTCGAGACGATCATTTGCGTCCTCGCCCTGGAGCGGCAGACGATTCCCCCGACGATCAATTACGAGACTCCGGATCCCGACTGCGACCTCGACTACGTCCCCAACACTGCACGAGCGGTCGAACTGCAGGCAGCCCTCTCTAATTCACTGGGCTTTGGTGGGCACAACGTCACCCTGGCGTTGTCGAGGTACATGGCGTAGGAAGATCCCGAAAGGGATCCGGTACCACGTGAACTTTTTGCGAAAGCTGTTCGGTCTGGACCAACCGGCCGCGCCCAAGGCGGCGCCGCCCGCGGTCCGCTCGCGCGACAGGGACTTCGATCTGAAGGGCCTGGAGCGCATGCTCAAGTATCAGTTCAAAGACGCCGGTCTGGCACGCACCGCGATGACGCACCGCTCGTATCTCCACGCGAGTCCGGGGCGCAGCGGCGAATCGAACGAGCGCATGGAATTCCTCGGCGACTCGGTCGTGGGCCTCGCGGTGAACGAGTTCCTCTACAACAAATTCCCGAAGCTCCGTGAAGGCGAGCTGACGAAGATGAAGTCGCTCCTCGTGAGCCGCGTGATCCTCTCGCGCACGGCGAATCTCATGGGGCTCGGCAACTACATCCTGCTCTCCGAAGCGGAGAACGGCTCCGGCGGCCGCGGCCGCGCGTCCATCCTGGCCGACACGCTGGAAGGCGTGATCGGCGCGGTCTACCTGGACGGCGGGCTCGAGCCGGCGCGGAAGCTCACGGAGCGTCTCCTCCTGCGCGAGGTGCACGAGATCCTGAGCGACGCGAATCTCGCGAACTACAAGAGCATGCTGCAGGAGTACGTGCAGGGCGAGTTCAAGACCCACCCGCAGTATCGGATCTCGAGCGAGAACGGGCCCGACCACCAGAAGATGTTCGCCGTCGAGGTGGTCGTGAACGGGAAAACGCTCGGCCGCGGGCACGGGAACAACAAGAAGGAAGCGGAGCAGGAGGCGGCTCGCGATGCGCTCCTCCACTTCGAAAAGCTGGTCCGTCCCGAGCGGAGTGGCGGCAGCAGCATCGAGGAGGAAGGCTCGGGAGGACGCCGCCGGCGCCGCGGAGGCCGCGGACGGCGCGGAGGTCGCTCGGGCGAAGGGCGCTCCGGCGAGGGGCGGATGGAGGATGGCTCCTCCGGAAGTGAGCCTCGCGTACGGAGCGGCCGTGAGCGCGAAGGGCGGGAGCCGCGTGAAGGACGTGAGCCGCGTGAAGGACGTGAGCCGCGCGAAGGGCGTGAGCCGCGCGAGGCTCGTGAGCGCGACGGCAACCGTGAATCGAGCCGCGACGGCAGTGAGCCGCGGGAAGGGCGCGAGGGCCGGGAGGGCCGCCGCGGTCGCGGAGGCCGCGACCGGCGCGGGCGTGGAACGCGCGAGCCGCACGGAGCGCGGGAGCCGCAGGGGGCCGGCGAGCCGCAGGGAGCGCGGGAGCCGCAGGGAGCGTCTGAGCCGCAGGGAACGCGGGAGCCTCGCGAGGAAACGCGGGACGTCTATCCGCCGCCCCGCGAGGTGAAGCCTCGCGACGACGAGCGGCCGTCAGCGCCGGAGCCTCGCTACGAACGCGAGGAGCCGCGCGAGCCGCGTGAGTACTCGGAGCCGCGACCCCATGACGAGCCGCGCGACCGAGGCGAATCGTCCGATCGAGGATCGTCCGGCGGTTCGTCGGGAAGCAGTGAGAACGGAGGCGGATCGAGCGGGCAGGATTTCTCCACGAATCGTGATCCCTGGGCGGCTTCGCGCTTGCACACCGATTCATAGACCGTTATAATCCACAGCGTCGTCTCGAGACGGGGGAGGAGGGCCCGACAGGGTCTTCCTCCTTACCTTTTTCAGGGAGACGACCGGAACGTGAACGTCCAGACCCGGGCAGCACTCGCGGCACTCAGCCTCAGCCTCACTGTCGGCCTCGCCCCCTCGCCTGCCCGCGCCTACTTCTTCTCGCTCTACACGCCGCCGAGCGTCACCTGCCAGATCCAGTCGGATCTGGCGGAAGCGGCCGGAGACCACGCCGGGGCGATCGCCTGGGCGGAGTCCCTGACCGTGGTGGATCCGCAGTCGAGCTACGCCGCGTCGCGCGTGGCCGGCCTGTACGAGGACGGTGGCGAGGACGAGACCGCGCTCCACTGGGGCGACCGGGCGCTGTCCCTGGACAGCTTGAACGTCGAGGCCGCCATGTTGGTGGGTCGCATGCGGTTACGCTCCGGCGAGCCCGGGCTGGCCGTGCAGGCCCTGAGCCCGCCGCTCCGCATCGTGGGAGCCATTCCCGAGCTCTACGCGCTCCGCTCCCTGGCCCACGAGCTGAACCGCAATTACGAGGCGGCGCTCGCCGACCTCAAGCGAACCGATGTGCTCCTGCCCGATTTCGCGTGGATCGCGACCGGGATCCTGAGTCTTGCGCTCGAGGACGGCCGGCTGGAGGAAGCGTCTTCGGCCCTCCATCTGGCCCTGGAGCTCAAACCTGACGACTCGCGCACGCTCCGGCTGGGTGTCGCCCTCGCCCGCCGGACAGGGGATCCACTCCTCGAAGAGCGGCTCCTCAAAGAGCTGGCCGAGGTCGACGAGCCCCGTCCGGAAGACGTCGCGAGCTACGCCGCGTTTCTCATGCGCATGCGGAAGGACGCCGAGTTGAACGGGCTCTTCCAGCGGGCCGAGACCAAGGGTCTGAGTGGAGACGACGTCCGCGTGGACGCTGGACAGGAGCTCCTCCGCTTCGGCGATTACACGAACGCGCTCGAGGCGGTGAAGCCGCTCAAGAAGGACACCCGCGCGGTGCCGATCCGGGCCCGCGCGTACCTCGCCCTGGGCGAGGAGAAGAAGGCGCTCGAAGGGTACCGTCGGCTCCTGCCGGGACGGACGCTGGTGCGGGAGGAGTCGCTCATCGTGGCCTATCTCGAGATTCGAGTCGGCGACCGGAACGAGGGGATCCGGACGCTGGAGGACACGCGGTCGCGGCCGTTCGACACTCCGCGACAGGTCCTCGCCGCGAGCCTGTGCTACTCTCTCCTGGGCCACCCGGAGGAGGCTCTGACCTTGGTGCGCGACAGTGCGGCCAAGGGCATCGACAGCCCCTCCATCTACGAGGAGCTGGGCTCGGCGGCGACGGTGCTGGGTGACAGCCTCCTCGCGCAATGGGCTTGGGAGCGTCTCCGGGACATGGGCCAGGAGACCTCGGAATGCCTCTTCTTCCTCGCCAGCTCCGAGCTGGGGCAGGGGGACCAAGCCAAGGGCATGGCCACCCTCACCCGCTCGATCCAGCTCGACCCCAAGAACGGTCGGGCGCTCCTTCTCATGGGAAAGCTCCGTCACCGGCTGGGACAGCTGGAGATGGCGCGCGAGATCCTGATCCGCTCCGCCCGCTGCCCGGAGACTGCTGCCGAGGCAAATCGAGAGCTGGCCAAGGTTTGCAGGACCCTTCGGCTGGACTCCGAAGCCCGGGATGCGGAGAACCGGGCCCGCTCGGGGCGCCCCGCGCCGCCGGCCGGCCTCTCCCTCTTCCAAACCCCCTGACCCTTCCGGGGGCGCTTCGGAACTGCGCTCCCCACCGCGGTGTAGCATGAGCACGGAGAACGACGACGTGCCCATCGAGCCACTACGCCTGAAAAAGCTCGACCTCGCCGAGCTGACCGATGAAGACGTCATGGAGCGCTGCGCCATGGGCTCCGAGGCGGCTTTCCGCGCGCTCGTGCAGCGGTATCGCACCCGGATCATGAATCTGGTCTGCCGCTTCATCAACGACCGGGACCGGGCGGAGGAAATCAGCCAGGAGGTGTTCCTTCGGGTCTTCCGGAACCGCGAGCGGTACCGGAAGAGCGGCAAGTTCTCCACGTGGATCTTCACCATCGCGGTGAATCTCACGAAGAACGAGATCCGCAGCCGCGTCCGTCATCGCGGCACGTTCAGTCTGGATGCAATGGAAGAAGAGTCGAGTGGCCAGGGCGTGACGTTTCCCGACGCCAAACCGCTCCCCGACGAAGACCTGAATGCCACGGAAATTGGCGAGAAGGTCGCCGAGGCGCTCCGCAAAATCCCCGCGCGTTATCGCGAGGCGGTGGTGCTTCGAGACGTCGAGGGGCTCAGCTACGAGGAGGTGGGTCAGATCCTGCGCATTCCGGGCGGCACGGTTCGCTCGCGCATCAACCGCGCCCGGCTCATGCTGAAGGAGAGACTCAAACCATACCTCACCCTGGAGGATGTATGAACTGCCGGTCCGCCGAATCCCTCTTTTCAGCGTTCGTAGAGGACGAGCTCAATCAGAAAGAGCGCCGTTTCCTCGAGTCGCACCTTCTCTCCTGCCGCCGCTGCACGGCCTCGATGCGCGAGCTCAAGGCCTCGATGGATCTTTGCGGCGCGCTCCCGACCGTGGACACGAGCCCTCACTTCGAAGACGACCTGATGGCCATGATCCGCTCGGGCGAGGCGATGCGCCCGTCGATCATCGATTGGCTGCGCGGTCTCGTCACGATCGAGCGCATCCGTCCGTTCGCGCTCGCCGGCGCGGGCGCGTCGGCGGTCCTGATCGCGTCCTTCGCGATCAACCATCCCCTGTTCACCACGTTCGCCAGCCACACGACCAAGGCTCCCGTGACCCAGGCCGCCGTGCCGGCTCCGGCTCCGACGCCGTCGGGCACCGAGGTCGCGTCCATCACGCCGCCCGAGACCACGGCTCCCGCGCCCAGCGCCAAGGCGCCCGTGAAGAGCGACGCGGGGTACGCCTGGGCCGACCACAGCGTCCGGACCTCCTCGAGCATTCCGGACACGACGGTCCCCAATCCGGGCTCCCGCTACGACGATGAGTACATCACCGACCAGTTCTTCCTCGAGCGCGGGACGGACGGAGGCAACAACCCGACCATCACCCCGGTCTCGAGCAGCGCGTCGGATGACGTCTACATCACGTTCTAAGAGCCCGATGCCCCGGGTGAGCCCGGGCGCCTGTCTCCTCGCCGTCTCGGTCCTCGTTCTCGCGGGACCGGGAGCCGGCGTCTCTCACGCCGTTCCCCGCCACGTCGCCTTCCGCTCCGACGAGGCCTCGCTCCTCGGGGTCGTCGATTCCGTTCACGCCTCGATCGTGACCGTGGTCGGCTATCCCCCTCCCGATCCGGCCGGACGCGCGGGCAAGCGCCGCCGGCTGATTGGCTCCGCCGTCGCGACAGCGCCGGATCGCATCATCGCGTCCGCGAGCGTCGCCATTCCCGGCGGCAGCGTGCACGTCCTCCTCGGCAACGGCGTCGAGCGCCCCGCGATCCTGCTCGGCGTGGACCGCCAGTCGAACATCGCGCTCTTCCAGATCGAGGGCGCGAAGCTCGAGCCGCTCCACGCGGCATCGCCGCAGTCGCCGGCGGTGGGATCGTGGGTCGCGGTGGTCTCGAACGTCGGCATCACGCGCCCGCAGGCGGCCATCGGCCAGATCGTCGGCCGGGGCGAACGCGTGGACGAGCACACGGGGGGCGATATCTTCGAGATCGACGCTCCCACCTATCCCGGCTCGACCGGCGCCGCGATCCTGAACGAGGACGGGGACTGGATCGCGATGGTGGTCGGGCGCGCGGCGCCGAGCCCGAGCGATGGCGCTCCGGTGGGCCTCGATTCGGGCGAGTCCATGCCGCCGAGCAGCGTCCTGATTGCGCTTCCGGTGGACCAGGTGACGTACATCACGAAGGAGCTGGAGGCCTACGGCAGCGTGCGGCGCGGCTTCCTGGGGGTCCAGTTGAAGCGCGGGCCCGCGACCCCGTCCGATTCGCTGGGCATCATGGTGGCCAACGTGGTACCCGGAAGTCCCGCCGACTCGAGCGGACTCAGGGTGGGGGACCGGATTCTCGCGGTGGACGGCCAGGAGGCGCACACGGCCGACGACCTCACCGCCCTCGTGCGCGCGATGCGTCCGGGGGACGACGTGGAGCTGACCGTGCTTCGCAAGGACGACATCTTCCCGATCCGGGTCGTGCTCGGCGCCGCGTTCACGAATCCGCCCGTTGGACCGCGCCCCTCGCGAGAGGAGGAGATCCGCCGCGCGAAGACGGATCTCAACCAGCTCGAGATGCAGAAGCGCCAGCTCGAGCAGCGCATCCGCACCCTCGAGGGCTCCTCCTCCCGCTGACCCTCCGCCGGCTCGAGACGCCGGCGCTCGAGCCCCTCTTCTTCTCGCTCCGCCGCGCGTGTGCTAGCCTGCGCGCCACGATGCGGCGACGTCGAACGCTCCCCATCGATCTCCCGTCTCACGATCTCCTGGCCGCCGCGGAGACGATCCGCACGCCATGACCCGAATCCGCATTCGCCCGAGATCGGTCGCCTACGACGTGACCGTCGCCCCGGGACTCCTCGCGCGCGCGGGGTCGCTCCTTCGCCGCGTGCACGGCGGCTCCGTGGCCGCCGTCGTCACCGACCGCACGGTGGACCGGCTCCATGGCGCCCGTCTCGTACGCTCGCTCACGAGCGCCGGATGGACGGTGCGCCGGGACGTGCTGCCGGACGGCGAGCGAGCGAAGTCGCTCGTAGTGCTCGAGCGGCTCTGGGTTCGCTGGGCTCGCGCGGGGCTCTCGCGCGACGCGATCGTGGTCGCGCTCGGCGGGGGCGTGGTCTCCGACGTCGCTGGATTCGCGGCGTCCTGCTACGCGCGCGGGCTCCCATGGGCGGCCTTCCCGACGACCGTCATCGGTCAGGCGGACGCGGCCATCGGCGGGAAGACCGGGGTGAACCTCGCGCAAGGGAAGAACCTGATCGGCACCTTCCATCATCCGTTCGCTGTCTACGCCGACGTGGAAACGCTGCGCACGCTGCCCACGCGGGAGTACCGCGCGGGGCTGGCCGAGATCGCGAAGATCGGCGTGATCGCCCACCCTGCGATCCTCTCGAGACTCGAGCGTCTCGCTCGAGCCGGAACACGCACCGCGCGTCCGGAGCTCGTGGGACCGCTCGTGCGCTCCGCCGCGGAGGTGAAGGCGCTCTTCGTCCAAGCCGACGAGCGCGATCAGGGCGTGCGGCTCGCGCTCAACTTCGGACACACGGTGGGGCACGCCCTCGAGGCCGCGACCGGCTACCGGCGCTATCGGCACGGGGAGGCGGTCGCGATCGGCATGGCGGCCGCGCTCCGGATGAGCGTGCTCGAGGCCGGTCTCGATCCGGTCGACGCGATGGAGGCGGAGTCGCTCCTCACCGCGCTCGGGCTTCCGACGCGTCTGGCGAAGGAGCCTGGCCGCGCGTTCTGGGACGCGCTCGCTCGAGACAAGAAGCGTGGACGATCCGGCGTGCGGATGATATTGTGCCCCGCGATCGGCGAATCTAAAGTCTTTGAATTGCCAGCGCTTACCACCCTTCGACGGGTTATTCGGAGTCTGGTCCGTCATCCGGGAGGGAACCCATGAGGGTCGACGCGGCCAAGGAGACGGCCATTCCGGTCGAGGAGATCATCGCCAAGGACCCGGCCACCGCGCTCTACCTGCCGCATGTGGAGCGGCTGGTCGAGGACGGCCGCCTCGAGGAGGCGATCGCGCTCTGCGAGGAGCGCAAGCGCCGTCCGGGCCGCGGCGTGGGCGACCACATCGTCCTCGGCCGCGCCTACCTCGCCGACGGACAGCTCGCCCGCGCGCGCGCCGAATTCAAGGAGGCGCTCGATCTCGACCGCGAGAACGTCGTCGCGTTGAAGGCGCTCGGCGGCATCCTCGCGCACGAGGGGAACCACGCCGAGGCCGCGAGCTATTACCAGGCGGTCTGCCGCGTCGATCCCGGCGATCTCGAATCGCAGACCGCGCTCCACCAGATCACGTCGGGCGAATTCCCGGAGATCCGTCCCGCGGACGTCATCGTGGGGCAGGGCGCCATGCACTGGCAGCCCGTGCGCCTGCCGCGCGAAGAGGAGCATCTCTCCGAGCTCGCGCTCGGACTCCGCACGATCGAGCGGTTCGACGCGTCGCAGACGGAAGCACCCATCCTACCGCGCTCGTATGCCGCGCCCGAGGTGGGCTTCGATCTCCCAGTCGAGCGAATCGCGCCGGCCGTCGAGCCCGACGAGAGACGCGCCGAGGTCGTGGATCGCGCGCCTTCGGACTTCGCCCCGAGCGCGTCGAGGAGTGGCGATCCATTCGAACGCGTGCAGCCGGAGCCAATGCCGGGGGCCGAGCCCGTTCACGCGGAGGCCCAGGTCGCCGCGGGCGGACTCGGGGACATCATCGAGAGCCATCCTCCGGTCGAGGTGCCGCGCGCTCCGGGCAAGCTCGTCGAAGGCAACAAGAGCGCGTTCGAGACCTGGATCCGGCAGCTGAGCGGAAAGGAGTAGCGAGATCGCGCGCGAGGTCTGGGTGCTGCACGGTCCCAATCTCGGTCTCCTCGGCCGGCGGGAGCCGCAGCTCTACGGCAAGGAGACCTTGGCGTCGATCGACCGCCGCCTCACGGAGCTGGGCGAGTTGCTCGATCTTCGCGTGTCCTCGTTCCAGACCAACCACGAAGGAGCGCTCGTCGACCGGCTGACGGTCGCGATGGACGAAGTCGACGGGTGCCTCCTCAATCCGGCCGCGCTCAGCCATGGGAGCCTCGCTCTGGCGGACGCGCTCCGGTCGATGACCATCCCCGTGGTGGAGGTCCACATGACCAATCTGTACGCGCGCGAGCGCGAGCGCCAGTTCAGCCTGACCGGGAGCGCCGCGGCGGGCGTGATCATGGGGTTCGGCCCCGCGAGCTACGAGCTGGGGCTCCACGCGCTCGCCGCCATGGTCGCGCCCGCGAAGGGGCGGAGGAAGCGGACGTGAGCCTGAAGCGCGACATCCAGGAGCTGATCCAGATCATGCGCGAGGAGGATCTCGCCGAGATCGAGGTGCGCCGCTGGTTCTCCTCGGTGCGCGTACGCCGTCCGATGGCCGAGCAGGCTCTGATCCACGCGGCCGCCGCGGCGCCCGTCGCCCAGGCGCCCGCCGCGCGCGAAGCCGAGGCGTCGCCGGAATCGCAGCTCACGCCGATCAAGTCGCCGATGGTGGGCACCTTCTACCGGTCGCCCGCGCCCGACGCGGACCCCTACGTCGAAGAGAACTCGTCGGTCGACGTGGGTCAGACGGTCTGCATCGTGGAAGCCATGAAGCTCATGAACGAGATCGAGTCGGACGTGCGAGGACGCATCGCGAAGATCCTCGTCGAGAACGCGCAGCCGGTGGAGTTCGGGCAGGTCCTGTTCCTGGTCGAGGCGGAAAGCGCCGCGTAGGCGCGGGAGGCGGGGAGGCGCATGAATATCAAGCGCGTGCTGCAGCGGATGGTCGAGATGGGCGCCTCGGACCTCCACGTCAAGGTGGGCACGAAGCCTACCGCCCGCGTGAACGGCGAGCTGGTCCCGATCGACGAGGCGCCGCCGAGCCAGCAGGAGCTCGAGGCGGTCGTCGATCAGATCCTCACCCCGAAGCAGAAGCGGGTCTTCGAGGAGACGAAGGAGGTCGACTTCGCCTTCGGGGTCACGGGGCTCTCGCGCTTCCGCACCAACTTCTACCAGCAGCGAGGCACGTTCGCATTCGTCTTCCGGCAGGTGCCCGCGACCATCCCCGCGTTCGAAGAGCTGAACCTTCCGTCGGTGGTCGAGGATCTCGCGCTCAAGCCGCGCGGCCTCGTCCTCGTGTGCGGCACGGTGGGAAGCGGGAAGTCGACGACCCTGGCCGCCATGATCGACTCCTTGAACCGGCGTGAGCCCCGGAACGTCATCACGATCGAGGATCCGGTCGAGTTCCTGTTCCGCGACAAGAAGTGCACGATCTCGCAGCGCGAGGTGGGTCTCGACACGGACAGCTTCGCCGAGGGGCTGAAGCACATCCTCCGCCAGGATCCGGACGCGATCCTGATCGGCGAGATCCGCGATCCGGTGACCATGCGCACCGCGCTCATGGCGGCGGATACGGGGCACCTCGTGCTCTCGACGCTCCACACGATCGACGCGGCGCAAACGGTGAACCGCATCATCTCCTTCTTCCCGCCGCACGAGCACGAGGAAGTCCGGTACATGCTCGCGACCACGCTCCAGGCCGTGGTGGCGCTCCGGCTCATCCCCCGCGCCGACCAGCCCGGGCGAATGCCGGCGGCCGAGGTGCTCATCGTCACGTCGACGGTGCGCGAGTACCTGCTCGACCCCGAGAAGACGAGCCTCATCAAGACGGCCATCGCGGAGGGCGTGTCGCAGTACGGGATGCAGACGTTCGATCAGTCGATCATGAAGCACTACTCCGAAGGCAAGATCTCCATCGAGAACGCGCTCAAGTACTGCTCCAATCCCACCGAGTTCGAGCTCCGCGTGAAGGGCATCCACGCCACCTCGGACGAGACCTGGAAGACATTCGAGCGTCCCAAGCAGGAATCCCTCTAGCGCGCATGTTCCGGAAGATCCTGATCGCCAACCGAGGAGAGATCGCGCTCCGGATCATCCGCGCCGCGCGCGAGATGGACATCGAGACGGTGGCCGTCTTCTCCGAGGCGGACCGGGACTCGCTCCACGTGCGCCTCGCCGACGAGGCGGTCTGCATCGGCCCGCCGCCGAGCTCCGCGAGCTACCTCAACATGGCGCGCATCATCAGCGCGGCCGAGATCACGGCCGCCGACGCCATTCACCCGGGCTACGGATTCCTCTCCGAGAACGCGCACTTCGCCGAGGTCTGCGAGTCCTGCCACATCCGCTTCATCGGCCCGACCTCCGAGATGATCCGCACGATGGGAGACAAGGCGGTGGCCCGCAAGACGGCGGTCGCGGCGGGCGTTCCCGTGACGCCGGGGAGCGAGGGAGTCCTCGAGTCTGCGGACCAGGCGGCCGATGTCGCCAAATCGCTCGGCTATCCCGTCATCATCAAGGCCGCGGCCGGCGGCGGCGGGAAAGGGATGCGCATCGCGACCGACGAGGCCTCGCTCAGGAACGGTGTCATGACCGCCCAGGCCGAGGCGGAGGCCAACTTCGGATCCGGCGCCGTCTACCTCGAGCGCTACGTCGAGAAACCGAGGCACATCGAATTCCAGGTGTTCGGGGACAAGCAGGGGAACGTGGTGCACCTGGGCGAGCGCGAGTGCTCCATCCAGAGGCGTCATCAGAAGCTCATCGAGGAGGCGCCGAGCGTGGCGCTCTCGCCCGAGCTCCGCGCGCGCATGGGGGAGGCCGCCGTGCGCGCGGCTTCGTCCATCCACTACGAGGGGGCGGGCACGATCGAGTTCCTGCTCGGTCCGACCGGCGAGTTCTATTTCATGGAGATGAACACGCGCATCCAGGTGGAGCACCCGGTCACCGAGATGGTCACGCGCCACGATCTCATCAAGGCGCAGATCCTGGTGGCCGCGGGCGAACCCCTTCCGTGGAAGCAGAGCGAGATCGAGCTCCAGGGCCACGCGATCGAGTGCCGCATCAACGCGGAGAAGCCGGATCAGAACTTCCAGCCCTCGCCCGGCACCGTGCGCTACTTCCACAGCCCCGGCGGGCCCGGCGTGCGCGTGGACAGCCACCTCTACTCCGGCTACCGCGTGCCTCCCAACTATGACTCGATGGTCGCCAAGATCATCTGCTGGGGGCGGAACCGAAGCGAGGCCATCGCTCGGATGCGCCGCGCGCTCCTCGAGACGGTGGTCGAGGGAATCGATACCACGCTGTCGTTCCATCTCGAGGTGCTCGCCGATCCCGGCTTCCAGAAGGGCGAGATCCACACGGGCTACCTGGAAGAGTTCATGAGCCAGAGGACCAAGGCGGCGTGACCTCGACGGGCGCCCGGGGCGCCTCGGGCCTCGCGCGCATCGACCTCTACCTCACGCCCACCGAACTCGAGCGCGCTTCGCTCGAGGATCGGCGCCTCCTGGTCGTCGACGTGCTCCGGAGCTCCACCTCCATCGCGACGGCGCTCCAGAACGGAGCGTCGAAGATCATCCCCGTCGAGACCGTGGAAGAGGCGACCCGCCTCGCCCAGACCCTCGATCCCAAGTCGCGCCTCCTCTGCGGCGAGCGCGACGGCCGCAAGGTCGGCGGCTTCGATCTCGGGAACTCGCCGCGCGAGTACACGCGCGAGCGCGTGGACGGCAAGACGCTCGTCTTCGCCTCCACCAACGCGAGCCCGCTCATGGCCGGGCGTCTCGACGGCCGCGAGCAGCGCGTGCTCGGCTACGTCAACCTGAGTGCGGTGGCGGAGCTCTCCCGGTTCGACGCCGTGGACCTGGCCATTCTCTGTGCCGGGAAGAGCGGGCTCTTCTCGCTGGAGGACGCGGCCTGTGCCGGGGCGTTGATCCGGCGGCTCGCGCCCGAGGGAGACTCGATCGCGCTGAACGACGCCGCGGAGATGGCGCGCGAGTACGATCGCCGCTATGGCGCGGATCCCGAAGGAATCCTCCGGCGCAGCGAGCACGGCCGCCATCTCATGGATTTGGGATTCGAGGAGGACCTGCCGGTCTGCGCGGCGATCGACAGCGTGCCGCTGGTGCCGCTCCTCAAGGAAGGGCGGATCGTGGCCCCCGCCGGGTCGCGGCGCTAGCCGCCCCGCCTCGCGCGGCGCAGGAGCTCGAGCGCCAGCGCTCCGAAGAAGAGATTCCCGAGCCAGGCGGCGAGCATGGGCGGGAGCGTGCCGTTGTGCCCCAGCGACTGCCCGGTCCGGATGAAGGCGTAGTAGACGAAGCTGATGAAGATCGAGAGCCCGAAGCTGATCGCGAATCCCCCACGCCTCACGCGCAAACCGAGAGCGGTGCCGATCACGACCACGATCAGATTCGTGAGCGGGAAGGCCACCTTCAGGTAGAGCTCGACCAGGTACTTCTGCACGCGGCTCCCGCTCTGGTGGAGCCGTCCGATGTAGTTCTGGAGCTGCCAGTAGGAGAGCGCCTTCGGATCCTCCTCCGCCTTGGCGAAGTCCTCGGGAGTCTCCTTCAGGCCCGGGAGCGTGAGCTCGTTGAACTCGGCCGCGTGCTCTCCCTCGCGGTCGAATCTCCGGACGAAGCCGCGGCGGAAGACCCAGCGTCCCTTCTGCCAGCGCGCGGTCTCGGCATCGATGCGGCCCGTGAGGGTGTGCTTCTGGATCTGCTGGATGACGACCTCGGTCATGGTCTGACTCGGGATGTCGTAATTGCGGATCAGGAAGGTCCGGCCGTCGCGTCCCAGGTAGGCGAGATTGGTGCGCACCGTCGCCCCCTCCGGGCTCTGTTTCTTGATCTCCACCCGGTAGAGCCGGAGCTTCTGAGCGTTCAACGGCGGCAGGACCATCTCGTTCACCACGAAGACGAGCACGCTCACGGTCGCGGCCACGACCCACATCGGGAGCGCGATCCGGCCGATCCCGATGCCTGCGGCCTGCATGGCCGTGAGCTCGTTCTGCCGTCCGATCTGTCCCAGCGCGAGCAGGCAGGAGAGGAGCATCGCCATCGGCAGCACCTGCACCACGATGCCCGGGATGGAGGCGAGGTAGTACGAGACCACGATGTGGATCGCGACGCTGTTGTCGAGGTAGGTGTCCATCTTCTCGAAGACGTCCACGATGATGAAGACCGCCACGAAGAAGACGAGCCCCGCGAGCAGCGACAGGAGCTGCTCGCGCAGGATGTACCGGTCGAGGAGCCTCATGCGGGCATCGGCCTCCGCTCGCGCCCGCGGCGACGGCGCGGCCGGCGGCGGATCAGCTCCGCGGCGTGGAGCGTGAGGTAGAGGCCCACGGCGCCAATCACGATGTTGGGGGTCCACATGGCGATCCATGGCGGTAGGAGCCGGCGATCCGCCAGCTCCTCGCCGCCGGCGAGGCAGAGGTAATAGAAGATGAAGAAGAGGATCGAGAGGAAGGCGACCGAGATCCCGCTCCGCCTCGCGCGGATGCCGAGCGGCGCGCCGACCAGGACGAAGACGAGGCAGGCCGCCGGGATCGAAAACTTCTTCTGCACCTCGACCTCGAGGCTCTGAGCCCGTCGATCGAGCGCTTCGACCTCCATCTGGCGCATCTGGATGATGTCCGCCGTGGTGGGGCTCACGAAGCGGCCCGGAGCCTCCTTGGGAGGCGGCTTTCCGATCCCGCCCACGGAGGAGAAGGCCCGGGTGACGCTCCGGATGAGGGCCTGGAGACCCCGGGGCGGCCGGTGGGGCACGGCCGCCTCCACGAACTCCGAATAGCTGGCGAATCCAGCCTGGTGAAGGATCTGGTCGCGGCGGTCGATCGCCCCCTTCAAGTCGGTGCGCAGCTTGTGGATCGAGGCCTGCATCATGCCTAGGCTCATCTCCCGGTCCCCGCGCGCGTCCCGGTCCTGCCGCTCCAGATCTCCCCCCATGGTCCGAATATTAATGGTGTGGGTCTTGAACATGAGCCGGCGGTAGGTCCGCTCCTCCTCGTTCGGGGGGACTTCGTGGATCTCCCCGTCGTGAAGCTCCAGGGACATCACACGTCCGTCCTTGGAGTTGTGGATCACGCCCCAGTCGGCCAGGATCGTCGTGGGGCGCGCGTTCGAGTTGAGCTGGTAGATCTTCACGCCCCGGATCTGGTTCGTCCGGTCGTCCACTTTCTCGACGAAAATGCTGTACCCGACGAAGTCGTCGACGAATACCCCTTCCTGGATCGTCGCGGTGGGGCGCTTTCGGCCCACGTCCGCCATGAGGTTGGCCAGGCGGTGGTTGGACTCGGGAAGGATCAGGTTGTTGAAGAGGACGAGGAGCCCGGCCAAGACGAGCGCCGCGCTCAAAGGGGCGCCGACGATCCGGAGCAGGTTCACGCCGTTCGCCTTCATGGCCGCGATCTCGTTGTCCTGGGAGAGCCGGCCGAACGTGGCGAGGCACGCGATGAGGACCGCGCAAGGGAACGCCAGGGCCACCATGTAGCCGAGCGACAGCACGAAGAGCTCGAGCACGACGCCGGCCCCGATCCCTTTGCCGATGGCGAGGTCGACCAGATCGAACATGAAGTCCAGTGTCAGCAGGAAGATGACCACGCTGAACCCGATCAGGAACGGGTACAGGTGCTCGCGGAGGACATACCGTTCGAGTATTCTCATTCGTCTTTCGGGGCGGGTGGTGGGCGTCGCACGCGGCCGCAGTATAGGGAGCCGGGGCACGTCCAAGCAAACCCCCATCCAGAGGCGCCGCACTTACTTCCGGCTCGAACTCCGCACGAGACCAGGGGTTTAAGTACCAGCATCGACTCCCCCTTGTCGAGCCACCCAAGGATCGGAACACTCCACGATGGACGCATGCTTCCTCGTTTGAGGTGGTTGTATATCCTCGCTCTGGGCTTTCTCTTAGCCCCCTGGGCGAGGGTCCATGCCGAGCCCTACCAGGATCTGCCGAACCCCGACCGGCTGCAGCCGGTCGAGGCCGATCTCAGCACGCCCGTTCTGCCACCGGGGTGGAGGTTCCGCCCCATCCACGCGAACGGCGACTATCCAACCGGGCAGCCCGACATCGACGTCACCGTCGATCCCGTCGCCGGGACCGTCCAGGAGAGTTACCGTGAAGGGGACGTGGAGGTTCGCGAGCCTCTCGTTTTGACCCCCGATGAGTACAACCAGATCCTGAGCGGCCGCACGGTCCGACGGCTCTGGAAGGACAAGGCCAAATCCACGCGCTCCATGGATCGCGGCCAGCTCCGCTCGGGCACCGCGCTCCGCGTCGAGCTCCCGGTCCAGCTTCCCAAGATGGTTCGTTCCATCGTCGGCGATGGGACCCCGAACATCGAGATCTCGGGAAGCGAGACCATCACCCTGAGCGGGACGAGCGACTGGACCGCGAGCAACCGCATCCAGACCGAGCGCAAGAACCAGAGCGCGTTCCCCAGCTTCGACATGAAGCAGGAGCTGAACGTCAACCTGACCGGATCGATCGGCGACCGGATCAAGGTCGACATCGACCAATCGAGCAACGTCACCACCTCCATCGACAACCAGGTGAAGCTCCGCTACGAGGGGGGCGACGACGACATGATCCGCTCCGTCGAGCTCGGCAACACGAACCTGTCGGTGGAAGGCGCGTCGTTCCGGCAGGAAGGGCTGTTCGGAATCAAGTCGGTGGCCCGGCTCGGCAGCGTCGACGTTCAGGCCATCGCGAGCAAGCAGGAAGGAAAGACCGAGACGGCGCGCTTCACCCCGTCCGGCGAGCTCAAGGACGTGCAGATCCGGGATCTCGAGTACATCCACCGCACCTACTTCTTCATCGCGGACCATCCGGTGAAGATCAAGGCCGGGACCCTGCACGTGTACAAGGACGACCGTATTACGGCCACGAACACGACGGAGAGTCCTGGCCTGGCGCGCGTCAATCCGCTGGCTCCGCCAGATTCAGCGTCGAACCCGGAATTTCCAGGGAAATTCACTTCTCTCACGCTCGACGATGACTATTCCATCATTTATCCGTACGTCACGGGAGAGGCGGGCGAGATCCCGGTGATCAAGCTCCGTCAGGCGCTTGGCTCGACGGAGATCCTGGCGGTTTCTTACGTGGATGAGATCACAGGTCAGCAGGTCGGCACCACGGAGAACACCCAGTTCGCAGCGGAGAATCCCGCCCTCGCGAAGCCGGCGAACACGCTCCTCCTGAAGGCCATCGGAGTCGAATTCAACCGGATTACGAAGGATCCCGATACGGGACTATTCAGCAGGAGCGACCCGTGGTACCCGGTGCTCCCGTACGAGCTCCGTAACTTCTACGACCTCCAGGGCCGGGACATCGCTTTCGAAACCCTGACCCTCAAAGTGAAGCGGCTCCAAAACGGCGCGGTCAACGATCCCGATTTCATCAACACCATCGACGGCGATGTGCCTCTCGTCCAAATCCTTGGATTGGACACGAAGAACAACAGCACCAATGCCGATGGGGCTGACGGGCAGGTCGACAGCCGGCTGATCGACCCACAAACGGGCATTCTCTTCTTCCCGGATCTGCATCCCTTCAACCCAGACACGACGAAGATATGCTCCCTTGTGGATTCAACAGGCGGATTCCTTTGCCTGGACGACTTCGGACGGAACAAGCTCCTGGACCCGGCTCTGACCAATCCGAAGGTCTATTACGCACTCCAGCCGGACCCCAACGCCGACACCCGGTATTACATCGAGGCCGAGTTCAAGAGCAGCACCCAGGGGTTCTTCCTCGGACGCTTTGACATCCTTGAAGGATCGGAAACGGTCAAGGTCGACGGCATCCCGCAGCGACGCGGCTCCGACTACACGATCGACTACCAGACGGGGCAGGTGAACTTCCTCAAGCCCCCGGGCCCCAACCAGACGATCAGCGTCGACTACTCGTTCGCGCCGGGCGTGGGATCGACCCAGCTCACCCTCCTCGGTGCCTCGGCTTCGTACAACCCAGGACCCAACCTGGCCCTGACGTCGAGCGTGCTCTACGACAGCCGCGGGGCGATGGAGACGAACGCGAAGTTGGGGGAGGAGCCGGCCAAGACCGTCATCGGCGACCTCTCCTCGCTCGTTGTCTTCAAGCCGGTCTGGATGACCCAGCTCGCGAACATCATCCCGGGGGTCAAGACAAACGCGCCGTCGCTCCTCAACATCCAGGCGCGCACCGCCGTGAGCATGCCGAACCCGAACACGGCGGGAGAGGCGTACATCGACGACATGGAAGGCAACCGCGAGTCGAACACGATCGGGCTTTCCCGAACCCAGTGGTTCTGGAGCTCGACGCCCATCGCCGACCTGGGAGACTCGTCAACCGCAACGTCCGTGCCGATCACCTCGCAGGTCGCGACCCATACGCTCCTCGAGTGGTACAACGCCCGCGGCGTGAAGGAACACGATCTGAAGCCCATCTTGAAGAACGAGGAAGGGGGCGACGCCGAGCGCACGGTCCTCGAGATGAACCTCCACCCGCCAACCGGCCAAGCATCCATCGCACCCGATGACTGGACGGGAGTCACGCAATCGCTCTCCACGGCCGGGCAGGATTTCTCACGACTCAAGTACATGGAGATCTGGGTCAACGACTTCACGCAGGAACACGCACTCACACCAGGAAAGCTCCATATCGACTTTGGCGGGGTGAGCGAAGACGCCTTCTGGAACCCCGACTCGATCCCGAACGGAGTGCTCGACACGGAGGACATCAACGGCGACGGCAAGCTGGACCGCGGTGAGACTGCGGATGTGCCCTTCGAGGACACGGGGCTCGATCACCTTCGAGATCCACAGGAGCCCGGCTACGACCCGGTGAACAATCCCGACCCCAACCACGACGACTACCATTTCGAATCGGGCGCCAAGATCCTCGACTACAGCCAGATCAACGGCACTGAAGGGAACGGGGAAGGCGTTCAGAACGCGAGGCCGGATACCGAGGACTTGAATCGCGACGGCTTCCCCCAATTCCAGAACAACTATTTCTCGGCGACGATCGACCTCTCCGATTCGACGTATGTGGCGGTCGACGTGGCGCACGACTACGCGGGGCAGAGCTTCCCGGACGGAAACCAGATCGCGCTCGACAACGGATGGCGCATGTTCCGCGTGCCCTTGACTCCGGAGATTTTCAAGCGCGTCGGGGCAGCTGACTGGCAAAACGTGCAGCACATTAGGATCTGGGTGAACGGCGTCAGCTCCTCGACGGCGGCCGAGGTGCACAAGTACCAGATCGGGGGCATCGAGCTCGTGGGGAACCGCTGGCTGGCGCAGGCGATCCCGCCCGACAAGGAAGCGCGGGGACTCGCGCTCGGCGTGGGCGTCCGGAACAACAAGGACGACAGCGGTGCTCCGTACTTCTATCAGGCGCCGTTCGCGGTCCAGAACACCCAGGGAGGCACCGCGAGCCGGAAGGAGCAGTCGCTCGCGCTCCACCACTTCAACCTCGTGAACGGCGACACCCTGATCGCCTTCAAGACCACGTC
>Ga0068858_100000640_pt1 | contig 36414 bp, 40 predicted proteins | sample KBSSwiS12_FD_66589 | JGI IMG/M metagenome (GOLD analysis project Ga0068858, IMG submission 66589) | Switchgrass rhizosphere microbial communities from Kellogg Biological Station, Michigan, USA - KBS Switchgrass S1-2 | ecosystem: Host-associated > Plants > Roots > Rhizosphere > Soil ... | reverse complement strand
CGAGCAGGCGGTCTCACGGCGCAAGTATCGGCTCCGCCTCCAGGAGCGCGCGCGCCGCGAAGAGGCGGAGCAGCGCCGGCGCGACGCCATCTGGGCCGAGCACCAGGCGATCATCGACAACCCGCCGCCGCGGCCGGGCCCGCGCATCCGCAGCCTCTAACTTCACACGAAATGACGCCGCACCTCGTGAACTTAGTGAAGTTAAGCCGGAGCAGCCGAGCGGAAGCGGAGCTTCCGTCGAAGAGATTGCGAAGGCCGGGCAGCGGGTCAGCGAAGTCGAACCCGACTGACGTCACGTCGGGTTTATCGTGCGTGACGGGCCCACGGGTCCTGTGAATGATGTTCCCCTATTGTTCTCATCGAACAAATAGGATACGAAGCTTTTCCACAGGCGGAGCTCGACCGCTTTTGATTGACGCTTGAACGGAGACAGGGGACATGGCAGCGCAGCTCAAAGTCATCGGCAACGCACTGGAAAACAACACCTTGAATATTTCAGGCACGGACCGCCAGAAGGCCTTGGAAGCGGCGCTGGCCCAGATCGACCGCGCGTTCGGCAAGGGCTCGGCGATGAAGCTGGGCAGCCGCGAGAAGATGGAGGTCGAGACTATCTCGACCGGCAGCCTCGGACTCGACATCGCGCTTGGCGTCGGCGGCCTGCCGCGCGGCCGGGTGATCGAAATCTACGGGCCGGAAAGCTCGGGCAAGACGACCCTCGCGCTGCACGCGATCGCCGAGGCGCAGCGGGGCGGCGGCACCGCGGCCTTCGTCGATGCCGAGCATGCGCTCGATCCCGTCTATGCGAAGAAGCTCGGCGTCGACATCGACGAGCTGATCGTCTCGCAGCCCGATACCGGCGAGCAGGCGCTCGAAATCGTCGACACACTCGTCCGCTCCAACGCGGTCGACGTGCTGGTCGTCGATTCGGTCGCGGCCCTCGTCCCGCGCGCGGAGATCGAGGGCGAGATGGGCGACAGCCACGTCGGCCTTCAGGCCCGGCTGATGAGCCAGGCTTTGCGCAAGCTCACCGGCTCGATCAGCCGCTCGCGCTGCATGGTCATCTTCATCAACCAGGTCCGCATGAAGATCGGCGTGATGTACGGCAATCCCGAGACGACCACGGGCGGCAATGCGCTGAAATTCTACGCCAGCGTCCGCCTCGACATCCGCCGCACCGGGCAGATCAAGGACCGCGACGACATCGTCGGCAACACGACCCGGGTGAAGGTCGTCAAGAACAAGGTCGCGCCGCCGTTCAAGCAGGTCGAGTTCGACATCATGTACGGCGAGGGCGTTTCCAAGGTCGGCGAGATCCTCGACCTCGGCGTCAAGGCCGGCCTGGTCGAGAAGTCGGGCGCCTGGTTCAGCTACGACAGCGTCCGCATCGGCCAGGGCCGCGAGAACGCCAAGCTCTACCTCAAGGAGAATCCCGACGTCGCGCGGCGGATCGAGAATGCGATCCGGGGCAAGACCGAGGAAGTCGGCGAGGCGCTGATGGTCGGTGCCGGTCCTGACGACGAATCTGAGGCCGAACTGGCCGAATGAGCTCCCCAGCGGCGGGCGGAGACAAGCACGCTCCTCCGTCCGCCGCCCCCCCTCAGCCGAAATCCTCGGCGATGCAGGGAGGGTCCTCGTCGACGTTCGGCGGGAGGCGTTCGAACAGCCGTTTGGGCTCGGTCAGGACGATGACGACGAAGCTCAGCGCCGCGCAGGTCGCCGTGCCGAGCACGAACGGGACGACGCTGCCGTCGAACATCCGGCCGATCAGGAAGCCGACGACCGCCGCGCCGAGCGTTCCGATGACGCCCTGGACCGACGAGGCGGTGCCGGCGATCGGGGCCATATGCTCCATCGCCAGCGTGCCGAGGTTGGATGAGGCGAAGGCGAAGCAGCACATGGTGAGGCCCTGCAGCACGACGAAGCTCGCCAGCGTCTCCCCGCCGGAGAGGGCGAGCGCGGCGTGGACCGAGGTCACGACGATCAGCGCCGCGGCCGCGGTGTGGCCGACCCGCCTTAGCCCGTAGCGTTCCACGATCCGGCTGTTGGTCCACGACGCATAGGCCATCGGCGCCGCGATCGCGGCGAACACCAGCCCGATGTAGCGGCCTTCGCCGAACGCATCGAAGACGATCTGCTGGATCGACGAGATGTAGGCGACGAGCGCCGAGAACATGATCGTCATCGCGATCGTGTAGCCCCGGGACAGCGGCTCGCGCAGCGTCTCGCGAACCGCGCTCGCCATCTCGCTCAGCTGGAGCGAGCGGCGGAACTCGGGATGGAGCGTCTCGGGCAGTCGCCACGACGACCAGAGGAGCATTGTCAGCCCATAGCCTGCGAGGACCAGGAAGATCGCCCGCCACGACGCAATTGCGAGGATCGCCTGGCCGATGTTGGGAGCGAGCACCGGCACCAGCATGAAGGTCATGAACACCAGGCTCATCACCCGCGCCATGGCTTCGGACTCGAACAGGTCGCGGACCATCGCCACCACCAGCACGCGGGTGACTGCGGCCGACGCGCCCATCGCCAGCCGTCCCGCGATCAGCAGCGGGAAGCTGCCGGCGAATGCGCACAGCAGCGCGAACAGTATGTAGAGCGCGATGCCGGTCGCGAGCACCGGCTTCCGCCCGAACCGGTCGGCGAGCGGACCCCACAGCAGCTGGGTCGACGCAAAGCCGATGAAATAGGCGATCACCACCAGCTGGCGGTCATTCTCCTGCGCGACGTGCAGCGATCGGCCGATCGCCGGCAGCGCGGGGACCATCGCGTCGATCGCGAAGGCGTTGAGCGCCATCAGGCCCGCGAGCATCACCGTCATCTCGCGGGTGCCGGGGCGCTTTACGCCGTCGCTGGAAATCGAATCGAACATGGGATGCGCCTGCTGGCCGATTGGGCCATGGCGTGCAACAGTGGCTGGCGGGGAGCAGAAGGAACGCTCATGACTAACCTATCGATGCGACGCCGCGGCTTCCTGGAGAGTGCGGGCGCGCTCGCCGCGACCGTTGCGCTGCCGCTTACCCGGCTCGAGGCCCAGGCCGCGGCGGAGCTTCCGCAAATCCTTATCCCACCGGCGATCACGACGGCGGAGCGGATGCAGCGCATCGCCAAGGCTCGCACGCTGATGGCCAGGCACGGCATCGACGCGATCATCGTCGAGCCTGGCTCGAGCCTCGATTACTTCACCGGCGTCCAATGGTGGCGTTCGGAGCGGCTCACTGCCGCCGTCATTCCGGCGCGCGGCGACGCCATCATGGTCACTCCATTCTTCGAGAAACCGTCGGTCGCCGAAAGCCTGTCGATCCCGGCAGAGATCCGCACCTGGAACGAGGATGAGGAGCCACTCAAGCTGGTCGCGGACTTCCTCCGGTCGAAGCGGGCTCGGGTCGTCGGCTTCGAGGAGACTGACCGCTATTTCATTCTCGATCGTCTGAAGCAGCAGCTGCCGGCGGTCCGGGTCGTCAGCGGCAACCCGGTCGTCCGCGGCTGTAGGATGATCAAGTCGCCGGCCGAGCTGGCGCTGATGCAGGCGGCCAACGACATCATGCTCGCCTCCCTTCGGTATGCGGGCGAGCGCACGCGCGAGGGCATGGTCCCGGCCGATGTCGATGCGATGATCGCCGCGGCGCAAAAGCAGCTCGGCGGGGCCTACGATGGCGGGCTGGTCCTGATCGGCGAGGCCTCGGCCTACCCGCATGGCAGCCACAAGCCGCAGGTCGTTCGGCGCGGGGAGATCGTGCTGATGGACTGCACGAGCTCGGTTCACGGCTACCAGGCGGACATCACCCGCACATTCGTGTTCGGCGCGGACCCCACGATCGAGCAGCGCAAGCTGTGGGACCAGGTCCATCGCGGTCAGCAGATTGCCATCGAGACCGCCAAGCCCGGTGTTCCGGCAGGCCATGTGGATGACGTCGTCCGGCGGACCTACGAAAGCTGGGGCTTCGGACCCGCCTATCGCTTGCCGGGTCTGCCGCATCGCACCGGACATGGAATCGGGATGGAGGTCCATGAGCCGGTCTATCTCGTCCATGGCGAGACGACGCCGCTCGCGCCCGGGATGTGTTTCTCGGATGAGCCCGGTCTTTACGTCCCCGGCAAGTTCGGCGTGCGGATCGAGGACTGCTGGCACATGACCGCAACCGGTCCGAAATTCTTCACGCAGCCTCCGCCGAGCATCGACCGACCGTTCGGTTAGGCCTTCTTCGCGGCGCTTCGAGGTTCCTTGCGCGCGGCCGGGAGCGGCTCGATGTCAGGCGACAGTGGCGGGCCGAGCTCACCCTCCCAGCGGGCGACCACGCTCGATGCGACGGCGTTGCCGACCACGTTGGTCGCCGACCGGCCCATGTCCAGGAAATGGTCGACGGCCAGGATCAGCAACAGGCCCGCTTCGGGGATCTTGAACATGGACAGGGTTGCCGCGATCACCACCAGGCTCGCTCGCGGAACCCCCGCCATGCCCTTGGACGTGATCATCAGCACCAGCAGCATGGTGATTTCCTGGCCGAGCGTCAGGTGGATGCCATAGGCCTGGGCGATGAAGATCGACGCAAAGGTCATGTACATCATCGAGCCGTCGAGGTTGAACGAATAGCCCAGCGGTAGGACGAAGCTTGCGATGCGGGGCGGCACGCCGAACCGTTCAAGTTCTTCCAGCGTGCGCGGATAGGCGGCTTCGGACGATGCGGTCGAAAAGGCGAGGACGACGGGATCGCGGATGTAGCGGACGAGGTGTCGCGTGCGGGGCCCGACGATGACGAAGGCGGCGCCGATCAGGATTGCCCACAGGATCGCAAGGCCGAGGTAGAAGCTGCCGACGAACTTGCCCAAGGTCATGATGATTTGCGGGCCGCGCTCGATGAGCGCGCTCGCGACGGCGGTGAATACGGCGAACGGCGCGAACCGCATCACGTAGTTCGTGACCTGCAACATGACGCGAACGAGCGATTCGATCCCGCGGACGAGCGGCTTTCCCTTCTCACCGATCGAGGTCAGGGCGATCCCGAAGAACATCGAGAAGACGACGATCGGCAGGATCTCGTTGGTGCTCATCGCCTCGACGATCGAGGCGGGGACGACGTGGGCGATGAAGTCCTTGAGGTTGAAGGCGGCCGTCTCGACGCCGCTGGCAGCGGTTGCCGGCGGCAACGGCAGGTTGAGACCCACGCCCGGGTGAAGGGCCGTCACAAGGATCAGCCCGAGAGTCAGCGAAACAAAAGTCGCAAGAATGAACCAGGATATGGAGCGCAAGCCAACGCGACCTAGCGCGGCTACGTCGCCCATGTGCGCGATGCCCGCGACCAGGGTCGAGAAGACCAGCGGCGCGATGATCATCTTGATCAGCCGGAGGAACAGGGCCGTGACGATGCTGAGATATTCGGCAATCGACTTCAGTCTCGCCGCGCTTTCGGGCGAACCATCGTCGATGGAGGCGTTGACGACCCAACCGACGACGACACCCAGAACCAGCGCAATCAGGATGAATCGGGTCAGTCGCTTGGCCATTCGGGTTCCCTTCGAACGCGCGACCCAAGCCGCTGGCGCCGACGCCGTCAAGCTTCACAGGTGTCCGGCGCTTGGGCTAGGGGGTCGGCCATGGCAGCAGACCGCAGTCCGCAAATTGGCGTCCTCGAGTTCGGGCGGGCAATCCTTCACGACGAGGCGCGCGCGCTCGATGCGCTGGCCGACCAGCTTGGCGATACATTCGAGCGAGCCGTGGACATCATCTATGCGTGCCGCGGCAAGCTGATCGTCAGCGGGCTCGGCAAGTCCGGCCACGTGGCGCGCAAGATCGCCGCCACCTTCGCTTCGACCGGCACCACGGCTGTGTTCCTGCACCTTGCCGAAGCGATCCACGGGGATCTCGGAATGGCCGCGGAGGGCGATGTCGCTATCCTGATCTCCCAGAGCGGGGAGACCGCCGAGCTCGAGCCGGTGATCGACCATTTCCAGCACGCGCATATTCCGATCATCGCCATCACGGGTCATGCCGGGACGATGCTGGCGGAGGCGGGGACAGCATCGCTCGTCTTGCCGCACTGGCCCGAGGTCGGCCCCGAATCGGTGGCGCCGACGACCTCCTCGACCATGGCGCTTGCGCTCGGCGACGCGCTGGCGATGACCGTGATGCGACAGAAGGGCGTGACCAGGACCGATTTCGGCCGGCTCCATCCCGGAGGGTCGCTTGGCGCGCGGCTGAAGCCGGTGCGGCGACTGATGCATGGGGGCAAGTCGATGCCGCTGACGCGGATCGACAGCTCCATGCATGACACCGTCGTCGAAATGTCGGCCAAGCGCCTCGGAGTCATCGGCGTCACCGACGAGTGCGGTTACCTGGTCGGCGTGATCACCGACGGCGACCTCCGGCGCAATATCGAGCGGGGGCTGGAACATAGCGCGGGCGAATTCATGACTCGCGACCCGAAAACCGTCGGACCCGACGATCTGGTCGATGACGCGCTGGTGCTGTTCGACGAGTTCAAGATCACGGCGCTGTTCGTGGTCAAGGAGGATGGGCGCGGCAAGAAGCCCGTCGGCGTGCTGCACATCCACGACTGCCCCGCCGCTCGATGAATGCGCTGATCCTGATCCCGGCCCGGTACGCTTCATCGCGTTACCCGGGAAAGCCGCTGGTCGAAATCAAAGGCGCGCGAGGCGGCGCCAAACCCTTGATCCAGCGCAGCGTGGAGGCCGCTCGGCGGGTGGCCGGAGTTTCGGGCGTCTTCGTGACGACCGATGACGAGCGCATCGCCGATGCGTGCATGGCCTATGGGGTCGGCGTGGTCATGACTTCGGCCGATTGCCGCAACGGGACAGAACGTTGCGCGCAAGCGATTGCGCAGCTTCACGACGCGGACCTGGTCATCAATTTCCAGGGCGATGCGCTCCTGACACCGCCGAGCTTTGTGGATGCGCTGATCGAGCGGATGCGGGCTGATCGCGACGCGCCGGTCGCCACGCCGGCCATCCGGCTCAGGAGCGACGAGGTTCGAGCGCTGCAGGCGGAGGAAGCTGCGGGCCGCGTCGGCGGAACGTCGGTCGTGACCGATGCAAAATCCCACGCGCTCTATTTCTCGAAGCGACTGATCCCCCACCTGGCCGCCGGTGCGCTGGACGCTGAGTTGTCGCCGGTGCGCCTGCACATCGGAGTCTATGCTTACCGTCCGGCGGCGCTCGAGCTTTATGCCAATACGCCGCCGAGCGAGCTCGAATTGCTTGAGGGACTGGAGCAGCTTCGCTTTCTCGATGCGGGAGTCCCGATCGCCGTCGTGGAGGTCGAGCCCCCGCCATTCGCACTGCGCGAGCTCAACAATCCCGAAGACGTCGGACCGATCGAGGAGGCCCTTCGACTGGCCGGGATCGAATGAACCCGCTCGATAGGCTGGACCCGCAGTATCGACTGGTCCTGTGCGACGTCTGGGGCGTCGTCCACGACGGGGTTCAGCTCTACCCCGGTGCCTCCGAGCGCCTATGCCAATGGCGGCGTGAGGGGCGATGCGTGATCCTGATCACCAATGCACCGCGCACCGCCGAAGCTGTCACCGCACAGCTCGAGCGGATCGGCCTTCCGCGCCAGTGCTGGGACGGGATTGCGACGAGCGGTGAGGCAGGGATCGAAGCCCTGAACATGCTTGGCGAGCCGGTCGGCTTCGTCGGCACGAGGGGCGATCGCGCGATCCTCGAAGAGCGCGGAGTCCGCATCGCGGAGGGCGAGAATTTTTCCGAGCTCGCCTGCACCGGCGTCACCGCGGATCGCCCGAACCCGGAGGACTATCTCGGCCAGCTCGAAGGCTGGGCGGAGCGCGACGTGCACATGCACTGCCTCAATCCGGACCGCATCGTGGTGCGCGGGGGTGAGATCGAGGCCTGCGCCGGGGCGATCGCCGACATCTACGAAGGCCTAGGCGGGCGCGTCACCTGGTACGGCAAGCCGCACCCGTCCATCTACCGGCACGCGCTGCACCTCGCCGGCGACCCACCGACGAGCCAGGTGCTGGCGATCGGAGACGGATTGCAGACCGATATCTTGGGGGCAGCCCTCAATGGTTTCGACGCGATCTTCGTCACTGGTGGCATTCATGCCGGAGAGCCTTTCCCGGAAGACTTCGCGCAGCGTCACGCGCTCGGCGACTGGCACCCCATCGCCGTTGTCGACGGGCTCGCCTAGCCGGTCGCGGCCCGGGTCGCGCGGCGACCGCCGGAGACGCGAATGCGCACCACCGTCTCGGGAAGGCGACCCTCCATCGCCGCCCTGACGGCCGCACACGAAGTTTCAAGGGCCCCGGCGCTGAGCGTTCCGCACTGCGGCGCGTCGACGGTTCCGACGAGACCGCGTGTGCGAAGCTCGTCCCAAAACTTGGTCAGGTCGCGGATACGGAAGGGCCGGCCACGGACCGCTTCGGCCACTCGGATGAGCCGGCCGATCGGGTTCGGATCCAGCGGGATAAGGCCGACGGGCTTGCGGGAGGCGACCGCTTCGGACAGCATGGACACACTGTCGCCGGTGACGTGGATCTCATCGGCGGCGCTGAGCAGCGCGTTGTAACGGGGAAAATCGCCGTCAACGACCGCCAGCGAGCCAAGCTCGGCCCGAGCCGCTGCGGCGAGTCGTGGAGACGTCCGCGGGCTGGTGACCGCAATGACCGAGCCGCCCTCCCAGTCGGCCTTGCGCAGAAGCGTGCGGGAGACGGTTGCAACGGTCGAGGGACTCAGTTGCCAGAGCGAGGTGGCGCCACCAACCGCGATCAGCCGGCGAGGCCTTGGAAAGGACTCGAGCCAGCGCTCTTCGGCCAAATCCGGGACGATCGGCGGGTTGGTGATCGTGACCGGCAGCCGAACGACATTTTCGAGGTCGCGGACCGCGTATTGCGGCGTCGTGATGACGAGGTCGAACAGGCGTGGCGAAACCATCGGGTCGCCAAGCCTGACCACCGTGGTGCGTCCGCCGGAGGCCTGCTTGATGTACCGGGCAACCGGCGCGCTTCGCTGGCCAATGCCGATGACGAGGGACGGCCACGGCGGCTTGATCTCGGCGCGTGCCTCCGGCTGCAGCTGAGAGATCGCTACGGAACGCAACACCGCCGGCAGGTGGGCGAACCAATGGTAGCGCATCTGGATGGGGCGGAAGGGGACGCCGAGACCTTCGGCCAGCGCAAGCACCTGATGATTGTCACCGCGGTGCGGACCCAGGAGCACCCAAACGTCCGCACGCTTCGTCGCAATCATATAGCTTTCGATTACAGCCAATGGCCGTTCTCGTCCATGCCAGCTGGGGGCGACGCGCGAGGTAGCGGCGCTCGACGCGGTCAGCTAACGACCCTCAGCATGAAATTGATTGGGCGCGAAATCGGGTTGGACCGGCCGCTGTTCCTCATCGCGGGGCCGTGCGTGGTCGAAAGCGAAGACCTGCAACTGCGCACCGCCGAGCGGCTGAAATCGATCACTGGCAAGCTCGGCGTCTTGTTCATCTTCAAGTCGAGCTTCGACAAGGCCAACCGCAGCAGCGACAAGAGCTTTCGCGGACCGGGCATGGATGACGGCCTTCGCATTCTTCAGAAGGTGCGCGACGAGGTGGGTGTCCCGGTGCTCACCGACGTTCACGACATCCCACAGGTCGCCCCGGTAGCGGAGGTCGTCGACGTGCTTCAGACGCCGGCCTTTCTCGCTCGCCAGACCGATTTCATCCACGCGGTTGCGGCGTCGGGCAAGCCGGTGAACATCAAGAAGGCGCAGTTCATGGCGCCGCACGACATGAAGAATGTCGTCGACAAGGCTCGCGGCGCGGCGCGGGCCGCCGGCGTCCCGGACGACACCGTCATGGTTTGCGAGCGCGGCACGTCGTTCGGCTACAACAACCTGGTCAGCGATATGCGCAGCCTTGCGATCATGCGAGAGACCGGGTGCCCGGTCGTGTTTGATGCGACTCACAGCGTGCAGCTTCCGGGCGGGCAGGGGACCAGCTCGGGCGGGCAGCGCGAATTCGTGCCCGTGCTCGCTCGCGCCGCAGTCGCGACGGGAATTGCGGGCCTGTTCATGGAGACTCACCCGGACCCGGCGACTGCGAAATCCGACGGGGCGAACGCCTGGCCGCTCGACCGCATGGAGAGCCTGCTGACCACCCTGGTCGAACTCGATGCGCTGGTGAAGCAGCGCGGGTTCGAGGAAGGGGCGGTTTAGCTCAGGCCGGTTCCGGCACGCGCTGCTGGATTACCTTCTCAGCGAGCGGCCCGTTGAGCTCGGCGAGATGGTCGAACTCCGCCTCGTAGGTTGCGAGGCCCTGGCTCTGCGATCTCAGCTCGGCCTCCAGCCCCGATAGCTCAGCTTCCGGAATCAAGGCATCGATCCGGTCCCAGCCGGTCCAGCCGTCGCGAGGACCCATGCCCAGCATTTGCCCGCGGCGGCCGGCAACCGCCGAGGTTATCCGGCTGGTTGCGCTGGATGGACAGACGACGCTCAGCTTGTGCATCGGCTCCAGCAGGTGCGGCTGCGCCGCGGCGAGCGCCTCCTGCATCGCGATGCGTCCGGCCAGGCGGAAGGCGAGCTCCGACGAATCGACGCTATGGTAGCTGCCATCGATGAGCGTCACGGCGCAGTCGACCACCTCGAACCCGAGCGGTCCCTTGCGCATCGCTTCGCGAACACCGTCCTCGACCGCGGGAATCCATTGCTTGGGCACCGAGCCGCCGTGGATTTTCTCCTCGAAGACGAAGCCGGAGCCTCGTGGCAGCGGCTTCACCTCGATGATCACGTCCCCGAACTGGCCGTGGCCGCCGGACTGCTTCTTGTGGCGGCCCTTCTGGGTGACCGGCTTGCGGATCGATTCGCGGTAGCCGACCGTCGGGGTGTGGCTCTTCACCTCCACGCCGTAGCGGCGCTTCAGGCGCGCGATGACGGTGTTGAGATGCTCGTCGTTGATGCCGCGCAGGCGGATCTCGTGATTGGCGTCGTCATGTTCGATGACCAGCGCCGCATCTTCCTCGCCGAGGCGCTGGAGCGCGCCTGACAGCTTGACGTCATCCTTGCGGTCGGCCGGCTCGATCGCAATCGCGCAATTCCGGGCAGGATAGTCGATCTCGACCTCAGGCGGCAGCTTGCCTGCGCCCAGCCATTGCCCGGCCTTCACGGTGTCGATCTTCGCGACCGCGACGACGTCCCCGTCGCGTGCCTCCGCGACCTTGACCGTCTTTTCGCCCTGAACCTTGAACAGCGATCCGACGCGGGCGTGCCCGCCATCGGAGGTCTTCAGGTCGGAGCCTTCGGCTATGCGACCGCCCAGCGCTCGGGCAAGCGCCAGCCTGCCGATCGCGCCGTGGACGATCTTAAAGATGTAGAGCGCCGCGCTGTCGACGCCGAGGCGGTTGGCGGTCGCTGCCGCGTCCGGCGCCTCATGGCGGATAGCCTTGAGCAGGCGACGCACGCCCCAGGAGCTGATCGCGGACCCGAATAGGACCGAAACGCCGAGATTCTCGCCAGTCTCGCGAGCGAGGTCCTGGAGAATCTTCTCCCGGGCCGGCGATTCGTCCATCAGCAGCTGCTCGAGGAGCTCGTCATCATGGTCGGCGAGCTGTTCGAGCATGTGCGTCCGCGCCTCGGCCTCCCGAGCCTGGAGATCGGTCGGGATGTCGATGCGCTCGGACTCCTGGCCGGCGCGATATTTGAACGCATATTCGAGCGCGAGGTCGACGAACCCGCTGATTTTCTCGCCATCCCAGATCGGAATCTGGCGGCCGATCAACGGCGACACGCTGATCGGCTGAAGCGCGGTCAGCAGGTCGCGGATACGACCGTGAGCTTGGTCGATCCGGTTGACGAAGATGAGGTGCGGGATGCCGAGCTCATCGAGCGCGCGCAGCGCCGGCGCGGCAAGCGGTGCGCGGGCGGGATCGGGGTCGACCACGACGATCGCCACGTCGGCGATCGCCAAGGCCTTGGCGCCGTCGGCCGAGAAGCCGATCGAGCCGGGGACGTCGAGGATCGCGAAGTCATCGCCCAGGTACTGGAAATTGTAGAGGTTCAACTCGGTCGAGCCGCCGCGCTGGCGCGCCTCCGGGCTCGAATCACCGATACTGGAGCCGTTGGCCGTCGACCCAAGACGGTCGGTGGCGCCGGCTGCGAACAGCATCGCTTCGGCAAGGCTGGTCTTTCCTGCGCCGGCGGGTCCCACCAGCGCAATTACTCGGGTGCCTTTGGATGGTTGTCCGGCCATGCGACTCTCCCTTCGTGCCGTTACCGGCGCCGCGAGTCGCTCTCGAGAGAGGCGCTTCGGCGCCTATCTGGAAACCTCCACCGTCCGCCTGTTTTCGATTGTTGGCAAGGGGGGTCGTTTACCCACGGTTCGGAACAGGGAAGGAGGAACCGAGGTTGTCGGGCGCATGGTCGACCGCAAGGGACATGAGGCAAGATCGCCGGCAGAGATGCCGCCGCCGGCCTGGAAGGACATTGTTGCCAGAACCTACAAGAGGATCTGGGACGACAATGTCGGCCTAGTCGCGGCGGGAGTCGCCTTCTACGGCTTCTTCGCGCTGCTCTCGCTGCTTGGGCTCATCGTACTCGTGTACGGCTTCGTGGCCGAGCCGCTGACCGTCATCGAGCACATGAGGGCGCTGACGGCGGTGCTGCCGACGGACGTCGCCGTCATCATCGGGGATCAGCTGATGACGGCCGTGCGAGCCTCGCAGAAGACCAAGGGCCTCGGGATCCTGCTTGCCTTCCTGGTCGCGACCTATGGTGGAACCAACGGCGCGGCGTCGGTGATTACCGCGCTCAACATCGCGTATGAGGAGAAGGAGAAAAGGAGCCTGTTCCGCTTCTACCTGCTCGCGGTGGCGATGACGCTGGGAGCGCTTCTCGTCGCGCTCGTCGCCCTCGCCGCGACCGCCGCCCTCGCTTACCTGCAGCACCTGGTTCCCAGCGCCTCGGGCCCCGTCGTGATTGCCGGGAAGGGGCTCGGCTATGTGGTGCTGACGCTAGTCGCGGCGGGGATTGCCTCGACGCTTTATCGGTTTGGTCCGTCGCGCGAGGACGCGCGCTGGAAGTGGATCACCCCGGGATCGAGCTTCGCGGCCGTGACCTGGCTGCTCCTGACTTGGGCGTTCGGTATCTATGTCGCCCGCTTCACTAACTATAGCGCGACCTACGGCTCGCTCGGCGCGGTCGTCGCTCTGCTGACCTGGATGTACCTGTCGGCCTATGCGTTCATGGTCGGCGCGGAGCTCAACAGCGAGATCGAGCACCAGACCGCGGTCGACAGCACGACCGGCTCACCGCGCGATATGGGCGAGCGCGGAGCCTGGGCGGCCGACAATGTCGCGACCGACGACAAGGTCCAGGACCGGCCCGAGGAGCAGCGAGAAGGCGAGAAACTGACGCAGGCCGCGCCGAAGATCGCCAACGAGAAGGGTTAGGCCGCGGGAAGCAGCCGGCGCTCTCCAGCAAGGCGAAGCAGTGCCGCCTGGAGCTTCTCGAACGCGCGCACCTCGATCTGCCGAATGCGCTCGCGGCTGACGCCATAGACCTGGCTCAACTCTTCGAGCGTCTTGGGCTCGTCGGCTAACCGCCGCTCCATCAGGATGTGCTTCTCACGGTCGTTCAGGCTCTCGAGCGCCGTGACCAGGAGGTCGTGACGGACCTTGGTTTCTTCGTCGTCGGCCAGCAGCTCGTCCTGCAGCGGGCCGCTGTCGACCAGGAAATCCTGCCACTGGCCTTCGCCGCCCTCGTCGCCCTTCAAGGGCGCATTGAGGCTGGTATCGCCGCCCATCCCCATGCGGCGGTTCATCGACACGACTTCTTCCTCGGTGACACCGAGGTCGGTCGCGATCTTGGTCACGTCGGCGGGCTTGAGGTCGCCTTCCTCGAACGCGTCGATCTGGTTCTTCATCCGGCGAAGGTTGAAGAACAGCTTCTTCTGAGCGGCCGTGGTGCCCATTTTGACCAGGCTCCACGAGCGCAGGATGAATTCCTGGATCGAGGCGCGAATCCACCACATCGCATAGGTAGCGAGGCGGAAACCCCGGTCGGGCTCGAACTTCTTCACGCCCTGCATCAGCCCGATATTGCCTTCGCTGATCAACTCGCTGACCGGCAGGCCGTAGCCCCGGTAGCCCATGGCGATCTTGGCAACGAGGCGAAGGTGCGAATTGACCAGCTTGGCTGCGGCCTCGGTGTCGCCATGCTCGCGCCAGCGCTTCGCGAGCATATATTCCTCCTCCGGCGAGAGGATCGGGAATTTCTTGATTTCCGCGAGATAGCGGTTGAGTCCGGCCTCCCCACCGGACGCGGGGAGCGAGACGATCCCTTTATTCTCAGCCATGTTCTACCGTCTTCTCCCTTTTGCGAGGGCGGTTTGAGCGCCCTAGCCAGTTAATCCTTATACACCAAGCGCGTTGAACAGTTCCTGCATGTCCGAGGGCATGGGGCTCGAGAACGACAGCCTGTTCCTGGTCACCGGATGGGTGAATCCAAGTACGGCCGCATGGAGCGCCTGCCGGTGAAACTGCAGTTCTTTCAGCAGCTTTCCGTGCGTCTTTCCCGATCTGCCATAGACCGGATCGCCCAGTAGCGGATGGCCGATCGATGCCATGTGCACGCGCACTTGATGCGTGCGACCGGTTTCCAGCCGGCATTCCACCAGCGCCGCATCGCGAAGGACGTTCAGCCGCCGCCAGTGCGTTACCGCCCGCTTGCCACGTGCGCCCTCGACGATCGCGATCTTCTTCCGGTTCGCCGAAGAGCGCGCGAGAGGCGCGTCCACTGTCCCTTCGGCGGTCTTCGGCACGCCGTTGACGATGGCCAGGTAGCGCCGGTCGATCGAGTGGGCGGCGAACTGTTTCGCCAATCCTTCGTGAGCGACGTCGTTCTTGGCGACGACCAGCAGCCCCGACGTGCCCTTGTCGATGCGGTGGACGATCCCGGGCCGGGCTACTCCGCCGATGCCCGACAACGAGCCGCCGCAATGGTGGAGCAGCGCATTGACGAGCGTCCCGTCGAGGTTGCCCGCCGCCGGATGGACGACCAGCCCGGCCGGCTTGTCGACGACCAGCAGATGCTCATCCTCGAACAGGATGGTGAGCGGGATGTCCTGTGCCTCGTTGTGCGCGGGCGTGGGCTCCGGCACTTCGACGCGAAGCGCTTCCTCGCCGCGGACCTTGAGCGCCGGGTCTCGGACCGGGCGGCCGGCGGCTTCGACCGCGCCGCTGCGGATGAGCGCTTTCAGCCTTTCCCGCGACATGGTCGGAACGGCGTCGGCAAGAGCACGGTCAAGCCGCCACCCTGCATGGGCGGGCGCAAGGCGCACGTCGATCGTCTGACTTCCCCCCATCTTCATCGATAATATGGGTCCGTGGGGGAGACCATTCAATGATGCGCTGGTTAGTCTCCCTTGGGCCCCAGATAATCGGCCCCATAGACGGCCTGCCGAATATCGTGGTGCAGGGTCCCGTCGAAGGGGTCCTTTTGCGTCAGGAAGACGACGACCATGTCGTTGGCCGGATCGACCCAGAACAAGGTCGACCACGCGCCGTCCCAGAAAAATTCGCCGACCGAGCCGCGATTTTCGGCTGGGTCCTTGGGCTGGCCCGTGCGAACGAAGAAATCGAACCCAAACCCTCCATTGCCCTTGCCCACAAGCCATGAGCGTTCGCTGATGGCGGGATCGAGCTGGTCAGTCGACATCAGTTTGACGGTCGAGGGTTTGAGGATTCGAACCCCGTCGAGCGTTCCGCGGTTGAGCAGCATCCGGCCGAAGCGCATGTAGTCGTCGAGCGTCGATGCGAGCCCGGCGCCCCCCATCGTCAGCCTGCGGTCGCTGAAGTTGAACGCGCGAACATCGGCCTCGCTCTTGCGCTCGAGCTTGCCGTCAGCGGTGGAGACATAAGCGGCCGCGAGCCGCGGGTAGCGGCTTTCCGGCTGGGTCCAGCCAGTGTCGCGCATACGGAGCGGATCGAGGATTTGCCGGCGGACGTAAGCTTCAAACGGCATGCCCGACAGCTTCTCGACGAGTCGGGCCTGGACGTCGACGGCCGCGCTGTAGCGCCATTCGGCGCCCGGCTCGAACAGCAGCGGAACCCGCGCCAGGCGAGCGCTGAATCCGGCGAGATCGTTGTGCAGGTCCAGCGGGTCGTCATTGCCCAGCACCCGCTCGGGGTAGGTCGGCCCCGAATGATAGCCGAAACCGGCCGTGTGACGGAGGATGTCGCGGATCAGGATGGGCCGCATTGGAGGGGCGAGGATCGGCCTACCCGCCGCGTCCATGCCCTTGAAGACCTTTTCGGCGGCAAATTCGGGCAGATAGTTCGCCAGTGGATCATCGAGGTGGAAGCGGCCCTGTTCCCACAATTGCATCAGCGCCACACCTGTCACGGGCTTGGTCATCGAAAAGATCTGCACCAAGGTGTCGCGGTTCATCGGCCTTCGCGCTTCGCGATCGGCATATCCGGAGTGACCGAAATAGGCTTCGCGCCCATCCTTCCAGATGAGGACGGAGGCACCTGCAACGCGCCCGCTGGCCACCATCTGCTCAAGCGTTCGGTCGATCCGCGCTGAATTCAAATGAAAGGCAGTCGTGTGAGCAGGCGGCCCCGCGGCAAGCGAGTTCACGGCCGTGCCCGTTGCGATCAGCGACAACGCCGCTCCCAAAATGAATTTGCTGGCCAAGTGCGATCCCCTCTCCCGATCCGTCACGCTTAGGGTCGAAGCGTGCAACTGCAACGCGAAAGCTTGCGCGAGATTAATCTCTGCCCCATCAACGCCTTACGATGGACGCTGTCGACCTCGCTAGTTTGTTGTGCTCGCGGCTCTGCCACGACCTCATGTCGCCCGTCGGTGCGCTTAACAACGGCATCGAGCTGCTCGCGGACGAGACCGACCCGGAGATGCGCGAGAAATGTCTCGAGCTGCTCGCCGACAGCGCCAGGGCCTCGGCCAACAAGCTGAAATTCTTCCGGCTGGCGTTCGGCGCGGCGGGTGGTTTCGGCGAGGAGGTCGACACCCACGAAGCGGAGACGGCTCTGGAGGGGCTGTTCGGCGCTGAGCGGCGGATCGAGCTTGGCTGGGTGGTCGGGGATGACAAATTGCCCAAGACCGCGGTCAAGGTGCTCCTCAACCTGGCGCTGATTGCCGGCGACGCCCTTGTCCGCGGCGGACGGCTCGACGTCGGCGCGGAGCGGAGCGGCGGCGGGATCGAGCTTGCAGTCCGCGCCGAGGGTCCGCGCATTCTGCTCGACCCCGTGCTGCGCGAGACTCTCGCGAACGGCGCATCCGGCACCGTCGAGCCTAGGGCCGCTGCGGCTTGGCTCGCGCATAACCTGATCGCCGACGCGGCCGGATCGATCCAGCTTTCGAATGCGTCGAGCCCGGCGCTGACGATAGGGGCGCGGTTGCCGCGAGCGGCCTGATCTAAGGAAAGTCCTCAGCCGAGCAGGCGATGGGCGATGCGTTGCAGCTTGGGCGGCACCCAATCATTGACGAAGTGGTAGCGCCTGATCTGCCAGTCGGCTTTGTCGCGCGAGCCTGGGCGAACCTGGAAGCTGGTCGAGCGCTTGGGCAGCGCCGCGACGTTCTCCGCCGCTGTATAATAATAAGTCGCCATTGAACGACGCGAGCGTTCGGGCGGACAGTTCAGTGGGTCCGGATGGCCATGGTAGCTGTCCAGCGCGGTGCTGAAGATTACGGCTCGACCGATGATCGGCTCGACCTTGACCACGCATTCCTTCATCTCGCGGTCCCAGAGTTCGAGCTGCCCGCCATATTCGGGGTCCCAATCCTCATTGAGGTAGACGAGAAGATTGAGCCGCCGTTCGGTCGCCATCTCCCCATGCAGGTTGAAGTCGGCGTGCACGCCGAGATGCCCGCCGCGCTTGGTTTCGTGCAGGCCGCCCCCCTCGAAATATGGATCCGACAGGAGTCCGCTGATCCCAGTCATTTCCTCGAGGAATCCGAGGAATGCCTGGCTGTTGAGCTCGGCGAAGATGTTGCGCACGAGACCCGACGAGCTTTCCTGCGGACGAAACTGGAACTTGAGCCGCTCCTGGTCGCGGTCGAAGAACTTCCTGCCTTCCGTCGTCGGATAGCCTTCGAGCACACGCCGAAGCACGTCGGCGTCCAGGAAGTCGTCGATGACGATGTGCGGGAAGGGATGGGCGGACTGATACTGGGACGCGAGACGGCGGCCTTCCGAACGGCATTCCTGTTCGTCGAAGGCGAGGTAGCCGTCGAAGTTTGACAAGTGCAGCATGGCATTTCGTGTACATGGTGCGTCTGACCGGTCCAAGACGCTTGTCGCCCGCGTCCTGGCTATGTCCCACGCCGAGCCAGCCCCAAGCCATCGTCACTAACGCCGCATTAACTCCTGCCCGCCATAAAGCGCGTCGAAGCCAGCGCTGAGGGGCGATTTCGCCGATGGACGACCTGATTGCCGATTTCGTAGCCGAATGCCGCGAAATGCTCGAAGCGCTGGGCGGAGAGATCGTCGCCTGGGAAGCGCAGCCGGACGACCGCGCTCGGCTCGACAGCATTTTCCGGTTCGTCCACACGGTGAAGGGGAATTGCGGGTTCTTCGAGTTCCCGCGCCTCGAAGCACTCAGCCACGCCGCCGAGGACGCGCTTGCCGACGTTCGCGCCGGCCGACGCCATCCTGACGGCGCGCTCGTGAGCGCCGTCCTCGCCATTATCGACCGCATCGGCGAAATGGTCGCAGCGATCGAAGCGGGCGAGGACATGCCTGCCGGCGACGACAATCACCTTATCGATGCGCTGGCGCCCGGTGCTGAGGGCACCGCCGCACCGGTCGTGACGGCTGCGGAGGCGGCAACCAAGGCTTCGTCCGCCCCCCGCACGATCCGGCTCTCGGTCGAGCTGCTCGATCGCGTGATGAGCACCGTCTCCGACATGGTCCTTGCGCGCAACGAGCTTGCACGGCGCTTGCGCGAATCCGCCAACGACGTCCCGGTCGACGGCGCGTTCGAGCGCCTGTCGTCGATCATCGCCGAAATGCGTGACGCGATCACCCGCACCCGCATGCAGCGGATCGAGAACCTCTTCGTCGGCTTGCCGCGGATGGTGCGTGACCTCTCGGCCGAGCTCGGCAAGCAGGTGCTCGTGGATATCGAGGGAGGCGACGTCGAGCTTGATCGCGAGATGATCGAGATGATCCGCGATCCGCTTACCCATATCATCCGTAACGCGGTCGACCACGGCATCGAGAAACCCGCGGACCGGCTCAAGGCCGGAAAGCGCGAGATCGGACTGCTTGCCGTTTCCGCTCGACAGTCGGGCAACCAGATCCTGATCGACATCCAGGATGACGGCCGCGGGATCGACGGCAGGAAGCTCGTCGAGAAGGCCGTTTCGAATGGCGTCATCAGCAAGGACGATGCGGCTCAGCTGAGCCCTCGCGACCAGCTCGCGCTGATCTTCGAAGCTGGCCTGTCGACCGCCAAGGAAGTCACCGCCATTTCCGGGCGCGGCGTCGGGATGGACGTGGTCCGCTCGAACGTCGAGCGGATCGGGGGCATCGTCGAAGTCGACAGCAAGCCCGGCGAGGGCACGCGCATGACGCTCCGCGTGCCGCTCACCCTGACCATCATCCCGGCCCTCACGGTGTCGATCGCCGGCCAGCATTTCGCGATCCCGCGCTCGGCGATCGAGGAGATCGTTCGCGCCAACGGCGAGAGCGTTACGCTGGAGCATGTTGGAGGAGCGGGGGTTGCGACCATCCGCGGCCGCCGCGTGCCCGAGATCAGCCTTGCCGCCGTGCTGGGTCTCGACAGCAGTGTCGGCGAGCAGGATCGCACCCTGGTCGTGCTCCGACCGGCGGGGGGCGACGTCTACGCGCTGTCGGTCGACCGAATCCACGATCACGAGGAGCTCGTCGTGAAGCCCGCTGCGCCGGCGGTCATGGCCACCGGCCTTTATGCGGGAACCACGCTCGCCGACGATGGCAGCCCGATCCTGCTGTTCGACCCGGCGGGGATCGCCGCGGTCGGCGGCGTCAAGCTCGAGATGCAGGAGCGCACCGCACGAATCGCCGAAGGTCCGACCGCGACGATTTCGAAGGCGACGCCAGTGCTGCTGTTCCGTGGTCTCGACGGCGGCCGTCGCGCGCTGCGGCTGGCGGTGGTCGACCGGATCGAGGAGGTCCCGGCCTCCGCCGTCAAGGAAGCGGCGGGCGCGCTTCGCGTCCAGCTCGGGGAGGCGATCCTGCCGCTGGCTGGAGCAACGGCCGGCGAGATCGGCGACGGCAAGGTCCGGCTGTTCCGCCTCAACGACGGCCAGCACGAGATCGGCTACGCCTTTGCCGAGGTCATCGACTTCGCGACCATCGACCATGACATCATCCATGCCGAGCGTCCGGGCGAGATCAGCGGAGTGTCGCTGGTCAACAAGGAACCGGCCGAGCTGGTCGATGCCCATTGGCTGTTTTCCAATCACGCGGCGGCTGCCGCACCGACGAAGGAAGAGCTGGTCTGCCTGATCCCGGACTGGGATCCCTGGATGCAGAACATGCTTCGCCCGCTCGTCGAGGCGGCCGGCTATCGCGTCGTGGATGACTCGGAAAATGAAAGCGCCGACGTTGTCATCGCCTGCCTTGGGGAGGAGCTGCCCGAGCACGCGAGCCACAAGACGATTTGGCTGCGCACGGAGCCGGAGGCGGCGAGCAAGAAGGACTTCAGCATCTATCGCTACGACCGGGCGGGACTCCTCATGGCCCTGAAGAGCGCCGGCGCGGGGAGGGGCAAGTGAACGAGCTGCTGCTGGTCGTAACCATTGCCGGCGAGCGCGTCGCGCTTCCCGCCAATGCGGTGGAGTCCGTGGTCGAGCTCGATACGTTGATCCCGGTCCCGCGCGCTGCTCCGCACGTCGCAGGCCTGTCCGCTCTGCGCAGCCGGGTGCTGACCGTGATCGATTGCATGCGCTCGCTCGAGCTTGGAGACACCGATTGCTCGGACGGCATCCGCGAGGCGGCCGTCGTGGAGCTGGACGGGCATCATTACGCACTGATCGTCGACCTGGTCGAGGATGTGGTCGAGGCCGCGTCCGACCCGGTGCCCGTGCGCGCAGCGATGGAACAGGGGTGGGAGCGGGTGTCGCATGGGATGGTCGAAACCGAGCAGGGACCGCTGTTGCTGATCGATGTCGCCGCGCTGGTTGCGGGCGTCGAAGCCAAGGCCGCAGCCTGAGAGGAGCTTAAGCTCTTCGTTACCCTTAACGTTTAGTAGGTCCGGAACTGGAAGCGGGAAGCCGAGCACATGAAGAGTTGTTTGATCGTCGATGATTCCAAGGTCATCCGGAAGGTTGCGCGGCACATTCTCGAGACCCTCGAGTTCGAGGTCGACGAAGCCGGCGACGGCCAGGAGGCGTTGACCCGCTGCGAGGCAAAGATGCCCGACGTTGTCCTGCTTGACTGGAATATGCCGGTCATGAGCGGCATGGAGTTCCTGCGGCTGCTTCGGCAGCGGGGCCACGGCGATCAGCCCAAGGTCGTGTTCTGCACAACCGAGAACGACATGGCACATATTCGCGCCGCGCTCGAAGCCGGGGCGGACGAATATGTGATGAAGCCGTTCGACCGCGAAACGCTCCACATCAAGCTCCAGCTCGTCGGCGTCGCCTGAGCGGTCGGGCCATGGAGCGGGCGCTCGCCAGATCGCGGGACCGCTTTTCGGATCTCCGCACCACACGCCGCCGAATCCGGCTGATGATCGTCGACGATTCGACGGTCGCCCGGGCGGTGTTGTCGCGCATGGTCGCAACCGATCCCACATTCGAAATCACCGCCGTCGCCGGCACCGCCGAGGATGCGATCGAAGCGCTTGGCGAATGCCGCGTCGATATCGTTGTCCTGGACCTCGAGATGCCCGGCGCGGGCGGCCTCAAGTCGATCCCGAAAATCATCGCCGCTGCCGCTGGCGCCAAGGTGATGATCGTCTCCTCTCTTGCCGAGGACGGAGCCGAGCAGACCGTCGCAGCGCTGGCGCTGGGGGCGGCCGACACGCTTCCCAAGCCCGGCACCGGCCGGTTCAACGGCAAGTTCTCCGAGATCCTGCTCAGCAAGCTCAAGGCGCTCGGCTACGCGTCTGTCGAGCCGCCGCCTGCGCCGGTCAAGAAGGGCTCCGCATCTCCCTTGCGGGCGATGCCGACCGATCCGATCGACGTGCTTGCCATCGGCGCGTCGACTGGCGGGATCCACGCGCTGGGCGCTCTCTTCCATGCGCTTCCGGAGAAGATCGGCGTTCCGATCCTCGTCACCCAGCACTTGCCGTCGCCGTTCATGGGCGTGTTCGCTCGCCAGCTCGGTGCCGTCGCGCGCCGGCCGGCAGTGATCGCCGACGACGGCATGCCGCTCGAGCCCGACGTGATCCTGATTGCTCCCGGAGATGCCCATTTGACTGTCGAGCCGGGAGTCGACGGGCCGGTGGTTCGGCTGACCCACGGACGCAGCGAGAGTGGGTGCATGCCCTCCCTCGATCCGATGCTTGCTTCGGTCGGAGCGGTTTTCGGGGCCGGTGCGCTCGGCATCGTCCTCACCGGAATGGGCCGCGACGGAGTCGAGGGCGCATCGAGGCTGGTCGCCCGCGGCGGCTCGGTTCTTGCTCAGGATGAAGCCAGCTGCGCGGTGTGGGGAATGCCGCGCGCCGTGCTGGAGGCAGGCCTCGCCAGCGCCGTTCTTCCGCCGGACAAGATCGCGCGCCGGATCGCTTCTCGAACCGAGGAGCCCAAATCGTGCAACTGAGCGACAGCTCCAGCCGAATCCTGGCCGGCCTTCTCGAGGCGCGCACGGGCCAGCAACTGACGATGAGCCGCCGCTGGCGGATCGAGACCGCGCTCTCGGCGCTGCTGCGCGAGCGCGGCATCGCGACGCTCGATGAGCTCATCACCATCCTGGTCATGGGTAAGGAACCGAGCTTGTCGCAACAGGTCGTCGAAGCGCTTCTCAACAACGAGACTTATTTCTTCCGCGACCGCGGTCCGTTCGATGTGCTCCAGCGCCACGCGCTGCCCGAGCTCGCCATCAGCCGCGAGAAATCGAAGCGGTTGCGGATCTGGTCGGCGGGCTGCTCGACCGGCCAGGAGGTCTATTCGCTGGCAATGCTGTTTGCGGAGGCGCCTGAGCAGTGGCGCGGCTGGACCATCGACATCCTCGGTACCGACGTCTCCACCTCATGCATCGACCGCGCGCGCAGCGGCATATTCACGCAGTTCGAGATCCAGCGCGGACTCGGCATCAACCAGATGATAAAATGGTTCGAGGAGGTTCCCGACGGCTGGCGGGCCGTCGAGCTGCTGAGGAAGCCGGTGCGCTTCCAGGTTCACAACATCCTGGAGCCGATCCCGCACCCGGGTGACTTCGACGTCGTGTTATGCCGGAACGTGCTGCTGTACCTCAGCCCGGAGAAGAAGGCGCTGGCGTTCGAGCGAATCGCTGGCGCGATGGCCGATGACGGCTGGCTGATGCTCGGCGCGGGCGAAACGGTAATCGGCAACACCAGCAAGCTCGGTGCCGACGTCAATGCGCGCGGCCTTTACCGCCTGGTCGGTGACGGCACACGCGTCGAGAAACGGGGCGGTCCCGACCGTCGCGCAGCCGCGGGGGCTTGACCCCAACAGCCGTCTCATGCGCCTAATCGCGCGTGGAATTCGATTTCGTCGAGCGGCCATCGCCCAACTTTGACGAGCGGCAGCTGCCGGTCTCGATGATCGTGCTCCATTATACCGGCATGCCGGACGCAGAGGGTGCGCTTGATCGCTTGACCTCGCCCGAGGCGAAAGTCTCCTGCCATTATCTGATCGACGAGGACGGCACGATGTATCGCCTCGTCGATGAGGAAAAGCGCGCCTGGCATGCCGGCAAGTCGCGCTGGCGCGGCATTACCGACGTCAATTCGGCGAGCGTGGGGATCGAGATCGTCAATCCCGGCCACGAGTTCGGCTATCGCGAATTTCCGGACGAGCAGATCGCCTCGCTGATCCCGCTGGTCGCCGACATCAAGGAACGGCACGGAATCGGTCGCGGCAATGTCGTCGGCCATTCCGACATCGCTCCGGCGCGGAAGGAGGACCCGGGCGAGCTATTTCCCTGGTGGGAGCTCGCCAAGCGCCGTCTCGCGCTGCCGAGCCCGAGCCGCGACCTGATCGACCCCTATTGGACCGATGCCGGCTTCCTGCTGGCGCTGGAGCGGTTCGGTTATGACGTGACGGACACCCAGAAGGCGGTGATCGCCTTCCAGCGGCGGTTCCGGCCCGACCTCATCGACGGGATCATCGACGGAGAATGCCGGGCGAAGCTGCTCGCGCTGTTGCTGCCGCGCCCCCGATAGCCCATATGCGCCTCCGCCAGAGGGCTGGGCGGCCGCGGTGGAGCTTGCTCCAACGAGGAAAGTCCGGGCTCCATGGAACCACGGTGCCGGGTAACGCCCGGCGGACCGCATAGCCTCTGGGCGAACGCGGTTCAGGGATAGTGCCACAGAAAGGATTCCGCCCGGCTTCGGACGGGTAAGGTCGAAAGGGTGCGGCAAGAGCGCACCGCGGTCCTGGCGACAGGGCCGGCACGGTAAACCCCACCGGGTGCAAGACCGAATAGGGGCGCCACATGAGCCTGGTTCCGGCTCGGTGCCCGGGTTGGTTGCTTGAGCGGCGGGGCGACCCGTCGCCTAGAGGAATGGCCGCACAGTCCCGCTTACCTTAAGCGAGACGGACAGAACCCGGCTTACAGGCCCTCTGGCACTTATTTAGTTGAGTCGACGGCTCGCATTCGGGGCGGCGGCATTTTAAGACCGCGAGTATCTATGCCTCGGCAGAAAAGATCGGACGATTGGGGATTCCCCCGCTGGCGCTCCTATGGCGACAAGGGCCGGGCGGCTGCCAAGGTGCGCCTGTGCGACCGCGAGGGCTGCACGAATGTTGGTGACCGGCCCGCTCCGAAGGCTCCGCATAGCCGCGAGCGCTGGTACTTCTGCGAGGCCCACGCCGCCGAATACAACAAGAACTGGAATTATTTCGCCGGCCTCAGCCCCGAGGAGGCCGCGCGCCGGGCGTCAGAGGAAGAGCTGGGAAATTCCGGCTTCCGCAAATCGGCGCAGTGGAAGTGGGCGGGGCCGGGCGACGGCAGCCGGTCACGCGACGAGATGCGCGCGCTCGACGCACTGGAGCTCGATAGCGACGCCGACTTCAAGGCGGTGAAAGCCGCGCACCGCCGGCTGGTCAAGGAAACCCATCCTGACGCCAACCCCGGCGACGCCGAGGCGGCGAAACGGTTCAAGCAGGTGCAGGCCGCCTATGACGTGCTGAAGAAGGCCGAAGAGCGTCGCGCGCAGAATGTCCGGGGAACATCCGAGCCACGGCGTTGAAGAACTGGAAGGCGGCCTAAGTCTCTGTCTTCGGTTTGCGCGTGCGCCGTTCTCCGGTCCGGCGATCGGTGCGTCTCCGCTCCGGCTGGCGGGGCCGGGCGAACTTCCGACGATCCCCTTCGCGACGATCGCCGCGACGGCGATCCGTGACCTTGCCGTCGGGCCTTGGCAAATGTCCCGCGTCGATGACGATCGCGGTCGCCGTCGGATCGCCTTCGCGGAGCCGCGCCTTGGCTGCGGCCAGCACGATCGCCAGGTTGTCCTTGATGGTTTCGCAGCGCTCGTCGTCGCTCATCCTGGCGACACGGTCGAAGTCGAGAAACGCCCCGATTGCCTCCTGGGTGACGCAGATCGAGCGCATCCTGCCGTCGATCCAGATGTCGACGAGCGTGTCAGTTCCGCTCGCGCGGATTGAATCGTTCTCCATTACTTCCCCCCGTACGCTTGGAGACTGCCGATACCCGACGATAACAGAAGTTGGGCAGCTGGCCAGAAGCCCGTAACGCTTCCGTTCTAAGCGGCCGCGTACCGCTCGGCGGTTTGCCTCACGAGGGCGATCATGTTGGGCACGCCCTGCGTTCGGTTCGCGCTGAGGTGCTTCGAAAGCTCGAACGGCGCCAGCGCCTGTGCGACGTCGAGCGCGGCGACCTCTGCGGCGGGCTTGTCCTGCACGGCGGTGAGGACAAGCGCCACGACACCCTTGGTGATTGCCGCATTGCTGTCCGCGAGGAAATGGAGGCGACCGTCGTTGTCGGCGGTGGGATAGACCCATACGGACGCGGAACATCCGCGAACCTTTGTGGCGTCGGTCTTCAACGCGTCCGGCATCGGTTCGAGCTGGCGCCCCAGGTCGATCAGCAGCCGGTAGCGGTCCTCCGCATCGACCAGCTGATATTCCTCGAGGATTTCAGAAAGGGGAGGGAGGCCGGCCATCGCGGGCGCTCCTAGCATTGCTAGCGGTCGCGGAGCGATTCGATTTCCTTGGCGAGGCTGTTCTCTTTCTCGACAGTGATGCGCTCGAGAACTTTGATCCGCTCCTTGAGCTCCTTGACCTCCTCGCGCAGCCGTAGCGTCTCGCCGCTATCCTCGAGGGGTTGGTCCCACTTGTGCCGGACGTTCATCCGGTGGCGTAACAGCGAGAAGATTCCGGTGATGAAGATGATCGCAATTACGAACTCGAACGGATTCATCGGGCGTCATCCTTCATCGGAATGCGTGCCTGGTCGCGGAGCGCCTCGATTTGGGCCGCGGTCTGGGCGCCGCTGTCCGTGACGATCTGCTCGAGCACGCGCAGGCGCGCTTCGAACCGCTCCATGTGCTGCGCATATTGAGCGCTCTTTTCGGCAGCGAGGTCGCTCTGCGCCCCGATCTGCTTCTCCTTGACGCGCAGCCACATCTTGAACGGCGCGATGCCAATCGCCGCGATAGGAATCAGCACCCACACCCATTCTGCCGGACTGCTCATTCAACACCCCCTTGATTCGAGTCTCAATGTTGTAGCCGCCCGCAGCCGTTCAAGCGGTGGCGTCGCCGGCATCGATCTTTTTCCGAGCCAGTCGCGTCGGAGCCTCGCGCAAGGCCTCGATCTGGGCCGCGGTCTGGGCGCCGCCATCGGTCACGATCTGCTCGAGCACTCGCACCCGCTCCTCAAGCTCATGGCTGCGCGACGCATATTGCGCAGCTTTTTCAGCGGCGTTCATCGCCTCGACCTCGAGCTTCTTCTCCCGGAACTTGAAGAAGCGGTTGGCGATTAGCATGATCATGATCGTCGGCAAGCCGACGACGATCAACGCTATCATTACAACGCCTGGACCCGGACCCATTACGCGGTGCCTCCCTTGTCGATGGTCAACGCTTCGATATCCCGCGCGAGCCGCGACGGCTGGTCAGTCGCAATCCGCTCGAGCGTCTGCAGGCGATCCTTGATCGATCCTAGCTCAGCGCGAAGTTGCGCATTCTCGGTCGTCAGCAGCCGGACCCGCTCGGTAGTTTCCTCGTCGCGCTTTGGGTGAAGGGGCATGCCCCACGAATTGGAAAGCGGGTAACCGTTCCTGATCTTGAGCCAGTTGTTGAGCAGCGACCCGCCGATGCTGACCGTGACGATGATCGCGATGAACGGAAAAATCCGCATGATGAAGCCAAGGATTTGGCTGACTTCCGGATCCATGCCCTGTTCCCCCCTAATTAGCGAAGTTGTTCGATCTCGCGCGCAAGCGAGCGGTTCTCAGTGGTCACGTAGCTCTCGATGTCGGCGAGGCGCCGATCGATATCCCTCAGCCTGGAGCGGATGTCGCGCGCGGCGCGGGCGGGCGAGGCTCGCACGCCCTGCCAGAACTGGCGCTCCTCGACGTCGGCGCGCTCAAAGGCTTGCGGCTTGGTCGGCGTGACCATGGCGGCGATGAAATAGAATGGCAGGATGCCCCCGCCGCTCATGAACATCGCCGCGAGGAAGCAGACGCGGACGAGGCTTACGTCGAATCCGGTATAATCGGCGATGCCAGCGCAGACGCCGAAAATCTTCCCGTGGCGCTTGTCGCGATAGAAGCGGGTGCGGCTGGCCGGCTGGGCCGAATAATATTCCGGCTCACGATTTTCGTAGCGGGGCTCGACCGGCAGCTCCTGCGGCCGGTTGGAGCGTTCCTGGGGGTGCGGATAGCGGTCGTAGGCCATCTTATTCGCCGTCCGCGAGCAGGCGCTGGCGGTCGTCGCGACCGGGCAGGCACTGCTGGCGCCAGTTCGGATTCTCCGCGGTCATGATCCGCTCGATGGTGCAGAGCCGGTCGTCGAGCCGGCGGGCGGCGTCGTGCAGTTCGTCGAGCAACTTCTCGTCGCCCGAGGTCAGCGTCGCCGCTGTCTTCCACTTGGTGATGTAGTGAAACACGAGCCACGGCAGGCCGATGAACAGCGTGACGATGGCCAGTACAGGAATGATTCCGTCTTCCATAAGTGATTACTTTCCCCTGGCCTTGAGCGCGGCCTTCATGGCTTCGAGCTCGGCGTCGACCGACTCTGCGGCCTTCAATTCGGCGATTTCTTCCTCGAGGCTCTTGGGCCCCGTCATGCCGAGTGCGTCGGCGCGACCCTCGGCGAGGTCGGCGCGCCGCTCGAGCACTTCGAACCGGCTGAACGCGTCCTCGGTCCGGCTGCCGTTCATGATCTCGCGCGCCCGAGCGCGCGTGACCGCGCTCTCGAACCGGGCCGCAATGGCGTTCTGGCGTGCGCGGGCCTCGCGCAGCTTGCCCTGCAGCTTGGCGATGTCGCCCTCGTAGCCCTTCAACGTATCGTCGATCTGCTTGATTTCCTCGCGCAGGCCCTCGGCCATGTCGGCAGCCTTCTGGCGCTCGATCAGCGCTGCCTTGGCCAGGTCCTCGCGGTCCTTGGACAGCGCCAGCTCGGCTTTCTCGGTCCAGTTCTTCTGCAACTCGTCGAGGCGCGAGAGCGCACGACGCATCTCCTTGCCGTCGGCGATGCAGCGCGCGGCCGACGCGCGGACGTCGACCAGGGTCTCTTCCATCTCGAGGATGACCATCCGGATCATCTTCGCCGGATCCTCCGAACGGTCGAGCATCTCGGTGATGTTCGCCGCGAAGATGTCCCGTGTCCGGGAGAAAATGCTCATTCAATCACTCCGCATTCCAAAATTAGGCGCCTAAACCTGCCGATAACCATACAAGAGGCGTGCCACTTCTGCGGAAATCCAGAACTTCAGGGAAATCTCTGATTTTCCAAGGGGAACGAGCATGAAAATCCTTGCCAAATGGTGGGATTTGCCACCAACAGTCGGTCAGATTTCTTGAGTGGGGATGATGGAACGGACCGACCAGTTCATCGGCCAGAGCCTTGCGTTCCTCGACGCGGTCGAGCGCGCCAGCCGCGCCGCGCCGCTTAACCGGCCGGTGTTGGTCATCGGCGAACGAGGCACGGGCAAGGAGCTGATCGCCGAACGTCTCCACCACCTGTCGTCGCGTTGGGCCGGGCCGCTGATTATCATGAACTGCGCGGCGTTGCCCGAAAATCTCATCGAGGCCGAGCTCTTCGGTCACGAGGCCGGCAGCTTTACCGGCGCGGCCAAGACCCGTCACGGGCGCTTCGAGGAAGCCGACGGCGGCACCTTGTTCCTCGACGAGCTAGGCACCTTGTCGATGCCCGCGCAGGACCGCCTGCTGCGCGCTACCGAATATGGCGAAATTACCCGCATCGGCGCGTCCAAGCCCATCAGCGTCGACGTGCGCATCGTCGCCGCGACCAACGAGAACCTGCCCGCGCAGGTCGACAAGGGAAAGTTCCGGGCCGACCTGCTCGACCGCTTGTCGTTTGAGGTCATCACCCTTCCGCCGCTGCGGGCGCGGCAGGGCGACATCCCGCTCCTCGCCGAGCATTTCGGCCGGCGGATGGCGGTCGAGCTCGACTGGTCCAACTGGCCGGGCTTCACGCCCCGCGCAATGGCCGCCCTTGAAGCCTATCATTGGCCCGGCAACGTGCGCGAGCTGAGAAACGTGGTCGAGCGCGCAGTCTATCGCCATGAGGACCCCGAGCGCGCAGTCGACGAGATCCAGTTCGACCCGTTTCATTCGCCCTGGGCACCGACTTCCGGAAGCTCGCCCGCCTTCACGCCTGCGGTCTTTGCGGCGGCGTCCGAAAGCAGCGACGCAGCGAGCGTGACTCCGGCACCGGCAACTGGGCCTGTCAGGGACTTTCGGGCGGCAGTGTCCGACTATGAGCGCCAGTTGCTCGAGGACGCGCTCAACCGCAATCGCTTCAACCAGCGCGCGACCGCAGCCGCGCTGGGCCTCAGCTACGACCAATTGCGTCACGCCTTGAAGCGGCATCGGCTTCAGGATGCGTCATGACCCGCCGTTCATCGAAACGCGGGTGAAAGGACTGGCGAAAGGCGTATAAAGCGCGGCGCTTGCCAAGGAGGTTCTGATGAGAACTTTGACTGTGGCCGCGGGCATTGCCGCCATCATGCTCCCGCTGACTTCTGCGACCGCTGCGGTGCTGTCCGTCGGCGGGCCGCTTTCCCAGAATTGCTATAGCGCCGCTCTCGGCGGGGACACTCGCGACCAGGGGCTTGCGAGCTGCACGCGTGCGCTCGTCGAAGAGCCGCTGGCGCCCCGCGACCGAGCCGGGACGCTGGTCAATCGCGGCATCCTCGAAATGCTTCGCGGCAAGGATGCGCTTGCCGACCGCGATTTCGACGCCGCGATCCGGATCGACGAAAACCTGTCCGATGCCTGGCTCAACAAGGGCTTCCTCCGCCTGCGCCGCGGAGACGGCCGGGCCGCGCTGCCGCTGCTGCAGACCGGGATCGATCGCGGTGCGCGCCGCCAGGCGCTCGCGATCTTCGCCCGCGGCGTCGCCTACGAGCAGATGGGGCAGTTCCAGTCGGCCTATGCCGACCTGAAACGCGCCAACGAGCTCGAGCCGCGCTGGGCGATGCCGCGCGAGTATCTCGCCAATTATCGCGTCGAGGGCCGCTAGCGACCCCCTACTAGCCTGGCCTAGTGCGCGTTGGTCATCGCCAGCAGCATCGGGATCGAAAGCAGGACATTGAGCCGCGAGGCCATGCCCGCAGTCGCGGCTGCCTTCGCCTTGGCCGCATCATCGGCAGCAACGATCCCGAGAGCCTTCTTCTGGTTCGGCCAGATGATGACCCAGACGTTGAAGGCCATGATCAGCGCGAGATACATGCCGATACCGATCAGTCGGGCACTCGGATCGAGCATCAGCGCTTCCTTCAGCTCACCGTAGGACCATGCGAGCAGCAGGCCTGTCAGGACCGTGAAGGCCGCGCCCCACCGGAAGTAGAACAGGGCCTTTGGCGCGATATATTTCGACACGCCCGGCTTCAGCTCAGCGGGGATCGTCGGCATCGTCGGCGTCTGCACGAAGTTGAAATAATAGAGCAGGCCGATCCAGGTGATCCCGAAGAACACGTGGAGCCACTGGAGGACACCGTTCAGCAGGTCGCCGGTCGGCGCGCGATAGCCCGAGTCAGGGAAGACCGCGATCAGCACCGCGAGCGCCAGCCCGACGAGCAGCACCAGATTTAGGTTCGCGAAGAACTTGGCCATAATCTCCCCCTTTCGATCGTGCCGCCCGCGCTTTGCCGCGGAACGTCGTTTCGTCGTCGTTTCTTGGGTTGAAATTTGGCGCCGCGCAAGCATCTCAGCAAGCACGAGGGCGGGGGCTCACGCGGGAACCAGGAGTTCCCGACGGCCAGGAGTTGATTGCCATGCCCTTCCAGCTGCCCGAACTTCCTTTCGCTCCCGACGCGCTTGCCCCGGTCATGTCGGCCGAGACGCTCGAGTTCCACCACGGTAAGCATCACAAGGCCTATGTGACCAAGACGAATGAGCTGGTCGACGGCGATCCCGGCTTGAGCGGCGCCTCGCTGCTGCAAGTCGTCCGGCGGGCCCGGGACGCAGGCAACAGCAAGCTGTTCAACAACAGCGCGCAGCTCTGGAACCACAGCTTCTTCTGGCAATGCCTGGCGCCCGCGCGGGGTCAGCAGCCCGAAGGCAAGCTCGCGAAGTTGATCGAGGACGGATTCGGCAATCCCCAGGCGCTGCTGGACAAGCTGCAGGAGGAAGCGGTCAACCATTTCTCCAACGGCTGGGCCTGGCTGGTGCTCGACCGCGGCAGCCTTCGAGTGACGTCGCTGCACGATGCCGACACGCCGATCGTCCACGATGGCATGGTGCCGCTGTTCACGCTCGATGTGTGGGAGCACGCTTATTACATCGACTATCGCAACGAGCGGCCGCGCTTCGCGACTTCGGTGCTGTCGAACATCGTCAATTGGGAGTTTGTCGCGCAGAACCTCGACGGACAGGGTTTCGAGCGCGCGAACCAGGGCGAGGGGGCGCGGTCGCCCGAGCTTACTGCTTGAGGCGGTAGCCGGTCCTGAACATCCAGGCGATCACGGCCATGCAGCCGATGATGATCGCGAGCGTCACCGCGACGCTCGACCAGACGGGCACGTCGGCGATCGAATAGAAGCTCCAGCGGAAACCGCTGATGACGTGGACGATCGGGTTGAACAGGGTGATCGTCCGGAACGGCTCGTGCAGCGCCTTCACCGAATAGAAGGCGCCGCCGAGGAAGGTCAGCGGCGTGATCACCAGCATCGGAATGATCTGCAGCTGCTCGAAATTCTGCGCCCAGACTCCGATGGCGAAGCCGAACAGGCAGAAGCCGGTGGTAATGCCGACGAGGAACAGGATCATCGCCAGCGGATGATCCACCTGGACGGGGACGAACAGGGTCGCGGTAGCCAGCGTCACCAGCGCCAGGATCACCGACTTGGTGACCGCGGCGCCGACATAGGCGAGCACGGCCTCAAAGCTCGAGATCGGTGCTGATAGAAGTTCGTAGATCGTCCCGGTAAACTTCGGAAAATAAATGCCGAAGCTCGCGTTGAAGATGGATTGCATGAACACGCTGAGGAGCGTGAGGCCCGGCACGATAAATGCCCCGAAGCTGATGCCTTCCATGCTCGTCATCCGGCTGCCGAGCGCCGATCCGAAGACCACGAAGTAAAGCGCCGTGGTGATCACCGGCGTGATCAGGCTCTGCCACAGGGTCCGCTTCCAGCGGGCCATCTCGAAGCGATAGATGGCGGCGATGCCATGCCCGTTCATGCCGGCTGACCTTCCTGTTCGCGAGGCGCGTGGACCAACTCGACGAAAATGTCCTCGAGGCTCGACTGGTGCGTCGACAGATCCTTGTAGGCGATCCCGAGGTCGCTGAGGCGACGCATCAGGGACGCAATGCCGGTCCGTTCGGCATGGCTGTCGAACTCATAGCAGAGGACATGGCCGTCGTGCTCGAGGCGAACGTTCCACTCCCCGAGTTCGCTCGGGATGGCGGACAGCGGCTCTGCCAACATGATGTCGAGGGTCTTCCGGCCCATCTTCGCCATCAGCGCCTTCTTCTCGTCGACCGCGATCAGCTCGCCCTTGCTGATGACGCCGACACGGTCCGCCATCTCCTCGGCTTCCTCGATGTAGTGAGTGGTGAGGATGATCGTCGTTCCATCGGCGCGGAGCTTCCTTACTAGCCCCCACATGTCGCGTCTCAGCTCCACGTCGACTCCGGCCGTGGGTTCGTCCAGGAAGAGGATCTCCGGTTCATGGCTCAGCGCCTTGGCGATCATCACGCGCCGTTTCATTCCGCCGGAGAGGAAGCGCATCTCCGTCTTGCGCTTGTCCCACAGCGACAGGCTTTTCAGCAACTGCTCGACATAGGCCTCGCTGCGGGGACGCCCGAATAAGCCGCGCGAGAAGTTCACCGTGTTCCAGACGCTCTCGAACGCCTCGGTCGTGAGCTCCTGCGGCACAAGGCCGATGCGGCTCCGGGCGTGGCGATAGTCGGACTGCCAGTTCTTGCCGTTGACCAGGACCTCGCCACTCGTTGGCGTGACGATTCCGCAAACGATATTGATCAAGGTCGTCTTGCCCGCGCCGTTTGGGCCGAGCAGGGCGAAGATTTCGCCGCGGTTGATGTCCAGATCGACCGATTTCAACGCTTCGACGCCGGTCCCATATGCCTTGCGCAGCTTGCGGATAGATAGGATTGGTTCGCTCATTCCACGGGTCCCGGTTCGACGGCTGCAGCGTCTTCCTGGACGAGACCATGGCGCAGCAGCATCGGAACATTGGCCAGTGCGAACAGGAAGGTCAGGGGAATTGCTCCCCACAATTTGAAGCCGACCCAGAAGTCGGTCGAGCTGTTCCGCCAGACGAGCTCGTTCAGCACCGCCATGAAGGCAAAAAAGGCCGCCCAGTTCCGGGTGAGCTTGGCCCAGCCGCGCTCGTCGAGGCCGGGGTAGGTGCTCCCGAGCACGCGCTGCAGGAGTGGGCGGTCGGTGACGAGGCCGAACCACAGCAGGCCCGAAACGAGCACGTAATAGAGGGTCGGCTTCATCTTGATGAAGCTCTCGTTGTGCAGCCAGATGGTCAGCCCTCCAAGGATCACGACCATCAGCCCGGAGAACCACAAGAGCGGGGAGATCCGGCGGTAGCGGATTGCAGAGAATAGCATCGCCGCGACCATCGCGACCATGAATGCCCCGGTAGCGACGAAGATCTTCATCACCGAGGGCACCGGCGCTAAGAAGTTGACGAGGAAGAAGACCAGCAGCGGCCCCAGGTCGATCAGCAGCCTGCCCGCGCCCTGCGGCTCTTTGGGATCGCTCATTCGGCCGGCAGTCCGGCAATGGCGCGGGCGACCGCGCGCGGATCGAACGGACGAAGGTCGTCCGCGGTCTCGCCGACGCCGATGGCGTGGATCGGCAGCCCGAACTTCTCGGCGGCGGCGACAAGGATCCCGCCGCGAGCGGTCCCGTCGAGCTTGGTCATGATGAGGCCGGTCACGCCCGCCGTCTCCCGGAACACCTCGACCTGCGCAAGGGCATTCTGTCCCGTCGTCGCATCGAGCACGAGGAGGATGTCGTGTGGCGCCTCGGGATTCAGCCGGCCTAGCACACGACGGATCTTTGCCAGCTCGTCCATCAAATGCTGCTTGTTCTGGAGGCGGCCGGCAGTGTCGACGATCAGCACGTCCTCGCCTGTCGCGGTGGCCTGCTTGACGCCGTCGAACACGATCCCGGCCGCATCGCCGCCTTCCTTGCCGGCGATGACTGGCGCGCCCACGCGCTGCCCCCACACCTGGAGTTGCTCGATCGCCGCGGCCCGAAAGGTATCGCCGGCGGCGAGCAGGACGCCATAATCCTGCTCCTTCAGCCAATGGGCGAGCTTGCCGATGGTGGTGGTCTTGCCCGATCCGTTGACGCCGATGACGAGAATGACGTGGGGGCGTGGAAAACCCCACACTTCCAGCGGCTTGGCGACCGGAGTGAGGATCTGTTCGATTTCCTCGGCGAGGATCGAGCGAAGGCCGCGCTCGTCGAGCCTTTCGAACTTCCGGGCGGCGATCGCCTCGCGGATCCGGTGCGACGCCTCCGGCCCGAGGTCGGACGCGATCAGCGCCTCCTCGATGTCATCGAGCGTGGCCGTGTCGAGCGCCTGCTCCTTGACGAGGCTGCCGAGATTGTCGGCGACCCGCTCAGCCGTCTTCTGGAACCCGCCGCGAAGGCGGTCGAGCCAACTCATGCCCAAACCGCCGTGAGCTGATTGCCGTTCGAGCCCGTAATTCGCGCCTGCCCCGATTGGGCCCGGTGCGCACCGCGAATCGCGACGGGAGCGAAATTGTCGGTGTGGCCGACGCCGTCCCCTTCAACCAAGATGGGCTGGACGGTGCCGACCAGGCTCTCGAGCCAGCGCGAGCGGCGCGCAGCGGCGGCGTGGCGCAGGCGTGCCGCTCTAGCCTTGACCAGTTCGCGCTCCAACTGTTGCATGCGCGCCGCCGGCGTGTTGGGTCGGGGGGAGAAGGGGAAGACGTGAGCAGCAATTACGTCGCAATCGTCTAGCAATTTGAGCGAGTTGAGCGCCATTTCCTCAGTTTCCGTGGGAAAGCCCGCGATCAGGTCAGCTCCGATCGAAGCGTCGCTGCGCGCGGCCTTGATGTGCTCGACGGTGCGAACGGCGTCGGTCCGGCTGTGCCGGCGCCTCATGCGCTTCAAGATCATGTCGTCTCCCGCCTGAAGCGAGAGGTGGAAATGCGGCATCAGCCGGGGCTCGCCCGCGATCAGCTCGAACAGGTCTTCGTCGATCTCGATGCTGTCGAGCGAGGATAGGCGCAGCCGCGTGAGACGCGCTTCGGCGGCGAGCAGCCGTTGGCATAGCCGGCCAAGACCGCCGCGATAGTCGGTGATGTCGACCCCGGTCAGGACGATCTCCTTCGCGCCGCGGTCGATCTCGCGCGCGACCGCATCCCGGATTGCCTCGAAGGGCAGCGAGATGCTGGGCCCGCGCGCCTGCCAGATCGAGCAGAAGGTGCAGCGATGGTCGCAGCCGGTCTGCACCGCGACGAAGCTCTTGACGTTGGCCAGGAGCCCGGCTGGCGCCATGACGTCATTGGCAGCCAAGCCGTTGAGCTTGGCCGCATTTCCGACGACGCGCGACACGCCGGGCATGGCCGCGAACGACGTCGCATCCAGTTCCGCCGCGCAGCC
>Ga0068858_100000636_pt1 | contig 36537 bp, 30 predicted proteins | sample KBSSwiS12_FD_66589 | JGI IMG/M metagenome (GOLD analysis project Ga0068858, IMG submission 66589) | Switchgrass rhizosphere microbial communities from Kellogg Biological Station, Michigan, USA - KBS Switchgrass S1-2 | ecosystem: Host-associated > Plants > Roots > Rhizosphere > Soil ... | reverse complement strand
TTCGAGCGCAACCCATCGACCGGGTAGCCCATCTTGCGCAGCGTCTCGATGGCCAAGGGGTTCACCTCTCCCTTCGGCTGGCTGCCGGCGGAGAATGCACGGAAATGCTCCGCTCCGTCCCTGGCCAGGATGCTTTCGGCAAGGATGGAACGGGCCGTGTTGCCCGTGCAAAGAAAGAGAACATTGAAGATGCGATCGTTCATGGCAATGATCCCGCCGTAGTGGAAATTTCGTTTTCCGCGCTCTTCGTCGCGAAATTCAGTTTCAACATCGCAATGACGAACAATGTCGCAGCCGCCTGTGCCGCGATGAAACCCGGCATATCCAGCCAGCGGATGCCGGCAAAGGTATCGGTCAAGGAACGCGCAATCGTGACGGCGGGATTGGCGAACGAAGTGGATGCCGTGAACCAATACGCCGCGGTGATGTAACAGGCCACGAGTGCGGGCACCGATTTTGTATTCGCCTTGAGACCGAGCAGGATGGTCGCGAGCAGCCCGAGCGTCGCGACCGCTTCGCTCGTCCATTGACCGGTTCCAGTTCGTACCTTGGCCCCGGCTTGGAGAATGGGCAAGTCGAACATGGCATGGGCAAGCCATACTCCTAGAACCGCGCCGGTGACCTGCATCGCGATGTATGCGACAAGATCGCCCTTCGACAACTCGCCGCGCCAGCACAACAGGCAGGACACCGCCGGGTTGAAATGGGCACCGGAAATCGGTGCAAGCGTCGAGATCAGCACGAACAGGCCAGCACCGGTCGCGAGCGAATTGGCGAGCAAGGCCACGGCTGCGTTACCCATAGCCAGACGTTCGCCCATGATGCCGGAGCCGACCACAATGGCCAGCAGCGCAGCAGTGCCGACGAGCTCGGCGATGAGCGCAGCGCGGCGCGTCATTTGCAACAGGCTGCCGCAGGCTGCGGCTGCACTTGCGGCGTACAGCAGGCGGCGGCGTTTTTCCTCGTTCCATCGTCGTCGCCGTAGATCGGAATTTCACCGAGCGAATGGAATGTTTCCCATGCCACTCCTTGCGGATCGGTGATCCAGTATTTGTCCGATTGCGCATAACAGCATTGCGCGCCCGTCTCTTCGACCAACCCGCGGTCCGCGCGCTGAAGCTGGTCGCGCATGGCATCCAACTCATCCTTGAATTCGACCTGCATGCCGAGATGATTGACGCCAAAATTTTCCGCACGCCTGGATATCGCGAAGTTGATTCGCGGATCGTCAAGCATCCACTTGGCGTAGTCGGATTTGCGCACGTTCGGCGCCGCACCGAACAATGTCGAATAGAAGCCGATGCTTTGGTCGAGGTCGGAAACGGCAACGTGGACATGGAAGCGCTTCATGCGGGAATCCTCTTGCGGATCGTTTTTGCGGAAGAAGTGGATGGCGAACAGACCGGGCCGCACAATTCGGGTTGGCCGCCGCAGCAGTTCTCGGTCAGGTAGCCGATCAGATCATTCATCGTGGCGAAGTTGGCGGCGTAGCGGATGAAGCGCCCTTCCTGCTGGCTGTCGAGCAACGCGGCCCGCGTCAATTCCTTGAGATGAAAGGACAGCGTAGCCGCCGGCAGGTCGAGGGCATCGGCGATGGAGCCCACGGTCGAGCCCGCCGGCCCGGCTTCGACGAGGTAACGAAAAATCGCCAGGCGACTTTCCTGGGCGAGTGCAGCCAGTGCGGCAATGGCCATCTCTGTTTTCATATTTCCAATAATATGGAAATATAGTGCTCAGTCAAGCAATTCTTCGGAATTCCTGCGGACGAGCCTTCGACCACTTGCGTGCGCGCAGGCTTGACGAATAGCCGGGTCGAAGCCTTCACCACCGACTGACCGACCCGGGTGGCCAACCCATCGCCGGGCCGTGATCCGTTTTGCTGGGTTTCCGCGTCTTGCTACGCGATCGCAATCCCGGAAAATCGCTATGACATCCGTTAATTCAGAGCATCCACGTATCGGCCGCGTATCGTTCGCGCCGTTTGCATCGGCGTTGGCCATCTTGCTCGCACTCTGCGCGTCGTCTGCTTTCGCTGGCTCGTGGGTCGTCACGACCGGTACGGACGGCCCGCAAAAGGCCGGCGACACCAGCGGCTGCCATGAGGTCACCGGACCCGGCAGCATCACGACGACGGGATTCTGCAGCCTGCGCGCGGCGATCGAGCTGAGCAACAACCTGAGCGGCTCGCATACGATCACGTTCAATCCGGGCATCACCGTCACGATCGTGAACGGCGCTTTGGACACGGTGATGGCCCCGATCACCATCACCGGCACCCCGATCACGCGCACGGTCCTCAACGGCAGCGGCCACGGGTGCTTCAACCTCACCGACTCGGGCACCGTCGCGCTCAATCACGGCAGCGGAGCGACCGGCTCGACGATCGCGAACATGGTCATCGGCAATTGCGGTGGCTACGGCATCTCGGCTAATGGCCATAGCTACACCTTCACCAACAACTATATCGGCGTCAACTCGACCGGCACCGTGGCGTTCCCGAACACTCAGGACGGCATCTACCTGTCGGCCTCGGCGGTCTACGACGACAGCATTATCGGCACCCAACCCCTGCTGGACCTCTACAACAACCTGCCGGCGCAGCCGGTCGACGAAACGCAGGTCGCGACCTTCAAGTCGACGCTGCTCACCGCACTGTCCTCGCTGAGCCCGAACCTGATCACCGGCAACGTAATTTCGGGCAACACGCAGAACGGCATCACCATCTCCAGTCAGAACCTCGCCGCGACCATCGTCTCCGGCAATTTCATCGGCACCGACCCGACCGGCAACGTGGCGATCGCCAATGGCGGCAGTGGCGTGCGTTTCATCGGCGGCTCGTTCGGCAATCTGATTTCCGGCAACACGATCAGCGGCAATGCACAGCACGGCATCGAGGTCGACAGCGACGTGTTTTTGCCGAACTGGATCATGGGCAACCGCATCGGCCTGCCGACCGTGAACGGCATGCACGTCGGCAACGGGCTCAGCGGTATCTACGTCAGCACGTATCCGGCCACGAGTGGGCACGCCAATCCGAGCGGCGTCGCCCTGGTCATCGGCCCCGCCAACGTGATCGCCGACAACCAGGGCGCGAACAACAATGCGTTCCCCGATCTGCTCGGCAGCAATGGCGGCATCGTCGTCACTTCTCCAAGCCAGGGCATCAAGTTGCTCGGCAACCGCATCGGCATCCCCGAGTTCCCCGCCGGCACGCCGGTCGCGACGACCGCCTACGGCAACAAGGGCGACGGCATCATCATCACGGTCTCTGGCATCAAGATCGGCGGCAGCGGCGCCACCGACGGCAACGTGATCGCCGGCAACGCGCGCCATGGCATCGTCGTCAGCGGCAGCGCAACGAGCGCGACCAGCATCCTCGGCAACTCGATCGGCGTCGACCCGATGCTGAGCGGCAATCTCAGTATCGGCAACGGCGTCGACGGCATCCACATCGACGCGGCCAATTCGACCACGATCGGCGGCAGCGGCAGCACCGATTTCAACACCGTCGCCGGCAATGGGCGCAACGGCATCAAGATTCGCAACGGCAACTTCACCAACGGCTGGAGCAACGCTTCGCAGCGCAATCTCGTCTACCACAATGCGACCACTCAGCCGCCGCTGCAGTTCGGCCACGATGGCGTCGGCATCGATCTCGACTATGCCGAGGATGCAGCCAACTCGCTGCACGGCGAATACCTCGGCCCGAGCTACAGCTACGCCAACTTCGACCAGGCGCAGCCGGTGATCTGCGCAGGTCCGGCCGACACGGGCAAATGCAGCGGCTCGCTCGCGCCTTCGTCGAGCGGAGGCAGCACGACGCTGCAGTGGACGATCGCGACCCACGGCCCGGCGCAGTTCCGCATGGACTTCTTCCGCATCGATACAGCCGACGACAATACCGCGACTGGCATGACCTTCATCGGCGAACAGTCGATCTCGAGCGACCCAAGCATCTACCCCGCCCCCAGCTACCCTGCCGACAGCGCGGCTTGCAGCGGCGGCGTTTGCACGGTGACGCTGCCGGCCAGCACCGGCGGTGGCTACATCATCATGACCGCGACCGATGTCACCCCGCTGACCAGCGCGGCCGCCGTCACCGGCGATTGGAAAGACAGCTTGAAGTGCTTCATCGGCGATCTCGGCGTCATCCTGTCTTCCTGCCCGGTCAACAACACCTCGGAGTTTTCCAACGTCGCCTCGGTACCCGGCGCGGCGCCGACCGTAGTCACCGTCGCCGCCAGCGCAATCACCACAACGACGGCAACGCTCAACGCCACGATCAGCGCCAACGGCGCCGACTCAGGCACCTCGTTCGAGTATGGCCCGACCGTCGCCTATGGCAGCAGCATCAACGGCTCGCCGGCCACGGTGACGGCGGCGCAGAGCAATGTCGCGGTCGTCGGCAACATCCTCAGCGGCCTCACCTGCGGCACGACCTACCATTTCCGCGCCGAAGCGCTGAACAGCAACGGCCTGACCTTGGGCAACGACCTGACGTTCACGACGGCGCCCTGCGCGGTCTCGCTGCCGACCGCAGTGACGATCGCCGCGAGCGCGGTCAGCGCAACCGGCGCCACGCTCAACGGCACCGTCAGCGCCAACGGCGCGACCACGACGGTTTCGTTCGACTACGGCACCACTGCAAGCTATGGCACCAACGTCACGGCAACGCAGAGTCCGCTGAGCAGCGGCTCGATCAGCAGCCCGGTCTCGTACGTGCTGAGCGGCCTGACCTGCAACACGACCTATCACTTCCGCGTCAACGCGATCAACGACGGCGCCACGACGATCCACGGCAGCGATCTGAGCTTCACCACCGCGGTCTGCGCACCGATCGCGCCGACGGTGACGAGCGTCGCGGCGAGCGGCATCAGCGCCACCGGTGCGACGTTGAACGGCACGGTCAGCGCCAACGGCGCGATTGCCGCTGTCACGTTCGACTTCGGCACGACGACGGCCTACGGCGCGATCGGCAGTCCCGCGGCCGCGGCGCAGAGTCCGCTCAGTTCCGGCGCGAGCGGTGCGGCGGTCTCGCTCACGCTGAGCGGACTCGCCTGCAACACGACTTACCATTTCCGCGCCAACGCGAACAACGGCGTCGGCGGCACGATCAACGGCGGCGACCTGCAGTTCACTACCGGCGCCTGCGTGCAGCCGCCGCCGAATGCGATAACGAGTGCGGCGAGCGCAGTGGCTGCCACGAGCGCGACGCTCAACGGCCTGGTCAGCGCGAACGGCGCTTCGACCACGGTCACTTTCGACTATGGCCCGACCGCAGCGTACGGCGGCAGCGGCAGCCCGGGCACGGCGGCGCAGAGCCCGCTCGCGGCTGGGTCCGGCAGCAACGCGCCGGTGACCTTTGCGCTGGCCGGCCTGACTTGCGGCACGACCTACCACTTCCGCGTCAACGCGACGAACACGGGCGGTACGGTGCACGGCACCGACACCACCTTCTCGACCGCGAGCTGCGCGGCCTCCTCGCCGAGCGTGGTGACCGATCCCGCATCGGGCATCTCGACCACGTCGGCGGTGCTCAACGGCACGGTCAGCGCCAACGGCGCCGCGACCACGGTTACGTTCGACTTCGGCCTGACATCGAGCTATGGCGGCGCCGGCAGTCCGGCCACGGCGGCGCAGAGCCCGCTGAGCAGCGGCGCGTCCGGCGCGCCGGTCACCTACACGCTGGGTGGCCTGACCTGCGCCACCACCTACCATTTCCGCGCCAATGCAAACAATGGTGTCGGCGGCACGATCAACGGCACCGACCAGCAGTTCACGACCGCGGCCTGCCCCGGCACGCCGCCGACCGCCAACACCGGCAGTGCCGGTTCGATTACCACGACTGGCGCGACGCTGAACGGCACGGTCAGTGCGAACGGCGCGCAGACAACGGTAACCTTCGAGTACGGCACGACGACGTCCTACGGGTTGTCCGCCGCAGCTGCGCAGTCGCCCTTGGCGGCGGGATCGCCGGCCAACGCAGCGGTGACCGCGGCACTGAGCAGCCTGAGCTGCGGTACGCAGTACCACTTCCGCGTCGACGCTAACAACGGCACCGGAGGGACGATCCACGGTAACGATGCGACATTCACGACCAGCACCTGTCCGGTGCAGCCCCCCAGCGCGACGACTGACGCCGCGAGCGCCATCACGGCGACCTCGGCAACGCTCAACGGCACGGTCAGCGCCAACGGTACCGCGACCACGGTCAGTTTCGATTACGGCACGACCAATGCGTATGGCTCCAACGTGGTGGCCGCACAGAGCCCGCTCGCCGCGAACGCGAGCAATGCAGCCGTGTCCGCCAGCGTCAGCAGCCTGAGCTGCAACCAGCTCTACCATTTCCGCGTCAACACCGACAACGGCAGCGGCGGCCCGGTCTACGGCACCGATCAGACCTTCACCACGGCAGCGTGTGCGGCGCAGCCGCCCAGCGCGACAACCGATGCCGCGAGTGCAGTCACGGCGACGTCGGCGACGCTCAATGCCGCGGTCAGCGCCAATGGCGCGGCGACCACGGTCAGCTTCGACTATGGCACGACGACGGCGTACGGCTCCAACGCAGCCGCTGCGCAAAGCCCGCTTGCCGCCAACGCCAGCAATGCGGCGGCATCCGCCGTCGTCAGCAGTCTGAGCTGCAACCAGCTCTACCATTTCCGGGTCAAGGCCGACAACGGCAACGGTGGCCCGGTCTACGGCGGCGACCTGACGTTCACGACCTCGGCATGCGCCTCGCAGGCGCCGACCGCAACCAGTCTCGCGGCGACCGCGATCGGTACGACCTCGGCGACAATCAATGGCACGGTCAACGCCAACGGTGCAGCGACGACGGTGTCGTTCGCTTACGGCCCGGACGCGAGTTACGGCAGCACGATTGCAGCGACGCCCGCGTCGCTGCCCGCGAACGCCGTCGGCACGGCGGTTTCGGCCACGCTCAGCGGCCTCACCTGTGCCACGACTTATCACTTCCGCGTCGACGCGAACAACACGAACGGCAGCGGTCATGGCGGCGACCTGAGCTTGACGACGGCAGCGTGCCCGGTGACGACGTTCACCGGCCCGACCGCGACCGGCACCGGCAGCGCGACCGCGGTGCTTTCCGGTGGCGGCCCGTCCTGCTCGCTGGTCAGTCCCGCATTCGTCGCGGCGTCCGGCTCGCTGCCGCCCGGCGTCAGCTTCCCCGACGGCCTGTTCCAGTTCCAGGCCAGCGGCTGCACGGGTAGCGTCACCCTGACCGTGACCTTCCCGACCGCGTTCGCCGCCGGCGTGCAGTACTGGAAGTACGGCCCCACTCCGGGCCAGGCCAGCGATCATTGGTACACGCTCGGCGCGGCGAACAGCCTGTCGCTGGCCGGCCACGTGGCCACGTTCACGATCGCCGACGGCGGCCTCGGCGACGACGATCTCAGCGTCAACGGCACGATCATCGATGCGGGCGGGCCGAGCCTCGCCGCAGTCGCACCGCAGTCGGCGATACCGGCACCGATGTTCGATTCTCGCAGTCTTGCCGCGTTGATCGCGCTGCTTGCGCTGTGCGGCGCAGCCGCCGTGCGTACGCAGCGCAAAGCGAGTCCGTAAAAGGGGGAGCCCTGCCCTTCTCGACTGCCCTGTGTTGAGAGGGGATTTTCCGGCCGGCGCGCAGCACGATGCTGCGCGCCGGGCGTGGGTCAACTCAGCAGACCCAGCGCCTTCACGCGCTGCAACTCGTCGCGCACGCGCGCGGCTTCCTCGAACTGCAGGTCCTGGGCGAGTTTGTACATCTGCGCTTCAAGCTTCTTGAGCTTGGCCGCGAGCTGGTCGGGCGCCAGCACGGAATAGTCGACGGATTCTTCAGCCACGCGCAGTGCGCCCGATTTGGTTCGCCTGACGGCGCGCTCGGCCTCGGCATCGTGGCGCGCGCCTTCCATGATGTCGGCGATCTTCTTCACCACCGACTTCGGCGTGATGCCGTGCTCGAGGTTGTAGTCGATCTGCTTCTGCCGGCGCCGATCGGTTTCGTCGAGCGCGCGCTTCATCGAGTCGGTGATGCGGTCGGCGTAGAGGATCGCCTTGCCGCGCAGGTTGCGTGCGGCGCGGCCGATCGTCTGGATCAGCGAGCGCGTCGAGCGCAGATAGCCTTCCTTGTCCGCGTCGAGAATCGCCACGAGCGATACCTCGGGCATGTCCAGGCCTTCGCGCAACAAGTTGATGCCGACCAGCACGTCGAACTTGCCGAGGCGCAGGTCGCGCAGGATCTCGACGCGCTCGACCGTCTCGATGTCCGAGTGCAGGTAGCGCACGCGCACGCCGTGCTCTTCGAGGTAATCGGTCAGGTTTTCCGACATGCGCTTGGTCAGCGTGGTCACGAGCACGCGGTCGCCGATCTTCACGCGCGCATGGATCTCGCCGAGCAGGTCGTCGACCTGGGTGCGCACCGGGCGAATCTCGACTTCCGGGTCGATCAACCCGGTCGGACGCACGACGAGCTCGACCACGTTACCCTCCGAATGGTTGACTTCGTAATCGGCCGGGGTCGCCGACACGTAGATCGTGCGCGGCTCACGCGCGACGAATTCGTCGAACTTGAGCGGCCGGTTGTCCAGTGCCGACGGCAGGCGGAAGCCGTACTCGACCAGATTCTCCTTGCGCGAGCGGTCGCCCTTGTACATCGCGCCAAGCTGCGGCACGGTGACGTGCGACTCGTCGATGACGAGCAGCGAGTCCGGCGGCAGATAGTCGAACAGGGTCGGCGGCGGCTCGCCCGGCTTGCGCCCGGTGAAGTGGCGCGAGTAGTTCTCGATGCCGTTGCAGAAACCGATCTCGGCCATCATTTCGAGGTCGTACTGGGTGCGCTGCTGCAGGCGCTGCGCCTCGACAAGCTTGTTCGCCTTGTACAGCTGGTCGAGGCGTTCCTTTAGCTCCGGCTTGATCGTCTCGATCGCGTCGAGCACGCGCTTGCGCGTGGTGACGTAGTGCGTGGCGGGATAAATCACGCAGCGCGGCACCTTGCGCAGAATCGCGCCAGTCAGCGGGTCGAACACCGAAATGTTCTCGACTTCGCCGTCGAACAGCTCGATGCGCATCGCATCGAATTCACTCTCGGCCGGGAACACGTCGACCACGTCGCCGCGCACGCGGAACGAGCCGCGATGCAGCTCGTAATCGCCGCGCTCGTACTGCAGTTCGGTCAGATGGCGGATCAGCTCGCGCTGATCGACGCGCTCGCCGCGCGCGAGGATCAGACGCATCGACAGATAATCCTCGGGATCGCCGAGACCGTAGATCGCCGACACGGTCGCCACGATCAGCGAATCGGGCCGCGACAACAGCGCCTTGGTCGCCGACAGGCGCATCTGCTCGATGTGCTCGTTGATCGACGAATCCTTCTCTATGTACGTGTCGCTGGCGACGACGTAGGCCTCGGGCTGGTAGTAGTCGTAGTAGCTGACGAAGTACTCGACCGCGTTGTGCGGGAAGAACTCCTTGAACTCGCCGTAGAGCTGCGCGGCCAGAGTCTTGTTCGGCGCCAGCACGATCGTGGGCTTCTGCACCTGTTGCACGACGTTCGCGATCGTAAAGGTCTTGCCCGAGCCGGTGACGCCGAGCAGGGTCTGGTGCGCAAGGCCGTCGTTGAAGCCGTTGACGAGGCGACGAATCGCTTCGGGCTGGTCGCCGGCGGGCTGGAACGGCGAGACGAGTTGGAAACGGTCGGCGGACATGCAAGCAAGGTGCGGGCGAATGTGCGATCCGCAAGTGTAAACCAGCGCGATGGCACGAGTCGCCGCGAGCGGCGCCCTGCTGACACACCGCGGCAGCAGTATTGTAGGATGCGCTGATGAAGGCACCGCATCGGTCGCGAACGATGCAGTTAGCTCACGCTCATCACCACCCGGACCGCAGCCATGAAATCACGCACGTCCTTCGGCCAGCACACCCTGGGGCGCGACTATTTTGTCTCCGACGAGATCTGGCGCGCCGAGCACGAGAAGATCTTCTACCGCTCGTGGATGCTCGCCGGCCACGTCTCGCAGCTCGAACAGCCCGGCAGCTATTTCCTGTTCGAACTCGGCAGCGAAAGCGTGATCGTGCTGCGCGACCACGACGGCGAACTGCGCGCATTCCACAATCACTGCCGCCACCGCGGCAGCAAGCTCTGCCGCGAGGCGCAGGGCACGCTCGGCAAGGCGATCCAGTGCCCTTACCACGCCTGGACGTTCGGCCTCGACGGCGCATTGCGCAACGTGCCGACGATGAGCGAGGTCCCCGGCTTCGACCCGGCCAACTATCCGTTGCACCAAGCCGCGTTGGAAAGCTGGCAAGGCTTTCTGTTCGTCAACCTGTCACCCGACCCGCAACCATTCGCCGAAGCGCTGCCCGGCCTTGCGGAACGCTTCCAGCAGTGGCGCACGCCGGAGCTGCGCGCGGCCGCGCGCAAGGTCTACGAGGTCGATGCGAACTGGAAACTGATCTTCCACAACTTCAGCGAGTGCTACCACTGCCCGCTCGCACATCCGCACCTGAACAAACTCACCCCGTTTCGCAATTCCGAGAACGACCTCGACGAAGGCCCGGTGCTCGGCGGCCCGATGTGGATGAGCAACCGCGACGGCAGCATGACGATGGGCGGCGAGCGCTGCGCGCCCGCGCTGCCCGGCATCACCGAAGCCGAACGCGGCAAAGTATACTATTACAGCCTGTTCCCGAGCGGCTTCCTCTCGTTCCATCCCGACTACGTGATGATGCATCGCGCACTGCCGCTGGCGAAGAACCGCACGCGCGTCGTCTGCGAATGGCTGTTCCATCCCGACGCGATCGCCGCGCCAGGCTTCGATCCCGCGCCCGCGGTCGAGTTCTGGGACCTGACCAACCGCCAGGACTGGGAACTCTGCTCGAACGCGCACCTGGGCGTTACTTCTCATGCTTGGAAACCCGGCCCGTATTCGGACCTCGAGAGCCAGCTCGCTGCATTCGACCGCCAGTACCTGCGCGCCCTCGGCGACGAGGCTGCAACGGCACGCCGCACAGGTTGAACGTTTTCATCCACTCCGCGGAGGGAAGATGAAACCGCGCCACACGCTGACCTTGCCGTGCCTGTTCGCCTACCGCCGCGCCGTGCCGTAGCTTCGACGCTTCATGTTCACTCCGGATTCGACCACGCCCCGCCCTGATCCGCCGCGCATCGGCTCTGCACGCATGCTCGCAGCGCAGGCGCTGGACCGCGCCACCGGAGTCGAGCCGGTCGCGGGCAATGCGGTCGAATTGCTGATCGACGGCCGCGCGAATTTCGACGCCTGGCTCGCCGCGATCCGTACGGCTCGCAGCAGCGTGTTCCTCGAGAATTACATCATCCGCGACGACGAAGTCGGGCGCGCGTTTCGCGATGCCCTCGCCGCGCGCGCGGCCGCCGGCGTGCGCGTCGCGGTGATTCGCGACTGGCTCGGCTGTCTCGGCGAAACGCGAGCGGCATTCTGGCGTCCGCTGCTCGATGCCGGTGGTGAGGTGCGCGTGTTCAATCCGCCGCGGCTCGACAGCCCATTCGGCTGGCTCGGCCGCGACCACCGCAAGCTGCTTGTCGTCGACGGCGCGATCGGTTTCGTCTCCGGCATCTGCCTGTCGCAGAAGTGGCTGGGCGATCCGGCGCGAGGCATCGCGCCATGGCGCGATACCGGCGTCGCGATCCGCGGCCCCGCCTGCGCCGACCTCGAGCACGCGTTCAAGGCCACTTGGGCCAGCCTCGGTGCTGCAATCGATATCGACAATGCGGTACCCGCAGCGTGCGGGGAAATCGACCTACGCGTCATCGTTACCGAACCGGCACATGCGAGCGTCTATCGCAGCGATCTCTACATTGCCGCGATGGCGCGCAAGACGCTGTGGCTGACCGACGCCTATTTCGTCGGCGTCGCGCCCTACGTGCAGGCCCTGCGCGCGGCCGCGCTCGACGGTGTCGACGTGCGCCTGCTCGTGCCCGGTGCGAGCGACCTCGCTTTCGTCGCGCGCCTGTCGCACGCCGGCTACCGGCCGTTGCTCGAAGCCGGGGTAAAAGTATACGAATGGAACGGCTCAATGATCCACGCCAAGACCGCGGTCGCCGACGGGCGCTGGGCACGCGTGGGTTCGAGCAATCTCAATCTCGCCAGTTGGCTGACCAATTGCGAAATCGATGTCGCTGTCGAGAACGAGGTATTCGCCGCGCAACTCGCGGAGCAATATCTGTGCGATTTGGACAACGCGACCGAGGTCGTGCTCGACGAGCGCCTGCGGCCCGCGCGCACGCGCAGGCGGGTGCATCAGGCGCGCGGCGGCCGCGGTAGTTCGAGCCGCGCTGCCGCGGGCACGCTGCGCCTGGTCAACACTGTCGGTGCGGCGATCGATGACCGGCGCGCGCTCGGCAGCGCCGAGGCCGGTCTGTTGCCACCGGCCGCGCTGCTGCTGATCGTCATCGCCACGGCGGCGGCGATCTGGCCGCGCATCATCGCGTGGCCGCTGGCTCTGCTTGCCGCATGGGTCGGCGCAAGCCTGCTGTTGCGTTGGCGGAAACTGCGGCGCGATCGGAAAGCGCCTGAAAGCAAAGCGAGCTCACCGTCAAAGTAACGCCATTCCGGCAGGAATTGCCGGACTGCGAAGGCAGGATGCCGAAGCGAACATTCGCGCAGCGAATGGCCCGAAGGGTATGCCGCAGGAGCAGCATGTAATCCAGACTGCGTGGATGCGATTTCGCAAAGACCGTTACGCACTCGTAACTCGAGGTCTGCCATCCTTGGCGCCTGGATTGATTCGCCGCATCCTGCGGCTCAACCTGTGGTCCGGCTTCGCTGTGCGCGATTGTTCCTACAATCGCGGTCGGCACCCTGTCGGAATGACAATTTTGTAGTTTTTCTTCATGTCCGAACTTTTTTCCGACGCCGCCCCCGAACGCGAAATCTTTTCCCCGAGCCAGCTCGTGCGCCTCGCCCGCGACCTGCTCGAGGACACGTTTCCGCTGATCTGGGTCGAGGGCGAAATCTCGAACTTCTCGCGCCCCGCCTCCGGGCACCTCTACTTCAGCCTGAAAGACGCGCAGGCGCAGATCCGCTGCGCGATGTTCAAGAACCGCGCGATGCTGCTGCGCTTCCGCCCTGCCGACGGCACGCGCGTGCTCGCGCGAGTGCGCGTGAGCCTATACGAGGCGCGCGGCGAGTTCCAGCTCATCGTCGAGCATCTCGAGGAAGCCGGCGAAGGCGCATTGCTGCGCGCATTCGAGCAACTGAAAGCGAAGCTCGCCGCCGAAGGCCTGTTCGATACGGCGAAAAAACGTGCGCTGCCGAAACTGCCGCGGCGCATCGGGGTGATCACGTCGGCCACGGGTGCTGCGGTCCGCGACGTGCTAAGCGTGCTGTCGCGGCGTTTCCCGCTCGTCGATGTCGAGGTGATTCCGGTACCGGTGCAGGGCAAGGAAGCGCCGCCCGCCATCGTTACTGCGCTGAATGCTGCATCGGCGGCGCGGCGCCACGACGTGTTGCTGCTCACGCGCGGTGGCGGTTCGCTCGAAGACCTGTGGGCGTTCAACGACGAAGGCGTCGCGCGCGCGATCCGCGCGAGCGCGATCCCGGTCGTAAGCGCAGTCGGCCACGAGGTCGATTTCACGATCGCCGACTTCGCCGCCGACCTGCGCGCACCGACGCCATCGGCCGCGGCGGAAATCCTCGTGCCCGACGGCGCCGCGATCCTGCGCAACCTGCAGCGCGAGGAAGCGCGGCTCGAAACGCTGATGTTGCGCCGCCTGCAGAACGCCGCGCAACGCCTCGACCACGCCTGGACACACCTGCGCGCGCAACATCCGCGTGCACGCCTGCAGCGCGGCGGCGAACGCCTGGCCCATCTGCGTGCGCGCCTGCAGGCGCAACATCCGCTGATCCGCCTCGCGCGGCGCGGCGAGCAGCTTGCCGCGCTGACGCAGCGCCTGCACGCGGCAATCGACCGACGCCTGGACCGGCGCAAGCAGCACCTCGTCGAACTCGCACGTACGCTCAATGCAGTCAGCCCGCTCGCCACCTTGCAGCGCGGCTATGCGATCCTGCTCGACCGCGACAGCGGCGAGGTGCTGCGCAGTGTCGCCGTGGCGGCAAAGTCCGCGCATCTCATCGCGCGCCTTGCCGACGGCGAGATCGGTCTGCGGCAGGAAGCGAAATCGCGCACACAAAAACCGAAGACCGATCACGAATAGCGCCGGAGCACCGTACGCACGCCGCCGAGATAGCTCGCGCCGAACAGGTTGAGGTGATTGAGCAGGTGGTACAGATTGAGCAGCGCAGCGCGCTTGCGCCAGGTCTTGTCGATCTTCGCGGCGGTTTCATAGGCGCAGAAGAACGAGGCCGGCGGTTCGCCGAACAACGTCAGCATCGCGAGATCGGCTTCGGCCCAGCCGTAGTGCGCGGCGCCACCGTCGATCAAAGCGAGTTCGCCGTTGGCGCAGGCATGCACATTGCCCATCCAGAGATCGCCATGGACGCGCACCGGTGGTTGTTTCGGCAACATTTCGCACAAACGCGCGCAGATCGTTTCGAGCTGGCGCATATCGTCGTGCTCAAGCAGACCGCGGTCGAAAGCGCGACGGCCCTGCGCTAACAAGCGGCGTTCGGCGAAGAAATGGAAGCCATCCTCATCGGGCGTGTTGTCCTGCGTGCTGTCGCCGCACCATCCCCGGCTATCCAAACCGAAGCGTTCGCCTGCACTGCAATGCAAATCGGCCAGGCCGCGCCCGGCGTTTTCCCAATCGCGCGCGGACGCACGCCCACGACCGAGATCTTCGAGCGCGATGCCATGTTCCCACACCGAGATCACATCGGGCACGCGCAAGGGCGCCGACGACAACATCGCCAATCCGCGCGCTTCGGCAAGAAAGAAGTCGGCGGGCATGTCGTGGCGCACTTTCACGAATATGCGCCCGCCGTCGGGGCGGACTGCGCGGTGAATACCGTCGCGCAATTGCCCGAACTCGGCCACACCGGACTGCAGTTTCATCTTCGCATCTCGCGCAGCAGGGCGAACGAGACCCAGCTCAGCCAAACAAGGATCAGCGCAATAACGGTCTTTTGCGAAATGCCGCTCGGGTGCCGATCGGTTCCGGAATCGCTCATTGCACGACGATAACTCGACCGGCACCGTGAGACAAAATCGCCCGTTTGTTGCAAACTGCCGCGTCATCCGTTGACCGGGCACGCCATGTTTCGCAAATACCTGCTCACTCTGCCGGCCCTCTTCGCGTTCGTGCTTTGCGCGTCCGCGCATGCGCAGACATGGCCGACGCCGAGCGAAGGCGATTTCGTCATCAAGGACTTCCGCTTTGCCAGCGGCGAGACGCTGCCCGAACTGCGTCTGCACTACCGCGCACTCGGCAAAATTCATCGCGATCGCAAGGGCCATGTCGACAACGCAGTGCTGATCATGCACGGCACCGGCGGCACGGGCGCGCAGTTCATCAGCGACCGCTTCGCCGGCCGGCTGTTCGGCCCGGGCCAGCCGCTCGACGCGGCGAAATATTTCATCGTGCTGCCCGACGGCATCGGCCACGGCAAGTCGAGCAAGCCGAGCGACGGCCTGCGCATGAAGTTTCCGCATTACGACTACGACGACATGGTCAAGGCCGACTATCGGTTATTGACCGAGAAGCTCCAGGTCGATCACCTGCGCCTGGTCATGGGCACTTCAATGGGCGGCATGCATACCTGGGTCTGGGGCGAGACCTATCCGGACTTCATGGATGCACTGATGCCGCTCGCTTCGCTGCCGGTCGAAATCGCCGGGCGCAACCGCATGTTCCGGCGCATGTTCATGGACGCGATCCGCAATGATCCGGAATGGAACAACGGCGACTACACGAAGCAGCCTCGCGGCCTCGCCGACGCGCTGCACATCCTCATGATCATGGGCTCGGTGCCGCTGCAATGGCAGAAGGACTATCCGACGCGCGAGGCGGCCGACAAGTATCTCGAGGACCGCATCGCCACGCTGATGAAGGAAGACGACGCCAACGACTGCCTCTACCAGATCGACGCCTCGCGCAACTACAACCCGCTGCCGAAGCTCGCCACGATCAAAGCGCCGCTGCTCGCCGTCAATTCCGCCGACGATCAGATCAACCCGCCGGAACTCGGCATCCTCGAACGCGAGATCAAGAACGTCGCGCATGGCCGCGCCGTCGTCATTCCGATCAGCGACGCCACGCGGGGCCACAGCTCGCACACCTGGGCGGTGTTGTGGAAGGACTATCTCGTCGAACTGCTGGCGCAGAGTGCAGCTCAGCGACAGCCAAATAAATAAACTCGCCGCGAGTTCGCTTTCCGTTCGTCCTGAGGTATCGAAGGACGAACGGCCCAACTACGCAGGGGCCATATGAGTTTTTGGGTCTACATGCTCCGATGCGCAGACAATTCGTTCTACATCGGCCATACGGACAACCTTGAAACGCGCATCGCACAACACGCGTGTGGCGATTGTGCTGGTTACACGTCGTCCCGCCGTCCCGTTCACCTCGTCTATTCCCAGGAATTCCAGACACGCAATGAAGCTTTGCTAGCGGAGCGACAGATCAAAGGTTGGAGTCGCGCCAAGAAACAGGCACTGATCGATGGCGATTGGAAGCGCATCCAGCAACTCGCTTGGGGTAAGCGAAACCCTCTACCGGAGCGTCTGAGTTAGATTGCCGTTCGCCCTTCGATACCTCAGGGCGAACGGTGTCCATTATTCGTCCACAATGGGATTAAGGCCGGGAAACAGGATTTCGGTAAAGCCGAATTTGGAAAAGTCAGTGATGCGCGAAGGATAGAGCCGGCCGATCAGGTGATCGCATTCGTGCTGCACGACGCGCGCATGAAAACCTTCGGCCTCGCGCTCGATCTTCCTGCCCTGCGGATCGAAGCCGGTATAGCGGATCAGCGAGTAACGTTCGACCGCGCCGCGCAGCCCCGGCACCGAGAGGCAGCCTTCCCAGCCCTCCTCCTTGTCCTGCGACAGCGGCATGATCTCGGGATTGATCAGGATTGTGCGCGGCACCGCGGGCGCGTCGGGATAGCGCTCGCTGCGTTCGAAACCGAAGATGACGAGCTGCAGATCGACGCCGATCTGTGGCGCGGCTAGACCGACGCCGCCCGCAGCCTGCATCGTCTCGAACATGTCGGCGATGAGCGCATGCAGCTGCGGCGTATCGAAGGCTTCGACCGGTTTGGCGACGCGCAGCAGGCGCGGATCACCCATTTTGAGGATTTCGTGGATCATGCGGCATCCCTTCAGGTCAAAACGCCCTGCCCGTCATTCTGCAGGCAGCGATGCTAACCCCGAAAGCGTTTGTTCTGCGTTACAACGCACATGGCCGTCATTGCCGTCAACATCGAATCTGGCGCTGCCGCGTACAGTCCGGCTGCCGCGCGTGCACGTTTTGTCGTACCCTGCGCGGCAATGGGGACTGGGAAGACCGACGAGGAATTGATGCTCGCCTATGCGCAGGGCGACGCGCTCGCGTTCGACGCGCTGTACGCACGCACGCGTGGCATGCTCTACCGTTTCATCCTGCGCAGCGTGCCCGAGCGCGCCGTCGCCGACGAGCTATTCCAGGACACCTGGAGCCGGGCGATCCACGCGCGCGCGCGCTATCGCGTCGAGGCGAAATTCAGTACCTGGTTGTTGCAGATCGCGCACAATCTCGTCGTCGACCACCAGCGCCGTCTGCGCCCGCAAGCCGACGCGGACGAGAGTGAACACGTGCTTGGCCTGCTCGACGTGCCCGAGCGTGAACGGCCCGAGGAAGTGCTGAGCGATTTCGAACAGCGCCGGCGCCTGCAGCTCGCACTCGAGGCATTGCCTGACGAACAGCGCAACGCCTTCCTGTTGCGCATGGAATCGAACCTTACCCTGGAGGAAATTGCGCAGGTGACCGGCGCAGGCCACGAAACGGTGAAGTCGCGCTTGCGTTACGCCTTCGCCAAAATACGCGAGAGGCTGGCCGAATGAGCGACATCAAGAAACCCTCGCAGACGACGCCGCCCGAACACGGCTTTGATGCCGAGTTCGATGCCTTCCTGCGCGAACAAGATTCGCGCCTGGCCGCGCTGTACCGCAAGCTGCCGCACCCTGAGCCTGACGCGGCCATCGATGCACAAGTGCGTGCCCAGGCGCGGTCGGCCCTACGCATGCCCAACGAGGCGGCGGCACAAGCGTCGCGACCGGCGGCGCGTTCGCGCGTACAGCGCTGGCTGCCCGCGTTCGGCGCCGCGGCGACGCTCCTGCTCGTCGCCGGCTTGGCATGGCGTCTGGTTCCGCCCACCGCGCCGCCTAGGCGCGAGACCGCAGCTGTCGCCGACACGCCGGCCCCGGGCGTCGCTAAAGGCGAACGCACCGTGCCGATGCCGGCACCCACGGTGCCACCGCCAGCGCAGCCCGCAACGCCACCGGCTCCAGTGGATGCAACCGCGCAATACCGGCACACGCCCAACACCGTCGCCGCGAAGTCGGAATCCTCCGCTGCCGCGGACAACGCCAAGACCGATGCGAAATCCAACGCGGGCGGCGCACTCGCCGCTGCGCCGAAGATCGCGGCGCCGGCATCCGCGACGCCGCCCGAGAGCACCGAACCCACCGCGTTCCCTTCGCGCGCGGTCGAGCAGCCGCGCGCGAAGAGTGCGCCACCGCCTGTCGCCGCAACCGCTCCGCCGCCGCCACCCGCGGCGATGGAAGCGGAGACGGCACGCTCGGCGGCGCGCACTGCCGCAGCACCCGCGCCGGAGTTGCGCGAAGGCGCGAGCGCCGATGGCGCCGCCGCGATGCAGGCCTTCGCAGACAAGGCGACGGCGGGAGGATCGTCGTTCGTGGTCAGGCCAGAACCAAGCGCGCCGGGGCGTTATCACTGGGAAATCGGCGGCGGCCCGACCGCAGCGCCGGCGCGCGACGGCATCTACCCACCCGACCCGCCACCGCTGGCTGCGTGGGTCGAAATCGTGCGCGCGATGCTGCGCGACGGGCATCGCGAGGCAGCCCGGCAGGCGCTCGCCGACCTGCGCGCGCAGCACCCAGATTTCCGCGTGCCGCCCGACCTGCGCGGCCTCGAATGAGCGGCACGCGCTTTGTCCTCGCCGGGCCGGCGACGCTGCGCCGGGAAGTGAAAAAAAGTATATTTTTGGCAAATGCCGCAAATGTCTCATCGCCCGATGCGGCGCTGGACTTCGTCACCGCGGCGGCCGACGCATCGGCGACGCACAACTGCTGGGCTTACCGCATCGGCCAACAATATCGCTTCAACGATGACGGCGAGCCGGGCGGCACCGCCGGCAAGCCGATCTTGCAGGCGATCGACGGCCAGCAGATGGACTGCACCGCTGTCGTCGTCACGCGCTGGTATGGCGGCATCAAGCTCGGCGCGGGCGGCCTCGCGCGCGCCTATGGCGGCTGCGCCGCGGAATGCCTGCGTTTGGCGGCGAAAACGGAAGCGGTCGAGATGGCGCAGGTCGTTTTCGCACTGCCATTCGCCACGCTGCCGCTACTGCATGCGCGCTTGGCCGAGTTCGGCGCGTCGATCGCCGCCGAGCGTTTCGACGCCTCGGGCGCCGAATTGCGCCTGACCCTGCCCGCGGTACGCATCGGAGCGCTGCGCCACTGGGTTACCGATGCGACACGCGGCCGCAGTTCGGTTCGCATGGTGGATTGAATTCGGATTCCGCGGCACCATCCAAGTCAAGTCCCCGAATTCCAAGCCCGTTCGCGTGTCCGCATCCGTTGAATCCAGCAGCGAGCAGCACAGCCGTTTCTCCGCGCTGCCGCTGCTCTGGCCCTACCTCGCCCGCTACCGCGGCCTGCTGGCCGGCTGGCTCGCGTTTCTGGCCATATCCTCAGCCGCGACGCTGACCTTGCCGATCGCGGTGCGCGTGATGATCGACCACGGTTTCGTCAACGCCAACGCCGCGATGATCGATTCAGGCTTCCTCGCCCTGCTCGGCGTCGCCGCAGTGCTCGCACTGGCGACGGCCGCGCGCTACTTCTGCATCACCCTGCTCGGCGAGCGTACGGTCGCCGACCTGCGCAAGCGCCTGTACGCGCACTTGATGACACTCGACCAAACCTTCTTCGAGCGCACGCGCGTCGGCGAGCTGACTTCGCGCCTTTCTGCCGATACCGAACTCGTGCAAACGGTCGTGACTTCGTCGCTGTCGGTCGCCCTGCGCAGCGTCGTCACCGCGCTCGGCGGTACGGCGATGCTGGTTGCGACGAGCCCGCGTCTTGCCGGCTACGCCGCGCTCGTCATCCCGCTGGTGATCGCGCCGATCGTGCTCATGGGTCGGCGCCAGCAGAAGCTTGCGCGCGCCAACCAGGACCGTATCGCCGACGCCGCGGCGATCGCCAACGAAACGCTCAACGCGACCTATGCGGTGCAGGCCTACGCGCGCGAGCCGTACGAAATCGCACGCTACGACACGGCGATCACGCGCGCGGTCGCGACGGCGAAAAAACGCATCGTCCAGCGTGCGATCCTGACCGCACTCGTGATCCTGCTGATCTTCGGCGCGATCACGCTCGTGCTCTGGAGCGGCGCGCGCAGCGTGATGGACGGCCGCCTCGACGTCGGCGTATTGAGCCAGTTCGTGTTCTATGCGGTGATCGCCGCTGGCTCGATCGGCGGCCTGACCGAGGTGTGGAGCGAGATCGCACGCGCCTCGGGTGCGATGGAGCGCATCGGCGAATTGCTCGCGACGAATCCTGAGATCCGCACCGCGGCACAACCCGTCGCGTTGATGAAACCGCTGCGCGGAGAAATCACCTTCGAGCATGTCGAGTTCCGCTATCCCTCGCGTCCGGACGCACCGACGCTGCACGATTTCAGCCTGACCGTGAAACCGGGCGAGACGGTGGCGCTGGTCGGTCCCTCGGGCGCCGGCAAGAGCACCGTGTTCCATCTGCTGCTGCGCTTCTACGACGCGCAGCGCGGCACGATCCGCATCGACGGTGTCGATCTGAAACAGTTGGCGCTGCCCGAGCTGCGTGGCGCGATCGCACTCGTGCCGCAGGACACGGTGATCTTCGGCGCGAGCGCGCGCGACAATATCCGCTTCGGCTGCGTCGACGCCGACGAGGACGCGGTGATCGCCGCGGCGAAAACCGCCGAAGCACACGATTTCATCGCCGCGCAGCCGGAAGGCTACGATACCTATCTCGGCGAGCGCGGCGTGCGCCTCTCCGGCGGCCAGCAGCAACGCATCGCGATCGCGCGCGCGCTGTTGAAAGACGCGCCGATCCTGCTGCTCGACGAAGCGACGAGCAATCTCGACGCGCAATCGGAAGCCGCGATTCAGCAAGGCTTCGAGCGCCTCATGCACGGCCGCACGACGCTGATCATCGCGCATCGTCTCGCCACCGTGCTCAAGGCTGACCGCATCGTCGTCATGGACGCCGGCCGCATCGTCGCCCAAGGCACGCATGCCGAGCTGCTGCACGCGGGCGGGCTCTACGGCGAACTGGCGCGACTGCAATTCGCTGCGTGAGGAACGTCTGTTCGTCCGCAGCGGGGGAAGCTCCGCTTCGGTTCAAACAGTCGGTCCTCAGTGGAAGGCTTCGGTAATCCAGCGCAACTCGCTCCAGGCCGGCCGAGGCAACAACATAACGCGCATCGCCGACCACTCCGCACGCGGGTCAGCGCGCGCAATCCTCGTGGATACGGGCCAGATGCGGGGCGTCGAGAGCGCCGATGGCACCCTCGGCCGCAGGCCAAAGCCGATCCACTTCCGCGAGCAAGACCTTGCCAGCGGCCCGATCGCCGGTCAGACAATTTGCCCGCGCAAGCGCCGCGCGCGCGATCAGGCAAAAATGGGAAGTCGTCGGAGCGCAGTCGGTAGCGGCCTTTTGCACCATGTCCACGCCGCCGGGCCTGCCCAGAACAACCTGTGCTTCCCCCAAACCGCGGCGAATGCGCAGGCAGGAAGCCAGATAGCTCTCCGTGCCGGTCAGGCAATGCGCCAGCGCCTCATCGAAGAGTGCGATCGCTTCATCCGGTCGGTTTCGCACCAGCAGCAGTTCCGCCAAAGCCATTTCGGTGCGGGTAAGCCTGGGGCTGTCTGCAGGATAGAGCTTGCTCTGCACGGCGAGGACCTCGCGTTGCTGCGTTTCCGCACCTGCGTAGTCGCCCGCATTCAAAAGCACGGCCTCGCGCATCTCCATCGCTTTGACCGTTTCCACATGCGGCACTCCGTAGGCGCGGGTGAATCCGGCAAGCGCGGCGGTCGCATCCGCCAGCGCCGACGGATTGTCCCGACGCATCATGTCGAGCTTGGTCAAGTCGTAGTAAAGATTCGCGCGCTGCGCGTCCTGCCCGTTGGCCAGCGCCGGCACAAGTTCGAGCGCGCGATGCAATGCCGCCGCCGCTTCCTCCACACGATCGATCGTCGCCAATGCCAATGCGCGCGAGGCGAGGAGCGCGATCACGAGTTCGCGCGCAGCCTCCTCGCTGCGCGGTTCGACCAGCGCCAGTGCCGAGTCGATTTCGGGCAGCGTCTGCGCCGCCTGTTCTGGATCCCCTTTCTTCAGCGCGAGACGTGCCGCGGCGGCAATGCGGCGCGTTCGTGCCAACGTATCCGTAGTCTCGTCCGAAAGCTGCACTGCGCTGCGAAACCGGGCCAGCGCCGCGCGGTCATCTCCGACATGCCGATAGATTTCGCCGAGCGCCTCGCTCAGATCCGCATGCAACTCGCGCTGCGCAGCCAGTTCGGTGTCCAACTGCGCGCTGCCTTGCGCGAGCATGTCGTGCAATGTCACCGGCGCGCCGTGATGCACGCTCGGGTCGGCGAAGCGAAACAGCGATACGAGAAAATCGCGCGTTACCTGCGCGCGTTGCGCCTGCCTGAGTGCGTCGTTGCGCTCGATCGCGAGGCGCCAGATCAATCCGCAGATCACGGCGAACGCGAGCGCTGCGGCAGCGACGGCATAGCGGTGACGGGCGACGAATTTACGCGCACGATAAAGCGAACGGTCCGGCGCCGCGTTGAGCGGCTTGCCATGCAGATGGTTTTCGATATCATCCGCAAGCGCCTGCGCGGAAACGTAACGCTGTGCCGGCTCAGCCTGCAACGCGGTCGCCACGATAGTGTCCAGATCGCCGCGCAGCGCGCGTGCCAGTGCGGGATCCTTCGCAGCTACACTCGGGCGCGCCACGCGATCGCCGACACGCGTCTCGCGCAACGCGCGGGCGCTGACGAGTTCATGCAGCACGCAACCCAGGCTCCAGATGTCCGTTGCGGTGGTAACGCTCTTGCCTGCGTACTGCTCGGGCGCAGCGTAGGCGGGTGTGAACGCCTGCGTTGCGGTATGTTCGTCGGCGCCGGGATCGAGGAGTTTGCCGATGCCGAAGTCGAGCAGCACCGGCGTGCCGTCTTCGCGCACGAGGATGTTCGCGGGCTTGATGTCGCGATGCACGATCAGGTGCTGATGCGCATGCTGTACCGCGCGGCAGAGTTGCACGAACAGGCGCAGGCGCGCAGGCAGGTCGAGCGCGTGCTTGTCGCAGTACGCCAGCAGCGGTGCGCCGGCGACGTATTCCATCGCCAGGTACGGTACGCGATCGGGTGTCTCGCCGGCATCCAGGAGGCGCGCGATGTTCGGATGGTTCAACTCGGCGAGCAGTGCGCGCTCGCGCGCGAGGCGTTCACGCGCCCCCGCGGTCGGAATGCCGCGGATCAGCTTGAGCGCCACCTTCTGCGGCGTATCGCCGAGCAGGCGTTCGGCGAGCAGCACGGTGCCCATGCCGCCTGCACCGAGTTCGCCGAGAATGCGATAGGCACCGATCTGGCCCTGCATCGGCCGAGCCAAGCCCGTCACGGCATCCAGCGCTTCCTTGAGGAAGCTTTCGCCCTGCGCGTGGCGCGCGAGCAGGCGCTCGACCTCGGCGATGATCTGCGTGTCGCTTTCGCGTGAAGTCAACTCATCGTGCCATTGCTCCGGCGGATATCCGAGCACGGCGTGGAACAGGGATTCGATCTGGGCAAACCGCGGACTGTCCATGGCGCACCTTGCTGATATTCACCGGTTCCCGAGGCATGCAGCCCCCGCCATCAATAACGCAAAATCGGGATTGAGCCCCTCATCATCCCAATCCCGCCGCAATCACGTGGCCAGACGTTCGCGCAGCCATGCGCGCGCGAAACGCAGATCGCGTTCCACCGTAGGCAGCGAAATGCCGAGCGTCTGCGCGATCTCTTCTTGCGGCAGGCCGAGCAGCAGCGACATCTCGACGACGCGGCATTTGCGCGCGTCGAGCGCCTCGAGTTCGCCGAGCGCCTGTTCGACGCCGAACCAGGCTTCCGGCCCGGCCACGGCGATGCCGGCGGCAGCGCCGAGGCTGATCGTGGCGAGGCCGCTGCCGCGCTTCTCGGCATGATCGCGGCGTAGCGCGTCGATCAACGCCTGGCGCAAGGCCAGAGCGACCGTGCGGAAAAAATGCACGCGATCGACCGCATCGAGCGGCTTCTGCAGCAGGCGCAGAAAGGCTTCGTGGGCGAGTTCGGTGGTCTGCAGCGCTGCGCCTCCGCCGGCTAGCCGGCGCGATGCCATTGCGCGCAGATCGGCATAGACAAGATCGGCGAGTGCGCGCGGCGCCGCTTCGTCTCCGGCGCGCCACGCGGCGAGGAGGTCGGTCACGCTGTCGAGCGGCGCGGGGTGATGGCTCGGGGCATGCATTTGCGTAGTTCATCCCAAAGGCGGCATTTCGCTTCGTTTTACGCGATGCGCGACGCCGGCCTGCCCCTGTCCGCCGTGAGTTTACACGAGTGCATGCAGGCGGCTACTCACCGACGAGGGCGGGATATGGAAGGCAGCACTGCAACCGAAACGTACCAGGCGACTCCGGCTCGTGCGAACCATCGGCATTGCCCGGGCGCGTTGCCAAGGCGGCAACGAGGGCACATCGCGAAATACGCGCGCGCCGTGATGTTGGCGCTGGCTCCGTGGCTTTGCTGCCTACCCACATCGGCGTTTGCCAAGACCACGCCGAATGCGGTCATGCAAATTGCGCCGGCGGCGCCAAGCGCTTTCGGCACCCGACTGACCTTCTACGCCATCCTGTCCTCGCCGACGCAAGGCGGACCGGTACCGACCGGCACAATCAACTTCGCTTATCGCGATGCGTCGAACACCAACTACGATCTGTGTAGCCCTCTGACGATCGACACCAATTACACGGTGCAGTCTTGTCAGGCCCAGATCGGTGCCTATCCGCCGGCCGGAGCCGACCGCATCATTCTCATCTATTCGGGCGACGCCAACTACGACGGCGATGCGACTGGCGCGCTGGCGCAGGAGGACTACGTCGTCACCTACCAGACGCCAACGATTGCGCTCGATCCGCCCGCACCGGTCTATGTCGGCCAGTACGCTGCCCTGCATCTGGTCATCGGCAACGCCACGCAGACGCAAGGCCATTTCGGTGCGAGCATCGGCGGCGACAACGGCACCTGCAACATCACCGTCCCCGGCGCCATTTGCTCCGCCGGCAAGACGCGGTTCGCCGGAACGTTCGAGGTCGACGCCGGCTTCGACGGCGATGCCAATCACGGTGTCGTTGCATCGGCCCCAGTCGGCCAGATCACGATACTGCCGGCGCCGACGACGCTGACGATCATTCCGCCCAATCCGATCGCCCTGGGCGACAGTGTTTTCATCGGGATGAATATCGCGTCCATTGTCGACCCTGCGGCAACATTCCTGGGCGATATCGTCCTCAGCGATGGTGAAGTCAGCTGTCACGTCCACCTGGCTAGTCCCGGCAGCAGCGGAGCCTGCACCCTCACGCCCGTCAGCGCCGGCGTGCGCCATCTGACCGCGACCTATAGCGGTTATTCCGACGCCGCCGGCAGTACGGCGACCGCCGACCTCACCGTCGTCGCACCGGCCAGCTATACGATCACCACGGCAGTCAACCCGGTCGGCGCCGGCACGGTTACCTGCACTCCCAATCCGGTCGCATCGGGCGGTAACAGCACGTGCATTGCAATGGCCAACTCCGGCTATGCGTTCGATGCATTCACTGGCGATTGCAGCGGTGCAGCCTGCGCGCTGACCAATGTCACTGTAGACAAATCCATTGTCGCTAATTTCACCACTGCGCAACGGCCCGGAACGATCAGCGTGCGCGGCATCACCAACGGCGACACCACGCCGAGCACCGTCGACGGCACCGACTTCGGTTCGACACCGGTCGGCACGTCGGTCACGCACGCCTTCACCATCGACAACCTCGGTGCGCGCGAGGCAAGCGTACCGCCTGGCGCGCAACGGTCGGCAAACGGTCAAGCCATGCCGGGGGCAGACGGCGATCTGGTCGTCAGCTCGATCGCAAGCAGCAATCCCGCATTCACGGTTAGCGGCGGCTTGGGCACGATCGCAGTGAACGCCAGCGCGATGTTCAACGTGCGCTTCAACGCGGGCGCCGCCGGCACGCAAACCGCGACGATCACGATTGCGAGCAACGACGCGCACACGCCGACCTATACCTTTGTCGTCTCTGCAGTCGCCGCCGCGGCCATGCCAAGTAGTGTTCAGGCCGCACCGACGGCGTCGAACTGGATGCTCGGCGTGCTCGCTGGACTGCTTAGCATGATCGGCCTCGCGAGCGTGTCAGGACGCAAGCGCGCCGGGCCGATGTCATGGCGCTGACGACTTCGACGTCAGCGCGTGTGCTGGAGCGCGAAGTTCCCGCCCGCAACCAAACCATGAGGAGTTACACGATGGATGTCCGATCGACGCCCGACAACACAATCGCATCGCCGACAACGTCCGTTCTTCGTCGGCGCGACGAACGGCAGTTTGCGCCAGCGCAACGCGAAGCGCTTTCCGAAGACGTGCCGCGCACACCCGTCTCCGTTTCCGCAGTCGAGGCACTGGCCTTGTGCATGGAGACGGGTGGCTGCGGGGTGTGAGCGAGGCTAGCGGTCGCAGCAACGCACGCGTGCTCGCGTGATGGATGCTGCCTCCCATTTGCGTAGATGGAAATGCGCAAACGATTTTCCACATCGACGAGGGCAACCGCCATGAACATCACGTTCTACCTCATCCGCACCTCCGCGGCGCTCGCCCTCGCATCCGTCGCTTGCATCGACGGCACGGCGTTTGCGCAGGAAGGCCAGCAATACAACTGCGCGCCCGGCACGGTCTTGAGATATGACGAATGCGAGCCTGTTGCCGCCTCCGTGCCTGCCTCGCGGTCGCAGATGCAAACGCAGCAGCGGCATGCAACCGCACCGGCCGCACACGCGACTGCGGCACGAATGTCGCACCCGCAGGCAGCGCCGCCCAAGCTGGCCAGGCACATCAAACCGCCGCCGTCCGGCAGTTTGGCCAAACCGCAGCGCTGAAGTGAGCGACCGCGTCGACACGGGGGATCCAAATTGCTTCAACAGTCGTTGCCGTCGGTCATGTCGGCTCTTGGTTTCGGCGATGATCATGCAAACTTGGCAAGAACCCCTCCATCGGATGCGAGCGAATGCTTGCACTTTGCGTTCGAAGCACTGCGCAATGCGTGGGCTGCTTGCGGCGATGCTGATTTTCGCCGCAGCCGCAACCGTGCACGCACAGCTCGTCGACGTGAGACCGAGCCGAACATCCCCGGCGGCACGATCGGCAAATCATTGCAGCAGCAGATCGGCGCAGGCCGCGGCGACGAATTCACGCCGGGCAGTTCGCTGTATCTGATTGCGCGCGATCCGGCACGCGCGATCCGCCGCGGACGTCAATTGTTCCAGCGCAAGTTCACGATGCAACAGGGCCAGCGTCCGCGCGTCGATTTTCGCACGGAGACATCATGGCGCAACCCGCATTCGGCGCCGACCTGGCCGACAGCTGCGGTGTCAGGAAATTTTTCCTCCCGCCCGTTCGAGATAGCTCGCGACATTCGCCGCAAGCCGGCGCGAAGCGCGGTTCGCTTCGAACAAATGCCCGCGCAGGCTGTGCGTGTAACCGACAAAGAACATTCCCGGGCTCGTCGTCGGTTCGCCTGAGGGCGCGATCGGCTCGGCCGCTTCGTCGAGCACAGCGGCGTCTTCAAGCAGCGCATCGAGACCGCTCGAAAAACCGGTTGCCGCAATGATTGCGTCGAACGGTTCGGAATGCCCGTCGGCATAGACGGCGCCGGTCGCGGTCAGCCGCGCCAGCGCCGGGCGAATCCGCACGCGGCCGCGTTTCAGTGCATCGACGAAGCCGACGTCGATGACGGGCACACGCCGGCTCGAATACGGTCGCCAGTCCGCAGCCGGCATGCCGTAGCGCGAGAGGTCGCCTAGAGTCAGCCGCGCGGTGAGCCGGGCGATGCGGTCGGCCAGGCGCGGCGGCAGGAGGCTCAAGAGGAAGCTGGTGCGCTGCACCGGACTTCCGAATGGGTCGCGCGGCACGATCGGTGGCGCAGTGCGGATGCTGATCACTACGAACGCCGCACCATGTTCGGCGAGATCGGTGGCGATCTCGGCGCCGCTGTTGCCCGCTCCCACGACAAGCACGCGCTTGCCCGCATAGGGTGCGGCGTTGCGATAGTTGACGGAGTGCGTGAATTCGCCGTCGTAGCATTCCTGGCCCGGCAGCACCGGCATGCGCGGAACGCCGTATTGCCCCGTGGCCAGCACGACCACGCGCGACTGCCAAGAATCGCACGCACCGACGATCTCCCATGTGACCGGCGCGATCGACGCCATGCGAACGTTGCGCACCCGGAAATCGGTGACGACGTTCAAGCCGAAATGGCGCGCGTAGTCGTTGAGATAAGCCGCGTATTCATCGCGCGATGGATAGCGCGGGGTACTGCGCGGCATGGGATAGTGGGCAAGGCCGGAGCGCGCACGCACAGTGTGCAAATGCAGCCGGTCGTAGCGTCGCTGCCAGCTGCAGCCGAGCTGGCTCTCCTGCTCAAGAATCACGGCGTCGATGCCACGCTGCTTCAGCGCACCCGCTGCGGAAAGGCCGGCTGCACCCGCACCCACGATTATCAAGTCGGCTCGCGGCATGACTCAGTCAGGTGCAGAGTAGAACCATCGCCGACCGGATGGCTGCGCGAATCTCAGGCGAACGGGTCGCGCAGCACGATCGTGTCTTCGCGGTCGGCGCCCGTGGCGACCAGCGCGAGGTGGCAACCCGACAGCTCCTCGACCGCGCGCAGATACGCACGCGCTGCGGCCGGCAGCTTATTCCAGTCGCGCACGCCGCTGGTCGGCTCGTCCCAGCCCGGGAATTCAAGATAGACCGGCTTGCATTCATCCCAGCCGTCGGCATCGAGCGGTGCGAGTTCGCGGCGCTTGCCGCGATATTCGTAGGCGATGCAGACCTTCACACTCGGCAGGCCGTCGAGCACGTCGAGTTTGGTGATCGCGAGACCGTTGATCGCATTGATCTGCGTCGCGCGCTTGAGCGCGACGAGGTCGATCCAACCGCAGCGGCGCGGACGACCGGTGCTGGCGCCGAATTCGTTGCCGACCTTGCGCAGGCGCTCGCCCATCTCGTCGTGGAGTTCGGTCGGGAATGGGCCGCCGCCGACGCGCGTCGCATACGCCTTGCAGATGCCGAGCACGTAGTCGATGTCGCAGGCGCCGACGCCGGTGCCGGCGAGCGCACCGCCGATCGTGGTGTTCGACGAGGTGACGTAGGGATAGGTACCGTGGTCGATGTCGAGCAGCGCGCCCTGCGCGCCTTCGTACATGATGTGCTCGCCGCGGCGGCGCGCATCGTAGAGCAGCGTGGCGACGTCGTCGATCATCGGCCTCAGGTATTCGCCGAACGCGAGCGCGTCGTCGAGCACCTTCTGGTAGTCGACCGCGTCTGCCTTGAGCCACTGGGTCAGGATGAAGTTGTGATAGTCGACCGCGGCGCGCAGCTTTTCCGGCAACTCCGACGGATACATCAGGTCGGCGACGCGCACGCTGCGACGCGCGACCTTATCCTCGTAGGCCGGGCCGATGCCGCGTCCGGTCGTGCCGATCGCCGACTTGCCCGCGGCCTTCTCGCGCGCCTGGTCGACGGCGATGTGGTACGGCATGATCAGCGGCGTCGCTGGGCTGATTTTCAGGCGCGAGCGCACTTCGACGCCGTTCGCCTCGAGCTCGTCGATCTCGGTCTTCAACGCCGCAGGCGAGAGCACGACACCGTTGCCGATCAGGCACAGCGTGCCTTCGCGCAGGATGCCCGACGGGATCAGGTGCAGCACCGTCTTCTTGCCCTTGATCACGAGCGTGTGGCCGGCGTTGTGGCCGCCCTGGAAGCGCGCAACCGCGCTGACGCGCTCGGTCAGCAGATCGACGATCTTGCCTTTGCCTTCGTCGCCCCACTGCGCGCCGAGAATTACGACTGACTTGCCCATTTTAGAGTTCCAAAAGTATACAAAAGCATGATTTCTCGCTGCGTGCCGCAGCAGCCGAGTCAATTCTTTTCGGTTTTACCGCATTTCGGTTGCAGATTCAGCGCGTCGAGATCGATCTGGTAGATATCGCCAAGGCCGTTGCCCGGCCCGCGGATCGCGGCGAGGTAGGCCTGCGTATCGAAGGTTTTGTCGGCGAGCCAGCGCATCGTGCTGCGCGTCGAGCTCCAGAAGAAAGATTTGCCGTCCGGCGAAATCTTCGGTGCGTACTCGTTGCCGGGCGAATTGACGCCGCCGCCGAGCGGTTCCGATTTGGTCCAGACGCCGTCGCACAGCCAGCTGACGAAGATGTCCGAATCGCCGCGGCCTTCGCGGTTGTCGGCCATGAAGAACAATGTGCGCCCGTCCGGCGCGAGAAACGGTTCGTATTCGTCGCCGGTCGTATTGATGGCGTCGCCGAGGTTCTCCGGAGCGGCGTACTTGCCGTCGACGAAGCGTGCGCGATAAATATCGGTCTTGCCCTTGCCGCCGGGGCGATCCGAGCCGAAGTACAGCGTGCCGTCGGCGGCGACGGTGGGATACCACTCCTGCCCTTCGCTGTTCACCGGGCTGCCGAGGTTGCGCGGTTCGCTCCAGTGAGCGCCGACGCGATCGGCGGTCCAGATGTCGAGATCGCGATGCGCTTTGCCCGGCACCGGTCGGTCGGAAATGAAGAACAGGTGCTTGCCGTCGGCAGTGATGAAAGGATCGGCATCCTTGTAGCGGCCGGAAGCGAACGGCGCGAGCTTGGGTTCGCTCCAGCGGCCGTCGTGCCAAGTGGAGACGAAGATCGTCCAGAAATCGAAGCCCGGTGCGTTCTTGAGGAAGTACGCTTCCTTGCCGTCCGGCGTGAACGCGATATGGGACTCATGATCGCCGGTCGAAATCACGCCCGGGGCGAAGATCGTCGGCTCGCGTAGCGGACCCGGTGCGGCGTACGGGGCGGCAGCAGCGGCCAGTACGGCGCTGTTGCCCAGGCAGGCCATCGCAAGAATCGCTGCCAGCGATGTACGTGTCGTACGCATCAAGGTCCCGCCGCGTGCAGCTTATTTGCTCTCGCCCTTGGCCTCGCCGAAGTACTTCATGAACTCCGACTTTGGATCGAGCACGATCACGTCGCCTGAACCGAACGCACTGCGATACGCATCGAGCGAACGGTACAGCGCGTAGAAATCGGGGTTCTTGCCATAAGCGCCCGCATAGATCTCGGTCGCCTTGGCATCGCCTTCGCCGCGCTTGGTCTGCGCGTCGCGTTCGGCCTCGGCCTTGATGACCTGCACCTGGCGGTTGGCGTCCGCGGTGATCTTCGCCGCCTGCTCGGCGCCGGTCGAGCGCAGGTCGTTGGCCAGGCGCGTGCGCTCCGAGCCCATGCGCTTGTACACCGACAACAGCACCTCGTCGGGAAACTCAATGCGCTTGATGCGCACGTCGACGACATGGATGCCGAGACCCGCCGCAGCCTTGTTCGCCTGGTCGCGCACGCGCTCGGTGATATCCGAGCGTGCGCTCGCGATCAGGTCAGACAAGGTGTGCGAGTTGAACTCGAAACGCAGCGGATCCTTGATGATCGGGGTAAGCCGGCTGTTCGCCTGGCTCTGAAATGCATCCGGGCCGAACGAGCGGTAGTACAGTACAGGATTCTCGATCTGCCACTTCACGTAGAAATCGACGTTGACCGGATTCTTGCCCGAATCGAAATAGCGCTCGGGCTTGGCTTCGAGGTTGAGCATGCGCCGGTCGAAGCGGACCACGGTCTGGATCAGCGGAATCTTGAAATGCAGGCCGGGCGCATAGTCCGGGCTGACCTTGCCACCGTCGCCCTGGATGCGGCCGAACTGGGTGACGAGCGCGCTCTCGCCTTCCTTGACGATGAAGGCGGAGTTGACTGCGAGCACGACCAGGAGCAGCGCAAAGATCGGCGTGATCAGTTTCATTGCGCAGCTCCCGTGGTGGCCGCAGCAGCTGCAGCGGCGTCGGCCTTCATCTTGTCGAGCGGCAGGTAAAGTATATTTTTACCATTGCCGGAATCGACCACCTTCTGGCTGTGGCCGAGCACCTGCTGCATCGTGTCCAGGTACAGGCGCTTGCGCGTCACTTCGGGTGCCGTGCGGTACTGCGATTCGATCAGGCTGAAGCGCTGCGCGTCGCCGGTGGCCTTCGCGATCTGCGCGGCCTTGTAGCCTTCGGCTTCGGCGAGAATCGCCGACGCATCGCCGCGCGCCAGCGGCACGACCTTCGCCGCATAGGCCTGCGCATCGTTGATCGCCTGCTTCTGGTTGTTGCTCGCGTTGTTGACGTCGTCGAACGCTTCCTTCACCTCGTGCGGCGGCGCGAAATTCTGGAAATTGATCTCGTTGACGTTGAGCCCGACCGCGTAGGCGTCGAGCGTGCCCTGCAATACCTTCTTCGTCTCACCGACGATGTCGGCACCATGGCTCGACAGGATCTGGTCCATGTCGCTCGAGCCGATCACCTGGCGCACCGCGCTTTCCGCGGCCTGCTTGAGTGTGTCGTCGACCGCGGTCGCGGCGAACAGGTATTTCTGTGCGTCCACGACCTGGTATTGCACGGTGAAGTTGATCTGCACGATGTTCTCGTCGCGGGTGAGCATGCGCACTTCGTCGGCGGTCTGCCGGCTCGTCGTCTCGACCTTGACCACCTGTTCGATCGGCGCGGGCCACTTGAGATTGAGTCCGTTCTGCATGATGCGGTCGAACTTGCCGAAGCGCAGCACGACGCCGACGCGCTGTGCGTCGATCGAGATCCAGCTGTCGAACACGGCCCAGACCAGCGCCAGCGCGAAGATTCCGAGGAGGATGCCGCCGACCGGCGGGGTGGCCGAGGCGCCGCCCTTGCCGCCGCCGAAAATGCCGCCGAGGCTGTCGCGCAGCTTGCGCAGGAACGCCTCTACATCAGGCGAATCCTTCTTGCCTTTCCAGGGGTCGCGATTGCCGTTGCCGGGTTCGTTCCAGGCCATCATGGTCTCCAGTGTGCCGATCTGGACGACGAGGCCGTGCCCGCGTCCGTTCCGTCGATATGCAACCGGATCGGCGAAAATCAAAGCGCGGTTGCTGCGGAATTGTAGGGACCCGCCCCCGATGCGGCAAGTAATCCGGGCCGGGAGAGCTGCTCGCGCAGCCACTCGCCTTCCCCATCGGGCAGCCCGAACAGCGGTTCGATCAGCGCGCGCGGCGCATCGATCTGGATTTCCCAGCCGCGTTCGGCCGGACGTTCGGCGCTAACGAAACCCGCCGCGATCAGGCGCGCGCGCAGGCGTCCGGCGTGATCGGGCACGGCAAGCCAGGCGTGCACGCGATCGCGCTGCAAAGCCGTCGTCAGCGCATCACGCAGCAGATCGATGCCGGCGCCGGTGACCGCGGAGACCCAGACGCGCGCGATCTGGCCGCCGCCGATGTTCTCCGAACGCGGACGCGCGCCTTCGACCTTGTCGATCTTGTTATAGACGAAGATCTGCGGGACGTCCTGTGCGCCGATTTCCTCGAGCACGCGCTGCACTTCCTCGATGCGCCGGTCGTGTTCGGGATCGGCGGCGTCAACGACATGCAGCAACAGGTCCGCCTCGCGCGTTTCCGCCAGCGTCGATTTGAATGCGGCGACGAGATCGTGCGGCAGATCGCGGATGAAGCCGACCGTATCGGCGAGCAACACGGGCCCGCAGGCGAGACCGTCCATGCGGCGCAGGGTCGGATCGAGCGTGGCGAACAATTGGTCGGCCGCGTAGACACCCGCGCCGGTGATCTTGTTGAACAGCGTGGACTTGCCGGCGTTGGTGTAACCGACCAGCGCCGCCGTCGGCACGGCGTTGCGCTGGCGCGCACGCTTGGCGGTGTTGCGCTGGGTTTCGACTTTTTCCAGACGCTGCTCGAGCTGCTTCACGCGCCCGGAGAGCAGGCGGCGGTCGAGTTCGAGCTGGGTTTCGCCGGGGCCGCGCAGGCCGATCGCACCGCCGCGCTGGCGCTCAAGGTGGGTCCAGCCGCGCACCAGGCGCGTCGACATGTGCTTGAGCTGGGCGAGCTCGACCTGCAGCTTGCCCTCGTGCGAACGCGCACGCTGGGCGAAGATGTCGAGGATGAGACCGGTGCGGTCGACGACGCGACACTCGGTATACTTTTCCAGATTGCGCTCCTGCACGGGCGAGAGCGCATGGTTGACCAGGATCAGGTCGGCATCGAGCGCGGCGCGCTGCTCCTTCAGCTCCTCGGCCTTGCCGCTGCCGACGAAGAACTTCGGATTGGGCTTGTCGATGCGCGCGCCGAGCGAACCGACCACGGTCGCACCGGCCGAACGCGCCAGCTCGGCGAACTCGTCGATTTCCTCGGTATTGCGGGAAGCGGCGGAATCACTCGCCCGGCGCGGCTGCAGCAGCAGCGCGCGTTCACCTTTGCGCGAACGTTCGAACAGGAGGATTTATCCTTCCGCGCTTTCCGCTTCCGCCGCGGCATGCGGTTGATCGGTTCCGATGCGCACATTGCGGCTCGGTACGATCGTCGAGATGGCGTGCTTGTAGACCATCTGGCTCACGGTATTGCGCAGAAGCACGACGAATTGGTCGAACGACTCGACCGTCCCCTGCAGCTTGATGCCATTGACCAGATAGATCGAAACCGGAACGCGCTCACGGCGCAAGGCATTCAGGAACGGATCCTGCAACGACTGACCTTTGGACATTTCTTCTTCTCCTGACTTTCTTACCAACTTGTGCGAACCGACAAAAGGGGCGTACCCAAGAAAACGGTGGTCGCGGCGCCTCGGTTCAAGATGAATGGATTGTATCGTTTTTTAACAATCCGGGCTAGGACTTCCGACGGATTCCAATGATTCGTCGTCCGCATGAACGTGCCTAGCCGTGCTCCGGGCGGGCGAGAAAATCCGCCACCGCCTGTTCGGCACGGGCGATATGGCCGGAATCGAGCGGGTCGACCGCCAGCGCGTCGCGATCGGCGCGGAACCACGTGATCTGGCGCTTGGCCAGCTGGCGTGTCGCATGGATCGCGCGCTCGCGGCAGGCGGCGAGATCGAATTCGCCGTCGAGATGCTGCCAGATCTGGCGATAGCCGACCGCGCGCATCGAGGCGAGTTCGGCATGCAGGTCGACTCGCGCACGAAGCCCATGCACTTCGTCGACAAACCCTTGTGCGAACATCGCATCGAGCCGTTCGACGATGCGCGCATGCAGGGCGGCACGATCCTCCGGCATCAGCACGAGCTTGAGCACGCGGTAGGCGAAGCGCTCGCGTACCCCGCCCTGCAACTGCGACAAGGGTCGGCCGGTCAGCTCGATAACCTCGAGCGCGCGCTGGATGCGCTGTGCGTCGCCGGGGCGGATGCGCCGCGCCGCGGCGGGATCCAGCGCAGCGAGGCGCGCATGCAGCGCCGGCCAACCCAGCGTGCGCGCCTCGCTGTCCAGTCGGTCGCGCAAAACGGGGTCCGCCTCGGGCAGGTCCGAAAGGCCGCTTTGCAGCGCACGGAAATACAGGCCGGTGCCACCGACCAGCAACGGGACTTTTCCGGCCGCCGATATCGTCTCCATCTCGCGCAGGGCATCGCTGCGGAATTCGGCGGCCGAATAGGCGTCCCGCGGATCGCGGATATTCACCAATCGATGCGGATGGCGTCGCAACGTGCCTGCGTCCGGCTTGGCCGTGCCGACATCCATGCCGCGATAGACCAGGGCCGAATCGACGCTGATCAAATCGAGCGCAAACCGATCGGCCAGATGCAGGGCCAGCGCGGTCTTGCCCGAGGCAGTCGGCCCCATCAGGAAAATCGCGAGCGGGCGCTGGTCGGCCGGACCGCCTGGCATGTCAATATCCTCAATGTGGCGACCCGTTCCGATTTGCCACGAGCTGCCTCGCGGCAAAGCGCGGAGTATTTCACAACACATTTTTTTTACAATTTGCTACCATTAGTCGGTGTAGTACAACCGCTCGTCGGCCATCCGCGTGCAAGAACAACAGAAACTGTGTTGAACGCAGGTAAGCCGGTGAGCATTTTCCGCTGACGCGTGCGCCGCGGTCCTGCCAAACCAAGCAGGGTGGTGAAACCGCAGCGGCCGGGTCAAGCCACAGGGGTGTTTGGCATGCGCAGTCTGCAGTCGCGAACGGCCGGCTTCACGCTGATCGAACTCATGATCACGGTGGCTATCGTCGCCA
>Ga0068858_100000633_pt1 | contig 36596 bp, 38 predicted proteins | sample KBSSwiS12_FD_66589 | JGI IMG/M metagenome (GOLD analysis project Ga0068858, IMG submission 66589) | Switchgrass rhizosphere microbial communities from Kellogg Biological Station, Michigan, USA - KBS Switchgrass S1-2 | ecosystem: Host-associated > Plants > Roots > Rhizosphere > Soil ... | reverse complement strand
CGCTGGTCGCGCAGATGATGCAGCTCCGCTACGGCAGGCAGGACGAGATCCAGGCCGACACTCTGGGAGTGCGCATGATGGCGGGGGCGGGCTACGATCCGCGCGCGATGATTTCCTTGATGGGAATTCTGGAGCAGGCCTCCGGCGGCGGCGGCCAGCCGGAATTCATGAGCACGCATCCCGACCCGGGGAATCGACGCCAGGTGATCGAGACCGCCATCCAACGGTACTTCCCGGACGGCGTGCCGTCCCATCTCACGCTTGGAGCCCGCTTCGCGTCGCGGTCGTCCGAGCCCGAGCCGCAGGCCTCCACGGAGCCCTGACCGGATGGCCATTCGCCACCGTCACGAGATCCACTCCGAGCGCTACGACCGCGGCATGAAGTCGAGCGTGGTGGGCCTCGTGCTCAACTTCCTGCTAGGGGTGGGGAAGCTCGCCGCGGGACTCCTCGGCCACAGCCAGGCGCTGATCGCGGACGCCATCGAGTCCCTGGGGGACTCGGTCGGCTCGATCATCGTATGGCGCGGTCTCCAGGTCGCGTCCCAGCCTCCGGACCAGGAGCACCCGTACGGCCATGGCAAGGCCGAGCCCATCGCCGCGTTCCTGGTGGCGGTGCTCCTCATCGTCGCCGCGATCGGAATCGCGGTGGAATCGGTGCACCAGATCGTGATCCCACACAGGACCCCGTCCCCCTTCACGCTTGCGGTGGTCATCGGAGTGGTGGTGGTGAAGGAGCTCCTCTTCCGCTTCACCTCGCGGGTCGGCCAGGAGACCGGGAGCAACACGGTGCGCACCGACGCCTGGCACCACCGAAGCGATGCCATCACCTCGGGGGCCGCGGCCATCGGGATCGCGGTGGCCCTGATCGGGGGGCGGGGCTTCGAGGCGGCGGACGACTGGGCCGCCCTCTTCGCGAGCTTCATCATCGTCCTGACCGGCTGGAGCCTCCTCCGCCCGGCCGTGAACGAGCTGATGGACCAGGCCCCTCCGTACGACCTGGTGGCCGAGACCAAGCGGGTTGCGGAGTCCTGCCGGGGGGTCTATCAAGTCGAGAAACTCTTGATGCGGAAGATGGGTATCTACTACGTGGCCGACATGCACCTGGAGGTGGATCCGGACATGTCGGTTCGCGAGAGCCATGCGCTGGCGCACGGAGTGAAGGAGGACATCCAGCGCCAGCTTCCCCAGGTGGTCGAGGTCACGATCCATGTGGAGCCGGCCTGGGCGCTGTCCGGAGGTAAGCCGCCGGATTCGGGGGAAACCGGCCGGCCTCCGTCGGGCGCTCCCAGTTGACCGGCGGCTCAACCGCGGCTATAGTGCCACGGCTGAACCGACTAGGACGTTCCGGGGGAGAGGTGGCCGAGTGGCTGAAGGCGGCGGTTTGCTAAACCGTTGTAGGGTTAACACCTTACCGGAGGTTCGAATCCTCTCCTCTCCGCCATTTCGACCGGAATTTCCCAGGCGCGCGCGCCCATAGCTCAACTGGATAGAGTGTCTGACTACGGATCAGAAGGTTGGGGGTTCAAATCCTCCTGGGCGCGCCATTTATAGAATCGACGCCTCCGATCCCCACGCCGGTACCTTCCCCGCATGAGGTAGCACCATGAGGACCCATCGTTTCATCCGCTCCATGGCGGCCGCGTCGGCGCTCGCCCTCTTCCTCGCAGCCTCGCTGGGGGCCAAGAAGGAAGACCCGCCGCCTGCCAAGTCGATCCGGGTCGCCATCATGCCGGTCGTCAACGGCTCGGCGGAGGTTGGCGCACCCAAGATCATGGAGGACATCCTCCACGACCGGCTCAAGGAGATCCCGGCCGCCCAGGCGACGTTTCTCCAGCCGACCGACACGGAGCGCCTCCTCGAGGTGCACAACGCCTCGGACAAGATTTTCGCGCTCAACGAGAAGTGGTCGAACTACGGGACGCTCGACTCCACGGCCGTGGATGGAATCGATTCGCTCCTCACCGTGGACGCCATCCTCTTCGTCAAGATCGCCGAGTGGGAGAACGTGCGCGTCAACGTGATCGGACACGGCGAATCCAATACGACGGTCGGGTTCCAGTTCGCCCTCTTCGACCTCGCGACGAAGAAGCGGACGTGGTTCAAGGGTCCGCGCGAGCAGCGCTTTGCCAACGAAGTCGACGTTTCGAGCGGCGCCGTCAACTACGACGAGACGGGCTACATCCAGTCGCGAAAGGTGACGGATCCGCCCCGGTACGAGGACGTCGCGAGCGATCTCGTGCGGAACGCATTCAAGAAATTCCCGCGTTCGTGATCGGGCAGTCCCCCTCGGACGAGCGCTTCATGCAGGCGGCGCTCGCCGAGGCCGAAGCGGCTGAGTCCGAGGGGGAAGTCCCGGTCGGAGCGGTGGTCGTCCTCGAAGGACGCATCATCGGGCGCGGCCACAACCGGGTCGAGGCGGCGCAGGATCCCACCGCGCACGCCGAGATCATCGCGATCGGCGCGGCCGCGCAGACCCTCAATACCTGGCGTCTCGACGACGCGACCCTCTACGTCACCCTCGAGCCCTGCCACATGTGCGCGGGGGCCATCGTCCTCGCCCGCATCGCGCGGCTCGTCTACGGCGCGCGCGATCCCAAGGCGGGGGCGTGCGGCTCGCTCGCCATGGTGCCCCAGGATCTCCGCCTGAACCACCGCGCCGAGGTCGTTCCCGGCGTGCTCGCCGCCGACGCGAGTGCGTTGCTGGAGCAGTTCTTCCGGGCGCGGCGGCGTGGCATGAACCGCCTGGAAACCTGAACCCGATTCGCGTATTCTCGCGGCGGAGAGATGCGAGAGTGGCTGAATCGGGCGGTCTCGAAAACCGCTATACGCGCAAGCGTATCGAGGGTTCGAATCCCTCTCTCTCCGCCATTTTGCAATGATGGCGCGCGAGGGAGCGCGCGTGCGCCTGGCTCCCCGGAGAGGTGTCCGAGTGGCTGAAGGAGCACGGTTGGAAACCGTGTAAGCATGAAAGTGCTTCGAGGGTTCGAATCCCTCTCTCTCCGCCAGTTCTGAAGTCCATCGACACGTGGGGATGTAGCTCAGTTGGGAGAGCGCCTCGTTCGCAACGAGGAGGTCACCGGTTCGATCCCGGTCATCTCCACCACGCATCGCGACGTATCTGAGCCGAAGGCCTTTCGACGCGGCACTGGCCTCCCTGTGGCTTGGCGTTGACGGTCAGTTTCCGCGCAATCGAGAGTCACGAACCCCGTCAGGACCGGAAGGTAGCAGCGGTCAGTGATCGACTCGATGTGCCGCGGACACGGCTGACCCGAGCCGGTCGCGGGGGGGCTTTGCTTCAGCCCGGTTCCATCGCCATCCCGAGGTAGCCCGTGTCCCATCTCGCGCTCGCGCGCAAGTACCGCCCCCAGCGATTCAGCGATCTCATCGGCCAGGAGCCGATCCGGCTCACGCTCGAGCGCGCGGTCGCCACCGACCGCGTCGCCCACGCGTATCTCTTTGCCGGCCCGCGCGGCAGCGGCAAGACCACCACCGCGCGTCTCATCGCGAAGGCGTTGAACTGCGAGCGCCGGAAGCCGGGCGAGTCCGAGCCCTGCAACGAGTGCGGCTCCTGCCGCGAGATCACGTCCGGCACCTCGCTCGACGTGCTCGAGATCGACGGCGCGTCCAATCGCGGGATCGAGGAGATCCGGAACCTCCGCGAGAACGTGAAGTACGCGGCGTCGGGCGGGAAATCCAAGGTCTACATCATCGACGAGGCGCACCAGCTCACCGACTTCGCCTGGAACGCGCTCTTGAAGACGCTGGAAGAGCCGCCCGCCCACGTGCGGTTCGTCTTCGCCACCACCGAGCCCCTCGAAGTGCCCGACACCATCGCCTCCCGCTGCCAGGTGTTCGAGTTCCGCCGCCTGAAGAGCGAGGAGCTGGTGAAGCACCTGATGGACGTGGCCAAGAGGGAGAAGGTGAAGCTCGATCCGGACGCGGCGGCCTTGATCGCGCGCGCGTCGGAAGGGGCGGTGCGCGACGCGCTGAGCCGGCTGGACCAGGCGCTCGCGGTCTCACCGGACGGCATCACCGCTGCCGTCGTGGCGCAGGTGCTCGGCCTCGCCGGGCTCGATGCCTACTTCGACCTCGGCGGTGCCGTCGCCGCTCGCGACGCGAAGGTAGCGCTCGAGACTCTGGACCGGCTGCACGACGCGGGGATGGACGTCGAGGAGCTGGCCGACGGTCTCACGCACCACCTGAGGCAGCTCCTCCTTCTCGCGGTGGACCCGTCGCTCGACAAGATGATCGACGCCGCCCCCGCGGATCGCGAGCGGTACGCGGCGCAGGCCAAGGCGTTCCATGCGGGCGACCTCTCCGCGATGCTCGGCCGGCTGATCGAGTTCCGCGGACAGCTCCGCAAAGCGGAGGCGCCGCGCGTTCTGCTCGAGGTCTGCCTCGTCGAGCTCTGCACGATGCCGGTCGCGAGCGCCGTCGGGGATCTCATCCAGCGCCTGCACGACCTCGAGTCGAGGCTGGGCGGAGCCGCGCCACGCTCGACGGCTCCCGCGGCCGGACGCGCGACCACGGCGCCGTCGCGATCACCCGCTCCGCCGCGCCGCGAGGCGACCTCCGACCTCGACGCGAGCGCGGTCTCGCCCGAGCCGCCGCGCATGGCCGAGCCCCCGCGCGATCGGCCACGCACCGAGCCGCCGCGCATGGCCGAGCCGCCGCGCGCCGAGGCGACGCGCCAGGAGCCCCCGCGCCAGGAGCCGCGCCGTCCGATGATGGTCGATCCCGTCGCGCCTCCCTCCGCCGATCTCGCCGGGCCCGCGGAGCCGTCGCTCGCCGACTCCCCGCTCGCGGCCCGCTGGCGGGAGATCGTCGATCGCGTGAAGGAGCGGAAGCTCCTCCTCGGCACGTGCCTCGAGGAGGGAATGTTCCTCGGCGTGCAGGGCACGAGCGTGCGCGTCGCGCTCACGACGGAGCACTCGTTCCACCGCGCGATGCTCGAGATGAAGGAGAACAAGGAAATCCTGAACCAGGAGTTCGAGCGCACCTATGGGCCTGGTGCTACGCTTCTCTGCGTGGGGAGCGATCAGGCGGTGACGGGAGCCGGCGTCCGCCCCGCTCCTCGCGAAGCGACGCAGGCGTCGCCCGCGCCGAGCGGGCTCGTCCAGCGCATCGTGGAGCTCTTCGACGGCGAGATCCTGGGCCAAGGGCCCGAAGGGAGCAGCGCTACATGAACATTCAGCAGATGGTGAAGCAGGCGCAGGCCCTGCAGATGAAGATGTCGAAGGTGCAGGAGGAGCTGAAGACCAGGGAAGAGACGGGCTCCTCGGGGGGCGGCAAGGTGAAGATCACGATGAACGGCGCGCAGGAAGTGACCGCCGTCGCCATCGACCCGGCCGTCGTCAACCCCGACGAGGCCGACCTCCTCGAGGATCTGGTCCTGACCGCGTTCAAGGACGCGCGGACCAAGGTGACGAAGCTGATCGAGGAGGAGATGGGAAAGGTGACGGGAGGCGCGGGCCTCCCGCCCGGTCTCTTCTAGGGGACCGTCCCCGGCATGCAGTACTCCAGCGCCCTCCTCGAAACGCTCATCGCCGAGCTGACCCGCCTCCCCGGCCTCGGCCGAAAATCGGCCCAGCGGATCGCGTTCCACCTCCTCCGATCGCCCGACACGGACTCCCAGCGGCTGGCCTCGGCCATCCTCGAGCTGAAGGCCAACGTGCACGATTGCTCGATCTGCGGGAACGTGACCGAGACGGACCCGTGCGCGCTCTGCGCGGATTCGCGCCGCGACCCGGCCGTCCTCTGCGTGGTCGAGCAGCCGATGGACGTGCTCGCGCTCGAGCGGACGGGGGAGTTCCATGGCCGGTACCACGTCCTGAAGGGGGCACTCTCGCCGCTCGACGGCATCGGCCCCGACCAGCTCCGGCTCAAGGAATTGCTGGCGCGGGTGCGCGGACGGGGGGTCGCCGAGGTCATCGTCGCGACCAATCCCACCGCGCAGGGCGAGGCCACCGCGCTCTACATCGCGAGGCTCCTCCAGAGCGAGCCGTCGGTCAAGGTGACCCGCATCGCGCGCGGCGTGCCGATGGGTTCCGACCTCGAGTTCTCCGACCAGATCACCCTGGCCCGGGCACTGACCGGGCGAAAGGAACTCTAAGCCTCCGGTTTTACGTACTTTCCGCTTGACCGCTTCCGCGCCCGCTGGGTAGGTTTCCGCCAATTCCTTTGACGAGGCGCCGCGCGGGATGGAACCCGCGCGGCAAGCCATGGTGTGGGGGGAATCGGTCTCGCCACCGGCGCGTGCGCGGGGCAAGGGAAGGACACCCCTTGAGCCGCGGGCGTCGCTGTTTACCAGCGCACCGCAAGGCCAGGTGTCCAGGGAGCCAGGACATGGTCAAGGGGAATTGGGCCCTCTTCGAAGAAGACTTCTGGTCGATCAACGCGATCCTCCAGACGCTCATGCGCAGCGCCAGCGCGCGCAGCGTCATGCTGATCGACAAGACGGGGCAGCTCATCAACTCGATCGGCGAGCCTCCCGGCTTCGACGTCACCTCGTTCTCGTCCCTCGCGGCCGCCGACTTCGCGGCCAACGCCCAGCTCGCGGAGATGGTCGGGGAGAAGGATTTCGCCACCCTGGTCCACCAGGGGCAGAACGACAGTCTCTACCTCTCCATGATCGCGAACCGGGTCATCCTGGTCGTGCTCTTCGACCGGAAGACGTCGCTCGGCCTGGTGCGCCTGAAGGCGAAGCGCGCCGGGGACGAATTGCTCGAAGTCCTGAACAAGCTCTTCGACAAGCTCCAGTACCGTAACGAGGAGGCCATCGCGACGCCTCTCGGTGCCGAGTTCGCGGCCGAGGCGGAGAGCGAGATCGACAGTCTCTTCCAGGACTAGGGGACCGCACGCTACGTGTCGCTGATCAACTACTCGTCCCGGGAGATCAACTGCAAGATCGTCTATTACGGCCCGGGGCTCTGCGGTAAAACCACGAATCTCCAGCACATCTACTCGCGCGTTCCCCAGGAGACCCGGGGCAAGATGATCTCCCTGGCCACCGAGATGGACCGCACGCTCTTCTTCGATTTCCTCCCGCTCGAGCTGGGCCAGATCCGGGGCTTCCGCACGCGCTTCCATCTCTACACGGTGCCCGGGCAGGTCTACTACAACGCGAGCCGGAAGCTCATTCTCAAGGGGGTCGACGGCATCGTGTTCGTCGCCGACTCGCAGATCGACCGCTTCGACGCCAACGTCGAGAGCCTCGTCAACATGCACGACAACCTGGCGGAGCACGGGCTCGCGACCGACAAGATCCCGATCGTGATGCAGTACAACAAGCGCGACCTTCCGCGCGTGGTCTCGGTCTTAGACCTGGAGCGGGAGCTGAACCCGCAAGGGGTGCCGTTCTACGAATCGGTGGCGCTCCGCGGGACGGGGGTGTTCGACACCCTCAAGCTGGCCTGCAAGCTCGTCCTGAAGACGCTCGGCTGACGCCCGTGCGCCGGATCGCGATCGCGATCGCCACCGGGCTCGGCGTGGGCTTTGCCCCCGTCGCGCCGGCCACCGTCGCTTCCTTCCTCGTTGCGCTCCTCATGATCCCCGCCGTCGGCCATGTCACCCCGCTCGCATGGGGTCTGGTCACGCTCGCGCTCTTCCCGGTCGCGGTCTGGTCGTCGCACGAAGCCGAGAAGACGCTTGGCACCGACGCGAAGCCGATCGTGATCGACGAGGTCATGGGAATGCTCGTGGGGGGCTTCGCGGTATCGATGGGGTCGCGGCCGCTCGTCGCCCTGGCGCTCCTCTTCGTTTTCTTCCGCATCTTCGACATCTGGAAGCCGCTCGGCATCCACCGATCGCAATCGCTTCCGGGCGGCTGGGGCGTCGTCGTGGACGACGTGCTCGCCGGCGTGCTCACCAACGTCGCGCTTCGCGTTCTAGTAGGATGGGTCTCGCCATGAGCGCAGAGATCATCACGATCGGCACCGAGCTCCTGAACGGGATCGGCAAGGACACGAACGGGGCGATGATCGCCGCGAAGCTCGCGTCGATCGGGATCGAGGTGCAGTACCAGACCACGGTGGGGGACGACGCGGCGCGCATGGCGGACGTCTTCCGCGCCGCGGCGCACCGAGCCCAGGTCGTGATCATGACCGGAGGCCTCGGCGCCACCTCGGACGACCTCACGCGGAAAGTCATCGCGACCGTGTTCCGTCGCCGCCTCGTCCTCGACGAGGCCGTGCTCGAGCACATCCGCGCCCGCTTCCGGGTGCGCGGGATCGAGATGCCCGCCATAAACGAGGCGCAGGCCCTCGTCCCGCGCGGCGCGGGCATCATCGAGAATCCCCGCGGCCTCGCCCCGGGACTCCACTTCACCCATCTCGAAGCCGACTACTTCTCGATCCCCGGTGTCCCCCACGAGGCCGAGGCGATGATGGACACCTACATCCTCCCGTACCTCCGTGCGCGGCGGCCGGGCATTCCCGCGACCCGTCGCGTGATCCGGACGGTCGGGATCTCCGAGTCCGTCCTCGCGGAGCGGCTCCGTCCCGTGGAAGCGTCGGAGGAGCGGATCCGGGTCGGCTACCTGCCGCACATCCACGGGGTCGACATCACGCTCGCGCCGGTCGTCCCCGACCTCACGTGGATGGAGGACGCGCTCGACCGCTGCGAGGCCCGCGTCCGAGAGCTGGCGGGGGACCACGCCTACGGGGCCGAGGGGGACACGCTCTCCGCCGTGGTCGGATCGCTCCTCCTCGAGCGCCGCGCCACGCTCGCGACCGCGGAATCCTTCACCGCGGGCGCGGTGGGGGCGGCCATCACCGCGACCCCGGGCGCGTCGCGCTACTACCTGGGCGGCATCGTCGCCTATTCGAACCGCGCGAAGCAGGAGCTCCTCGGCGTTCGCGCCACCACGCTCGAGCGGCACGGCGCGGTGAGCGCGGAGACCGCTGAGGAGATGGCGCACGGCGCGCGCACGCGCTTCGACTGCGACGTCGCGCTCTCCAGCACCGGCATCGCGGGGCCCGACGGGGGCACCCCGGAGAAGCCGGTCGGCCTCGTCTACTTCGGCATCGCCACCTCCGACGGAGTCCGGAGCGCGCGCTTCGTCCTCCCGGGCAACCGCCCCGAGATCACGGGACGCTCCGTGGCGTACCTCCTCGACCTCGCCCGGCGGCAGCTCGCGCCGGCGGCGGTGTGAACGACCTCACCCGCACCTTCGTCGCCCTCCTCCTCCCCGAAGTCTGGATGGACTATCTGGCGGGGGTCTCGCGCACCCTCGCGGCGGGGACCTCCGGATTCTCGTGGGTGAAGCCCGAGAACTTCCACCTGACGGTCCGCTTCCTGGGCGACCTCGGCGATTCCGGCGTGCGCCGCGTGTGCGACACCGTGACCCAGGCCGCGTCGCCGCTTCACGCGCCGCGGGCCCGGCTCGGAGAGCTGGGCGCCTTTCCCAATCTCCAGAAGCCGCGGGTCCTCTGGGTGGGATTCGCGGAGGGAGGGCCGGAGCTCGAAACCGCGGGGAAGGCCGTGAACGACGCGCTCCGGAAAGCGGGGTTCGGTCCGGCCGACAAGCCGTTCCGCCCGCACCTCACGCTGGCCCGCGTCCGCGAGGGAGCGCGCGGTCTCGACCGGGTGCGGGAGGCTACGCTTCCGCCCCGTCCGGACGCGGGGCTCCTCGACCGGATCGTCGTGATGAAAAGTGAACTACACCCTTCCGGCTCCCGCTATACTGCGCTCACGGAGGTTCGCCTCCGGACGCCGGACGGCAACGCCCCGACTTCGCCGCACACCGGCTCGAGCTAGGCCCTAACCAACAATCCATCGACTTCGCCCCGACCCGAACCCGGCGTCCCGGTATGGATCGCCAGAACATCTAGGGGGTATCGCGACATGGCAGGGAATCCCACCACCCGGGAACCGAACAAGGAGCGTTCGAAGGCGCTGGAGCTCGCGGTCCAGCAGATCGAGAAACAGTTTGGCAAGGGCGCGATCATGAAGCTCGGCGAGGAGTCGGTTCGCGTCGGGATCGAGGCCATCCCGACCGGCTCGATCGCGCTCGACGCGGCGCTCGGCATCGGCGGCGTGCCGCGGGGACGCGTCGTCGAGATCTACGGCCCCGAGTCCTCCGGCAAGACGACGCTCGCGCTCACCATCATCGCGCAGGCGCAGAAGCTGGGCGGGAACGCGGTCTTCATCGACGCCGAGCACGCGCTCGACGCGAAGTACGCGCACCGGCTCGGCGTGGACATCGAGAGCCTCCACGTGTCGCAGCCCGATACGGGGGAGGAGGCGCTCGAGATCGCCGAGCATCTCGTGCGAAGCGGCGCGGTGGACGTGATCGTGATCGACTCGGTGGCGGCGCTCGTGCCCAAGGCCGAGATCGAGGGCGAGATGGGCGACTCGCACATGGGCCTCCAGGCGCGCCTCATGTCGCAGGCGCTCCGGAAGCTCACCGGCACCATCTCCAAGTCCAAGACCATGGTCATCTTCATCAACCAGATCCGCATGCAGATCGGCGTCATGTTCGGCAATCCCGAGACCACGACCGGCGGCCGCGCGCTCAAGTTCTACGCGTCGGTGCGCATGGACATCCGCCGGATCGGCGCCATCAAGGAAGGCGAGGCCGTCATCGGGAGCCGCGTGAAGGTGAAGGTCGTGAAGAACAAGGTCGCGGCCCCCTTCAAGGAAGCCGAGTTCGACATCCTCTACAACGAGGGCATCTCGCGGCAGGGCGAGCTCCTCGATCTCGCGGTCGACCGGAACCTCGTGCAGAAGAGCGGCACCTGGTTCTCGTACGGAGACGAGCGGATCGGCCAGGGGCGCGAGAACGCGCGCCTGTGGCTTCGCGAGCATCAGGACGCGGCTTCGGAGATCGAGGGGAAGGTCCGCGAGGCGATGGGCCTGACGCGCGTTCCCGAGGAGAACGGGGCCGAGCCGGCGGCGGCCACGCCGGAAGCCCGCGGAGAGCGCCGGGTTCGGATCTGAGCCATGCCGGTCCAGCCGGACCGGGCGGCGTCCGAAGACGCGGCCAAGGACGCCGCGCTCCGCATGCTGGGCCGGGCGCCCCGCACGGAGCGTGAGATCCGGGATCGATTGCTGACGCGCGGATTCGTCGCGAACGCGGTGGAAGGCGCTCTCGAGCGCCTTCGCCGCGTCTCGCTTCTGGACGACCGCGCGTTCGTGCGCGCGTACCTGCATTCGGAAGTGCCGCGCAAGCCGCAGGGGATGAGGCTCCTCGCCGCCACGCTCAGGCGGCGGGGCGTGCCGCCGCTCCTGCTCGAGGAGCTGGATCAGCTCCTCGGCGAGGATCCGGATCTGGTGGAGCGCGAGCTCGACCAGGAGGAGGGGCGCGCGCGGGCCGCGCTCGCGCAGATCGCGCGGCGCGCGGGCTCGAAGAAGGCCGACCCGCGCGCGGGGCAGCGGGTGATGGGCGCGCTCGTCAGGCGCGGATTCGACTGGAGCCTGGTGCGGGATCTGATCCCGTCCCCGAACGAAACCCGGGAGTGACTCGATCCACGTGAAGGCAACCTCCAGCAACGATCTCCGGAAGCTCTTCCTCGACTTCTTCATCCAGCGCGAGCATCCGCAGCTTCCCATGGCCCCCCTGGTTCCGCTCGACGACCCGACACTCCTCTTCACGTCGGCGGGTATGGTGCCGTTCAAGCCCTACTTTTCCTCGCCCCTACCGCCCCCCGTGCGCCGTGCGGTGACGGTGCAGCGCTGCCTCCGGCTCACCGACGTGGAGCAGGTGGGGCAGACGGTGCGCCACGCGACCTTCTTCGAGATGCTCGGCAACTTCTCCTTCGGCGATTACTTCAAGAAGCAGGCGGTCGAGTGGGCCTGGGAGTTCTCGACCCAGGTGCTCGCGATGCCGAAGGAGCGGCTCTGGCCGTCCGTCTACAAGGACGACGACGAGGCGTTCGATCTCTGGGCCAAGCACATCGGGCTCGGCGCCGATCGCGTGACGCGGCTCGGCGACAAGGACAACTTCTGGGGGCCGGCCGGCGGCACGGGGGCGTGCGGACCGAGCTCCGAGATCTACTGGGACCAGGGTCCCGGCACGGGCTGCCAGCGTCCCGAGTGCGCCCCCGGCTGCGACTGCGAGCGCTACCTCGAGTTCTGGAACCTCGTCTTCCCGCAGTTCGATCAGCTGCCGAGCGGCGAGCGAACGCCGCTCGCCAACCGCGGGATCGACACCGGCATGGGTCTCGAGCGGCTCGCGATGATCCTCCAGGCCTCGCCCTCGGTGCAGGACAACGACCTCCTCGCCCCCATCGGCGATGCGGTGCGGCGCATGGGGAGCGCTCAGGACGCCGCGACCGATCGTGGCCGGCGCGCGGTGCGCGTCATCACCGACCACGCGCGCGCTCTGGTGTTCACGTTCGCCGAGGGCGTGCGTCCGTCGAACGAGGGGCGCGGCTACGTGGTGCGCCGCCTCCTCCGCCGGGCCGCGCGCTTCGGGCGCGACGTCGGGATCCAGGGCCCGTTCCTCGCGCGCCTCGTGCCCACCGTCGTCCAGCAGATGGCGGCGTACGAGGAGTACGCGTACCTGAAGCGCGAGGAATCGGTCGTCGCGGACGCCATGCGCGAAGAGGAGTCGCGCTTCGCGGAGACGCTCGAGCAGGGCATGGCCCGCTTCGAGGAGACCGCGGCGCAGCTCGAGAAGCGCCACGAGAAGACTTTCCCAGGAGCGGTCGCGTTCCAGCTCTACGACACGTTCGGCTTCCCGCTCGACCTCACGGTCGAGATGGCGATGGAGCGCGGGCTCACCGTGGACCAGCCCGGCTACGAGACCGCCATGCAGGAGCAGCGGGACCGCGCGCGCAAGGCGGGGCGCTTCGAGACGCGCCGCGCCGACGCCGGGCCGTGGCAGGTGATCACGCAGGGGACGCACTCCGCGTTCGTGGGCTACGACCAGTGGGCGCTCGACGGCGTGTCGATCCGGTCGCTCCGTTCGATGGGATCCGAGGCCGGCCGCGAGGTGGAGCTGACCCTCGACCGCACACCCTTCTATCCCGAAGGGGGCGGGCAGGTGGGCGACACGGGATGGCTCCAGACCGAGGGGGCGCGATTGCGCATCGTCGACACCTACCGGGACGGCGACGCGATCCTGCACCGCGCGGAGATGGTGGAGGGGGCCGTGAGCGCGGGCCCCTGGCGTGCCGTCGTCGACGCGGAGAAGCGCGCCGCGACGCAGCGGAATCACACCGCGACGCATCTTCTCCACGCGGCGCTTCGCGCGCGCCTCGGCACGCACCTGAAGCAGGCCGGGTCGCTCGTCGCGCCCGACCGGCTCCGCTTCGACTTCTCGCACGGCAAGGCGCTCACGCCGGAGGACGTCCACTCCATCGAATCCGCGGTGAACGAGCGTGTGATCGCTGATCTCGAGGTGCATACCGAGATCACGTCGATCCAGGAAGCGCAGGCCAAGGGAGCCATGGCGCTCTTCGGCGAGAAGTACGGCGAACGCGTGCGGCAGGTGATCGTGAGCGAGTACAGCCGGGAGCTCTGCGGCGGCTGCCACGTGCGGCGCACGGGGGAGATCGGCTATTTTCGGATCGAGTCCGAGGCGGCGATCGCCGCGGGCACGCGCCGGATCGAGGCGGTCACGGGCACGCTCGCGTACGCGCACGCGGAGCAGGATCGCGCACTCCTTCGGGAGCTGAGCGCGCGCGTCGGTGCTCCCAAGGACCAGATCGCGTCGCGGCTCGTCTCGCTCCAGGAGGAGACCAGGAAGCTGCACGATGAGCGCAGCAAGGCCGGGAAGGCCGAGCTCAAGACCCGCGTCGCGGAGCTGGTCCAGGCCGCGGCCGCCGGCGATCCTCCGGTCGTGCTCGCTCTCGTCGAAGCGTCGAGCGTGGAGGAGCTGCGCGAGGCGAGCGACCTCGTTCGCCAGGGCCTTCCGCGCGGCGGCGGGCTCCTCGCGGCCGTGATCGATGGCAAGCTCTCGGTCGCGGCCGCGGTTGGAGCCGAGGCGGTCGATCGCCTGCCCGCCGATCAGTGGGTGCGGGACGCGGTTTCGGTGGTTGGAGGCAAGGGAGGAGGCAAGCGGGAGCTCGCGGTCGCGGGGGCCAAGGACGCTTCGCGCGTGCGCGATGTCCTGGAACGCGGCGGAGCCTTCGCGAAGGAGCGCCTCGCGCAGCCCACGGGAGGAAATCGATGAAGGCGCTCATACTGAGCGGCGGCAAGGGAACGCGGCTTCGGCCGATCACGCACACGAGCGCGAAGCAGCTCGTCCCCATCGCGAACAAGCCGATCCTCTTCTACGGCATCGAGTCGATCCGGGACGCGGGCGTCACCGACGTCGGGATCGTCGTCGGGGACACGGAGCCCGAGATCCGCGCGGCCGTCGGCGACGGCTCGGCGTTCGGGGTCAAGGTGACCTACATCCGCCAGCACGCGCCACTCGGCCTCGCGCACGCGGTCAAGGTCTCCCACGATTTCCTGAAGGACGACACGTTCGTGATGTACCTGGGCGACAACCTCATCATCGACGGCATCACGCCGCTCGTGGACGAGTTTCGCCGCGACAAGCCGAACAGCCAGATCCTGCTGGCCAAGGTGCCGCGCCCCGAGGAGTTCGGCGTGGCGGAGCTGGACGGCGACCGCATCGTCAAGCTGGTCGAGAAGCCGAAGCAGCCGCGCTCGGACCTCGCGCTCGTGGGCGTCTACATGTTCGACTCCACCATCTTCGAGGCGGTCGACGGCATCAAGCCGTCGTTCCGGAACGAGCTCGAGATCACCGATGCGATCCAATGGCTCATCGATCACGGGAAGGTCGTGCACCATCACGTGATCGGCGGCTGGTGGAAGGACACGGGGAAGCTCGAGGACATCCTCGAAGCCAACCGCATGGTCCTCTCGCGGGCCAAGCGCGCCATCCACGGCACGACCGACACGGACACGAGGATCGAAGGGGACGTGGTCGTGGGCAAGGGCTCGGTCGTGAAGAACTCGCTCCTCAGGGGTCCGCTCTGCCTCGGCGAGCGCTGCATCATCGAGAACGCCTACGTGGGCCCCTTCACCTCCATCTACGACGACGTGAAGATCCGGAACAGCGAGATCGAGCACTCCATCGTGCTCGAGCGCTGCACCATCGAGGACATTCCGGTGCGGATCGAGGCGAGCCTGATCGGCAAGGAGTGCACGATCCAGCGCTCGAGGCGGAAGCCCTCGGCCTATCGCTTCATGGTCGGGGACGCGAGCTCGGTGGACGTTCTCTAGGCGGGGCATGCGCCTCCTCGTCACGGGCGCCAACGGAATCCTGGGCCGCGCCATAGCCGAGCGGCTCGGCGGCGCGCACACGCTCCTCCTGTGGGGTCGCGAAGAGGCCGACCTCACCGATCCCGCGCAGGTGGAGGCCGCCTCGCGCGGACTCACCTTCGACGCGGTCATCCACGCGGCCGCCATGACCAACGTGGACCTCTGCGAGACGGAGCGGGATCTCGCGTTCCTCAACAACCGGGATGCCACGCGGCACGTGGGCGCGCTCGCCAAGGAGCGCGGCGCCACGCTCGTCTACGTGAGCAGCGACTACGTCTTCGACGGCACGAAGACGACCCCCTATCTCGAAGAGGATCCCACGGGGCCGAAGAGCGTGTACGGAAGCTCGAAGCTCGCGGGGGAGGAGGCGGCCGCCGCGTCCGGCGCGCCCTACATCGTGGTGCGCACCTCGTGGCTCTTCGGCGCCGGCGGGAAGAACTTCGTCGATACGATCGCGGCGAAGCTCGCTCAGGGGGCGCCGCTCCGCGTGGTGGACGACCAGAAGGGCTCGCCCACGTACGCGCGCGATCTCGCGCACGCGATCGAGCTTCTCCTTCGGCGCGGCGCGCAGGGCATCGTCCATGCCACCAATTCGGGGCAGACCACGTGGTACGGCTTCGCGCGCGAGATCGCGAGCGCGATGGGGATCGCCGACGCCAGCATCACGCCCGTGACCACGGAAGAGTTTCCCCGTCCCGCGCCACGTCCGCGCTACTCGGTCCTCTCCGGCGCGCGCTTCCGGGCGCTCACCGGAGAGAACCTGCGCCCCTGGGAAGAGGGGGTGCGTCAGTACCTGAGCGCGCGCCGGTCCGCGGAGGTGAAATGACCCCGCGCGCGAGCACCGTGCGTCGCGGCCTGGCCGAAGGAGCGAGGCTCCTCGCGCTCACCCTCGAGACCGAGGAGGAGCGGATCGAAGAGATGGCCGACCTCTTCGCGGAGGCCGCCGTCCGGGACCGGACCATTTTCTTTTGCGGCAACGGGGGGAGCGCGGCGGAGGCGCAGCACCTGGCCACCGAGCTGGTCGCGCGCTTCCTCAAGGACCGCGCCGCGATTCCCGCGGTCGCGCTGACCACCGACACGTCGCTCCTGACCGCGGTTGGGAACGACACTGGATTCGACCAGGTCTTCGCGCGCCAGATCGAGGCCCTCGGCCGCGCGAAGGATCTCCTCGTCGCCATGACGACCAGCGGCCGCTCGCCCAACATCCTCGCCGCCGTGACCGCCGCGCGCCGGCGCGGCATGACGGTGATCGGCATGACCGGCGCGTCGGGCCGCGCGTTCGCGCGCCGCTGCGATCTCGCCCTCGTCGTGCCGAGCCAGGAGACGCCGCGCGTCCAGGAGGTTCACCTCGTCGTGGGCCATCTCTGCTGCGAGCGAGCCGAGCAGGCGGTCCGCACCCGTCCCCGGAGGCCGCGCCAGCGCCGATGAAGCCGCTCCTCTCCTCGATGCGGGTCTATCAGTGGACCAAGAATCTGGTCCTCTTCGCCGGGCTCGTCTTCACGCTGAAGATCCTCGACCCCGTGTTCGTGATTCCCGCGATCGCGGGGTTCTTCACGTTCTCGCTCGCGGTGTCGGGCATGTATCTCCTGAACGACGTGCTCGACGTCGAGCGGGACCGGCTCCATCCGGAGAAGCGGCGCCGGCCGGTGGCGTCCGGTGCGCTTCCCGTTCCGGTCGCGCTCACGGCGGCCATCGTGCTCCTCGCTCTGGGTCTCGGCGGCTCCTACGCGATCGGCTGGCGATTCGGCAGCACGGCGCTCGCGTACGTGCTCTTGACGCTCGCCTACTCACTCGTCTTGAAGCGCGTGGTCCTCCTCGACGTGGTCTCGATCGCGCTCGGATTCGTGCTCCGCGCCACCGCGGGAGTGGAGCTCCTCCGGGACCGCGCGCCGGCCGGCGCCGAATCGATCGAGCTCTCGCCGTGGCTCCTCGTCTGCGCCTTCTTCCTCGCTCTCTTCCTGGCGATCGGGAAACGGCGGCACGAGCTCTCGGTGCTCGAAGGGGATGCCTCGAGGCACCGCGCCGCGCTCGGCTCGTACACGACGAAGCTCCTGGACCAGCTCGTCGCGGTGGTGACGAGCGCGACCGTGCTCGCCTACTCGGTCTACACCATCGCTCCGGAGACGCTCGCGAAGTTCGGCGGTCGCCCTCTCTACCTCACGATCCCGTTCGTGCTCTACGGCATCTTCCGCTACCTCTACTTGATGTACGCGGAGGAAAAGGGGGGGAATCCCTCCGAGCACCTCCTGAGGGACAAGGCGACGCTGGTGAACGTCATCCTCTGGTGTGCGGCCGTTCTCGCGATCCTCACGTGGCCGCGCCCCTGACCCGGGGGGACGCGGCCCCGCTTCGCGTCCGCTGTCCGGCGAAGATCAACCTCGGCCTCTGGATCCTAGGGAAGCGCGCCGACGGCTATCACGAGATCGACACCATCCTCCAGACGATCGCGCTCGAGGACGACATCACGCTCGAGCCGGCGCGCGAAGGTCTCGCGCTCACGACGCGAGGCATCCCCATCCCGGGAGACGCGCCGAATCTCGTGACCCGCGCGTGGGATCTCCTCGAGGAGCGCGCGGACGGCCGGCTTCCTCGAGGGATCCGCGCCACGCTCACGAAGCGGATCCCCGTCGGTGCGGGGCTCGGTGGAGGGAGCAGCGACGCGGCGGGATTCCTGCTCGGCGCGAATCGGCTTCTCGGTCTCGGCCTTTCCATGGACGAGCTCCACGCGCTCGCGGCACGCCTCGGCTCCGATGTCCCGTTCTTCATAAGAGGGGGCACCGCCCGCGCGACCGGCAGGGGCGAAGTGGTGAGACAACTTTGTCCCATCCCCGGGCCGCTCTGGATCGTCCTGATCACTCCACCTGTCGCAATTTCAACGACTTGGGCGTATGGGCAGGTCAGTTTGAGATTGACACGAAATGACGATCGCGCTACGTTCCTGGAGTCCGCTCTCGCGGGTCGTGATCTGGATGCGGCCTGGAGCGAGATGCGAAATGATTTCGAGGACGTTGTCCTTCCGGGGTTTCCAGTACTGGCCGCGCTCCGAAACGCCCTCATCGGCGGCGGCGCGGTGAAGGCGCTGCTTGCCGGGAGCGGATCCACTCTCTTCGGCATCCAGCGCACTCGAGAGGACGCGCTTCGCCTTGCGAACGGACTCGTGGGACGGGGCGCACAGGTTCGCGCGGTTCGCACTCTGGAGCGTGGTGCCGTCGTAGCTCCTCTCGCGTAGCGGGAGGGCGACAGGGGCACCGCGGGGCGGGTGCCAGAGTCCTGGTGTGGGGGTCAGGGACGCCGAGGGATCGGCCTCCGGAACTCGAGGTGGAGTACGCATGACACTCGAGATCACTGAAGTGCGGATTTCGCTCAGGGAAGACGACAAGCTGAAAGCGTTCGCAAGCATGACCTTCAACGACGCGTTCGTCATCCGAGGCCTCAAGATCATCGAGGGGACGAACGGCATGTTCGTGGCCATGCCGAGCCGCAAGCGGCCCGATGGGACGTATCAGGACGTCGCTCATCCCATCAACAACGAGACGCGAAAGTTCATCGAGGATCGCATCCTCGACGAGTACGAGCGGGAGCGCTCGAAGCAGCCGCCATCCCTGATCGGGACGACGCTGTAGCAAGAGCCCTGTTGGGGCGTCGGCAAGTGGTAAGCCAGGAGACTTTGGATCTCCCATTCGGAGGTTCGAATCCTCCCGCCCCAACCACTCTAGGGGTGCCGTAGAAAGCTAGCTTCATCCGCGGGCCGGCTGGCCGGCCGCGGTTTTTCGACCCAGGACCATCGTGACATCGATCACGGGCCCCGGAGGGAAGACCTCCGGTCCGTCGAGCGCCGCGCGGCGCATCGGGCCCGATTGACGAAGTCGTCAATCGGTCTTTGGGTCGTTTTTGTTTGGGGCGCACGACCTCGGGAGGAGGCGATGACGGTGAAGCTGGCGACGGATCGACGCGCGACGCCATCGGTCAAGACACAGCCGGACGCACCGCTGATGCGATCTGCGGAAACCCAGCTGCGCCTCTTCACGGGCAACGCGAACCGGCCGCTGGCGGCGGCGATCTGCGACTACTTGCAGATCGATCTGGGCGACGCGACCGTGGACCACTTCGCCGACGGCGAGACGTTCGTCAAGATCAACGAGAACATCCGGGGCTCGGACATCTTCATCGTGCAGCCGACGTTCGCGCCGGCCACGAATCTGATGGAGCTCCTCGTGATGATCGACGCGGTGCGCCGCGCCTCCGCGCGGCGCGTCACGGCGGTCATCCCGTACTTCGGGTTCCAGCGGCAGGACCGCAAGGACCAGCCGCGCGTCCCGATCACGGCCAAGCTCGTCGCGAACCTCATCACGACGGCGGGCGCGGACCGCGTGATGACGATGGATCTGCACTCGCCGCAGATCCAGGGCTTCTTCGACATCCCGTTCGACCATCTCTACGCCGCGCCGGTCCTGGTCGACCACTTCATGCGGCATCAGGTGTCCGACGTGGCCGTGGTCGCGCCGGACATCGGCAGCGTGAAGATGGCGCGCGCGTACTCGAAGCGCCTGAGCGGGACCCTCGCCATCGTCGACAAGCGCCGGCCGCGGCCGGACGCGGTCGAGATGATGAACGTGATCGGCGAGGTCGAGGGCAAGAACGTCGTCATCTTCGACGACATCGTGAGCACCGCGTCGACCCTGGTCGAAGCGGCGCGCGCGGTCCGGGACGCGGGCGCCCGGGAGGTATACGCCGCCTGCACCCACGGGGTGCTCTGCGGCGACGCGGTGGAGCGAATCCTGGGCTCGGACGTGAAGGAGCTGGTCATCACCGACAGCATCCCGCATTCGCCGGGCTCGCTCCCCTCGAAGATCCGCGTGCTTTCGGTGGCGTCGCTGCTCGGCGAGGCGATCCGCCGCATCCACGATGAAGAATCGCTGAGCTCGCTGTTCGTTTGACACTGGAACGGAGGTAGAAGCACCATGGCCATGCAAGCACTGAAGGGCGCGCGCCGGAGCGGAATCGGCAAGGGGGTCGCGCGCAAGCTCCGTCAGACGGGGAGCATCCCGGCCGTGTACTACGGCCGCGGCGAGGAGCCGATCGTCCTCACCGTCGTGGTGAAGGAGCTCGAAGAAGTCATCCTCAAGGCCGAAGGATCGAACGTCATCGTCGATCTCAAGGTCGATGGGGACGGCGTCGGCGATCGCAAGGCGCTCATCCGCGAGATCCAGCGCGATCCGGTGGGCGGGCACATCCTCCACCTCGATCTGCAGCACATCTCCCTCACCGAGACGATCACCGTCGAGGTGCCGGTCGTCCTCACCGGCATCCCGATCGGCGTGAAGGACGGCGGCGGCATCCTGGAGCACCTGCTCCGCGAAGTCGAGGTGGAGTGTCTCCCGACCGACATCCCGTCCCGCCTCGAGATCGACGTGAGCGCGCTCAACATCGGCGATTCGCTCCACGTCAGCGATCTGAAGGCCGACAAGGTCACGATCGTGACCGAGGGCGAGCGTTCCATCGCGGCCGTCGTGCCGCCGACGGTGCTCGAGGAGGCCAAGCCGGCGGAGGAAGGCGCGGCGACTGCGGAGCCGGAGCTCGTGAAGGAGAAGAAGGAGACGGAAGAGGGCAAGGAAGGTTAACGAGGTCCGGGTGGTCGTGGGGCTGGGCAATCCCGGCTCGGAGTACGTCGACACGCGTCACAACGCGGGGTTTGCCGCGGTGGACGCGCTGGCGGAGAAGCTTCACCGCCCTTCGGGATGGAAGCGGAACGAGGGCTCGCTCCGGCTGACCGGGCGCGCCGGCCGTCACGACGTGACGCTCGTGAAGCCGCAGGAGTACATGAATCGGAGCGGCGCGACGGTGCGCTCGCTGCTCGCGGAAGGATGGGCCCTTCCGGAGCTCCTCGTGGTGTACGACGAGGTCTATCTGCCCTTGGGAACGATCCGCATCCGCCCGCGCGGCGGATCGGGCGGGCACCAGGGACTGGAATCGATCCTGGCGGCCACGGGATCGCAGGAGTTTCCGCGGCTTCGGATCGGCGTCGGGCCCGCTCCGCGCGCCGAGGATTTGCCCGATTACGTGCTGGCTCCGTTCGCGAACGAGGAACGGGACCAGGTGCCGCGGGTGATCGAGGCGGCACGTGATTGCGCGTACGACGCGGTGGCGGAGGGCCTGTCGAAGGCCATGAACCGCTGGAATCGTTTCGGACGCGACGACTTGGACGAGTGAGGAGAACGATGAAACTGTACGAGACGACGATCATTTTCGATCCGGGCCTCGAGGAGGCGCGGGTGAACGAGGAAACCGAGCGCGTGACCGGTCCCATCGCGCAGGCGGGGGGCGAGGTCATCGAGGTGCAGCGCTGGGGCAAGCGCAAGCTCGCGTACATGATCGGCAAGCGCCGTGACGGTACGTACGTGCACGTGAAGCACAAGAGCCCGCCCACGCTGGTGGCGGAGATGGACCGCCGCTTCCGGCTGAACGAGAGCGTGCTCCGGCATCTGACCGTGATCGCTCCGAAGGAGAGCCCGAAGGAAGAGCCGAAGGCGGGCGAGGAAGGCGAGAAGGCTGCGGCGACGCCGGCGGCCGGAGAATAGGGTCAGCCCACGGGGTACGACGGACACTGAACAGGAGGTTTCATGGCACGCGACGGCGAATCGCGTTCGTTTCGACGGAAGTTCTGCAAGCTTTGCTTCGACAAGGTGGACCGGATCGACTACAAGGATGACCGCCGGTTGACGCGCTTCATCACGGACCGCGGCAAGATCGTGCCGCGCCGCATCTCCGGCACGTGCGCCCGGCATCAGTCCCAGATCACCGAGGCCGTGAAGCGCGCGCGCATCCTGGCGCTCCTTCCGTTCACCAGCGAACAGTACCGCTGACCTGTGAACACAACCGCTGAGCCGGCGCGTCCTCTCGCCGTGCTCGAGGGGGTCCGCGTCCTCGGGGCGCTCCTCCTCGGCGCCGGGATGATCGCGATCGCTTCCAGCGACATGCCGGCTCCTCTTCCGTGGGCATACGGGCTGCTCCCCGTCGGCGTGCTCTGGCTGGCGCGGCGGCTCGGACTACTGCTCGGCCTCCTGGCCGCCACTTCCACGCTCGGCGCGGTCTACGCGGCCGGGGTGACGGAGCCGTCACAGCTCTTCTTCGTGGCGGTTCTCGCGGGGTCGGGACTCTGCCTTGCCGCGTGCGCGCGGCGCGGCGTGAGCGCGTCCACGGCGCTCGCGGTGGCCGTGGTGCCGGTCCTCCTCGTGGCGGCGGGGTATCTCGTCTTCGGCGGGCTCGATGAGCTGAGCCGGATGTTGACGGAGCGCATGGAGAGCCTGCGTCACTACGAGATGGAGCACCGAGTCTCGCAGACGATCGGCATGTCGGCGGTCGAGTTCGAGCAGGCGCTCGAGCGGACGGGGAAGGTCTGGGCGATGCTCCTGCCGTCCCTCTTCGCGATGAAGTGGGTGATCGTGCTCTCGATCAACTGCTGGCTCGCATCGGTGCTCTTTCAGGACGCGGATGGATTTCCTCCGTTCGCGGAGTTCTCGACGTGGCGGGTGCATCCGGCAGGAGCTTGGGCCGCGGCGCTGGCGCTCGCGCTCATGGCGATCCGGCTGAGCCCGGCGCTCGAGGCGGGATACAACCTGGCGTTCCCTCTGGCCATCGCGTACACGATCCAGGGATTCGCCGTGGCCCGGTTCATGGGGATCGCGTTCGAGGTGAAGGGAATCGTGCAGCTCGCCGTGCTGTTCCTGGTAGCGATGCTGCCGATCCTGCTCGTGGTGTTCCTGGGAATCGGATTTTTCGACGCGTGGTACGACTTCCGCCGCCGCGCCATCGCGGGCCTGACCGGTCCGTGGGGCGAGGAGGGCGGGAACCAAGGATAATAAGGAGGAACGATGGAGGTCATCCTGCTGGAGGACATCAGCGGTCTGGGCAAGCGAGGCGCGTCGGTCAAGGTGGCCGACGGCTACGCGCGGAACTTCCTCTTGCCGCGGAAGAAAGCGATCGCGGCCGTGGGGAATTCGAACGCCGTTTTCCGCGATCGCGAGCGCGCCCGCACGTCGCGGGAGCAGAAGCAGCGTCAGGCCGCCGAGGCGATCAAGGACCGGCTCGCGCAGGTTTCGCTCCAGTTCAGCGTGCAGGTCGGCGAAGAGGACCAGCTCTACGGCTCGGTGACGGTCGCCGACATCCACCAGGGGCTCGAGGCGCAGGGTTTCGCGATCGAGCGTCGCAGCATCCGTCTGGCGGAGCCGCTCAAAGCGCTCGGAATGTTCGAGGTCCCGGTCCACCTGTTCCAGGACGTCGAGGCTCCGGTGAAAGTGTGGGTCGTTCGCCAATGACGTCGCCCCGTGCCGCTTCGGTCTCGTTCGTCGCCACGCTCGTTCTCGCGGCGCTCGTCATCGCGGGCTGCTCGGGCGGTCCACACCCGGAGAAGGGCCCCGGCGCGTCGTCGAAGGCTTCGGGGGCCAAGGTCTGGCAGCCGGGCCGTCCCGACACCATGGGCCCGGTCGTCGCCATCGTGGGCTCGCGCCATATCACGCGCCATGAGGTGGATTCGCTCATCGCCACCGCCCCCGTTGGCATCCAGGCCCAGCTCCGCGAGGAGGAGGGTTACAAGGAGGCGGTGAATCGCCTCGTCACGCAGGAGATCTTCTACCAGGCCGCCAAGCGCTCGGGCGTGGAGCAGGACTCGGCCTACCAGGCGCAGCTCAAGCAGTCGGCGAAGGATCTGATGCTCCGCCGCTACTACGAGATCAAGCTGGCGGCGCTGCCCGAGATCTCCGACGACAGCTCGCGGGCTTACTACAGCGCGCACCAGGAAGATTTCAGCGTGCTCCCGCGCGCCCGCGTGCGTCACATCCAGCTCCCCACCAAGGCCAAGGCGCTCGAGGTGCGGAAGGCGCTCGTGAAGGGCGCGCTCTGGGATGCGACCGCGGCCAAGCGGTCGACCGACCTGGCCACCAAGGACAACGGCGGTCTCCTCGGCTGGGTCACGCAGGGATCCCCCATGGTCACGGGCATCGGGAACGCCCCCTCGATCCGGGACGCGGCTTTCAAGGCGCCGATCGGCGACGTGAGCCAGCCCATCAAGGGCCCGAAGTTCTGGCATCTGATCCGCGTGGACGAGCGCGAGGACACGGCGGTGCAGCCCTACGACACCGTGAAGGACCGCATCGTGACGCGAATGAAGCTGGAGCGGCGCGAGAAGTACGGCGACGCGCTCACGGATTCGCTGCGGCAGTTCTACAACGTCACGGTCTTCGACGATTCGATCCGGGCCGCGGTCGCGCCGAACAAGACCGCCGGGGACCTCTTCAAGGAAGCTCAGGCAGCGGCGACGCCGCTCGCGCGGATCGAGCTCTATCGGAAGCTCGTGAAGGAATTCCCGAGCGACTCGGTTTCGGTGCAGGCGCGCTTCATGATAGGCTTCACCTACGCGGAGGAGCTGAGCGAGTACGACGCTGCCCGCAAGGAGTTCGAGGACTTCATCAAGACGTACGGCGACACGGAGCTCGGAGCGTCGGCGAAGTGGATGCTGGAGAACATGGAGAAGCCGGCTCCGCCGCTCGAGGACGACGACGGCACCGGCAAGGGGAGCGACAAGAAGCAGGCGCCTCCGCCGCCCGCTCCGAAGTCGGGGTCATCCACGAGGTCTCCCTGAGGCGATGGGCATGATTCCGGTCCGCGTGGGTGGTATTGCGATCGACGAGCGATCCAAGAGCCCCGTGGTCATCCTTCAGGAGATCGAAGGGTCTCGCGTCCTGCCGATTTGGATCGGGCAGAACGAGGCGGTGGCCATCCACATGGAGCTCTCGGGCAAGAAGTACGCACGCCCCCTCACCCACGATCTCTGCGTGTCCATGATCGAGACCCTGAAGGCCAAGATCTCGAGGGTCGTCATCACGGATCTCAAGGACACCACCTTCTTCGCGAACATCTACATCGACGGTGGCCATGGCGCGGTTCCCGTCGATGCGCGGCCGAGCGACTCCATCGCGATCGCGCTCCGCTCGCGCGTGCCGATCTTCGTGGTGGACCAGGTCTTCGAGAAGTCCTCGCAGACTCCCACCGAATCGTCGGCGTCCGAGAAGTCCCCCGAGGAAAAGGCGGAGGAATTGCGCCGCTACCTCGAGGAAATGAATCCCGAGGATTTCGGGAAGTGGAATCCCGAGGACCTCTGACCCCGCTCCGGATGTCGGCCCGCCCGTGATCGCCCCATTCGGGGGAAGGACGCCGGACGTGCCCCGATCGGTCTTCGTCGCGCCCACCGCGGTCGTGGTGGGCGACGTCGTTTTGGGCGAGGACACGAGCGTCTGGTACGGCTGCGTCATCCGCGGCGACGTCGGCCCGATCCGCGTCGGCTCCCGGACCAACCTCCAGGACGGCTGCATCCTCCACGTCACGCGCGGACGCCGTCCCCTCGTGGTCGGAGACGATGTCACGGCGGGACACCGCGCCGTCCTCCACGGCGCGACCATCGGCGACCGCTGCCTCATCGGCATGGGGGCGATCGTGCTCGACGACGCCGAGATCGGCGAGGAGTCGCTGATCGCGGCGGGGAGCGTCGTGCTGGAAGGGACGCGGGTTCCGCCGCGCTCCTTCGTCGCCGGCGTGCCCGCCTCCGTGCGCGGCCCCATTCCCGATCCGATCCGCGCCACGCTCCTCACCTCGGCCGCCAACTACGTGGCGCTCGCGCGCGAGCACGCACCGCTCCATGCGTCCCGCTAATCCATTCCGCGGCGCGCCCGCGGTCCTGGTGGTGCTCCTCCTCGTGGGGATCGCGATCGCCGGTCCCGCGAAGCCCAAGGATGCGAAGAGCGACAAATCCAAAGACGTGAAGGCCCCCGCGCCGGCGGCGGCTCCGCGCGTCGACACGCCCGACACGCGCAAGTATCCGACGAATCGCGCGGCGGAGCTCAAGGCCCGCCTCATCGAGCGTCCCAAGGATCCCGCGGCGGCGGGCTGGGCCGTCGAGTACGCGGGCACGCCCGAGGTCGCCCGCCTCGATCCGGTGACGCGCACCGCCGAGCAGGCGTGGGCCGCGCGCACGGGACTCGCGTCCGGCCCGGCCACCGCGGAGCGCCCCGCGCTCGAGTCGATCCTGACCCAGGTCGGGTCGTGTCCGCTCGACTCGGTCCCCGTGAAGCGCGCGGAAGAAGGGCTCACACGCATCGGCGTGGTCGTGCCGCTGAGCGGGAAGTACGAGCGCTTCGGCCGAACCTTCGTGAACGGTCTCCGGGTCGCGCTGGAGGAGCACAATCGGGACTGGGCCCCCAGACTCTCGCTCATCCTCCACGATTCGGAGGGCGATCCGCTCGTGGGCGCGCGCAAGGCGCGCTGGCTCCTCAAGGACCACGGCGTCACGTGCCTTGTCGGCGAGATCCTGAGCGCGAACACGGCGCCCCTCGCCGCGGCGACGCAGGTGACCGACGCGGTGCTCATCTCCCCCTCGGCCACCAACGAGCGCCTCGCGATCCTCGGCGACGGCGTCTTCCAGCTCCACATCGGGACGAAGCCGCTCGCCGAATCGCTCGCGCGCCAGCTCGCGACGGAGTCCCCGAACTCTTCGGTCGGGCTCCTCGTCGCGAAGACGCACGACGACTCCCTCCTCGCGGCGGCCGTGGCGAAGTCCTGCGACAACGCCGCCGTGCGGGTGATGGGCACGGAGCGGGTGCGCGACGGGGACGCGGATCTCACGAAGGAGCTGACCAAGCTCAAGGACAAGAAGCCGACCGCGCTCGTCCTGATCGGGTCGCAGCAGTTCGTCGGTCTCGCGGGCGCGCAGCTCCGGTCGACCTGGCCGGACGCGCACGTGCTCGGCTTCCAGTCGATGGATCCCGAGCCCTTGAACGAGGAGTCGCGGCAGGGGCTCGAGGGGGCGATCCTGTTCATGTCGGAGTACGCGCTGGACGGCGACCCCAAGACCACGTTCGAGGCGGCGTACAAGCGCGTGAACAAGGAGGCGCCGACCCGCATGTCGGTGCGCGGGTACCTCACCGGCCTGGCCATCGCGCGCGCCATCGAATCGGGCGCGTTCACCGGATCCCAGCTCAAGGAGGCCCTTCGCGCGCAGGTCTACGACGACGACGAGGAGCGCGCGCTTCGCTCGCTGAAGCCGGCGGTGGCGGCGTTTCCGGAGCGGCTCACGATCAAGAACGGCAAGGCGGTGCCGCTCGCGCAAGCCCCGGTTGACCCTTGAAACCCCCGGTCCCATCGGCTAGGGTGCCGGTGGATGTTCGGCACGACAATCACATTGAAGCCAAACACTTACGTCATGGAGGATAGAGCATGATCCGGTCCCTTCGATCCTGGTCGCTCGCCATCGCGCTCGTAGCGGCGCTCGGTCTCGTGACCGGCTGCGCCAAGAAGAGCAATGAGATCGTCATCGGCGAGTACGGATCGCTCACGGGCACCACGGCCACGTTCGGGATCTCCTCGAAGAACGGGATCGAGCTCTATCTCGACAACCTGAACGCGGCGGGCGGGGTCGGCGGCACCAAGGTCAAGGTGATCGTCGAGGACGATCAGTCGAAGCCCGAAGAAGCGGCGACGGCCGTGAACAAGCTGGTCGACCAGGACGGCGTGATCGCGGTGCTGGGCGAGGTGGCGTCGAGCCGGAGCATGGCCGCGGCTCCCATCTGCCAGCAGAGCGGCGTGCCGATGATCTCGCCCTCGTCCACCAATCCCAAGGTCACCGAGATCGGCGACTACATCTTCCGCGTCTGCTTCATCGATCCCTTCCAGGGGCAGATGATCGCGAAGTTCACCAAGGAGAAGCTCGGCTTCACGAAGGCGGCGGTCTTCCGCGACATCAAGAACGACTACTCGGTCGGACTCGCGAACTACTTCACGGACGCGTACCACGCGCTCGGCGGGGCCATCGTCGCGGACGAGGCCTATTCCGAGGGAGACCAGGACTTCAAAGCGCAGCTCACCGTCATCAAGTCGAAGAAGCCGCAGGTCCTCATCGTGCCGGGCTACTACACCGAGGTCGGTCTCATCGCGCGCCAGGCGCGCGAGATGGGGCTCGACGTCCCCATGGTGGGCGGCGACGGCTGGGTGTCGGACAAGCTGATCGAGATCGGTCAGGACGCGCTCAACGGCTCCTACCACGTGAACCACTACTGGGAAGAGGATCCGAACCCCGCCATCCAGAAGTTCGTGACCGAGTACAAGGCGCGCTACAACGCGAAGCCGGACGGTCTCGCCGCGCTGGCGTATGACGCCGCCGGCGTGCTGACCGCGGCGCTCGACCGGCTCCGCACCGAGGATCCCGCCGCCTTCAAGGCGCTCCTCGGCCCCCGGAACGACGCGCAGAAGGCCGCGCGCGCGAAGCTCCGTGACCGGATCGCCTCGACCAAGGACTATCCCGGTGTCACCGGACGCATCACGCTCGACGCCGCGCGCAACGCCGTGAAGCCCGCCGTCTTCGTCGGGATCAAGAACGGCAAGTACGAGTTCGTGGCGACGGTCGAGCCCTAAGCGGGAAGCCCCAGAGAGCGCGTGCAGGAGCTCTTCCAGCAGCTCGCCAACGGCATCGCGTGGGGGAGCATCTACGCCCTCATCGCGCTCGGCTACACCATGGTGTACGGCATCCTGCGCCTCATCAACTTCGCGCACGGTGACGTCTACATGGTGGGGGCGTTCGCCGCCTACTACATCGCGTCGGCGACCGGCGCCGGGGGCGCGAGGGCGTCCCTGCCGATGGCGCTCCTCGTCCTCCTCGGAGCGATGCTCGTCAGCGCGCTCCTCGGGATGCTGATCGAGTTCTTCGCCTACCGGCCGGTGCGCCGCTCGTCGAGGCTCACGGCGCTCATCACCGCGATCGGCGTGTCGCTCTTCCTCGAGAACGCCGGTCTCCGCCTGTTCGGCGCGGATCCCAAGTTCTTCCCTCAGCTCATCCCGCCGCGGCGGATCACGCTCGCCGGCGGCGTGATCGTCACGAATCACCAGATCACGGTCGTGGCCGTGTCGATCCTCCTCATGATCGCGCTGACCCTCTTCATCCAGCGCACGCGGACGGGGAAGGCCATGCGGGCGGTGGCGTTCAACCGGGATGCCGCGAGCCTGATGGGCATTCCCGTGAACCGGATCATCACCATCACCTTCGCGATCGGATCGGCGCTCGCCGCCGCGGCCGGCGTGCTCGTCGGGCTCACGAATCCCAAGATCGAGCCCTTGATGGGGATCATGCCCGGCATCAAGGCGTTCGTCGCCGCGGTGCTCGGCGGCATCGGCAGCATTCCCGGAGCGGTGATCGGCGGCCTGGTGATGGGGGTGTCGGAATACCTGGTCGTGGGCTACGTCTCCTCGACCTACCGCGACGCGATCGCCTTCGTCATCCTGATCCTCGTCCTCTTGATCCGGCCGGCGGGGCTCCTGGGGAGGAATGTCGCCGAGAAAGTTTAGCTTCGCGCGGGGCCTCCTCTGGGTGGCCGCCGCGATCGCCCTCGCCCTGGGGGTGGACCGGCTCGCCGTCAACTGGGTGAACCCCTACTTCTACCGGATCCTCGTGCTCTGCGGGCTCAACGTGATGCTCGCCCTGAGCCTCAATCTCGTGAACGGGATCACCGGGCAGTTCTCGATCGGCCACGCGGGCTTCATGGCCGTCGGCGCCTACGCATCCGCGGCGTTCACGGTGTACGCGGTGCCGCGGCTCTTCGGCGTGGACGCCGACGCGAGCGGCCTCGCCATCGTGGGCCCGCTCCTGCTCGCGCTCCTCGTCGGTGGATTGACGAGCGCCATCGCGGGCTTCCTGGTTGGACTCCCGTCGATGAGGCTCCGGGGCGACTACCTGGCCATCGTCACGCTCGGCTTCGGCGAGATCATCCGGGTCGCGATCCTGAACATCGACGCGGTCGGCGGGGCGCGGGGCTTCGCGGGCATACCGCGCCGCACCGACCTCGCCTGGGTGATCGCCGGCGCGCTCGCGACGTGGGTCGTGCTCCGGAATCTACTCCGCTCGTATCACGGCCGCGCGTTCCTCGCGATCCGCGAGGACGAGATCGCCGCCGAGGCGCTGGGTGTTCCGACCACGCGCTACAAGGTGACCGCGTTCGTGATCGCGGCCTTCTTCGCCGGCGTCGCGGGCGGGCTCTTCGCGCACTACACGTACCTCCACACCAACAGCTTCACGTTCATGAAGTCGATCGAGGTCATCGTGATGGTCGTGCTCGGTGGGATGGGGAGTCTCCTCGGATCCGTCCTCGGCGCGACGGTCCTGACCGCGCTTCCCGAGGCGCTTCGCTTCGCGAGCTCGGAGCGGCTCATCATCTACTCGCTCCTCCTGATCGTGCTCATGATCGCGCGGCCGCAGGGCATTCTCGGGAAGACCGAGGGGAAGCGCCGGAAGTGAGCGGGCCCCTCCTCGAATTGAAGCGCGTGACGCGCGCGTTCGGGGGGCTTCGCGCCGTGGCGGATCTCGATCTCACGCTCGACCCGGGACTCCTCGCCGGCCTGATCGGTCCGAACGGCGCGGGGAAGACGACCGTGTTCAATCTCATCACCGGCGTCTACGCCCCCACGTCGGGCGAGATCCGCTTCGAGGGGAAGCGCATCGACGGCCGCGTGACCTCCTCGATCGCCCGCGCGGGGATCGCGCGCACGTTCCAGAATCCGCGCCTCTTCGCGGCGCTCACCTGCCTCGACAACGTGCGGATCGCGTGCCACACGCACGCCGGCGCGGGTCTCCTCGACAGCATCCTCGCGACCAGCCGGTCCGCGGCCGAGGAGGCCGACATCCTCGCGCGCTCGGAAGGGCTCCTTCGCTCGTTCGGGCTCGACGGCTACCGCGATACGCTGGCGGGCGGGCTGCCGTACGGCGAGCAGCGGCGGCTCGAGATCGCGCGGGCGCTCGCGGCGGAGCCGCGGCTCCTCCTCCTCGACGAGCCGGCGGCCGGGCTCAATCCGCAGGAAACCCAGGCCCTGATGCGGCTCATCCACGACGTGCGGGATCGCTACAAGCTGACGGTTCTCCTCATCGAGCACGACATGAAGGTGGTCATGGGCATCTGCGAGCGGATCACGGTGCTCGACTACGGGGTATGTATCGCCGAAGGGGCGCCGGCGGCCATCCGGAGCAACCCCAAGGTGATCGAAGCCTATCTGGGAGACGCGGTTTGAGCCTGCTCGACCTCGAGAACGTTCACGTGCACTACGGCGCGATCCACGCCCTGAAAGGCGTCACGATCACGGTGGGGCCGGGGCAGATCGTGACGCTCGTGGGGGCGAACGGGGCGGGGAAGAGCACGACGCTCCGCGCGATCTCGGGGCTCCTCCGCCCGAGCCAGGGGACCATCCGCTTCGAAGGGAAATCCCTCGCGGGCTGTCCCGCGCACGACATCGTGAAGCTCGGCGTCTCTCACGTGCCCGAGGGGCGGATCGTGTTCGCCAATCTGAGTGTCGAGGACAATCTCGAGCTGGGCGCCTATCTGAGGAAGGACCGCGCGGGAATCATCCAGGATCGGAAGAAGGTCTACGCGATCTTCCCGCGGCTCGAGGAGCGGCGGCGCCAGGCATCGGGCACCTTGAGCGGCGGCGAGCAGCAGATGCTCGCGATCGGCCGCGCCCTCATGTCGCGCCCCAAGCTCCTGTTGATGGACGAGCCGTCGCTCGGCCTGGCGCCGATCCTCGTGCGCGAGATCTTCCGGGTCATCCGCGAGATCCGGGAGCAGGGAATGACCATCGTCCTCGTGGAGCAGAACGCGCGCATGGCGCTCTCGGTGGCGGATCGGGGCTACGTGCTCGAGACGGGGGTCGTGTGCCTCGCCGATCGCGCGGACGCGCTCCTCAAGAATCCCGAGGTGCAGGCGGCCTATCTCGGCGGCGCGGCGTGAGCCGGCTCCGCTCGATCCCGTCCGTGGAGTCGCTGCTCCAGCATCCCGACCTGGCCGGGCTCGGGGCTCCCCGTCCCGTCGTCGTGCAGGCCGTGCGCGACACCCTCGCCCGCCAGCGGGAATCGCTCCGCGGCGGCGCGCCCGCATCGTCCCCCGACGAGCTCGCAAGCAAGGCGCGCGCTCTGGCCGAGGCCTCGCTTCGCTCGAATCTCCGTCCCGTCATCAACGCGACGGGGATCATCCTCCACACCAACCTCGGCCGAGCCCCGCTGCCGGAAGCCGCCGTCGAGGCGGTCGAGATGGCGGCGCGCGGTTATTCGAACCTGGAGCTCGACCTCGCCACCGGGTCGCGCGGCTCGCGCGGCGCGCACGTGGAGCCGCTCCTGCGCGAGCTCCTCGGCGCTCCGGCCGCGATCGCAGTCAACAACAACGCCGCGGCGATGCTCCTCGCGCTCAACACCCTCGCGGCCGGGCGCGAGGCCGTCGTCTCGCGCGGCGAGCTGGTGGAGATCGGGGGCTCGTTCCGCATTCCGGAGATCCTGGAGCGCGCGGGGGCCACGCTGCGCGAGGTGGGGACCACGAACAAGACCCACCTCAAGGACTACGAGCGCGCGATCGGCCCGAATACCGGCGTCGTGCTCCGCGTCCATCCCAGCAACTTCGCCGTGGTGGGCTTCGCGGAGCGCGTCGAGCGGGAGGACCTCGTGTCGCTCGCGCGGAAGAAGAAGGTGCCGCTCCTCGAGGACGTCGGGAGCGGCGCGATGATCGACCTGCGTTCCTTCGGCCTCCCCGAGGAGCCGCTCCTCAGGGATTCGCTCCGGGACGGCGTCCCCCTCGCGTGCGCGAGCGGCGACAAGCTCCTCGGCGGCCCGCAGGCGGGGATCCTCGCCGGGACGAAGAAGCTCGTGGAGGCGTGCCGGTCCAATCCCATGGCCCGCGCGCTCCGGCTCGACAAGCTCTCCATCGCCGCGCTCGAGGCGACGCTCCGCCTCTACCGCGATCCGGATGCGATCGGGAGCGCGGTGCCGGCGCTCCGCATGATCGCGGAGCCCGCCTCCGCGGTCCGCGCTCGTGCGCGGCGGCTTGTCCTCGCGCTCGGAGCGGAACGCGCTTCTCGCGCCCGAGCGGAGGTGATACCTTGCACCGCGGAGGTCGGCGGCGGCTCGATGCCGCTCGCGCGGATCCCGTCGTTCGCGGTCGTCTTGACCGCTCCCGGCGGGACCATTGGGGAACTGGCCCGGACACTCCGCCTCGGAGCCGAGCCGGTACTCGGGCGCATCGAATCGGGCCGGCTCTTGCTCGACCTCAGGACGGTCGATCGCCGCGAATGGCCGCGGCTGGTCGCCGCGCTCCACACCGCGCTGGATGGGAAGAGGGGAATCGGGTGATCGAAGCGGAGGTCGAGCGCTACGCCGATCCACATAGCTTCGCGCGGGAGGTCAATCTTCCGCTCCTCGGCACGGCGCAGATCGGGGCCGTCCCGAGTGGTGCGACGATGTCGCGCCTCCTCGAGGTCGCGGCGCCGCCCGAGCTCGAGGCGGTGCTCGAAGGGCTCACCGAGACCCGCCGCTCGCTCACGCTCCGCTCGCTCCTCCTCGCCGGCTTCCCCGACGATCGCGAGATCTTCACCATCGGCCTCGCGCTCGCTCGGGCCTGGTCCCGCCGCGGGCTCAAGATCGCGGTCGTCGACCTCGACTTCTGGAATCCCACCGTCGTCCGCCCGCGCCCGAATCCCAACGAGGGGCTGGTGGACGTGCTGGAATATGGCTGCTCGTTCCGCCGCGTCGCCTGGGAGATCGTCGCCAACGGCCTCTGGGTTGTCGGCCCCGGCAGCTATCCCCCGGACCCGCAGAAGATCGTCGAGCATCCGGACTGGGAGCGGGCCGCGCGGAACTTCGCCTCGCACGTGGACGTGACGCTCTATGTGGCGCCGCTCCTCGAGCGAAGCGGCTTTGTGGGACGGCTCTCCAAGCGGATGGACGGCGTGCTCCTCGCCGCGTCGGTCGAGCGGATCGCGCGCACGGATCTCCGGGATGCGTTCCTCGAGCTCTGGGGATCGGACGCCCCGATGATCGGGATCATCGGCATCGAGGGCGCTACCGCGCGGCCGCGGCACGCCGCGGCAGCGGAGGCGGATGTCGCGACGGTGTCCGTCGCCGAGCCGGAATGGATCGGCGCCCCCGAGTGGGTCGGCCAGCCGGCTCCCGTCGACATGCCCTACGCGCCCCCCGAGCCGACGTCGTACGGGGATGCCGATCGCCGCGAGACGCGGGCGGCCGCGTACGATGAGGTCGAGCGCGAGCTTGCGTCCATCTTGCAGCGCGAGGTCGAGCTCGGCCGTCCACTCGTGAAGCCGATCCGGCGCTCGCGTGCGGGACTCTACGCCGGGGTGGCCGCGGGGCTCGCGGTCGCGGCGAGCATCGTCGCGGTGCTGATGCGCCACCCCACGCTCCCGCCCGGGCCGGAGGTGATGCCCGCGGGGACCGAGGATGTCCTGCCCGCGCCGGCCTCGAGCGCGTCCGTGGGCGAGGGGAGCGTTTCGACACCGCCGCAAGCCGAGACGAGCCCGGCGCCGCCGACGTCCGCGCCGGCCCAGCCCGCACAGACGGCGACCGCGGCCGCGGGAATCGCCGCATCCAAGGCAACCACGCCGCCCGCAAAGGCAACCACGATGCCGGCAAAGGCAACCACGACGCCAGCAAAGGCAACCACGACGGCTCCGCCATCGATCGCGACGCCCCAGGCGAGCACCGCCACGCCGGTCGCGGCCGCGGTTTCGGGCGCGAAGCCGTTCCGCGTTCACGTCGCGTCCTTCAAGTCAGAAGCCAAGGTTGCGGAGATCGTGCGCGGTCTCAAGGCCAAGGGCGCGGATGCATACTATGAGAAGGCCGCCGACGCTCCCGGCTACTACCGGGTCTTCGTCGGACATTTCGCCACCGAGAAGGAGGCCGCCGCCCAAGCCCAGAAGCTCCTCGAGCAGGGTTGGGTCGATCGCGCCCAGGCCTTTCCTTTGACCACGAGGTAACCCGTGTTTCTCCAGCGACTCGACATCCAGGGCTTCAAATCCTTCCCGCAGCGAGTGCGCGTGGACTTCGGACCGGGCATCACGGCCGTCGTGGGCCCGAACGGGAGCGGCAAGACGAACATCGTCGAAGCGATCCGCTGGGTGCTGGGCGAGCAGAACATGCGCCACCTCCGCGGCGACACGCTCGAGGACGTGATCTTCACCGGCTCCGCGCATCGGAAGCCGCTCGGCATGGCCGAGGTTTCGCTCACCATGGTCAACAACCGCGGCGTGCTCCCGTCGGAGTACACCGAGGTGGCCATCGCGCGGCGCACGTTCCGCAGCGGACAGAGCGAGTACATGATCAACCGGAACGCCTGCCGGCTTCGCGACGTGCGCGATCTCTTCCTCGACACGGGAATGGGATCGCACGCGTACTCGCTCATCGAGCGCGGGATGGTCGACAACGTCCTCTCGGACGAGAGCGGCCACCGCCGGTTCCTCTTCGAGGAAGCGGCCGGCATCATGCGCTACAAGACGCGGAAGAAGGAGGCGCTCCAGAAGCTCGATCTGACCCACGCCGATCTCACGCGCGTGAACGACATCACCGTCGAGATCGAGCGCGAGGTGCGCTCCCTCGCACGGCAGGTGGGGAAAGCGCGGCGCTACGGGCGGCTCCGGGACGAGATCCGGGGCGTGGACCTCGGTCTCTCGCGCGAGGCGTACGACCGCCTCTCGCGCGAAGCGGGCACGCTGCACCAGGAGAGGCACAACGCCGAGAACCGGCGCTCGTCCCTGGGCGGCACGCTGGCCCACCGCGAGGCCGAGCTCGAAGAGCTGAAGCTCGAGCTCCTGAAGCGCGAGGGCGAGGTCCGGCTGGCGCAGGAAGCGCTGAGCGAGCACGAGGCCCGCGGCGCCGCGCTCCTCAACGAGGTCGCGGTGCTGCGCGAGCGGCGCCTTGGGCTCGTCGAGAAGCTCGAGCACGCGAGGTCGGAAGCAGACCGCCTCGAGAAGAGCGTCGAGGAAGTGCGCGGTCATGCATCGAGGCTCGACCTCGACCGCGAGCGGCTCACCGGGGAGCAGGGAACGCGCGAAGCGGAGGAGCGGCGGCTGGAGGAGGAGCTCGCGGCCATGGGTCCGCAGCTCGATCAGCGGCGCTCCGCCCTTGCCGAGCGGAAGCAGCTCTCGCTCGATCTCTTCGAAGCCCGCGTCATGCAGGAGAGCTCGGCCCGCAACTGGCGGGAGAAGCTCGAGGACCTGGGGAAGCGCCGGGGTGAGATCGAGGCGCAGCGGGACGCGCTCGCGCGGGACGAGGACGTCCTCCGCGCTGGAATCCGCGACATCGAGCGCGCGCTCGAGGAGACCCAGGGCGAGGTCGAGCGCGGACGCGAGCGCGTCGAGCAGGCCACGCAAGCCATCGCCCGCGCCGAGGCGCGGATCCGGGAGCACGACGAGATCGAGATCAAGGCGCGCGAGTCCCACGCTGGGCTCGAGGCGCGCCACGCCACGCTCCGGGAGCTGAAGGAGCGCTACGAAGGCTACGACGCGAGCGTCCGCTGGCTCGT
>Ga0068858_100000623_pt1 | contig 36873 bp, 36 predicted proteins | sample KBSSwiS12_FD_66589 | JGI IMG/M metagenome (GOLD analysis project Ga0068858, IMG submission 66589) | Switchgrass rhizosphere microbial communities from Kellogg Biological Station, Michigan, USA - KBS Switchgrass S1-2 | ecosystem: Host-associated > Plants > Roots > Rhizosphere > Soil ... | reverse complement strand
CTCCGGGGCCGACGCGGTCACGTCCTTCAACGCTCGCGTGTAGACCTTGACCTCGCCGCCCGCCTTGTGCACCTGCACGCGCGCACCGTCGACCTTCCATTCGAGCGCCGCCGTGCCGAGTCTGGCCATCGCGGCGGCGATGTCGTCGGCGGGCGTCGCGAGCATCGGCTGCACCGGCCGGTGCAGGGCGACGGCGAAGCGCGCCAGGCCGGCGGCGCCCTCGGCCATGGCGACGCGCGCGGTTTCGCGCAGGCTGCCGGTGACCATCGCGGCACGCCGCACGTCGGCCGCCGGCACGCCCGCCGCGGCGGCGACCGCGTCGAGCATCACCCCTTCGAGCGCGCCCTGGCGCAGCTCGCCGACGACCAGGCGGACGAGGAAGTCCTGCTCGGCCGCGGTGGCGCGCGCGAAGAGGGCGCGCAGGGTCGCGCCGCGCGCGGCGGCCGAGCCTTTGCCTGCGGTGGCCGCGACTTCGCCGAGCGCAGCGTCGGCCTCGCCCAAGGTCAGCGTCGCCTCGGTTGCGGGCGCGCCGCGCCATCCCGCCAGCGTCGCCCAGCCGACGCCGATCCGGCCCTGCTTCGTCTCGCCCGAGAGCCAGGCGACGGCGATCTCGACCTCGTTCGCATCGGCGTCGCGCAGGACCGCGGCGATCGCGTCGCGCTTCGCGAGCCGGCTCGATGTCTCGGCCGCGCTGGCGGACGCTTCGACGAGGGCGGCGAGGAGAGTGGGCACGGCTCATTCTCGGCTCCGCCGTAGCATGCGGGGATGAGCGACCCGGCTCCGTACACGCCGCCGAGCATCTGGACCTGGAACCGGCACCACGGCGGCCGCTTCGCTGACATCAACAAGCCGACCGCCGGGCCGACCCACGAGAAGGACCTGCCGGTCGGCCGGCATCCGATGCAGCTCTACTCGCTGGGAACGCCGAACGGCGTCAAGGTGACGGTGATGCTGGAAGAGCTGCTCGCGCTCGGCCACGTCGGCGCGGAATACGACGCGTGGCTGATCAGGATCAATGCCGGCGAACAGTTCGGCAGCGGCTTCGTCGCCGTCAATCCGAACTCCAAGATCCCGGTCCTGGTCGATCGCAGCGGGCCGGCGCCGATCCGGGTGTTCGAGTCGGGAGCGATCCTGCTCCACCTGGCCGAGAAGTTCGGCGCCTTGCTGCCCGCGGGTGGCGTCGAGCGCGCCGAATGCCAGTCGTGGCTGTTCTGGCAGATGGGCGCGGCACCCTTCCTCGGCGGCGGCTTCGGCCACTTCTACGCCTACGCGCCGACCAAGATCGAATACGCGATCGACCGCTACGCGATGGAGGTCAAGCGCCAGCTCGACGTGCTCGACCGTCGCCTCGGCGAGCGCCGCTACCTGGCCGGCGACGAGTACACCATCGCCGACATCGCCGTGTGGCCGTGGTACGGCACGCTCGCCAAGGGCCAGCTCTACGGCGCGGGCGAGTTCCTCCAGGTGCAGGACTACGCCAACGTCGTGCGCTGGACCGACGAGATCGCGCGGCGGCCGGCTGCGAAGCGCGGCCGCATGGTCAACCGCACCTGGGGCCAGCCGTCGAGCCAGCTGCACGAGCGCCACGACGCGAGCGACTTCGAGACGCGCACGGCCGACAAGCTCGCGCCCCCGACCTGATGCGTGCCGCTTTTTCCGCGCCCCCATGACGATCACGCTCTACGACTGCGCCACCGCGCCGAGCCCGCGTCGCGCGCGCATCCTGCTGGCCGAGAAGGGTGTTGCCCACGAGACGGTCGAGATCGACCTGCGCAGCGGCGAGCAGCTCGGCGACGCCTACCGCCGGCTGAATCCGCAATGCACGGTGCCGGCGCTGCGCTGCGACGACGGCCTGCTGCTGACCGACAACGCGGCGATCACGGCCTGGCTCGAGGCGCGCTTTCCCGAGCCGAACATGCTCGGCGAAACGCCTGCGGAAAAGGCCGAGATCGCGAGCTGGAACTGGCGCGTCGAGTTCGAGGGGCTGCTGGCGATCGCCGAGGCGATGCGCAACCGCGCGCCGGCGATGGCCGAGCGCGCCCTCGCCGGGCCGGTGAACTACGCGCAGATTCCCGAGCTGGCCGAGCGCGGGCAGGCGCGGGCACGCCAGTTCTTCGCCACGCTCGACGGACGTCTGGCCGGTCGCGACTTCCTCGCCGCCGACCGGTTCAGCATCGCCGACATCACCGCCGTCGTCGCCGTCGACTTCGCGCGCGTGATCAAGCTGAGGATCGACGAGCAGGTGCCCGAGTTGCAGCGTTGGCGGGCGGGGATGGCGCTGCGGCCGGCGATGTCGCTGTAGCCGCGGACGCCGCGAGTGCGAGCACGCCTACATGTGCTTGAACAGGTGCGCGTTGGCTGCACTCACTCGCAGGGTTTCGCTGCGGTCCTTCAGCCGCAGCTCGAGGTGGGTTGACAAGGTGCGGCGCACGCTCTTGATCGCGTTCACGTTGACGATGACACCGCGGTGGATCTGCCAGAAGACGGCCGGGTCGAGGCGCTCGACGAGCTCCCTCAGTGGCGTCGTGATCAGCGATTCGCCTTCGGCCGTGACGACCGCGATGTACTTGTTGTCGGCCCGGAAGTAGCAGACGTCATCGACCGTGATGAGCTGGACGTCGCGGCCGTGAAGAACGGTGATCCATTGAAGCCTGTCGGTGGCCAGCCCCCGTTGCAGCTTCTGCAGCAGCTCGGACAAGTCGGCGGGCTGGCGTGTCAGACGATCCTTGATGCGGCGCATCGCGCGCGCCAGCCGCACCGGGTCGATCGGCTTGAGCAGGTAGTCGACCGCGCCCTCTTCGAAGGCTTGCACCGCGTAGTGGTCGAAGGCGGTGATGAAGACGACATGGGCGCGCGCGCCGGCGACGCGGGCCACTTCGATGCCGGTCAGCCCCGGCATCTGCACGTCGAGGAACAACACCTGCGGCTGGTGCTGGTCGATCTCGCGCAGCGCGGCGTGGCCGTCGTGGACGACCGCGCAGATCGCGAGCTCGGGCCAGAGGCGGCCCAGCTCCTCGCGGATTTCGGCGGCGAGGAGCGGCTCGTCTTCAGCGATCAAGGCCGTCGTCATCCGGATCCTCCTCCTGCAGGCGGGGCAGATTCAAGGTCATCGTCGGCGGCCGCGCCGACACGGTGAGATTCGCGAAGCGTCCGAACAGCAGGCCGATCCGGTCGTCGAGGGCAGACACGTTCGCGCTCGCCAGAAGGCTCGCGGCTTCGCCTTGATCGTCGCGGCCTTCATTCGCCTCCAACTTCACCACCAGGCGATCGCCGATGCTCTCTGCGCTCAAGGTCCACGCGAATCGAGTCGCGTGCGGCAAGGCAAGCACCGATCGCAACAGGGGGAGCACCAGCATCGGCGCGATGCCGACCGGCCGGGCATCGGCCGCGATCCGAAGCACCACCGGGGCGGCGCCCTGCGATCCACCCCCCGTCACCCGCAGCCACGCGTCGACGAGCGCGAATTCACGTTCGACCGTGGAGTTGTCGGCCCGCGCGCCCGGCAGCAGGGCACGCAACAGGGCGATCAGATCGGCCAGCAATGCGTCCGCCGCCCGAGGATCGCGAACGTGCATCTCGCCGATGCGGCCGAGCGCATCGAACAGCATCTGCGGTTCGACCCGCGATTGCAGGGCGACCAGCTTGGCCGTCTGCACGCGCTGCTCGTTGCGAACGCGCTCAGTTTCGGCCGCCTGTGCCTGGCGGGTCGCGCGTTGCGTTACGCGCCAATAGGCGTAGATCGTCATGGCGAGGCTGCCCTGGAAGAGAAGCCTGGCCGCGGCGAACAACATCGCCGCCGGCCCCATTCGCGACTGGCCCGCCAGAACTCCATGAGACCAGTTCACGACCGGAACGAGCGCCACGAGCGAAACGAGAGCAAGCCCATAGGCGCGCAGCGGCGGAACGCCGTCGGCGAATGCCTCGTCCGCGACCATGACCCCGAAGACGATCAAACCGCCGCGAATCAACCAACCGCCGTTCAGGAGGCTGGCGATGCTGTCGAACCTCATCTGAGCGATCTGAGTCCCATCGAGCGGCGGGGAGATGATCCCGCCGAACGGCCCGAACACTTGATAGACGACATGCACCACCAGCGCCAGAACGACGTGCCGCCAGCCCATGCCGGTCCAGGCTCTCCCGACCCACGCACCGAGGCGCCAGGGAGACGCCGTGGGTGCTTCGAAGACCAGGCTGTTCACGCCGCCAGCGCCGGCAGTTCGATTTCCGCCACGACGCCACGCGGCTCGTTCAGGCGGAGCGAGAAACGGGCTTGTCCGCCGTACATCGCCCGAAGTCGCGCCCGGATGTTGGCGAGCCCGGTGCCACCGCCGGAGCCAGCCACCAGCCCGCGGCCCGTATCGGCGACGCGAAGCACGAGCCTGCCGTCGGTCTCGTGGGCCCCGACCGCGATCGCGCCGCCTTCGGGCAATGGACCCACGCCGTGCTTGAGCGCGTTTTCGATCAGGGTCAGGAGCATCATCGGCGGGACGACCCGCCCGCCCAGCTCGGCCGGAACCGCGATGGACACCTGAAGACGGGGTCCCATCCGGATCTGATGCACGGCGAGGAACGCGCGGATCAACTCGGCCTCGCGCGCGAGGTTCGAACGATCGTCGCGCATCCTCGGCAATGCGCTCTCGAGGTAGCGCATCAGATCGGCAAGCATCCCGCGGCCGGCCTCGCCGTCGGTGCGCAGCAGGCGGCGTGCATTGGCGAGCGAATTGAACAGAAAGTGCGGCTCGACCTGCGCCTGCAGGACCTGCAACCGCCCGGCGGCGAGCTCGCCTTGCAGGCGGATGCGAGTCAACCCGGCTTCGTGCACGGCCGCTGCCGCGCGCAGGCTCCGCCAGTGGTATTCGCCGAGCGCGGCGACCAGTACGGCCAGCATGAGGCTGGAGTGCAACTCGTAGCCTCTCTCCTCGGGCGGAATGGGCGCGCCGTTGGCGACCCGCACGAAGCTGTCCTGGACGACCCACCCCACGACGCCAGCGGCGATGACGGCCAGCGCCAATCCTGTCCAGCGCGCCAGTCGATGCTGCGGCAACCACCGCGGCAACGTCGCCACACCCAGGACCACCACGGCGGCGCCCAGGAAATTCTGCTGCCAGGTCAGGACGAATAGTCGCCACGCTTCGGGAAACGGGACGAGGATGAAAGTCCAGACTGACTCGAGCAACGACTTCATCAGTCCCAGCGCCGCAGACAAGGCCACCAGGATCCCCAGCACCTCGATCCACGAGCGGTGACGTCGAAACGGAAGATCCTCCATGGTGCCGACTCCAGACCGACGTCAGCCGGGCTCTGTCCGTTTGCAGGTGACTGATTTCATCGGCTGTCGTTCCGGGCGGGATCGGATCGAGCAACGGCGCCGCGTCAGGGTGTGGCACCGATAAAGCAGGCTGTCAAGGCTTGCCAGCGCAGGCTATCTGCGTGGGGCCGCGCGCCAAGCCGAATCCGATGAAACGCGGTGGGATCGTGCGAATGCATGCCGGGGCCGACGGACGCAAGTTCATCGGCGGCTCCCACCGAACCTTTCATCTTTCGGCATCGGCGTGACCTATCACTTCTACGGTCGGCGGGAGGGTCACCGGCGAACAGGGGCCCGGCCTTCTAGAATTTGTCTTCCGCCCCGATCGCTCCAGGATATCCCCATGCCTCTCGTTTCGATGCGCCAACTCCTCGACCACGCCGCTGCCAACGGGTATGGCATCCCCGCCTTCAACGTCAACAACCTCGAGCAGGTGCAGGCGGTGATGACCGCCGCCGACGAGGTCGGCGCGCCGGTGATCCTGCAGGCCAGCGCCGGTGCCCGCAAGTACGCCGGCGAGCCGTTCATCAAGCACCTGATCGAAGCCGCGCTCGAGTCGTGGCCCAAGGTGCCGCTCGTCATGCACCAGGACCACGGCCAGAGCCCGGCCGTGTGCAAGAGCGCGATCGACCTCGGCTTCTCGTCGGTGATGATGGACGGATCGCTCGAGGCCGACGGCAAGTCGATCGCAAGCTACGACTACAACGTCGACGTCACCAGGAAGGTCGTCGACATGGCGCACGCGCGCGGCGTCACGGTCGAGGGCGAGCTCGGCTGCCTCGGCTCGCTCGAGACGATGCGCGGCGACAAGGAAGACGGCCACGGCACCGAAGCGACGATGACGCGCGACCAGCTCCTCACCGATCCCGAGCAGGCGGCGGACTTCGTCAAGAAGACCCAGCTCGATGCGCTCGCGATCGCGATCGGCACGAGCCACGGCGCGTACAAGTTCACCCGAAAGCCCACCGGCGACATCCTCGCCATCGATCGCATCAAGGAGATCCACCGCCGCATCCCGAACACCCACCTCGTGATGCACGGCTCGTCGAGCGTGCCGCAGGACCTGCTCGCCGAGATCCGCGAGTACGGCGGCAACATGAAGGAAACCTACGGCGTTCCGGTCGAGGAGATCCAGGAAGCGATCAAGCACGGCGTCCGCAAGATCAACATCGACACCGACATCCGCCTCGCGATGACCGGCGCGATCCGCAAGTACATGGCGACCAACCCCGACAAGTTCGACCCGCGCGACTACCTCAAGCCCGCGCGCGAGGCGGCGAGGAAGATCTGCCGCGAGCGCTACCTCCAGTTCGGCTGCGAAGGGCAGGCGGCCAAGATCACGGCGCAGCCGCTGGCCCAGATCGCCAAGCGCTACGCGCAGGGCGAGCTCGCGCAGACGGTCGTGTGAGCGGCGCCCGCGACGGTGCCGGCGACGACGCGCCGCTCTTCGAAAGCAAGCTCCGCTCGCTGCCGCTGATCGCGCGCGGCAAGGTGCGCGAGAACTACGCGGTCGGCAGCGACCGCATGCTCATGGTCGCGAGCGACCGGCTGAGCGCGTTCGACGTCGTCATGGCCGAGCCGATCCCCGGCAAGGGCCGCGTGCTGACGCAGATGGCGCTGCGCTGGTTCGAGCGCTTGCGCCACATCGTTCCGAACCACCTGACCGGCGACGATCCGGAGAGCGTCGTCGCGGCGGACGAACGCGACCAGGTGCGCGGCCGCTCGATGCTCGTCAAGCGGCTCAAGCCCTTGCCGATCGAAGCGGTCGTTCGCGGCTACCTGGCCGGCAGCGGCTGGAAGGAGTACCAGCAGAGCGGCGCCGTGTGCGGCGTCATGCTGCCGCCGGGCCTGAACAACGCCTCGAAGCTGCCGGCGCCGATCTTCACGCCGGCGACCAAGGCCGAGATGGGCGACCACGACGAGAACATCGACTTCGCGAAGGCAAGCGACATCATCGGCGCCGACCTGGCGACGAAGGTGCGCGACATCGCGATCCGCCTCTACAGCGAAGCGGCGGCGTTCGCCCTGACGCGGGGAATCGTCATCGCCGACACCAAGTTCGAGTTCGGCCTCGATCAGGACGGCACGCTGACGCTGATGGACGAGGTGCTCACGCCGGACTCGTCGCGCTTCTGGCCGGCGGCGGGCGTCGTCGAGGGAAGCAATCCGCCCAGCCTCGACAAGCAGCCGGTGCGCGACTGGCTCGAGCAGGTCCGGGTCGACGGCGCGCCCTGGAACAAGAAGCCGCCAGCGCCGCCGCTGCCCGCCGAGGTGGTCGAGGCGACCGCCGCGCGCTACCGCGCCGCGCTCGACCACTTGGCTGGCACGACGCTCTGAGGCGGTGGCAACCACCGATCGCCATCGGTTTCGCGGCGCTGGCATGATCACGTCTTTGGTTCAACAAGGAGAACGTCGATGAATATCCCCAAGAGATTGCTCGTGCTGGGTGCGCTGTCGCTGTCATTGCTGGCGACCGGTGCTTGGGCCAAGGACGACAAGGCCACCAAGCAGGCCGAGGTCGTGACGAAGACGGGGGCGGCGATGGAGCGCTTCTACAAGGTCAAACCGGAGCTGAAGGACGCAGTCGCCAAGGCGCCTGGCTATGGCATCTTCACCACCTACGGCATCAGCTTCGTGGTCGGAGGCTCGGGCGGTTCGGGCCTCGTGCATGACAACAAGACCAAGCACAACACCTACATGAAGGTCGGCGGCGCCAGCGCAGGTCTTCAGCTCGGTGCCGCGCAGACCGAGGTGCTCTTCATCTTCAAGTCGGCGGCGGCGATGAACAAGTTCATCGCCAGCGGCTGGACGGCCGGCGGCACTGCCACCGCTTCGGCGGGTGCCAGCGGTTCGACCGCCGGGGGCGGCAAGGGTGAAACCGTCGGAAGCGATCAGGCCGACGTCTACACACTGACGAAGACCGGCCTCGAGGCGGGCCTCGCCGTGGGCGGATCGAAGTTCTGGAAGGACAAGGACCTCAACTGACGCGCGGGGCGCGCGCCGCCGGCGCGGTCGCGCCGGTGCGTCGCGCGCCGGCGTGCCGCGCTCAGAACAACGCCATGCTGAGCTTGCGCCGGTAGCTGTCGACGACCGGATCGCTCGGCGCCGCGAGCGCCTTGCCGGCGATCTCGAGCGTGCCCGTCTTCGGCGCCTCGGCCGCCTTGGCAGGCGTCGGCGCCTTGGTCATCAGCTGCAGGATCGCGACGTAGGTCTTGCGAGCGAGCTCGTCCTTCCAGGCCTTGTCGCGCATGATGATCTCGAGCAGCTCGTCCATCGCCTTCGTGAGCTCGCCCTTGGCGAAGTGGCGCTGGGCCAGCTCGAAGCGGGCGTCGAAGTCGCGCTTGTTGGCGGCGATCGCGGTCTCGAGCGTGTCCTGCGGCCGGGCCTTCGGCGCGGCTTCGAGGGCAGCGATCCAGTGGCCGGCGGCGACCAGGCGCGCGTCGAGCACCGGGCTGGCGGCGACCGGGTCGAAGGCGGCGCGCGCCTCGGCGACGCGGCCGGCGTTGAGCAGCGCGCGCAGGTAGTCGTAGCGGGCGGTGTCGTTGGCCGGATTGGTGGCGAGCGCCGCTTGCAGCCGGTCGAGCGCGGTGTCGGTGTCGCCCTCGGCGAGCAGCTCCTCGGCGGCCTGGACATCTTCTTCCGCGGCCTGCTCGTCGGCGCTCGGCACGTGCTTGTCGAGGAACTTGCGGACCTCGCCCTCCGGCAAGGCGCCGACGAAGCCGTCGACCGGCTGGCCCCCCTTGAACAGGACGCAGAACGGGATCGAGCGGACGCCGAACATCTGTGACAGCTGCTGGGCGATCTCGGGCTCGTCGTCGGCGTTGAGCTTGACGAGCTTGAAGCGGCCGCCATAGGCGGTCTCGAGCTTCTCGAGGATCGGGCCGAGCGTCTTGCACGGGCCGCACCAGGGCGCCCAGATGTCGAGCAGCACCGGCTGCGCGAGCGAGGCGTTGACGAGGTCGGCTTCGAGGTTCTGGTGAGTGATGTCTTGCATGGCAGTCGAGCCGAGAAGGGAAGGGGTGCCGGCGGGGCGCTGGCGAGGAAGAGGTGAAGCCTCGCCGCCTACAATTCAAGCCTTGTCACGAACCTCGAAAGCAACGGCCGTGAGCAGTGTCCCGGCGGTAGTGGGCGTGGTCATGGGCTCCAGCAGCGACTGGGAGACCCTGCGCGCCGCCACCGAGATTCTCGCCGAGTTCGGCATCGCCCACGAAGCGCGAGTCGTCTCGGCGCATCGCATGCCGGACGAGATGTTCGACTATGCCGAGGCCGCCGCCGGGCGCGGCCTGCGCGCGATCATCGCCGGCGCGGGCGGCGCCGCCCACCTGCCGGGCATGCTGGCCGCGAAGACGACCGTCCCGGTGCTCGGCGTGCCGATCGAGAGCAAGCACCTCAAGGGCCTCGATTCGCTCTACTCGATCGTCCAGATGCCCAAGGGCATCCCGGTCGCCACGTTCGCGATCGGCAGCGCCGGCGCCGCCAACGCGGCGCTTTTCGCCGTCGCCCTGCTCGCCTCCGGCGATGCCGGCCTGCGCGGCCGGCTCGAGGCGTATCGGGCGCGCCAGACCGAGGCGGCGCGGGCGATGAGCGCCCAGCTCAAGTGACGAGCGGCGTCGAGGGCGAGGCGCCGACCGGGCGCGCGGGCGAAGCGACCGTGCCCTACATCGCGCCGGGGGCGACGCTCGGCGTCATCGGCGGCGGGCAGCTCGGCCGGATGTTCGTCCATGCCGCGCAATCGATGGGCTACCGCACCGCCGTGCTCGACCCGGACCCGCTCAGCCCGGCCGGGCTGGTCGCCCACGAGCACATCCGCGCCGCCTACCTCGACCCGCTCGCGCTCGATCGACTCGGCGAGCGCTGCGCCGCGATCACGATCGAGTTCGAGAACGTGCCGGCCGCCGCGCTCAGGCGATTGGCCGAGCGCCGCCCGCTCGCGCCGGCGGCGGCGGCGGTGTCGGTGTGCCAGGACCGCGGCGCCGAGAAGGCAGCGTTCGCGCGCAGCGGCGTCGCGTGCGCGCCGCACGCGTCGATCGCGGGCGCGCGCGACGTCGAGCGCGTCGCCGACGCGCTGCTGCCCGGCATCCTCAAGACGGCGCGCCTCGGCTACGACGGCAAGGGCCAGCAGCACGTCGTCGACCGCGCCGGCCTGGCGCCGGCGTTCGCGGCGCTCGGCGGCGTGCCCTGCGTGCTCGAGAAGCGCCTGCCGCTCGCCGCCGAGATCAGCGTCGTCGTCGCCCGCAATGCGAGCGGTGACGTCGTCTACCTGCCGGTGCAGGACAACGCCCACGTCGGCGGCATCCTCGCGGTCACGCGCGTGCCGGCGCGGGCGCGCGTCACCGACCGGGCGCAGGCCGAGGCGATCGCGCTCGCGACCCGGCTCGCCGAGGCGCTCGACTACGTCGGCGTCCTGTGCGTCGAGTTCTTCGTCCTCGCCGACGGCTCGCTGGTCGCCAACGAGATGGCGCCGCGGCCGCACAACTCGGGGCACTACAGCCTCGACGCGTGCGACGTCTCGCAGTTCGAGCTGCAGGTGCGGGCGATGACCGGGGCGCCGCTGGCCGCGCCGCGCCTGCATTCGCCGTGCGTGATGCTCAACCTGCTCGGCGATCTCTGGCAGGACGGCCAGGCGCCCGACTGGCGCGACGTGCTCGCCCTGCCCGGTGCCCACCTGCACCTGTACGGCAAGGAAGAGGCGCGAGCCGGCCGCAAGATGGGCCATCTCACGCTGACCGCGGCGAATTCCGCCGAGGCGGAGGTGCGCGCCGCCGACGCGGCGCGCCGGCTCGGCCTGGCCGAAGCGACCGGCTTCGCGGCGACCGGCCTCGCGACGGCGGTCGGCCTGGCGGCGATCTAGGCGATGCGGCTCGACGGCCTCGACGCCGCCGCCATCGATCAGGGCGCCGCGCTGATCGCCGCCGGCGAGCTGGTCGCGTTTCCGACCGAAACCGTGTACGGCCTCGGCGCGCGCGCCGACAGCGACGAGGCGGTCGCCAAGATCTTCGCCCTCAAAGGGCGGCCGACCGGGCACCCGCTGATCGTTCACGTCGCCGACCGCGCCGGCGCCGAGCGGTTCGCGGCGACGCTGGCGCCGGTCGCGGTGCGCCTCGTCGACGCGTTCTGGCCCGGACCGCTGACGGTGATCGTCGCGCGCCGACCCGGCGTCGCCGACGCCGCAGCCGCCGGCCAGGGAACGATCGGCCTGCGTTGCCCGGCGCACCCGGTCGCACACGCGCTGCTCGCCAAGGCGGCCGAGGTCGGCGTTCCCGGCATCGCCGCGCCGAGCGCGAACCGCTTCGGCCGGGTCAGCGCGACCACGGCGGCGCACGTCGGCGAGGAATTCGGCGACGCGCTGCCGGTCCTCGACGGCGGCGCTTCGCGCATCGGCATCGAGTCGGCCATCGTCGACTGCTCGACCGGCCGGCCGGTGCTGCTCCGCCCCGGCATCCTGACGCCGGGCCAGATCGAGGAGGCCGCCGGCGAGCCCCTTCACGACCCGGACGCGGCCGCGCCACGCGCCCCGGGCACGTTGGCGGCTCACTATGCGCCGACGGCCAAGCTGCGCGTCATGACCACCGACATGCTGCGCACGGCGCTTCAGGTGCTCGGCGCGGAGCCCCTGAGGCTGGCGGTATATTCCCGGTCGATCCCTTCCGGCGTCGCTCCCGGGGTCGTGCATCGGCGCATGCCGGCCCGACCCGAGCAGGCGGCGCACGAATTGTTTTCGATCCTGCGCGAACTCGACCGCGAGGGCGTGCCTCTGATCTGGGTCGAAGAGCCGCCGCCCGGTCCCGAATGGGACGGCGTTCGCGATCGGCTCGGCCGCGCGGCGGCATCCTGATCCCGACCATTCCCATCCTGGAGCCTTTTGGAATGACAGTGAATTCGAGAGAAAAGCGCGCGCGCCGCCTGGGCGCTGCCGCCCTGGTCGCCACGCTGCTCGTGGCCGCCTGCGGCGGCAGCGGCGAGCCGACGACGCGCTTCCACGCAACCCGGGTGATCGCCTTCGGCGACGAGTCGAGCCTCATCGTCGACACCCGCAACGACGCCAACGGCAACAAGTACAGCGTCAACGCCACCGTGTCGGCGACCGACCTGACGATCGCCTGCACCCTCAATGCGATCTGGACGCAGAGCCTCGCTGCTTCCTATGGCCTGGTCTTCCCGGAGTGCAACCCGCCTGCCACGGCGGTCGCAGCGCCCGTCAGCCGCATCCGCGCCGCATTCGGCGCCCGCGCCTCCGACCTTGCCGCGCAGATCGACGCCCAGCAGGCAGACAGCCCGCTCGGCCCCGGCGACATGACGACGGTGCTGATCGGCGAGCACGACGTCCTCGCCGAGTACCAGAAGTACCCCGCGGTCGGCGCCGATCAGCTCGTCGCCAACGTCGAGGCGCAGGGCGCCGAGGTCGGCCGCCAGGTCAATCGCATCACCGACACCGGCGCCAAGGTGCTGCTTTCGACCATCATGGATGTCGGCTTCTCGCCCTATGGCATCAACGAACGCCAGGCGCACGCTGACACCGACCGCGCCGCGCTCCTGAGCCAGCTCAGCCAGCGCTTCAACGCCTCGATGCGGGCGACGATCGTCAACGACGGCCGCAAGATCGGCCTCATCCTGCTCGACGAGCTGACCGTCCAGGTCGTCAAGATCCCGGGCTTCGGGGGATTCACCAACCCCCTCACCGCCGTCTGCGACCTCACCAAGTCGGCGCTGACGCCGCCGTCGATCCTCGACTGCACGGCGCAGACCTTCATCACCGGCGGCAGTTCGACCTACTTCTGGGCCGACGACCTGCACCTCAGCGCGAGCGCGCAGCTCTACATCGGCAGCGCGGCGATCTCGCGCGCACAGAACAACCCGTTCTAGGCGAAGGCTAGGGCGGGTCGCCTGGGGCGACGGGCGCGAGCGCAGGCGCGTCGCTCGCCGCCCATTCGGTGATGGCCTCGAGCGCGGGTCGGGCGGCGTTGGCACTCGGGTGATTGACGATGGCGACGACCGCGTAGCGGCGGCCGGAATCGGCCAGCACGTAGCCGGCGACGCCGACGACGTCGCGCAGCGAGCCGGTCTTGAGGTGGGCGCGGCCCTGCACGCCTTTCGATCGGCGCAGCGTACCGTCGATGCCGGCGACCGGCAGCGAGCTCATCAGCTCAGGCATGACCGCGCTCGACCAGGCCGACTGGAGCAGGCGGCCGAGGGTCGTCGCGGTAAGGCGCGAATCGCGCGTCAGGCCGGAGCCGTTCGTGATCACCGCGCTGTTCGCCGCCGCGCCGACGCGGCCGCGCAACCACTGGCGAACGACCTCGCGCGCCGCCTCCGGCGTGCCGGCGCCGCGCTGGGTCGCGCCGAGGGTGAGGAACAGCTGCTGCGCCATCACATTGTTGCTGAGCTTGTTGATGTCGCGGATCACCTCGGCGAGCGTCGGCGAGCGGAGCTCGAAGCTCGGTGTCAACGGCGGCGCTGCGCCGTCGCGGACGACGCCGGTGAGCTTGCCGCCGAGCTCGGCCCAGAGCCCGGCGAGGGCGCGCTCGTTGTAGGTCTTCGGATCGGCATACGCGATCGGCCAGACCTTCTCGCCGCACGCGATCTGGAACGCGCCGGCGAGGTGCATCCTGGCCGGGTCGGCGAACTCGGCCTTGAGCGCGCCGCGCCAGTCGTCGCACGGGCCCGACGTCAGCGGCACGGACGAATCGATGCGGACTCCGGCCAGCGGCGGATCGACCGCGATCGTCGCGACGCCGCGCCCGGGCTCGGGGGTGAAGGTGAGCAGCACGGCGCGGTAGTTGAGCAGCAGCGCGTCGGCACTGGCGTTGTAGGGCCGCAGCGGCTCGCCGTCGAAATCGGCCGGGTTGAGCTCGCCGGGAACGAAGGCGCTGCGGTCGAGGACGATGTCGCCGCGGATCTCGCGCACGCCCGCCTGCTGGACGCGCCGCATCAGCAGCCACATGCGCTCGAGGACGAGCTTCGGATCGCCGCTGCCCTTGATGACGACGTTGCCCGTGAGCACGCCATCGGCGATCGTTCCGTTCAGCCACACCGGCGTCGACCAGGTGTAGGCCGGGCCGAGCAGCTCGAGGCCCGCGAAGGTGGTGACGAGCTTCATCAGCGAGGCGGGATTGACGGGCTTGTCGGCCTGCCAGGCGAGCCGCGGCCGGGCCGCGTCGACCTCCTGCACCCAGGCGACCATCGCATCGCGCGGCACGCCGCCGCGGGCGAGCGCCGCCTCGACGGTGCGTGGCAGGCCGCGCGTCTCGGTCGGCTTGGCGGCGATCGCCGGCGGCGTCCCGGTCGGAGCCGGCGCAGCCGGCAAGGCGACGGCGAGGAGCAGCGCGGCGACGAGGACCGCACGGCGCGCGACGGCGCGGCGGCCGGGCGCCGTCGAAGCCATGGATCGCGATCGCATGCGCCGATGATCGCATGCGATCGGCGGCGCGATCGGCGCGAAGAGGCGCCGCTAAACTCGTCGCGATGAGACTTTTCGGCGTTGCGCCATCGCCGCCATCGCCATGGCGACGCTGATCGCCTTCGACACCGCAACCGAGCGGATGACGATCGCGTTGCGCCGCGGCGAGCGCGTCGTCGCGCACGAAGGCGAGGGCGGCGCGCGCGCATCGGCGTCGTTGCTGCCGGCGATCCTCGGCCTGCTGCGCGAGGCGGGAATCGGCATCGCCGAACTCGACGCGATCGCGTTCGGGCGCGGCCCGGGCGCGTTCACCGGGCTGCGCACGGCGTGCTCGGTCGCGCAAGGCCTGGCGTTCGGCGCCGGCAAGCGCGTCCTGGCGATCGACAGCCTGCTCGCGGTCGCCGAGGTCGCGCGCGGCGACGCGACGACGCTGCGCGTCTGGGCGCTCGTCGATGCGCGCATGGATCAGATCTATGCGGCCGAGTACGAACACGGCGACGGACGCTGGACCGTGCGTGTCGCGCCGTTCCTGACCGACTGCGAATCGCTCGCGTCGCGCTGGCGCGACCAGCCGCCGTCAGCGATCGCAGGCAACGCGATCGGCGTGTTCGGCGCGCGCCTGGCGACCGGCAGCGCAAGCCTCTTTCCTGACGCCGCGCCGAGCGCGCTCGCGCTCCTGCGAATTGCCGAAAGCGACTTGGCCGATGGCGCAGCCGTCGACCCTGCCCAGGCCTTGCCGCTCTATGTGCGCGACAAAGTCGCCGACACCGAAGCAGAGCGCGAGGCGCTACGCGCCTCTCGCTCCGCTTCTCGTGACCCGATCGCTCCCTCCCCGCTTCGCGCCCCTCCCTCCGAGAGGGAGGGGCGGGCACCTTCGGTGCCCCTTTCCAAGCCATGAGTGCGCGCATTGATGCCGCGGTGGCGGTGGTTCGCCCCATGACGATCGCATCGCTCGATGGCGTGCTCGAGCTCGAGCTCGAGGTCTATCCGTTTCCGTGGACGCGCGGCAACTTCGTCGACTCGCTCGTCGCCGGCTACACGGCGTGGACGCTGAACCATGTCGACGGCGACCTGATCGGCTACTGCGTGGCGATGGCGGGGGTCGACGAGATGCACCTGCTCAACATCACCGTCGCGCCGACGGCGCGGCAGCGCGGGCATGCCCGGCGCCTTCTCGCCGAGCTGGTCCGGCTGTGCCGGCGCAGCGGCGCGACCCGACTCTGGCTCGAGGTGCGCGAGAGCAATTTTCAGGCGCGCGATGCCTATCGCCGGCTCGGCTTCGCCCAGGTCGGGCGCAGGAAGGGCTACTACCCGGCTCCCGAAGGCCGGCGCGAGGACGCGGTCGTCATGAGCCTCGACGTCGGCGACGACGAACGCGATCCCGATGCGCTGGACTGAGCGTCAGCGCGCCATGCTGCGCGAGATGGGAATCCATCTTTGGATTCCGGAGGTCGCGGCGACGGCGGCCGAGACCGAAGTCGCGGCCGCGCCCATGGCTGCGCCCGCCGTCTCCCTGCGCGCCGACGCGACCGTGACGCCGACTGCACTCCGCGCCGAAGGAAACGCGACGCCTGCGCGCCGCGCCGAAGAGAACGCGCCGCCTGCGCGCCTGCCGGGTTTGGCGCCGGCCGACTGGCTGCTCGTCGCCGAGCCGCTCGACGACGCCGACCCGCAGCAGCAGCAACTCCTCGACAACATGCTGCGCGCCATCGGCATCGCCCTCGTCGCGCCGGACCGCGAGCGGCGCGCGGTCCTCTGCGCGCTCGCGCCCGGGCCGGCGAACGCGGCGACGCGCGCCGGCGATCAGGCCGCGCTGCGAACGGCGATCGCGACGGTCGCGCCGCGCTGCATCGTCGCCCTCGGCCGCGCCGGCGCGGCGGCGCTGCTCGGCGACGAAGCGCCGCTCGGCGGTCTGCGCGGCCGCGTCCACGAATACGTGGGCGTGCCGGTCATCGTCACCTTCTCGCTCGCTTTCCTGCTGCGCCATCCGGCCGAGAAGGCGAAGGCGTGGGCCGACCTGTGCCTCGCGGTCGGCTCGCTCGCCGCGAGTGCTGCCTGACGCGCCGCCGTCAGCGCTTGACCGGCCGCTTCCAGCCGCGCACCGTCGCCTGGCGCGCCCGCGCGACGGTCAGCTCGCCGGCCGGCGCGTCCTTGTTGATCGTCGAGCCGCCGCCGATGGTCGCGCCGGCGCCGATCACGACCGGCGCGACGAGGACGCAGTTGCTGCCGATGTGGGCGTCGGCTTCGATCGTCGTGCGGTGCTTGTTGGCGCCGTCGTAGTTGGCGGTGATGCTGCCGGCGCCGTAGTTGACGCGCGCGCCGACGTCGCTGTCGCCGAGGTAGGCGAGGTGGTTGGCCTTGGCGCCGTCGCCGAGGGTCGAGTTCTTGATCTCGACGAAGTTGCCGACGTGGACGTCGGCACCGAGCACCGCGCCTGCGCGCAGGCGGGCGTACGGGCCGACGATCGCGCGCGCGCCGACGCTCGCGCCGAGCGACTCGCCGTCGATGTGGGTGTAGGGCCGGATCGTCGCGCCGGCGCCGACGCGCGCGTTCCTGAGCACGCAGTAGGCGCCGATGCGAACGCCGTCGCCGAGCTCGACCGTCCCTTCGAAGATGCAGCCGACGTCGATCTCGACGTCGCTGCCGCAGCGCAGCTCGCCGCGCTGGTCGAAGCGCTCCGGGTCGGCGAGGCGAACGCCTGCCGCCATCAGGCGCGCCGCGGCGACGCGCTGGTAGCGGCGCTCGAGGTCGGCGAGCTGGGCCGGACTGTTGACGCCGAGCACCTCGGTCTCGCCGCTCGCGCCGACGCCGACGACCTCGACGCCTTCTGCGACCGCGCTCGCGACGACGTCGGTGAGGTAGTACTCGCCGGCGGCATTGTCGTTGCGCAAGGCGGCGAGCCAGCGCTTGAGCGCGCGCGTCGGTGCCGCCATCACGCCGGTGTAGATCTCGCGGATGGCGCGCTGCTCGGCCGACGTGTCCTTCTCTTCGACGATGGCGACGATCGCATCGCGCGCCGATTTCGTCGCGGTCCGGACGATGCGACCGTAGCCGCGCGGCTCGGCGAGCTCGACGGTGAGGAGAGCCAGCCGCGTCCCTGCCGAGGCGGCGACCAGCTGTTGCAGCGTGTCGGTCTCGATCAGGGGCACGTCGCCGTTGAGGACGAGCGTCGTTCCGGCGTCGTCGAGGAGCGGCGCGGCCTGCTGCAGCGCATGGCCGGTGCCGAGCTGCGGCTGCTGGCGCACGAAGGCGAGGCCCGGCGCCTGGGCGATCTTTTCGACCTCCTCGGCGCCGTGGCCGGTGACGACGACGGTGCGGGTTGCCCCCAAGCCGACAGCGGCGCCGAGAACATGCTGCAATAAATGCCGCCCGCCGAGGGTGTGCAGGACCTTCGGTCGTGCCGACCGCATCCGCGTTCCCTGACCCGCTGCCATGACCACGACGTTCAACACCATGCCGCCATCCGCATTGCGCCGGCCCACGGTCCGGCGCTCGATTATCGGTGTGCTGGCGGTCGCGCTCGTCCTCGCGATGACCGGGTGCAGCCTGGTCAAGCTCGGTTACAGCCAGGCGAGCGCGCTCGCCTATCGCTGGCTCGATCGCTACGTCGACTTCGACAACGAGCAATCGCTCAAGGTGCGCCACGCGCTCGACGACGCGCTCGGCTGGCATCGGCGCACGCAGCTGCCCGACTACGTGCAGCTCCTCGCGCGCGCCGAGGCCGAGGTCGCCGCCGACGCGACACCCGAGCGCATGTGCGCCTGGGCGGGCGAGCTGCGCAGCCGCATCGAGCCGGTGCTGCAGCACCTCGCGCCGACGATCGCCGACGTCGCCCGCACGCTCTCGCCGGCGCAGCTCGCGAGCATCGAGAAGCGATTCGCCGAGACCAACGAGGAGTACCGCGACGACCATCTGCAGCGCAACCTGCAGCGCCGCCTCAAGGCGGAGGTCAAGCGCGAGATCGAGCGCGCCGAGATGCTGTACGGCCGCCTCGATGCCTCGCAGCGCGACCTGGTCGCCGACTCGGTGACCACCTCGCCGTACGACGCCGAGGTCGCCTACGCGGAGCGCAGGGAGCGCCAGCAGGACGTGCTGTCGCTGGTGCGCCGCCTGCGCGAGGGCCAGAGCGGCCGCGACGACGCCATCGCCCAGGTCCGTGCGTACGTGAGCGGCATCGACCGCTCGCCGCGCGAGAGCTACCGCCGCTATTCCGAGCGCGTCACGGCGCACCGATGCGTGCTGGCCAGCCAGCTGCACAACAGCGCGAGCGCGGCGCAGCGCCACGAGGCCGCGAAGAAGCTCGGCGGCTATCGCGCCGACGCGCGCGACCTGATGGGCGACGCCGCCAGCTGAGCGGACGCGGAGGTGCGCGCCGAGGGCCGTGCCCTCGGGCCGCTGCTCAGTGCGGCATCTCGACGGTGATCCGGTGCGGGTTGGCGGTGCTGCCGGCGGGGAAGTCCTTCATCGCGGCGACGAAGAGCGCCGGCAGGACGGTCGTCAGGCCGACCGTCGGCCCCTGGCTCTGGGCGCGCGCCTCGTAGAGCGGCTCTCCCGAGCGCTTGTCGCGGATCAGCACGGCGGCCTCGCGGTCGTAGTACGGGCTGTAGTAGCCCCAGTAGCCGCGACTCCAGGCGCCGCCCCAGTACGGCCCCCCATACGGCCCCCAGTACGAGCCGCGGTAGCGGCCGTAGCCGAACGGACGGGGCCAGGGGTACATGCCGCCGTACCAGAACGGATCGTCGTAGGGCGACAACGCGGTTTCGGTGATGCGCGCGCCGAGCTGGACCGTGACGTCGGGAGCGCCGCCTTCCGCGGCGGCGACCAGGCCGGCACTTTCGATCGCCGGCCGGGCGGCGTCCTCGAGCATCTGCGCCTGCTGCGGCTGGGTCTGCTGCGACGGCAGCCGCTCGAACGCATAGGTCGCCGGCGCGCGCCCCGCCGGCCAGCGGCTGAAGCTGGAGACGTCGGCATCGACGTTGTGAAGCGATGCACAGCCGCTCAGCGCGGCGGCGGCGATCAGCGCGGCAAGAGCCCTCGTCATTCGATCTCTCCACGACGCAACAACGGCGTCGGCATGGCGTCGAAGCGGGGCGCGACGCCGGCGCGGTCCGGTCCGGCGACGGCCGGGGGCTCCGGGGGGTCGTCGTCGAAGGCGCGATCGCCGTCGGCGTCGGCGACGCCGGTCGGTTGGAGCGCTGCGAACGGAAACAGGTTCCGGTCCATGAGATGCGATGGCACGACCCGTGCCATCGCATCGAAGATGCGGTCGATCCGACCCGGGTCCTCGCGCTCCCAGCCGCGCAGCATCTCGCCGATGCGTACGCGCTGCAGGTTCTGCTGGCTGCCGCAGAGGTTGCACGGAATGATCGGGAACTCGCGCTCGGCGGCCCAGCGCGCGAGGTCGCGCTCGGCGACGTAGGCGAGCGGGCGGATGACGACATGGCGGCCGTCGTCGCTGACCAGCTTCGGCGGCATGCCTTTCAGCCGTCCGCCGAAGAACATGTTCATGAACAGCGTGGCCACCATGTCGTCGCGATGGTGTCCGAGCGCGATCTTGGTCGCGCCCAGTTCGCTCGCGACGCGATAGAGAACACCGCGGCGCAGGCGCGAGCAGAGGCTGCACATCGTCCGGCCTTCGGGAACCAGGCGCTTGACGACCGAGTAGGTGTCCTGCTCGACGATCCGGTGGTCGACGCCGAGCCCGGCCAGGTACCCGGGCAGCACGTCGGCAGGAAAGCCCGGCTGCTTCTGGTCGAGGTTGACAGCGATGACCTCGAACTCGATCGGCGTGCGCTCGCGCAGCTCGATCAGGATGTCGAGCAGCGAGTAGCTGTCCTTGCCCCCCGAGACGCAGACCATGACGCGGTCGCCGTTCTCGATCATCGCGAAGTCGGCGATCGCGCGGCCGACCTGGCGATGCAGGCGTTTCTTCAGCTTGGCGACCTCGACCGGGAGCTTGCGGCGCGGCGCGGCGGCGCGCGCGTTCGACGCATCGGCGGCGACGGCAGCGGCGTTGGCGAAAAGCGAAGGAGCGACCACGATTCCTACAATGCGGCGGTGCACGAGGGCTTGGACGACACCAGTGTATCGGCGGCTCTCGCGCGACTGATCGGCGTGGCCATCGACCGCGCCGGCGGCTGGATTCCGTTCAGCCGCTTCATGGCGCTTGCGCTCTACGCGCCGGGGCTCGGCTACTACGCGAGCGGGCGCCCCATCGTCGGCCGGATGCCGGCGTCGGGCAGCGACTTCGTCACCGCGCCCGAGCTGTCGCCGCTGTTCGGCCGCGCCCTGGCGCGCCAGGTCGCGCAGGCGCTCGAGGCGAGCGGCAGCGACGAGGTCTGGGAATTCGGCGCCGGCAGCGGCGCGCTGGCGGCCGAGCTGCTGACAGCGCTCGGCGATCGCGCCCGCAGCTACTCGATCGTCGAGTTGTCGGCGCCGCTGCGCGAGCGCCAGCGCGAGGCGACGCGCGCGTTCGGCGACCGCGTCCGCTGGCTCGACGCGTTGCCCGAGTCGATGACCGGCGTCGTCGTCGCCAACGAGGTGCTCGACGCGATGCCGGTCGATCTCCTTCATTTCGACGGCGCGACCTGGCAGGCGCGCGGCGTCGTGCGCGGCGAAGGCGGGGCGTTCGCGTGGGCCGATCGGCCGACGGCGGCGCGACCGCCGCTCGACGAGGGCTTTCCCGCCGGCAGCACGACCGAGCTGCATGCGCAGGCGCGCGCCTTCGTCGCCACCCTCGGCGACCGCCTCGCGCGCGGCGCCGTCTTCCTCGTCGACTACGGCTTTCCCGAGGCCGAGTACTACCACCCGCAGCGTGGCGGCGGCACGCTGATGTGCCATCGCGGCCATCGCGCCGACACCGATCCGCTCGTCGATGTCGGCCTGAAGGACATCACGACGCACCTCGACTTCAGCGCGCTCGCCGTCGCCGGCCAGGACGCCGGGCTCGACGTCGTCGGCTACACGTCGCAGGCGCGCTTTCTTCTCAACTGCGGCATCGGCGCGCTGCTCGCCGAGGTCGGCCCGGCTGCGCGCAGCGACGCGCTCAAGCTCGTCCACGAGCACGAGATGGGCGAGCTGTTCAAGGTGCTCGCCTTCACCAAGGGAGCGACGTTCGCGCCGATCGGTTTCGCCAGCGGCGACCGTCGCCACCGGCTCTAGGTTGCCGGTCGAGCGCCTCGCGACGCGCACGCCGTCTGCGACGACGGCGCGCCCGCGCTAGACGAGGTCGACGAGCGCCTTGACGCGCGCATCGTGGATCGCCGCGCCGATCGCCGGGCCGGCGAGGCCGCGCGCCGCCGCCTCTTTGGCGACGGCGGTGGCGTCGACGGCGATGACGCGGGCGAGCGCCTCGCTGAGCCGGGCGCGCGGCGGATAGGGCTTGTCCTCGAGACCGAGGCGTCCGCGCGCGTCGCATTCGCAGGCGAGCAGCGCCTCGGCGAAACGGTCGGGCCGGCGCAGCGCGTCGCAGCGCTCGAGCAGGCGCAGGATCGCGGCCGCGCCGAACTCGCCGCTGCGATGGATGTTGCCGTGCTCGCGCGCGACGACGACGGCGAGCGCGCGGCAGGCGTTGTCGACGCGCAGCCGCTCGCTCATCGCCCGCACCAGGGCGACGCTGCGCTCCTCGTGGCGCAAGTGGCGCGGCAGCATCTCGGCCGGCGTCGTTGCCTTGCCGAGGTCGTGGCCGAGGCAGGCATAGCGGACGGCGAGGCTCGTCGCCAGGCGCGCCGCCATGTCGAGGACCATCATCAAGTGCACGCCGGTGTCGACCTCGGGGTGGAAGTCGGCGCGCTGCGGCACGCCGAACAGCCGATCGACCTCGGGCAGGACGCGCGCGAGCGCGCCCGAGGAGCGCAGCACCTCGAACATCCGCGAAGGCTTGTCTTCCATGAGGCCGCGCGAGAGCTCCTGCCAGACGCGCTCGGGAACGAGCGCATCGACTTCGCCGTTGTCGACCATCTCGCGCATCAGCGCTTCGGTCTCGGCGGCGACGCGGAAGTCGGCGAAGCGCGCCGCGAAGCGCGCCAGGCGAAGGATGCGCACCGGGTCCTCGGCGAATGCCGGCGAGACGTGGCGCAGCACCTTGGCGTCGAGGTCGCGCCGGCCGCCGTGCGGATCGACGAGGGCACCGCTCTCGTCCTCGGCGATCGCGTTGATGGTGAGGTCGCGGCGGGCGAGGTCGTCCTCGAGCGTCACGCCGCGGTCGGCGTGGAACTCGAAGCCGTGGTAGCCGGGGCCGGTCTTTCGCTCGGTTCGCGCGAGCGCGTGCTCTTCGCGGGTCTCGGGATGCAGGAAGACCGGGAAGTCGCGGCCGACCGCTAGATAGCCGAGGGCGAGAAGCTCGCCGGGATCGGCGCCGACGACGACCCAGTCGCGATCTCCGACCGCGCGACCGAGCAATCGATCGCGAACCGCACCGCCGACGAGATAGCGCTTCATCGAAGTGTGCTGAGAGCGGGTCGGTGCGGCTTGCCGATGGATGGAACCGAACCGATTGTCGCGTTGCTCGGCCTGGGCCGGCAGCGCCGCCTGTGTCGACCCGCCTACGCGCGCCGGCGATAGGGCTCGTCTTCCTCGATGAAGTCGTTCTCCTGGCGCGCCGCCTGGCACCAGGCCTGCATCGCCGGCAAGGCGTGGATCCGCTCGACATAGCCGGACGCGACCTTGCCCACCGGCAACGCGTAGCTGCGGATTCGCGAGCACACCGGCGCGTAGAACGCATCGGACGCGCTGAAGGCACCGAACAGGAACGGCCCGCCGCTTTGCGCCAGCGCCTCGGTCCACATCGCATCGATGCGGCGCAGGTCGGCGGCGACGTCGCTCCACTCGTCGCGGCAGCGCACGCCGACTTCGGGCAGCGACGCCTCGATGTTCATCGGGCAGCGATTGCGCAGCGCCGGGAAGCCCGAGTGCATCTCTGCGCACAGGCTGCGCGCCCGCGCGCGTTGGCGGCGCTCGGCGGGCCACAGGCGCTTGGCGGGGAAGGCTTCGGCGAGGTACTCGATGATCGCCAGCGAATCCCAGACCGCGAAGCCGTCGTCGTCGACGAGCAGCGGCACGCGCCCGGTCGGCGCCAGCGCGAGCAGGGTCGTCTTGAACGCCGAGCTTTCGGCCCAGTCCAGGCGCAGCGGCCGCTCCGTGAACTCGATGCCGAAGTGCGTCATGACCAGCCACGCGCGCAGCGACCACGACGAGTAGTTCCTGTTGCCGATGTAGAGCTGCATGCGCGATTCCTTCGTCCCGGATGAAGGAATGCTAGGTCGAATTCAGGCGACGGGCGATGCCCGATGCGCACTGCAGCGATGCCGGCGGCGCATCGGCCCGCGCCGGGTCGCGGACGTCAGCCGCGCCGCGCGCGAGCGCGCCACGCCTCGAGACGGGCTTCGCCGAAGACGTGGCCGAGATAGCGCGGCGCGACGCTCTCGAGCGGCGTCGTTTCGATCCCGAGGCTGTCGAGCCCGGGCAGCTTGCCGCTGGCGACGTTGGCGACGCGCATCGAATCGAGGTTGTCGCGCGACATCAGCGTCGGGCCGGGCAGCAGCTCCATCGCCAGCGCCTGCAGGCGGCCTAGGAAGGCAGGCAACGCCAGCACCGGCCGGCGTGACCCCGACCAGCGGCCCGCCAGCTCGACCAGCTCGCGCAGCGTGTAGATGCGGGGGCCGGCGCATTCGATCGTCAGGCCGACCGTCGCCGGCGTGTCGAGGCAGCGTGCGATCGCCGCGGCGACATCTTCGACCCAGACCGGCTGGAACCGCGCCGAAGCACCGGCGAGCGGCATCACCGGAAAGATCGACTGCAGCGAGGCGAACAGGTTCATGAGGCGGTCGCGCGCGCCGAAGATGAGCGACGGCCTGAGCACCGTGAGGTCGAGCCCGGCGGCGCGCAACGCCGCTTCCCCGCGCGCCTTCGAGCGCAGGTAGCGGCTCGGCGCGTCGACCGCGACACCGAGAGCGCTGACGTGGATGAGACGCCGCACCCCGGCGCGGGCGCAGGCGGTCGCGAGGCGCTGCGGCAGGCGAACGTGGACGCGCTCGAACTCGGCCTCACTGCCGTGCAGGACAGCGACGAGATTGATCACCGCATCGGTGTCGCGCAGCATCAGCGCCAGCGTCGCGTCGTCGTGGACGTCGCCGACGTCGATCTCGACCGTCGGCAGCAGCTGGAGGTGGCGTGCTCGCGTGCGCTGCCGCGTCGCGACGCGGATCCTGCTGTCGGCGCCGCCGGAGCGCTCGACCAGCTTTTCGCAGACGCTGCTGCCGACGAAGCCGGTCGCGCCGAGGACGAGGAGCTTGAACACGTGTCGTGAGAGAGGAAGTGCCGGTCGCGCGCTCGGGACGATTCTCGCCGAGCCCGCGCCGCCCGCGTCAGGGCAGGTCTTTTTCGGGCGGCGGCGCGTTCGGGTCGGGCGGGCCGATCGTGCGGCCGAGGCGCGAGCGGATCGTCGTGTTGCGGCCGCCGAGGAGCGTGGCGTAGTAGCTGCTGTTCGAGAGCACCTTCTTGACGTAGTCGCGCGTCTCGGCGAACGGGATGTTCTCGACCCACACGGCGGCGTCGAGGACCGGCCCCTCGCGCCACTTGCGCGGCCGGCCCGGGCCGGCGTTGTACGCCGCCGCGGCCATCGCCTGCGAGCCGCCGGTGTCGTCGAGGACGAGCTTGAGGTACGCGTTGCCGAGGCGCAGGTTGGTGTCGCGGTCGGCGATCAGGGCCGGCGTGTACGGCAGGCCGATCTTCTTGGCCGTCCATTTCGCCGTCGCCGGCATCAGCTGCATCAGCCCGGAGGCGCCGACGCCCGAGCGCGCATCGAGGATGAAGCGCGACTCCTGGCGGATCAGCCCGTAGACGAACGCCGGATCGAGACCGATCTCTCTCGCGCGCGCGACGACCTCCTTGCGCAACGGCGTCGGGAAGCGCTGCTCGACGTCGATCTCGGCGCGCGACTTGTCGCTGGTGTTGATGCAGCGATCCCAGACTTCGCGCTCGCACGCGAGCTGCGCGGCGGCGAGCAGCTCGCGGTCGCCGAGACCGCGGATCGAGTAGTTCCACTCGCGCACGCCTTCCGGACGAAGGCCGATCGCGACCAGCGTCAGCGCGCGGGCGAGACCGGGGTCGGCCGCGGCCGTGTCGCGCTCGGCGGGCGTCAGGGGCGCTGGCCTGGGCGGCAGCGTCTGCGGCTGGCCGAGGTCCTCGGCGGCGAGCGCGCCATAGAAGCTCAGTTGCGTCGCGATGCCGGCGAGCAGCTCGCGCCCGCTGGCGAGGAGCGACTCGCCTTCCTGGGAATCGCGCGCCAGCGCCTGCAGGCCGCGCGCCTTCCAGTAGACCCAGGCAGCGTCCTTCTGTTCGGCCGGCGTCATCGCGTTGATCGACTGCACCACCTGCTGCCAGCGGGCGCGGCCGTTGTCGGCGCGCAGCGCGGCGCGCGCCTTCCAGGCGAGCGTCTCGTCGGAGAGGTCGATCTCGCGCCCGGTCTTGGCGAGGAGGCGGGCGGAGCGCAGGAACTGGTCCGAGGCCTCCGGCTGCAGCTTGATCGCGGTCTGGCGCGCGACGCTCGCCCACGCGTACGACGCCAGGTCGGCGGGGAGGGCGCGCTCCCAGCGGTCGTCCAACAGCGTCGCCGCCGACTCGCTGTCGGTCGCGGCGAGACGCAGCAGCGCCGCCGTCGTCAGCTCGGCATCGGCGCGGGTCGCGGTGCCGGCCTTCTTGGCGAGGTAGCGCGCCGGGCCGTCGACGACCTCGGCCATTGCCGCGGCGACAGCGTCGGAGATCAGGCCGGCGGCCTGGCGCGCGGCGCGCGGCCGGTTGGCCTCGATGCTGACGCGCACCTTCTTCCAGATGGCGGCCGGCGCGAGCTGCTTCGCCTCGACGAGCGTCGCGGCCAGGAACGCGCAACCGTCGTCGGCCTCCTTTTGCGCGAGCCAGGCGGCGATCGCGGCTTCGCGAACGTCCTTGCCCGACAGCTGGTCGTTGGCGAGCGCGAAGCAGGTGACCTCGCGGTCGTCGTTCATGCGAAAGCGCGGGTACTCGGCGGCGAAGGTGGCGAGGTCGCGGCGTCGCACGAGCTCGAGCAGCCAGTCGTTGCGCAGACGATCCTCGACGTAGGTGGCCGGCCAGCGCTGCACGAAGGCGGCGAACTCGGGCGGCTGGACTTCGTTGATCCGGTTGGTCAGCTCCCAGTACTCGACCCACATCGCGAGCGGGTTGCGCTCGGCGGCGGCCTGCGCCTTGAGGGCGGCGAGACGGACGCGGTCGTGTCGCCGGAAGGCGTCGCGCGCGTCGACGACCGTCGTCTCGATGCCCTGCGCGCGGGCCGGATGCGGCAGCGTGGACAGCGAAGCGAAGAGGGCGAGCGAGAGCGGCGCGAGCGCGCGCGCGAGCCGGCGGGCGATTCGGCGCGGCGCCCGCTCATATACTGGATTCATCCGATCTGCCGTCTTCACCCGCGTCCCGGTCCCTTCGTGAACATCGCGCCCGAGCCCCCCGCCGGCAGCGACGCCGAGCGCGCGGCGCTCCGGGCGACGCTGCGAACCCGGCTGCTCGCCGAGCGCGAGGCTTTCGCCGGCTCGGCCGGCGCCAACGCGGCGCGCGTCGCCTTGTCGGATCATCTTCGCGCGGCCCTCGTTCCCCTCGAGCCCGCCTGTCTCGGCCTGTATTGGCCGCTCGGCTCGGAATTTAACGCAGCGGCCGCGCTCGCCGCCGACGCGTCGCTCGACAAAACGACGCGCGCGTTGCCATATGCACGGCGCGTGCCGCGCTCGCTCGAGTTCAGGCGCTGGGACGGCCAGGCGCCGACGCTGGTCGACGAATGCGGCATCGCCTCGAGCGACGGCGCGCCGGTCGTCCCCGACGTCGTCGTCGTTCCATGCGTCGGCTTCACTCGCGCCGGTCATCGCCTCGGCTTCGGCGGCGGCTATTACGACCGCTGGCTCGCCGAGAACCCGCACGTGGTCGCGGTCGGCGTCGCGTGGGCTTTCGCCGAGGTCGAGGTCGCGACGTTCGCGGCGCGAGCGCACGATATCGCGCTCGCGCTCATCGTCACCGAGCGCGGCGTGGTCTAGCCCGTCTTCGGCCTCGGCGAGCGTGTCGTCGACGCGCGGCGGCTGGCGTCGGCCAGTGCGGCGTCCCTGCGGACGTCTCAGCACGCTGGCGGCTTGGCCCCGACCGCCTCGCGCGTCGCCTTCGCCTCGGCCTCGACCCAGGCCGTGAACTGCATCACCTCGGCCCGGGCGCGGCTGCCCGGCGCGACCAGCATCCAGTATGAGAACGGGCTCTTGATCCGGCCGGCTTCGCCGAACGGCTCGACCAGCTCGCCGCGCTGCAGCGCCTCGAAGACGAGCGGCAAGCGCGCCAGGGCGATGCCGTGGCCGGCGAGCGCGGCCTGCACCTGCTGGTAGGTGTACGTCAGCGACAGCCAGCGGGTGGGCTCGAGCGTCGGCAGGTCGTGGCACGCGAGCCAGTGGCGCCAGCTGAGGAATTCGCTGCTCGCGCGGTCATCGTCCTCCTCGAGCAACGTGTGGCGGGCGAGATCGGGCAGCGTGGCCAGTGGCGCCGCATCGCCGGCCTTGATCCGCTCCCAGAGGCTGCGGCTGACGACCGGGGTGAGCGTCTCGTCGAACAGGTGCACGCCGCCCGCAGGCGCAAGCGCGGGGCGGGTGTAGCGAAGCGCGAGGTCGAGGTCGGTCTCCTGGTCGAGATCGGCGATCGCATCGTGCGCCGTCACGCGAATGTCGATGTCGGGATGGCTGCGCTGGAACGCCTCGATGCGCGGCAGCAGCCAGAGCGACCCGAACGACGCGAACGTCGTCACGCTGACCCGCCGGCGGCCGCGCGCGCGGCGGATGTTCTGCACGCTCGCGTCGAGCTTCGCGAGCAGCGGCTCGACCGCGCGCAGCAGCGTCTGACCGTCGGGGGTGATCTGGACGTGGCGCGTGCCGCGCGTGAAGAGCTGCGCGCCGAGCTCGTCCTCGAGCCCCTTGATCTGGCGGCTGACCGCCGATTGCGTGACGTGGAGCTCCTCGGCCGCAGCGCCGAAATTGAGGCTTCGCGCAACCGCCTCGAAGGCGCGCAGGTTGGTCAGCGACAGCGGTCGTCTCGACTTGGCACTCATGCGATTAGCGCATCAATCAGGAATTCCGATTTCATTGGATTTACCTGTGTCGGACCACGATCATAGCGGCACGGTCAACCAAGGAGACTCATGATGCATACGCAAGACATCTGGAGCGGTCTGGTCTCGCCCGCGCAGCGCCTTCAGACCCTGCGCGGCGGCGCCATCCTGCCACTCGGCAGCGGCGGCGGGCGCCTCGAAGTCCTGCACGGCCGCGTCTGGCTGACGCGCTCCGGCGACCTCGACGACCACGTCGTCGAGAGCGGCGCGGCGCTGACGGTCCCCGCAGACGGGCAGAGCCTGATCGAGGCGTGGGACGAGAGCGAGCCGGCGCTCGTCGCCTGGCAGCCGACGCCGCTCGCCGATCGCCTCGGCGCGCGCGTGCGAGCGATGTTCGGCCGCTGCTGGGACATCGTCGATCCGCTCCGGCGCGCGGGCGTCGGTACCGTGGCCATGGTCGTCGCGCTCGCTGTCGGCGCGTTCCTGTTCGGTCCGCTGTCCGAAGAGCGCAGCCGCGCGCTCGCGGCGCCGACGGTTCTGCACAATAGCGGCGGCGCCCGCACCAGCATCGGCCTCGATGCCGGGACCCGAACAGGATCTTCGAACGATGTCAGTGCCGACGCCCGCGAGCGAGCTCGAATCGCTGCGCAGGAAGCTCGTCGCCGCGCGGCTCGCGCTGCCTGATCGCCTCGAGCGATCGGTCCAGCTGCAGCAGATCCTTCGCGCCTGGCTGGTCGGCCGGCGCGAGCGATCGATCGGCGCCTACTGGCCGATCAAGGGCGAGTTCGATCCGTTGCCGGCGCTCTATCGCTGGAGCGAGGGCGACGTCGAAGGCGAGCCGCGCCGGATCGGCCTGCCGGTCGCCGACCGGGCGACGAACTCGCTGCGCTTTCACGTCTGGTACCCGGGCTGCGAGACCGAGCTCGACGCCTACGACATTCCCAAGCCGAAGGGCACCGACCCCTTCCACCCCCAGCTGCTCGTCGTGCCGTGCCTCGGCTTCGGCCCGGGCGGCGCGCGCCTGGGCTACGGCGGCGGCTTCTTCGACCGCACCCTGCGCGCGCTCAACCCCCGGCCGGTGACGGTCGGCGTCAGCTTCACCCACGGCTTCCTGCCGTTCCTGCGCTCGGCGCCCGACGACCTGCCGCTCGATGCGATGCTGACCGAGGACGGTGTGATGTGGCAGCGGCCGTGACCGGCGTCAGGCCGGCGCGAGCCGGCGGCAGATCTCGAGCGTCAGCGGCGACTGGTTGAGCGTGTAGAAGTGCACGCCGGGCGCGCCGCCCTCGATCAGGCGCTGCACGAGGCGCGTCACGACGTCGAGGCCGAAGGCGCGGATCGACGCCGTGTCGTCCATGAAGCCTTCCATCTTGAGCGCGACCCAGCGCGGGATCTCGATGCCGTCGCGAGCCGCGAACTGCGCGATCTTGGCGTAGTTGTGGAAAGGCATGATGCCCGGGACGATCGGCACCTCGACGCCGAGCGCGCGCACCTCGTCGACGTAGTGGAAGTAGGCATCGGGGTTGAAGAAGAACTGGGTGATCGCCGAGTCGGCGCCCGCCTTCACCTTGGCGGCGAAGTGCTGCAGGTCGCGCTTGGCGTAGCGCTGCTGCGGGTGGTACTCCGGGTAGGCGGCGACCTCGATGAACCAGTCCTTGCCTTGCGTCTCGCGGATGAACGCGATCAGCTCGCTCGCGAAGCGGAACTCGCCCGCTGTCGCGGTGCCGCTCGGCAGGTCGCCGCGCAGCGCGACCAGGCGGCGGATCTTCTGGGCGCGGTACGTCGCGAGGATCTCCGAGATGTTTTCCTTCGTCGAGCCGACGCACGACAAATGCGGCGCCGCCTCCTGGCCGAGCGCGGCGATGTCGCTCACCGTCGCGAGCGTCTTGTCGCGCGTCGAGCCGCCGGCGCCGAAAGTGACGCTGAAGAACTCGGGATCGACGGTCGCGAGCTCGCTCACCACCGTCTTCAGCTTCTCGCTGCCGACCGGTGTGTTGGGCGGGAAGAACTCGAAGCTGACCGGGACGGGAAGGCGCGTGCTCATGACGGGGTCCGATCGACGGCGCGGGTCGTATGGAGGAAGAACTCGCGCGCGCCTTCGCTGCCCGGCGTCGCGCTGTCGAACCAGTCGCGCACGTCGAGGCCGTTCGCGGCGCACGCCTTGCGCAGCTTCCTCTCGACGTGGCCGTAGGCGCTCGCGTCCTTGACCTTGCCGCCCGGGCCGATGTCGACCGGCTGCAGCTCGAACTGCGGCTTGACGAGGAGGAGGAGCGGGCCGCCGAGGAGCGGCACCAGCGCCGGCAGGACGAGCGCGAGCGAGATGAACGAGAGGTCGCCGACGACGAGGTCGAAACGCGGGAACGGCAGCGCGCTCGCTTCGAGGTGGCGCGCGTTGACGCCCTGAAGCGCGGTCACGCGCGGATCGGCGGCGAGGCGTGCATGAAGCTGGCCGTGGCCGACGTCGACGCCGACGACGTGCTTGGCGCCGCGCTGCAGGAGAACGTCGCTGAAGCCGCCGGTGCTCTGGCCGAGGTCGAGGCAGGTCATGCCGGCGACGTCGAGCCCGAGCCGCGCCAGCGCGCCGTCGAGCTTCAACCCGCCGCGCGAGACGAAGCGCAGCTCGGCGTCGTCGGTGATCTCGACGTCAGCGCCGCTCGGCAGGTCCTCGCCGGCCTTGCTCGGCACCCGCCAGCCCGCGGCGGCGCGCCAGCGCACGGCGCCGGTCGCGATCAGCCGCTGCGCGGCCGATCGCGTCGGCGCCATGCCGCGCTCGACGAGGAGCTGGTCGGCGCGCATCGCGTCGTCGCCCCGTCCGCTCAGTAGCGGTAGGTGTCGGGCTTGTACGGGCCCTGCTTCGACACGCCGATGTAGGCGGCCTGCTCGTCGGTCAGTTCGGTCAGCATCGCGCCGACCTTCTTCAGGTGCAGGCGCGCGACCTTCTCGTCGAGGTGCTTGGGCAGCACGTAGACCTTGCCCACGTCGTACGCGTCGCTGTGCGAGAACAGCTCGATCTGGGCGATCGTCTGGTTGGCAAAGCTCGACGACATCACGAAGCTCGGGTGGCCGGTGCCGCAGCCGAGGTTCACGAGCCGCCCCTTGGCGAGCAGGATGATCTTCTTGCCGTCGGGGAAGATGACGTGGTCGACCTGTGGCTTGATCTCTTCCCACTTGCAGGTCTTCTCGAGCGCGGCGATGTCGATCTCGTTGTCGAAGTGGCCGATGTTGCAGACGATCGCCTGGTCCTTCATCGCTGCCATGTGCTCCTGGCGGATGACGCCCTTGTTGCCGGTGGTGGTGACGAAGATGTCGGCCTTGTCGGCGGCGTATTCCATCGTCACGACCTTGTAGCCTTCCATCGCGGCCTGGAGCGCATTGATCGGATCGATCTCGGTGACCCAGACCTGCGCCGAGAGCGCGCGCAGCGCCTGCGCTGAGCCCTTGCCGACGTCGCCGTAGCCGGCGACGCAGGCGACCTTGCCGGCGATCATCACGTCGGTCGCGCGCTTGATGCCGTCGACGAGCGATTCGCGGCAGCCATACAGGTTGTCGAACTTGCTCTTGGTGACCGAGTCGTTGACGTTGATGGCGCGGAACAGCAGCGTGCCCTTGACGCTCATCTCCTTCAGCCGGTGCACTCCGGTCGTCGTCTCCTCGGTGACGCCGATGATCTCGGCGGCCTTCCTCGAGTACCAGGTCGGGTCGTCGGCGAGCTTGGCCTTGATGCTGGCGAAGAGGCACGTTTCCTCTTCGCTGGTCGGCTTGGCGATGACGCCTTGATCCTTCTCGGCGCGCTTGCCGAGGTGCATCAGCAGCGTCGCGTCGCCGCCGTCGTCGAGGATCATGTTCGGGCCTTCGCCCTTGGCGCCCTTGGCGGCGAACTCGAAGATCCGGTGGGTGTAGTCCCAGTAGTCGGTGAGCGTCTCGCCCTTGTAGGCGAACACCGGCGTGCCTTCCTTGGCGAGCGCGGCGGCGGCGTGGTCCTGGGTCGAGAAGATGTTGCACGAGGCCCAGCGAACGTCGGCGCCGAGCGCCTGCAGCGTCTCCACTAGGACGGCGGTCTGGATCGTCATGTGCAGCGATCCGGCGATGCGCGCGCCCTTCAGCGGCTTCGTCTTGGCGAATTCCTCGCGGATCGCCATGAGACCGGGCATCTCGGTCTCGGCGATCTTGATTTCCTTGCGACCCCAGGCGGCGAGGGCGAGGTCGGCGACGATGTGCGGGGCGGCGGCTTGCGGTTTCAGGACGGCGTTCATTTCAAAGGCTCCAGCTCGAAGGGGGAACCCGCAGGAAAGACGTCGCGAGCGAGGCGGAACTCACCCACGAAGACGATCATGCGGGTGAGCGCGGTTGCAATGTGCGCGGTTCCAAGCCTGGGACGCGGCCCGTTCGGCCGTGCCTTGCAACGCTCCTTGGAACGCGAGCCGGATTCTAAGCGACGCCGGGAACGCGTGCGTCCTGTGCGGTCGTCGGCGCGGCGCCGGGCGTTGCACCGTCTCCCGGCCCCGGCCGACCATGCGATCGCTCTCGGCGAACGGCGTCTCGTTGCGATCTGCCGACCCAAGCCTTGATCCCGATCAAGACCGGAGCCACCGCGGCGTGAACACTGGCCATGTCTTCGTCGCCGGTATAACCTTGCTCGCGACTTCGATCGGCGCTCGACCACCCGCCGCCCCTCGTTGCCATGACTCCTGATCTCTCCGGACCGACGACCTTCTTGCCGTGGCGTCGCACGGCGACGCCGCAGGCACGCCTGGCGGCGCTCGCCGCCGTGCTCCTCGTCGCCGGGCTCGTGGTCAGCAATCGATCGCTCAACACATCCGCCTTCATGACGCTGCAGCGGCTGACCGCCCTGGCGCCCGCGCCCTTCTGGGCCGCCGGCAGCGTCCTCGGCCTCGGCCTCTGCGCGGCCCTGCTCGCGGCGCTCGTCGCCGACGAAAGAATGGCGCCGGTCGCGACCATCCTCTGGTCGTTGCTGATCGGCGGCCTCGCGCTGCAGCTCGTCAAGTCCATCTGGGCGCTGCCGCGGCCGCTCGCCGTGCTGCCTCCGGAGTCGGTGAACGTGATCGGCCTTCGCTTGCGCGCTTGGTCGATGCCGTCGGGCCATGCGGCGATGCTCGCCGCGCTCGCGTGCGCGCTCGCCCGCGAGGCGAGGCGGCGCCGGCGATCGCTGGTGCCGCTCGTCTGGCTGCTCGGCGCGCTGGGCTGCATCGCGCGCGTCGCCGTCGGCGCGCACTGGCCGGCCGACGTTCTCGTCGGAGCCTCGATCGGCCTCCTGAGCGTCATCGCCGGTGACCTGCTCGACGCGCGCTGGAGCCTGCGCCGCTGGCTGAGCTCCCCGGTCGGCCGGCGCGTCTTCGCCGTGGTGCAGCTGATCGCTGCGATCTTCCTGCTCGCGATGGACACCGGCTACCCGTCGGCGCTGGCGGTGCAGTGGCTGCTCGGCATCGCCAGCATCGTCTCGGCGGTCGCGCGCTGGCGCCACGCAAAGCGCGAGCGCTTCCGGACCGCCGTGGGATGAACCGTCGCGCCTTGGCCGTCGTGCTCGGCGCGCTCCTCGCGGTCGTCCTGCTCGCGGCGTTGCTGCGCCATGCCGACCTCGCCGCGTTGCGTGCTGCCGCGGCGGCATTGCCGCTGTGGGCCTGGCTCGCCGCGGCGCTCGGCCTGCTCGCCAGCTATGCGCTGCGCGCTCTGCGCCTGCAGGCCGAATGGGGGCCCCGCGTCGGCGCGCGCTTCGGCGATTGCCTGCACCTGATGCTGCTCCACAACGCCGCCGTCAACCTCCTGCCGATGCGCGCCGGCGAAGCCGGATATCCCTGGCTGCTGCGGCGCCGCTTCGGCGTCGCGATCGTCGATTCGTCGGCGAGCCTGCTGCGCCTGCGCCTGCAGGATCTGCTGCTCCTCGGCGCGCTCGCGCTCGCGCTGTTCGTTCCGAACGGCGTGCCGCTCGCGATTGCCGCGGTGGCCGCGGCGATCACGGTCTGGGTCGCCGGGGCCCGGGTCCTGGCGGATGCGGCGGTGCCGCAAGCGACCGACGGCCGGGTCGCGGGCCTTTTGCGGACGGCGCTGCGCGCGTTGCTCGCCCCCGCCGCGTCGGCGGCGGCGGCGCGCTGGGGCTGGGCGTGCGCTGCCGCCAACTGGTCGGTGAAGATCGTCGCGCTCGGTGGCCTCCTCGCGACATTGGCCGGCGTGTCGCTCGTGTCCGGGCTGCGCGGCGCGCTCGGCGGCGAGCTTGCCGCCGTGCTGCCGCTGCAAGGGCCGGCCGGCCTCGGCACCTACGAGGGCGGGGTGTGGGGGGCGGTTGCGCTGCACGATCGATCGGCGCTCACGCAGCTCGGCATCGCCGCACTCGCGGTGCACCTGTTCGTGCTGGTTGTCAGCCTCGCCGCCGCGGCGGTCGCTCACGCGGCGTCGTCCGACAAGGGCGCGCTGCGGACGCAGGAAGGATCGTCATGAGCGACGGCACGCGCGCTCTGACGCCAACCCGGCCGGGCGGGGCCGAGCCCGACGTCCTCGGCGACGAGGAGGTCGCGCGCTCGCTCACCGTGCTGCCGCCGCACCGGCTCTCGGTCGTCGTGCCGATGTTCAACGAGATCGACAACGTCAAGCCGCTGCTCAACACGATGCAGGCGGCGCTCGCCGACTACCCGCAGCCGTGGGAGCTGATCGTCGTCGACGACGGCAGCGTCGACGGCACCGGCGCCGCGCTGCAGCGCGAGGCCGCGCTGGCCGGGCCGCATGTCCGGGTGCTGCGCCTGACGCGCAACTTCCGGCAGACCGCGGCGATGCAGGCCGGCATCGACGCCGCGCGCGGCGACGTCATCGCCACCCTCGACGGCGACCTGCAGAACGACCCGCGCGACATCCCGCGCCTGGTCGCGCGGCTGCTCGACGAGTCGCTCGACCTCGTCGCGGGCTGGCGGCGCGAGCGGCACGACGGCCTGTGGCTCCGGCGCGTGCCGTCGCGGCTCGCCAACCGGCTGATCCGGCGCATGACCGGCCTGCAGTTCCAGGATCTCGGCTGCAGCCTCAAGGTCTATCGCGCGTCGGTGCTGAAGCAGATCCGCCTGTACGGCGAGATGCACCGGTTCATCCCAGCGTGGCTGGCGACCGTGACCTCGCCCGAGCGCATGGCCGAAGAACCCGTGCGCCACCACGCTCGCACGCGCGGCAGCTCCAAGTACGGGCTGTCGCGGACGTTCCGGGTGCTCGTCGACCTGCTCGCGGTCCACTTCTTCCTCAACTACGGCTCGCGCCCCGGCCACTTCTTCGGCGGCGTCGGCCTGGCCGTGATGGGGGTCGGCGCGGCGATGCTCGCTTACCTCGGCGCGTTGAAGATCGGCGGCGAGTCGATCGGCGGGCGGCCGCTCCTGCTGCTCGGCTTCTTCTGCGTTCTCGGCGGCCTGCAGTTCCTCACCACCGGCGTGATCGCCGAGCTGCTCATCAGGATCTATTTCGAAGGCGGGCACGCCGCGCCGTATCACCAGCTCGCCGCGCCGCCGGCCGACGACGCGAGCTGGTCGCGCGGCGCGCGATGAGCGCGGGCGCCGGGCCGCACGCCGTCGCGCCGGCGCGCGAGGGCGCGACCGAATCGGCGCTGCGCGACACGCGTGCCGTCTGGATCGCCTGGTCGCTCGCGATCGGCGTGCTGTTCCTGGCGCGGCTCGGCGCCGGGCCGCTGTTCGACGTCGACGAGGGCGCGTTCGCCGAAGCAACGCGCGAGATGCTCGCCAGCGGCGACTGGCTGCACACGACGCTGAACGGCGCCGATCGCTTCGACAAGCCGATCCTCGTCTACTGGCTGCAGGCGGCGAGCGTCGCCGTGCTCGGCGCCAGCGAGGCCGCCGTTCGCCTGCCTTCGGCGCTGTGCGCCTGGGCCTGGTGCCTGAGCGCGGCCGCCTTCGCCCGGCCCCGCTTCGGCGCCGCAGCGGCGATGGCCGGCGCGACCGTCCTCGCGACGTGCCTCGGCGTTCTGCTGATCGGCCGCGCGGCCACCGCCGACGCGCTGCTCAACGTGCTGCTCGTGCTGACGATGTTCGCCCTGTGGCGCCATCTCGAGAGCGGCGCGCG
>Ga0068858_100000616_pt1 | contig 37281 bp, 32 predicted proteins | sample KBSSwiS12_FD_66589 | JGI IMG/M metagenome (GOLD analysis project Ga0068858, IMG submission 66589) | Switchgrass rhizosphere microbial communities from Kellogg Biological Station, Michigan, USA - KBS Switchgrass S1-2 | ecosystem: Host-associated > Plants > Roots > Rhizosphere > Soil ... | reverse complement strand
GATCGCGCGCCAGCACGACCGCGGGCAACGTCAACACCGACCTGTATCCGCGCGACGAGTTCGACATCCCGCCGCTCTTCGCGCTCCCCGGATTTCATTAGAGCGCGTTTCAAGATCCGGGCTTGTGGCTTATGGCTTTTCACGGCGAGATTTTCGGGAATTGATTCGGCGAGCTCGGCGGTCGACTGATTCGCCGAAAGACGGTCCACGCGCGAACCAGGGCGTCGAGGCTGCGCGTGGCGTGCTAAGCTCGAACCTCATTTCGGAAGGAGATCCAGACTCTCGCAATGCCACTTCGCGAACCTTCGACATCAGAGCCGGCGAGCCGCACTGAATACGTCGGGATCTTCCTCGTCGCGATGGGGACGCTGATGTTCGAGGTTCTGCTGACCCGGATCTTCAGCGTCACGTTGTTTGCCCACCTGGCATTCGTGGCGGTCTCGATTGCGATGTTCGGGATGACCCTCGGGGCCGTGCTCGTCTACCTGTTCTCGGCTTGGTTTTCGCCCTCGCGCGCCCGGCTGAATCTCGCGCTCAGCTCGCTGCTCTTCGGCGTCACCGCGGTCTGGAGCCTGGATCTTCATCTTCGCTTTGCGATCGACCCGGCCCACATCACGTCGCCGCTGACGCAGCTGGCTTTGGCGTACGGCGTGATCGCCGTCCCCTTCGTTTTCAGCGGCATCGCCACAGCGATCGTGCTCACGCAGTTCCCCCGTCACATCAACCGTCTCTATGCCGCGGATCTCGCCGGCGCGGCCTGTGGTTGCGTGCTCCTCATCAGCGCGCTCGATCTGATCGGAGGGCCGCGGACGGTGTTCCTGGTCGCGGCGGCCGCGATGCTGGCGGCGCTGGGGTTCATGCTGAAAGCGGCGCGGGGCCTGGGTCGCGTGCGATTGCTGGGGATCGCCAGCCTGATCGTGGCGGCGTTCGGCGCCACGTTCGGCTTCGCGCTTCATCGATCGGTACGCGAGCTCGGCTACGCGAAAGGCGCCGGGGCCGGCAGGCTCTACTACGAGAAGTGGAACTCCTACTCGCGGATCGCCGTGGCGTTTCCGAAGCCTGAATGGCCTTTCGGGTGGGGACTGAGCGACGTGTTCCACCCCACAGGGCAGCTGAACCAGCTCCGGCTCAACATCGACGCGTCGGCCGAGACGGTCCTCACCAAATTCGACGGCGACCTCGGCACGCTGCGACATCTCAAGTACGACGTCACCAACGTCGCGCACTACCTGGTCCCACAGGGCCGCGTCTTCATTATCGGTGCCGGCGGAGGCCGCGATGTCCTCTCGGCGCTGGTGTTCGATCAAGGGCAGATCGTCGCGGCCGAGATGAACGGGGCGATCATCGAAGCCGTCAACGGCGTCTTCGGCGATCTTACGGGACACCTCGACCGTCATCCCAAGGTGCGCTTCGTCAACGACGAGGCGCGAAGCTATCTGGCGCGGACCGCCCAGCCGTTCGATCTGATTCAAATCTCCTTGATCGATACCTGGGCCGCGACAACCGCCGGAGCGTTCGTGCTCAGCGAGAATACGCTCTACACCATCGACTCCTGGAAGCTGTTCTTCGCGCGGCTGACGGACAACGGGATCCTCTCGGTGTCGCGTTGGTACAGACGCCCGATTCCTTCTGAAATGTACCGGCTGGTGGCGCTCGCCACCAACACGCTCCGGCTCGAAGGCATCGACAATCCGCGAGCGCATCTCATGGTTGTCGTCCAACGACCATCGGAAGGGCCCGCCAACACTCCTGGCGTGGCGACCCTCCTTCTGAAGCGAACGCCTTTCACCGAGGCTGAAGTCACGACCATCGACTCGATCTCGAAGATGATGAACTTCGAGTTGGTGATCGCTCCCCGTCCGTCGACCAACCCTGACTTCGTCGCGCTCACCAACCCACAGACCGTCGACGCCTTCATCGCCGGCTTTCCTGAGGATCTCTCGACGCCGACCGACGATCGGCCCTTCTTCTTCAAGATGGACTCGAATCTGCTGCAGGGACTCTTCACATACGTCGCAGTCCTCACGCTCGGCTTCATTGTCGTACCGGTCTTTCTGAAAGCCGAGCCGTGGGTGCTGCGCGACACGCTCGGCCTGTCGCTGGCATTCGCGGCGATCGGCGTCGGGTTCATGCTCGTGGAAATCGCACAGATGCAGCGATTGATCTTTCTCCTCGGGCATCCGACGTTCTCGTTGTCGGTCGTCCTGTTCGGACTGCTGATTTCCAGCGGAATCGGAAGCTTCGCCAGCGGACGATCTGGAGCCGTACGCCTGTCGTCGCTCGCGGCGAGTCGTCTTGGCGCGCTGTTGGTCGTCCTGGCGCTCGTCGGCGTGGCGACGCCGCCGGCAATTACCGCGTTTCAAGGATCCGCGACGCCCGCCCGCATCGCCATGGCACTGCTGCTGCTGGCGCCCGCCGGCTTCTTCATGGGCATGGCCTTCCCCATCGCGATGCGGATCGCATCGACGAGGGCTCCGTCGCTCACTCCCTGGTTCTGGGCGATCAACGGTGCCACTTCAGTGACAGCCAGCGTGCTGGCCGTTTTGATCTCCTCGACCTGGGGAATCTCTGCGGCCTGGTGGACCGGCGTTGCGTGCTATGTCGTCGCGGCGGCGGCGATCGTCACGTCCGCACGCGCGGCTGAGGCTGGGGAACGACAGCCGGGAACTGGCAGCCCTTCGGGCGATCTTTCCGCGATTGGAACCTGATGTCCCGTCACAGTGGTTCGCGTCATAACTCCCGGGCGGGGCATCCCGGCTGGCTGCGTTGCTCCTCTCTCACATGTTCCCGACATGCTCGGTCGTCGCGCCTTGCCATCCGGGCGCCGCGCTCCGGGATTTATGCCACGATCCACTGTGACGGGACACTAGCTGGATGTTGATTCGCTGGCTCATCATTCTCGTTCTGCTGGTCGCCGCCTTTTTCGGCGGGGCGTACGTGCTCGCCGGACGCGGCGCGCCGCCACAGCTGACCGTCGAGAAACCCGAACGCCTCGTCGGACAGGCGGGGACGCTCGAGGTGCTGGCCGAGGCGCCTGGCGCGCAGTTTACGGCGCTGACGATTGTCCTGGAACAGAACGGCCACGCCACTCCTTTGTTCACGCTGAATGGCCCCCAGACCGCAACGGTTACCCAGCCGGATGCCAATCGCCTTCACATCGCGCGCCCGTTCGGCAAGCAGAGCGTCCCGGAACTGCAATCGGGCGCCGCCCGCATCGTCGTCTCGGGCACGCGCCCTTCGTTTCTGAAGCTGAGGACGCTGTCCACCACAACGAGCAAGGACATTCAGGTCCGCCTGGAGCCGCCGCGTATCGCGGTGGTGTCGGTGCATCACTACGTCAATCACGGCGGTTCGGAGATGGTGATCTATCGCGCGACGCCGTCCGACGTCGAGTCCGGCGTGCGCGTCGGCGCCATCGAGTATCCGGGGTACCCGGCGGCAGGCGCCGGGGCGGCAGGAGCGGATCCGGCGCTGAAGGTGGCCTTTTTCGCGCTGCTGCACGATCAGCCGCTCCAGACGCCGGTGACAGCGTTTGCGCGCGACGAAGCCGGCAATGAAGCACGCGCGATGTTTGTCGACAATGTCTTCGAGAAGCCCTTCAAGAAGAGCCGCATCGAGCTCGACGACAAGTTCCTGAATCGCGTCGTGCCGGAGATCCTGCAACATTCGCCCGAACTCAAGACGCCGCCTCCGGCCGATGGCGAAGACATGTTGCCGGCATTCCTGAAGATCAACGGCGAGCTTCGGAAGATCAACGGGGATGCGATCGCCGCGCTGTCGAAGAAGACGTCGCCGACGCGCCTGTGGAAGGGTCCATTCGTGCAGCTCGGCAACTCGCAGGTCGAAGCCTCGTTCGCGGATCACCGCACGTATTTTTACAAGGGCCGGGAGGTCGATCAGCAGTTTCATCTCGGCTTCGATCTCGCGGTGACGGCGAACGTGGCCGTGGTCGCGGCCAACGACGGCGCGGTGGCGCATGCGGGTTGGCTGGGCATCTTCGGCAACGCCATCATCATCGACCACGGGATGGGCGTGCAGTCGCTGTACGGTCACTTGTCGTCGATCGATGTCAAGGCTGGCGATGCCGTGATGAAAGGCCAGACCGTCGGCCGCAGCGGGATGACGGGCCTGGCCGGCGGCGACCATCTGCACTTCACGATGCTGGTGAATGGACATGCCGTCAATCCCGTCGAGTGGTGGGACGCGCACTGGATCCAGGATCGCGTCGATCGCAAGCTGCGCGAGGCCGGCGCCGCAGCACCGACCGCCGCCACTGCGACGGCCGCCGAGGCTCGTCCCTCTCCGTCATCCGACCGGGCCCGGCGGCGCGGCCGGCAGAAAGCGCGGTGATATGATTAAAGGTCGCTCTCGTAGCATCCTCGGATGGTCATTTTTCGTTGTCAGGAGAATTCAATGCGTCTAAGAAACATTTGGGCAGGCACTCTTGGTCTGGCGCTCGCGGCGACGATCGCATGCGGCGGCGGCGGCAGCAATCAAACCCCCTCGACGGAGTCGGCGCCGCCCGCCGGTGGAGGCCAGAAGGTCGATGCGGCGACCGCGGGAGACGTGGCGGGCGTGGTGACACTCGACGGCGCGGCGCCGGCCAACGCGCCGATCAAGATGAACGCCGATCCGGTCTGCGTCAAGGCCAACAGCACACCTCAAGCTCAGGAAACCTACGTTGTCACCGACGGCAAGCTCGCCAACGTCTTCGTGTACGTCAAGGACGGGCTCGGCAACTACTCGTACGACCCGCCGACGGACATGCCGCAGATCGATCAGAAGGATTGCCGCTACCATCCGCACGTGTTCGGGATGCGCGTCGGCCAGAAGCTGGAGATCCGCAACAGCGATCCGACGCTCCATAACATCCACGCATTGCCGAAAGCGAATGCCGAATTCAACAACGGCCAGCCGCTCAAAGACATGAAAATGGACCACGTCTTCACCGCGAAGGAAGTGATGGTGCCCTTCAAGTGCGACGTCCACGGCTGGATGAACGCCTACGTCGGCGTGCTCGATCATCCGTATTTCGCGACCACCGACAAGGATGGCAAGTTCTCGCTGAAGTCGCTGCCACCCGGCACCTACACGATCGAAGCGTGGCACGAGAAGCTCGGGACGATGACCCAGAGCGTGACGGTCGGGGCAAAAGAAAGCAAGGAAGTGAACTTCGCATTCAAGGCGGCCGCTGCGGCGACGGACTGACAACGAGGTCGGGTGGGTCGGGAGGGTCGGGTCGGCCAGGTGGGTGGGCCTTCCCGACACCCGACCAGCCCACCTGACCAGCCCGACCTGCCCGCCCCACCAGACCTTCTGACAGGCTAGATGCTTCACAGGTTCGCCACGTTCGTCGCCGGCTGCACGGTGTTGTTGATCCTCGCGGGCAGCCTCGTCACCAGCCATGGCGCCGGTCTCTCAGTGCCCGACTGGCCGACCAGCTACGGCTGGAACATGTTCACCTTCCCGCCATCGATGTGGGTGGCGAACATCTTCTACGAGCACGGCCACCGGCTGGTGGCGACGACCGTCGGCGTTCTCACCATCATCCTGGCTGCGTGGCTCTGGATCGCCGAGCCGCGGCGCTGGCTGCGGTCGCTCGGCATCGCCGCGCTCGCCGCGGTCATTGCCCAGGGAGTCCTCGGCGGGCTGACCGTCCTGTTCTTCCTGCCACCCGCCGTCTCGACCGCCCACGCCGGTCTCGCGGAAATCTTTTTCTGCAGCGTCGTGTCGATCGCGTTGTTCACATCGCCTGCCTGGATCGAAGGGTACGGCCCGCTGGCCGACGATGAGTCGAGGCTGCGATGGCTGACAACCACCACGACCGCCTTGATCTACGCACAAATCCTCCTGGGCGCGACGATGAGGCACACGGGTGCGGGGTTGGCGATCCCGGACTTTCCGCTGATGTTCGGCCGCCTCATCCCGACGCATTGGGACAGCCGGATCGCCGTCCATTTTTCACATCGGGTCGGCGCGATTGTCGTGGTGATCGGCGTGCTCAGCACCTGCGGTTATGTGCGGAGCCGCCTTCGAAATCGGCGGGAGCTCGTCGGCCCCGCGACCGTCCTCGTGGCACTCGTCCCGGTACAGGTCACGCTTGGGGCGTTCACCGTCCTCAGCCGGCTGAACCCCTGGATCAACAGCGTGCACGTTGTCTGCGGCGCGCTGGTCCTCACCACGTCACTGGTGTTGACGCTTCGAAGTTGGCGCGGAGCCTTTGCCGATCAGAAGGTCCGCCTGAAGGCGGACCCCGCTCCCTTCGTAAGGAGGGTCCGGCTTCAGCCGGATCGGGTGGCCGCCACTCAACCGGACCGGGGAGCGGGGATGTGAAGGACGCCCCCGCGGTTCCGGTATCGCTGGACGTCCCGAAAACCTCGGGCCGCGTCGCGGACTACATCGAGCTGACCAAGCTGCGTCTGAACGTGCTCGTCGTCGCGACGAGCGCCGCCGGGTACTACCTCGGCGCGACAGGCCCGCTCGACTGGTGGCGGATGGTGCCGGCGGTGGCGGGCACGGCGCTGGTCGCCGGCGGAGCTGCGGTGCTGAACCAGGTGTACGAGCGCGATACCGACGCGCTGATGCGCCGCACGCGGATGCGCCCGCTCCCGGACGGACGCGTACTGCCCGACGAGGCCCGACTGTTCGGGCTGATTCTATCGGTCCTGGGCCTGGCGACGCTGGCCGTGTGGGCGAATCTGGTCGCCGCGGCGCTGGCGGCGACGACACTCATCGTCTATCTGATCGTCTACACGCCGATGAAAAGGCGGTCGCCGCTGGCGACACTGGTCGGCGCGGTGCCGGGGGCGCTCCCACCGATCATCGGATGGACGGCGTCTCATGGATCGTTGTCGGCTGGCGCGGCGGCGCTCTTCGCCATCGTATTCCTCTGGCAAATCCCGCACTTCATGGCGATCGCCTGGCTGTATCGAGACGATTACAGCCAGGCGGGATTTCCGATGCTCCCGGTCGTCGAGCCCGACGGCAGGAAAACGGGACGCCAGGCGGCGGTCTACGCCGCGGTGTTGTTGCCCGTCAGTCTCGTTCCCTGGCTGATCGGCTTGAGCGGTCCGGCCTACCTGGGCGCGGCGACGGCGCTTGGCGCTGTCCTGCTCGCCCTGTCGATTCGATTCGCACATTCACGGACTGATCAGTCCGCCCGCGTGCTGTTCCTGGCGTCAATCATCTACCTGCCGCTCATCTGGATCACGATGATTTGGGACAAGACGTAGAGGCGCAATCCTTTTTGACTTTTCACGATCTCCCAGCCGTCAACGCCACCCTGAACGGAATCTCCGGCATTCTGCTGGTCGTCGGCTACGGGCTGATACGCGCGCGACGAATCGAGCAGCATCGCCGCGTCATGATCGCGGCGTTCGTCACCTCGTCGCTGTTCCTGGTGTCCTATCTCGTCTATCACGCGCAGGTTGGATCGGTGCCGTTTACCCGCCAGGGCCTGGTGCGGCCGCTGTATTTTACGATTCTCATCACGCACGTCACGCTCGCGGCCGTCACGCTGCCCCTGGCCATCGTGACGCTTTCACGAGGCCTCAAGGCGCGGTATCCAAGGCATCGTGCGATTGCCCGCTGGACGCTGCCGATCTGGTTGTACGTCTCGGTCACGGGCGTGCTGGTCTACGTGCTCCTCTATCAACCCACCTGGCTGCTCTGACGGCGGCGTCCGGGTCGTGTTTTGCGTTCAGGCTCGTTCGTCGATCACGCTATACTGTTGACTGGGCCTGCCATCCGGCGGGCCCGTGTCGCCTCAATGGCGCTGTCGTGGAGGCCTTCACGCGTTCCCTTTCGAGGTCGAGACGATGACCGATCGCCATGTTATTGTCCGTGCAGTCTTCGCCGCCGTCATCGTCGTCGGGATGACGGCCTCCGCGTGGGCCCAGGTCGCTCGCGTCGGTGGCATCGTCAGAGAGGAGAGCGGCCAACCCATCAAGGGCGCCACGATCCGCGCGGAAAACCCGGACGCGCCGCTCGGCTCGCTGACGGCCGCGACCGACGACAAGGGACGCTTTGCCATCATCGGTCTCGCGCGCGGTGAGTGGTCGTTTACCGCGGAAGCCCCGGGGTTCCAGTCGCAATTTGCCGAGCTGAACATCCAGCGCACCGGCACGCCCCAGCCTCCGCTGGTGTTCTCGTTGCCGAAAGCCATCATCCGTCCGCCGGCCGGCGTCGAAGGCGCAACCGCCAAGGATCTCCAGCAGCAGCTGGCGTCGGCGGACACCCTCTTCAAGCAGCAGAAATTCGACGATGCCATCGGGATCTATCGGACGATCCTCCGCAGCGCACCGTCGCTCAGCGTCGTCAACCTGCAAATCGGCGCCGCGTATCGCAGCATGAAAGACTACGACAAGGCAATCGGCGCCTACAACGATCTGTTGAAGAGCGAGCCGGACAACGGCAAAGCGCACGTGGGTCTCGCCATGGCCAACCTCGAAAAAGGCGACGCCAAGGCGGCAGAGCAGGTGCTCACGCGCGCGGCTGAGGCGCCGGGCTCGAGTCGGGATGTGTTCTACAACCTCGCCGAGCTCAAGAGCTCGAACAATCAGACCGACGACGCGCTGGCCTGGTACGAGAAGGCGGCTGCCGCCGACGCCGCGTGGGGCAAACCGCTGTACAAGATCGGCACGATCGCCATGAAGAAGGGCGACAAGGACAAGGCGATCAAGACCTTGACGCAGGCGATCGCGGTCGATCCGGAGTCGCCCGAAGCCGGGCAGGCAAAGGCGGCCCTCGAACAGCTCCGGAAGTGACGGACCGGGCTATCAGTAGATTCCTGTGGCTCGCCCCTTCCGCTTCACGTTCATCCTCGTGCTCGCGGCGCTTGCCACGGGATTGGCCGCAGTGGGCGGCTGGCGCTTCGCTCGCGCGTCGGCTCCGGTCAACGGCCCGATCATCCTGATTTCGATCGACACCCTGAGGGCGGATCACCTTCCCGCCTACGGCTACCGCAAGGTCAAGACGCCGGCGATCGATGCGCTGGCTGCTGACGGCACCGTGTTCGAGCGCGCGTACTCGCACGCCCCGCAGACGCTGCCCGCCCACGCGTCGATCCTTTCCGGACGCCTGCCCTTCGAGACCGGCGTTCGCGACAACGCTGGCTTCGTCGTGAAGCCGGGCGAACGGATGCTGCCGCAAATGCTGCGCGACCGCGGCTACTCGACGGCGGGCGTCGTCTCGTCGTACGTCCTGCGCAGAGAGACCGGGATCGGTCAGGGCTTTGAGTTCTTCGACAGCGAGATGCCTCAGGCCGCGACGGGCGCGTCAATCGGCCAACTGCAACGCGACGGCGGCGAATCTGAGACGGTCGCCGAACGATGGCTGAATCTGCAACGGTCTCCGCGCGTCTTTCTCTTTCTGCATTTGTACGAGCCGCACAAGCCGTACGCCTCTCCCGAGCATTACGCAGAGTATTCCCCGTATGACGGAGAAATCGCGTACGCGGACGAGCTCGTCGGACGGCTGATCCAGAATCTGAAGTCGCACCAGCTCTACGATCGATCGACCATCGTCCTGTTGTCGGATCATGGGGAAGGACTCGGCGACCACGGCGAACAGGAACACGGGCTGCTGCTTTACGAAGAAGCGATTCACGTTCCGCTGATCATCAAACAGGCGGGCGGCACGGGCGCCGGTCGCAGGATCACGGACCTCGTGCAGCACATCGACGTGGCTCCGACGATCCTGGATCTGGCGAAAGCGCCGATTCCCGGCAACCTGCGCGGCCGCTCTCTGAAGGCCCTGCTCGAAGGCGGCCGCCCGCTGCAACCTGTGTCGGTGTATTCGGAGGCGATGTACGGCCGGTACCATTTCGGCTGGAGCGCACTGACGGCCGCGACCGAAGATCGATACCATTACGTCAAGGCACCGCGCGAAGAGCTGTACGATCTCGAGCACGATCCCAGGGAGAAAGTCGACGTCGGTCCGCAGCGTGCACAAGCGCGGCTCGCCCTCCGCACCGCGCTCGATCGAATGACGGCCGGGGCGGCCATCCAGCCAGCCGGCCAGATCTCCGAACAGGATCGGGAACGCCTGAACGCGCTGGGGTACGTGGGCGCGCACACCGACTCCCCCGCGGGTCCGGACGACGACCCCGCGATCGATCCCAAGGACTCAATCGCGATCCTCGAGGCCTACCGGCGGGCCGCCGAGCTGGTCGCGAACGATCGCCTGATTCCTGCCGTCGACATCCTGCAGCGCCTGGCCCACGACCATCCGTCAATGCCCCAGGCGTGGCAGGAGCTTGGCCGCGTCCTGGTCGTCGCCGGTCAGCTGGAGCAAGCCGCTCGCGCGTTCCAGCGAGCGGCCGCGCTGACGCCGCGCGATGCGAGTGCGCTTGTCGCGGCGGCGAACGTCTTCTACAGACTCGGTCGCCTTGACGAGGCCCAGCACGAGGCCGAATCGGCGCTGATGGTCACAGCCGATGTCCCGGGCCGTTCGCCGGTGGCCGCTGAGGAAGCTCTGGCCAGGATCGCCATCGCGCGCAAAGACGTCGAGGGCGCGCGCGAGCACGCGGCGGCCGCGCAGCGCGCGGATCCGTCGGCACCGCACGTCACGTTCGTCGACGGGTTGATCGCCTACAACCAGGGCCACTACGAAGAGGCGTTGCCGCTTCTGGTGAGCGCCGCGGCGGCCAAGCGGAATCGGATCTTTCCGCTCGCCGACCTGCACTTCTACACCGCGGAGGCTCTCCGGCACCTCGAGCGGTGGGATGAAGCGATCGCCGAGCTCAACGCCGAGATCGCGTTGTTTCCACGTAATCTGAAGGCGCGCGCCAGCCTCGCCCTCGCCTGCGTGGCAGCGGGCCGACGCGAGGACGGCGAGCAAGCGCTGTCGGACCTCATCACGGTGGCCCGGACGCCGGAGGGGTACGGCATCGCCGCACGCGCGTGGACGATGCTCGGCGAGCCGCGGCGCGCACAGGCGCTCAAGGCGGAAGCCCGCCGGGTGTTCCGGGGCGATCCGAGCCTGCGACTCATCGCGCAGATCCGATAGCGGTTGTCCGCGCGACTTTCAGCACAGACCCAAGATATATGGATCTTCTTCGTGTGTTCGTGTCTTCGTGGCCTGAAAGGTTTCACAAATGAGGCAGGCGTGCGATCAGCGGCCGGCTCTCTTCTTCCTCAGATCTTCTTTGAACTGCGGATTCACCCGGAAGCCTGCCTTTTCCGCCAGCTTGATCTCCTCTTGAGCCGCGTCGAGCCGATCGCTCTGCATGTAGATGACGGCGAGGTTGTTATGCGCTTCGCCGAGCCTCGGGTTGAGTTCCGTCGCGGCCTTCCATTCGGTTTCCGCTGCGTCCCTGCTGCCGTCCTTGAAGTGGGCGCTGCCCAGCGCGAGCAGCACTTCGGCCGGTGGTCGGAACGGTCCGCCGACGGACGTCCGCTGGTTCTCGAGATCGTGCAGATGCTGTTCGAGCTGTAAGCGAGTCGGTTCCCTCATCCCCCGCAAGTCGTTCAGCGTCGTTCTCAGAGCGCGAATCTCGGCGTCGCGTCGCTTCTCGACGTCGAACTGATTGGTCTGCTGGAGCGTATGCAGCGCGCGCGTCGCTTCGATGCAGCCAGCGTAGGCCGTGGCAGCGTCGCCGAAACGCTGCAGATTCATGTAGGCCTGCCCGAGGCCGTAGTGCGCGACGGTGAGGAGTCCGTCCTTCGCGATCGCCTTCGAGAAAGCGTCAACAGCCTTGTCGAACTGCTCCGCCACGAGAAATTTCTGGCCAGTACGGTACAGCTCGAGTGCCTCGCGGCGGCCTTGCTCGTCGGCGATTTTCTGGGTTTCGGAGGGCGCCGCCAGAGCGCCGAGAAGCGCGATCACGACCATCAGCGTCCGGGCCATGCACACACCTCACAGCAGGAAAAAAAGGGGGCCACCGAAGTGGCCCCCTCCGAAGCGACGAGACGGATTTTAGAACCTGTAGCGGAGCCGAAACCCTTCCTGACCGGAGGCTCGCTAGAACTCGAACCGAACACCGACGCGCAGGTTGCGCGGCGCCTGATATTGGGCGGGCGTGCCTGACAGGAGTGTGTTCACTGGTTTGCCGAAGTCCGGGTTGGGCGTCGAGGCGCCCAGCTCCGTATCCTGGTCGTAGTTGATCACGCGCCGCTGGTCGAACAGGTTGAAAACGTCCGCCAGGAATGTCAGCTTGCTTTTACCCGTCATCTTCACCGAGTAGGACGCTTGCAGATCGACCTGGCTCTCGAACGGCGTGCGGGTCATGAACCCGTCGATGGTTTGAATTCCCGAACCGCGCGGCGCTTCCGGGATCTCGCCAGGGCTGTCGTAGTTCGGGTTGGCGGCCATGGGCGTGAGCGGCTTGCCCGAGCTCAGGTTCAGGTTCACGCCGAGGTTCAGCCCCATATCCCACGTGTAGTTGCCGTACAACTTCACCTGGTGCGGGCGATCGAGCGGCAGGATGCCGTCGGGGTCGCCGAGGTACCGGATGTCGCCCTTGTAGCCGAACGCTTTGTAGCTCGGATCGTTGGTCGGGAAATCGTACAGAGACGAGATGCCCGGATCCGACTGGGTGTTGTCGTCGCGATAGAACCCTTCGAAATTGCCGCGCAGTCTGGAATAGCGGTACGACGCGGTACCCGACCATCTCGCTCCACGGTGGTGGAGCATCAGCTCGAGCGACTGGTACTTGTGGACCGGATCGTCGAACTTCGCCCCGAGCGATGCGGCATCGGCAAGAATCGGCGTGGCCGAGCTGGGGTTGGTCAGGATGTAATCGACGTTGATCGCATGTGTCTCGTAGTACACCATCGGCACGTTGGCCACGTCTTCGAGAACCCGCGGCATGTTCTTGAACACGTAGCGCACGCCGAAGGTCGTGTTCGACATCAACTCTCGATCGATTCCGAAAACCACCTCGTTCGTGTACGAGAGCTTCGCGTTCGGATCGATGGTGTCCGCGCCGACGCCGGCCAGGATGAAGTGATTGGTCACCGGTGCCGCGCCGGGGATCTGGGTGACGGTGCCGAAGGGAACTGCCCTCGTCAGGCCGGCATCGAAGTAGTCGCCTCGCGTGAAGCCGTCGTCGGCCGAAAGGGCGCGAGCGGCCAGGTCGTTCGGGATGCGCGCATAGTAGATCCCATAACTGCCGTACGCCTTGGTCTTCCCGTCACCCGTGACGTCGAACGTCGCGCCGAGACGCGGGGCCCAGTTGTTCTTCATCGTGAAGTCGTCGATGAGCGTGCCGACGAGCTTCTCCTGCTCGTATCGCAAGCCAGGATTGAAGGTCAGCCGGCTGCCGATCTTCCAGGAATCCTGCACGAAGAAGTTGTAGTACTTCTGCAGCGTGGTTCGCTCGCTGTTGAAATTGGCGCGCGTCACACGATAGATCTTCCCGAAGTTCACATCCGACACCACCGTGATCGAGGCGCCGGTCGCCGTCTGTCGGCCGTCGGGCGCCAGGAATGTCGGGCCGGTGCGCTGGTTGACCTGCGCATACACCACGTCGTCGTAGGCGAAACCGTACTTCACCTGGTGGTCGCCAAAAATGTTGGTGGACTTCACGTAGTACTGCTTGTTGAGGCTGCGATTACCCTGTTCGTATGAGCCGATGCCGCCGGTAATCACGGTGGGCGTCACGCTCTGGTCGGTGATTCTCCAGGTGTTGACGGACGGCAGCTCGCCGATCTTATTGAGCGCGCGTGCGAACGCCGCCTCCACGAGCCAGCCGCTGCCGTACACGCCCGAGTACCGGATGGCCTGCTGGTGGCCGCCGTAATCGAGGGTGCTGAATCCAGACGTTGTTGTGTTGAGCAGCGCGGAGGTCCGCTGGGGGCCGAGCTCTCCGCGAGAGGGATCGCCGAAGAACGAGGCATCAATCCGATTTCCACTGCCAAGTTCAGCTGTTCCCTTGATGGCGTAAGACACCGTCCGGCGTTTCCGGTCGAGATCGCCAAGGCTCGCGAGCGGGAATCCCGGGGGGGCGTTGAACGTGCGCGTCTGCCACGAGGGGTCGATCGCGCCGAAGAAGAACAGCCGGTCCTTGACGATCGGTCCTCCGCCTTCGAGACCCGCGTCGTTTGCCCCGGTCGCGATCGTCGACACGGAACCGTTGGTCGCCTGGAACTGTTTCCACTCGCTTTCCAGTTTCTCCGGCTGGGCGTATCCGAAAGCCGAACCGCGAAACTGGTTCGATCCGCTCTTCGTGACGACGTTCACCACGCCGCCATTCGCCTGTCCGAACTCGGCCTCGTAGCCGCCGGTCTTCACCTGAATTTCCTTCACGAAGTCGTACGGCGTCCCGTTTCCGAGGGAGCCGAACACGATCGAATACGATCCGATGCCGCCATAGCCGGTGTTGGTGATGTTTGCCCCGTCGACCACGTACTGGTTCTCGAGGCCCGTCGCGCCGGAGATCGAGGGGTTGGACCGACCGGCGGTGCCCGAACTGCTGACTCCAGCGGCAAGGTACAGCGTGTCAGTGACGCGCCGGCCAACCGGTATGAACGACAACTTGTCGACGTCGAGGACTGCGCCGATCGTTGTCGACGTCACGTCGATCGGTGTGACGGCACCAACGACGTTGACTGTCTCGGCCAGGCCGCCGACCTCCATCTTCATCGCCACGTCAACGGTCTGGCCGACCCCGACCAGCACGTCCTTCACTTCCGCCGATTTGAAGCCGGCCACTTGGGCCTTGAGAGTGTAGGAACCTGGGGTCAGGAACGGAACGTTGAATCGCCCCTCAGTGTCGGTGACCACCGACTTTGAACCTTGCGGACCAGTGGCCGTCACTGTCACGCCCGGTACGACACGCTCCTGCGGGTCGGCGATCTTGCCTCGAATGGTGCCAGTGGTTTCCTGGCCCACCGCGAGCCCAGTAAATGCGAGCAACATTACAAGCAGCATTGTCGTGCGTGTGAATCGCATCGCTTCCACTCCTTGTTGACCGGACATTATGAGAACCGCGCGGAAGATCCAGTGCAGCCGAGGGAAGCTACGACCCCGGGCCACGGTGATGTCTCAACGCTGATCACGCAGAACATCGTCTTCGTCACTCCCAGAGGATAACCCGTCACAATCGTGTGACTTTGTGTGAAATATAGGGTGTTTTGCACAGTTGGTCAACGTGCGATCCAAGTTTGTGGATTTCTGCGCCGCCATCTCATCCAATTTCTTCTTCGAGCTGCATGTCTTCGTCTTTTGTTCGGCCGTGGATTCGCGCAGCTATAATGCGTGCACTCCTGATGACTGGGCGTCCTTTCGCCGTTGTCCTCGGCGTAGTCGCGCTCGGCGTGTCCACGCCAGCGCCCCAGATTGGCGCGAGCCGTACGGCGCTGGCAACGGTCACGGATCTGCGCGGCCGCTCGATTGTGGACATCGAACCGGACGATTTCGTCGTGCGCGAGTCCGGCCGCGCGCGGGACGTCCTGTCGGTGCGCATCGCCGACTACCCGATTGCCGTGGTGCTCGACAACGGCCTCGGTGCAGGACGCGATTTCGAGTCGATCCGCGCGGCAGCGGCGCGATTCATCGGCCGGGTCGGCCATCGTCCGATCGCCCTCGCGATCGCCGATCCGGTCGGACTGGTCGCCACGTTCGACGATGACCGCGCCATGGTCATGGAGCGACTCCAGCAGGTGGGAGCGAACCGGTCTACGGAAGGAATGTTTCAGGCGATCGTGGCGGCCGCGCGAGCGATCCAGGAGAGCGGCTCGCCGTTTTCGGTGATCGTCGTTGTCTCTGCGACCCCGGTCGGTGCCGTGCCGAACGAGCTTCTCACGCCGGTCATCGACAGCGGCGCCACCGTCCACGCGATTGTGACGGGTAACGGCGAAGCCAGCAACACCGCGGCGGGCTCATCCGAAACGTTGCACGCGCTCGCCGACCAGACGCGCGGGCAGTTCACGACGATCTACTCTTCCGCCTCGTATCAGATCGCGCTCGATCGGCTCGCCGATCGTCTGGCGCCTCAGTTGATGGTGGAGTACGTGGTGCCGATCGGCTCGTCGAGCGGCAACGACGTGCAGCTCGGCGTGCGCATCCCTGGCGCTCGCGTAAACGGATTGGGAGTGAGGTAGAGAACCGACCCTCTGACCTCTAATGTTTGAGGGCGTCGACCTGCGCGAGCGCGTCGTCGATCAGTTTCTCGTTGTCTTCCTTCGACAGATTGCGTTGAATCAGCTTGGACGCGATCATCACCGATAGATCGGCGGCCTCGCGCCGGATCTGCTGCAGGGCGCGCCCGGTCTCGAGCTGGATCTGCCGCTCCGCGTTGCGCACGATCGTCTCGGCTTCTCCTTTGGCCTTCTGGCGCATCTCCTCACGGAGCCGTTCTGCGTCGCCGCGGCTCTGAGCGATGATCGCTTCCGCCTGAACACGCGACTCCCTGAGGATCTGGGCCGACTGCTGGTTCAGCCGCTCGAGCTCGCCCCGCGCCTGCTGCGCGTCCGCCAACGACTTCCGGATCAGCTCCTGACGCGCCTCGAGCGCCTGGAGCAGGGGCCGCCATGCGAATTTCGCGAGCAACCCCAGCAGGACGAGGAACGTCAGGATCGTCCAGATGAACAACCCGGGATCGGGCTGGACGAGTGGGTTGTCCATCGACTTATCGTCCCAGGAAAAGCACGAGCAGAGCGAACACTTCGGCCAGAATCGCGACGCCTTCCAGCAGGAAGAGCGGCAGATTGACGGCGCCCGTGATCTTGTCGGCGGCGGCCGGCTGGCGCGCGATTCCTTCTGCGGCCGCGGCGGCGAGCTTGCCGATGCCTAGTCCGGCGCCGATCACAATCAAACCAAGGCCGAACGGAATCGCGAAAAACTGTATAAGACCTGTCATGCCTTCTCCTTCGTGAGTTATCTCAATGATGAACGTGAATGGCCATGCCGATGAACACGGCGGTCAGCAGCGTGAAAACGTACGCCTGGATCAACACGACGAGGATCTCCAAGCCGGAGATACCGACCGCCAGCGGCACCGACACGGCGAGACCGACCCCGATGCCCGCGATCGCACGCCCGAACAACTCGGTAAAGAGGAACACGAACGACAGGATGGCGAGGATCGCGATGTGGCCGCCCGTCATGTTCGCGGCAAGTCGCATCGTCAGCGCGAAGGGCCGGACGAACATCCCCATGATCTCAATCGGAATCAGGATGGGGTAGACGAATTTCGAGACCCCGCCGGGCACCAGGTTCTTCCAGTGCATGACGAATCCGTGGGCCATCGAGCCGGCCACGATGATCGCCCCGAATGTGATGGTCGCGAGCGCCGCGGTGACGTTGAAGTTCGCGGTGGCCGTGGTCCCCCCGTGCATCACCTGCTTGGCGAACGACCCGTCCGCCGTGTGCAGCACGAAGTGGTCGAGGACGCCGAGGACCTCGAACACCGGGATCAGACCGACGGCGTTCGCGCACAAGATGAACACGAAGAACGTGAGCAGGAGCGGCGCCCAGGTATTCACCCACTTTTTGCCGACGTTGGGCAGCACGATTCCGTCGCGGATCAGTTCGACGAGGTACTCGATCGCATTGGCGAACCCGGTCGGCACTTGCCGCCCCTGCTTCACGTACCGCCGGACGGTCCACGAGAGAACGATGAAGACGAAACCCGAGACGAGCCACAGCATCAGCACGTGCTTCGTCACGGAGAAGTCGATGCCGGCGATCTTCGGCAGGTGGATCAGCGGGTGGTCGATCCCGCTGTTCGACACGTGCTCGATGATGGTCTTGCCGGCGTCGAATTTCTCGGCCGCTCCGTGAGCCGCTTCCGGCGCGTGCTCCTGAACGTGCTCCTGTAAAGCGAACAGCATGTGTGTGTGCGTGGCGTCCGGCCTCAGCCGGACTGTGTTCCCGCAAAGAGACGCCGCAGATACAGCGCCTCGACCAGATACAACCCGATGAAATAGGCCGTGAAACTGACGACGAAGGGCAACGGCCGTACCGAGGAACTGCCCAGCACCACGATGACGTACGCGCCGAAAAACACCATCTTGCCCGCAAACGCCGCCATCATCAGCTTCGTCACGTCCGCGGGATTCCGCCGGTGTGCCCGCTCGATGGCGACCCACGAGCCCACTGCCATGGCGAGCGGCGCGAGCATCCCGAGAAACACACCCAGGCCCGTCCGGAGACCGAGCAGGGCCGTTGCCGCGAGCCAGGAGCCGACGCTGACTCCGACCATCCACCCGACGGGCTTCATTTCTTCCAGACGACCCGCGCCAGATCCAGGAACCCGACGATCAGACCGAGCACCAGTCCCGTCAGCAGGAACCACGGGGAAGTGCCGCGCCACGAATCGACGGCGTAGCCAATCCCCCCGAGCAGGATGATCGCTCCGATGAGCGTGTAACTCGCACCTGCCGCCGGTCCTGCCTTCTCGACGTTCTCTTGAAGCGACTGTGTCGATCGGGCGAGAAACGACTTGCCATCATCCTTGGGCATTTCCGCAAATCCTCATCGCCCCTGGAAACGAGGGCAGTATAACGTACCTTGTGAAAAAGTTCACGCAATCGGCCGCGCTCGCATGTCAGCCGGAAAGGCTGCCACGGAACAGAACCCACCCCCCTGTGCCCTCCCCGGTACTCGCGTTCATGTTTGCGGGCTTTCGTGGCCGATCTGGCGACAGAAAATGAGGTTCAGCGGATCGCCGCGGTGATCGACGCGACGCCGAGGGTCCGCGCCGAAGACTCCGCGATTTCGAACAACAGGCGCGGGTAGATGCCGAGGACGAGCGTCGCGGCCACCGCCACGCCGAGTGCCAGGGTGAGCGCCGGCGTCGTGGTGGGCGCGGAGCCTCCTCCAGCCGGCTTCAAGTACATGAACACTACGAGGCGGATGTAGTAGTAGAGCGAGACGGCGCTGTTCAACACGCCAATCACCGCCAGCCACACGTACCCGGCATCGATGGCCGCGCCGAACAGCCAGAACTTGCCCATGAACCCCGCGGTCGGAGGAATTCCGCCGAGCGACAGCATGAACAGCAGCATGGCAAACGCCGCAAACGGATGGCGGCTGTACAGACCGCTGAAGTCCTTCAGTTCGTCGCCGACGACGTCCTCGCGCAGCATCAGGACGATGACCATGAACGCGCCGAGCTGCATGAACGCGTAAATCAGCAGGTAGATGAGCATCGCCGAGACGCCGCGCGGCGTGCCGGCGACGACGCCGATGAGCAGATATCCGGCGTGCGCGATCGATGAGTACGCGAGCATCCGTTTCAGATTGGTCTGCGTGAGGGCCGCGAGGTTGCCCACCGTCATCGTGACGATGGCCAGCACCTCGAACAGCAGCCTCCAGTCCGCGCTCATCGACGGCAGCCCTTCGAGGAAGATGCGCAGCAGCATCGCAAACGACGCCGCCTTCGACCCGACCGAGAGAAACGCGGTCACGGGAGTGGGCGCGCCCTCGTACACGTCGGGCGCCCACATGTGGAACGGCACGGCGGCGATCTTGAACCCCACACCGGCGACAACGAGGATCACCGCGAGCACGAGCCTCGCGTCGTGCTCCTGGCCGACGAACGCCGTCGCCATGACCCGCAGGTTTGTCGTCCCGGACAGCCCGTACATCAGCGACATGCCGTAGAGCAGGATCCCGAGCGAGAACGCGCCGAGCAGGAAGTACTTGACCGCCGCCTCGTTCGACTTCTGATTGGGCTTGATGAAACCGGCCAGAATGTAGAAGGACACGGCCATCGTCTCGAGACCGATGAAAATGGTGATGAGATCGATGCCGCCCGCCATGATCATCATGCCGAGCGTCGCGCACAGAATCAGGAAGTAGTACTCGCCGGGACTCGCGCCCTCGATCTCGAGATATCGGACCGACATCAGCACCGTCAGGGCGGCCGCGCCCAGAAACACCACCTTGAAGAACAGCGCAAAGCCGTCGACCGCGAGCAGTCCGTGCGCGACCTCGACGCGCGTCGTGGCGAACGGGACCAGCGCGGCGACCGTCGCGCCGATCGCGAGAAGCGTCACCATCGCCAGCGCCCTGCTGGCGCGGGGCATCAGGACGTCCGCGATCAGCACGATCAGCGCGCCGGCCGTGAGCACCAGTTCCGGCAGGATGTAGTAGAAGTCGCTTGCCGAGACGCCAGCCGGCATTACAGCGGCCCCCTCGGCGACTGGGCCGCCGAAGCCGGCTGCGATGGGGCCGGCGATGGCGCCAGCGGCTTCCCGTCAGGACCGCACGGCAACGACTCGAGGAACTTCGCGGCGGGATTGGTGGACGCCGCGGCAAGGGCGGCTGGCGAACCCGGCGTCACGCAGTCGGCCGCGGTCTTCCCCGCATACTGCGGGTTGACGCGCGCGACGATGTGCTGCACCGAGGTTTCGAGCCGGCGCAGGAACGGCGACGGGTAGAGTCCCATCCAGACCGCCAGCACGAGCAGCGGCGCGAACGTCGCGAACTCGCGGTGGCTCAGGTCGAGCAGCCCTTCGTTTTTCGGGTTCTCGATCTTCCCGAACATCGTCCGCTGGTAGAGGTACAGCATGTAAGCCGCCCCCAGCACGACGCCGCTGGCCGCAAACGCCGCCCAGACCTTGCTCGCCACGAATACGCCCTGGAGAATCAGAAACTCGCCGATGAAGCCGTTCAACGTCGGCAGGCCGATCGAGGACATCGTCATGACGAGGAAGATGGCTGCATAGACCGGCATGACTTTCGACAAGCCGCCGTACTCCGAAATCTCGCGCGTGTGCCGCCGCTCGTAGACGATGCCGACGATGAGGAAGAGCGCGCCGGTCGAGATGCCGTGATTCAACTGCTGGACGATGCTTCCCGTGATGCCGACCGGGTTGAGCGCGAACATTCCCAGCATCACCATCGCCATGTGGCTGACCGAGGAATACGCGACCAGCCGTTTCCAGTCCTTCTGCGCCAGGGCGACGAGCGCGCCGTAGACGATGCCGATGATGCAGAGCAGCGCGACCATCGGCACGAAATGGCGCGTGGCGTCCGGCAGGATCGGCAGGCTGAAGCGGAGGAAGCCGTACGTGCCCATCTTCAGCAGGACGGCCGCCAGAATCACCGAACCGGCGGTCGGCGCGTCGGTGTGCGCATCGGGCAGCCAGGTGTGGAATGGGAACATCGGCACCTTGATGGCAAACCCGAGGAAGAAGGCGAGGAACACCCACCACTGGAGGTCGTACGGCAGGTTCAGCTTCTGGAACTCGGTGACGTCGAAGGTGTACACGCCCGTGGCGGTGTGATGGTAGAAGTAAATCGCCAGAATCCCGAGCAGCATCACGACACTGCCCACCAGGGTGTAGAGAAAGAACTTGATCGCTGAATACAGCCGGTTCGCGCTGCCCCAGATGCCGATCAGGAAATACATCGGCACCAGCATCACTTCCCAGAACAGGAAGAAAAGCAGGAAGTCGAGCGACATGAAGGCGCCGAGCATCCCGGTCTGGAGCACGAGGAGGAAGATGTAGTACTCCTTCACGCGTTCGGTGATCGCGTTCCACGACGACAGCACGGCGATCGACCCCATCATCGTGGTCAGCAGGATCAGGAGCGTGCTGAACCCGTCGACGCCGAGGAAGTAGTCGGCCCCGACCGAGGGGATCCACGGCGCGCGCTCGACGAACTGGAACTCCGCGTTCGCGGGGTTGTACCAGAACCACAGCGGCACCGAGATGATGAACGCGATGAACGCCACGATGTTCGCGATCCAGCGAATCGCGTTGTCGTTCTTCTTGTCGACGAACAACAGAGCGAGCGCGCCGGCGAGCGGCGTGAACAGAATGATCGAGAGATAGTGGCTCATAGTGTTTTAGTAGGGATTGGGGATTCGGGCGTAGGGACTAGTCGACAGCGTGCCGGTTGTCGACGACCAATCCCCAAGCCCTAACCCCCAATCCCTGCGTGATCATCGAGAGAACAGATACACGGTCACGAACGCAAAGACGCCAAAGAGCATCAGCAGCGCGTAATTCTGGACGAGACCGGTTTGCACTTTGCGGAACCAGAAGCTGGCTTCTTCGCACGTCCGGCCAACCAGGTTGACGATGCCGTCGACGATGGTCCGATCGGCCAGACCCGAGAACCACGCACTGATCACCGTCACCCAGCTCGATCCGTTGACAACGCCATCGACGACGCGCCGATCGAAGGTCCACAGTCCCCGGCCCAGGCCGAACGTGCCCGAAATCACCGTGTTGTTGTACAGCTCGTCCACGTAGTACTTGTTCGACAGCAGGCGATGCGCGCCGGCCCAGTTCTTCGCGAGCCGTTCGGAAATCTCCGGACTCGTGACGTAGAACTTCCAGGCGATCCCGATGCCGGCGAGCGCGATCAGCACGGAGAATCCCATCAACCCCAGCTCGAGACCCTGCGACGCCTGCTCGGCTTCATGCTCCGCATCAGTTGACCCGGCTCCACGGACACTACGTTCCTGGGCGCCCTCTGCACCGCCAGTCGCTGCCGCACCGGCAGTCGCGGGGGCCGGCCGCACCTCGGAAGCCGTGAAGCTCGGTTCCAGAAATTTCTCGATCGCCGGACCGCGATTCCAGAGCGCCGCGGGAATGCCGACAAAACCGGCGACCACCGCGCCAACGGCCAGCGCCATCAGCGGATACGTCATCGGCGTCGGCGATTCGTGCGGTCCATGCCACGGTCCATGGCCGTGACCGCCGCCATGGTCGTCGTGCGCCGCCGGCCCGTGCGGCGAATCGTGCCCCTGGTCGTGCGGCTCCGCCGGCCCGTGCGACACCTCGTGGTCGGCGCGATCCGCCTGCCCGTGCGCATGCGGATCGCTCGGACGCTTCACGCCGTGAGCCGCCGCCACGGCGACAGCGCCCTGCCCCGTCGACTCCCAGGCCGGACCGCGATACGCGCCGAAAAACGTCATCGCCACCAGCCGGAACATGTAAAACGCCGTCATCAGCGCGGTCGCCACCGCCAGCACCCAGATGGCTTTGTTGTGGAGAAAGGCGCGGAAGAGGATTTCGTCCTTGCTGAAAAACCCCGAGAACGGCGGGATGCCGGCGATCGCCAGCGTCCCGATGAACATCGTCGCGAAGGTCACCGGCATGTATTTCTTGAGGTTGCCCATGCGGCGCATGTCCTGCTCGCCGCCCATCGCGTGGATGACCGAGCCGCTCCCGAGGAAAAGCAGCGCCTTGAAGAACGCGTGCGTCATCAGGTGAAAGGCGCCGGCGGAAAACGCGCCGACACCCATCGCGGTGAACATGTACCCGAGCTGCGAGACCGTCGAGTACGCGAGCACGCGCTTGATGTCGTACTGCACGAGGCCGATCGACGCCGCCATCAGCGCCGTCAGCACGCCGACGACTGCGATGAGCTCCATGACCATCGGGGCGTGCGAAAAGAGCACGGCGTTCCGGCCCACCATGTACACGCCGGCCGTCACCATCGTCGCCGCGTGGATGAGCGCGGAAACCGGTGTGGGACCTTCCATCGCGTCCGGCAGCCAGACATAGAGTGGGATCTGCGCGCTCTTGCCCACCGCCCCGACAAACAGGAACAGGCAGATGAACGAGAGCACGCCGAAATGGACAGTCTCGATCGGCATCGTGGCCGCCGCGTTCTGGACCGCGCGGAAATCGAGCGTGCCGAACGTCGAGTAGATGAGAAAGACTCCGAGGACGAAGCCCCAGTCGCCGACGCGATTGGTGATGAAGGCCTTCTTGCCCGCGTCCGCGGCGCTCTTCTTTTCGTACCAGTAGCCAATCAGCAGGTACGAGCAGAGGCCCACGCCCTCCCAGCCCACGAACATCACCAGGAAGTTGTTTCCCAGGACGAGCATGAGCATGAAAAAGCAGAACAGGTTCAGGTAGCAGAAGAAACGTGCGACGCCGCCACGCGGCTCGTCGGCCATATACGCGGTCGAATACACGTGAATCAGCGTGCCGATGCCGGTGACGACGAGCAGCATCATCCCGGACAGCGGGTCCAGCCGGAAGCCCCACGGGACCTGCAGGCCGCCGAGGGCGCCGTTGCTCAGCTGCAGTGGAATCGTCGGAATCCATTGCGCGACCGTCACGTCGAACGCCCGTTCCGCGGACGGCAGCGCGAGGAGCTGCCAGAACGCGACGAGCGACAGCGCGAGCGCTACCGTCATCATCACGCAGGCCACGAGGCCCGCCAGCCTGCGTGAGAACGCACGGATACCGACCAGGCCGTTGACGGCGGCCCCGATGGCAGGCAGAAGCGGTATCAGCCAGATATATCGCATGTCACGGGAGGTCAGGTGGATCAGGTGCGTCGGGTCCCGACCATCACCACCTCATTAAATTCATCTCGTCAATGTTGACGGTTTCTTTGTTCCGGTAGAACGCGAGAATGATTCCGAGTCCCACCGCCGCTTCCGCCGCGGCCACTGCGATCACGAAGACCGCGAATACCTGCCCGACGACGTTCTGCAACTGGCTCGAGAATGCGACCAGATTGATGTTCACCGCGTTCAAGATCAGCTCGATCGACATGAAGATGACGATGATGTTGCGTCGAATCATCACGCCGACCACGCCGATCATGAAGAGCGCCGCCGACAGCAGCATGTAGTGCGTGGGTGTGATCACAGCTCCCTCTTGGCCAGCACGATGGCCCCGATCATCGCCACCAGCAGCAGCATCGACGCGATCTCGAACGGAATCAGATAACTCGTGTACAGCAGCCATCCAACCTGCTCGGTGTTGCCGGTCACCGGCATGGCAGGGCCCGGCACGGCGGCCGCTACAGGTCCGACCGTCTGATACACCCCGATCACCACCAGCTCCAGCAGAACGGCGATGGCGAGCCCGAATCCGAGCGTGGTCCGACGATGCGGATCGTGATGCGCTTCGGGCGGCCGCTTCAGGTTCACCAGCATGACCACGAACAGGTAGAGCACGACGATGCCGCCGGCGTAGACGAGCACCTGGATGACGGCCAGAAACGGGGCGCCGAGCAATACGTACAGCGCCGCCACGAACAGAAAGTCGAGCACCAGGAACAGGACGCTGTGCACGGTGTCTTTCGTGCTGACGACGAGCACGGCGAACCCGAGAATGAACGCCGCCAGCGTGTAGAACGCGATTGCTTGACCCATATTGCGATTGACTCAGGGATTGGGGAACCCCCCAACCCCTAACCCCCAACCCCTAACCAGAGCACCTTCACGATCCCCGTGACGACGAGGTTGGCGATCGCCAGCGGAATCAGCACCTTCCAACCGAGCCGCATCAACTGGTCGTAGCGATAGCGCGGCAGCGTCGCGCGGATCCAGATGAAGATGTAGAGGAACACGAACGACTTGATCAGGAACCACGCCCAGCTCGGGACGATCCCGAGAAAGCTGAGCGCCGCGACGTTCGGAAACGGACGCAGCCACCCGCCCAGAAACAGCGTCGTCACCACCGACGACACCACGATCATGTTCGCGTATTCCGCCAGGAAGAACAGCGCGAAGCGCATGCCGCTGTACTCGGTGTGGAATCCGCCGGTCAGCTCCTGCTCCGCCTCGGGAAGGTCGAACGGTGCGCGGTTGGTCTCGGCGAGCCCGCCAATCAGCACGAGGACAAACGCGATCGGCTGCGCGAACACGAACCAGACATGCTTGGTGTACTGCGCGTTGACGATCCCCACCATGCTGAGGGTGCCGGACATCAGGATGACGCTCACGAGCGTCAGTGTCACCGCTGCCTCATAGCTGATCAGCTGGGCGGACGCGCGCAGACTCGCCAGCAGCGGGTACTTGCTGTTCGACGCGTAACCCGCGAGGATGATCCCGTAGACGCCGACCGACGCCACCGACACCAGGTACAGCAGGCCGACGTTGACGTCGGTGATGTAGAGCGTCACCTTGCGTCCGAAGATGCTGACCTCCGGCCCGAACGGAATCACCGCGTAGACAATCAGCGCGGGCACCATCGAGATGATCGGCGCCGCCGTGAACACCCACTTGTCGGCGCGCACCGGCGTGATGTCTTCCTTGATCATCAGCTTGACGGCGTCGGCGACCGGTTGCAGGATGCCGTAAGGTCCGACACGCATCGGTCCGAGCCGCGACTGCGCCCACGCGATGACCTTCCGCTCGAGCAGCACCATGTAGGTGACTGCCACGAGCGTCGCATTCAAGACGACGAGGATCTTCAGGAGCGGGACGACGAAGTGATCGATCATCGGCGGACCATCAGCGATCGACCTCGCCGAGGACGACGTCGAGCGATCCGATGAGCGCCACCACGTCGGCGACGAGGTGGCCTTTGATCAGCGTGCGGAGCCCCTGCAGGTTGCAGAACGACGGCGGGCGCACGCGGAACCGGTACGGGTTGGTCGATTTTCCGTCGCTCACGATGAAGTAGCCGAGCTCGCCCTTTGGTGATTCGATCGCGTGATAGGTCTCTCCGACCACCGGTTTGATGAGTCGCGGCACCTTGCCCACAATCGGCCCTTCGGGAAGTCCCTCCGTCGCCTGACGGATGATCCGCAACGACTGCCGGAACTCTTCCATCCGGACCAGATACCGGTCGTAGGTGTCGCCGGCGGTGCCGAGCGGCACGTCGAACTGCATCTCGTCGTACGCCGCGTACGGCTCGTCCTTGCGCACGTCGCGCGGCACGCCCGACCCCCGCAGCGGCGGACCGCACAATCCGAGCGCGAGCGCGACCGGTCCGGAGATGATGCCAATGCCCTTGGTCCGCTCGAGCCAGATGCGGTTGTGCGTCAACAGCTCTTCGTACTCGTCCAGCTTCGAGTCCATGATCCGGCAGAACTCGAGGACCTTCTTGTCCCAGCCCGGAGGAATGTCGAGCGGCAGGCCGCCGATCCGCATGGAGTTGTAGGTGAGACGGGCACCGCAGAACTCCTCGAAGAGATCGAGGATCAGCTCGCGCTCCCGGAACGCGTACAGGAACACCGTCATCGCGCCGATGTCCATGGCGTGCGTGCCGACCCAGAGACAGTGACTCGCGATGCGCTGCAGCTCGCAGAGAATCGTCCGCACGTAGCGCGCGCGGCGCGGCACCTCGAGCTGCATCAGCTTCTCGACCGTCTGGCAGTACCCGACGTTGCTGGTGGCCGCCGCCACGTAGTCCATGCGGTCGGTGAGCAGGATGATTTGCGTCCAGTTGCGGTTCTCGCTCAGTTTCTCGATGCCGCGGTGCAGGTAGCCGATCACGACGTCCGCGTCGACCACCTTCTCGCCGTCGAGCCGCAGCACGACCCGCAGCACGCCGTGCGTGCTCGGGTGCTGTGGCCCCATGTTGATCACGAGCTCGTTCGTGTCGAACATCGCGCCGCGGACAGTCTGTGTGCTCATCGCTCTCAGCTAGTCCTTGGTTCCCGGGGACCCTGTCATTCGATATCCGCTTCGTCTCTGGCCTGTTTCAACTTCAGCCAATCGAGCGGATTCTCCATCAGCAGTTCGCCCGGGCCTTCGAGCGGGTAGTCTTTCCGCTGCGGGAAGCCCTGCCAGTCCTCGGGCATCAGAATCCGCCGGCGATCGGGATGTCCCGTGAAGTTGACGCCGAACATGTCGTAGACCTCGCGCTCGAGCCAGTTGGCGGCCGGCCAGATGCCGGTCACCGAAGGAAGCGGCTGGTGCTCGGCCACTCTGACTTTGAGGCGAACGCGATGCCGATGACGAATTGAATAGAGGAGATACAGGACGTCGAACCGTTCCGCGCGCGTCGGCCAATCGGTCGCCGTCAGATCGGAACAGTAATCGAACAGCGCCTCCGGCTCGTCGCGCAGATGCCGTGCCGCGTCAAGGAGATGTTCGACCGCGACGACGATCGTCCAGTCGCCGACGTAGTAGCTGACCAGCGTCACGGCTCCGGGAATCGCGGTTTGAAGCGACGTGATGAATGCCGGCAGCGCCATGCCGGCCGGCGGAGGGGGTTCGGACGGCCCGGCGGGCGGCGCGGCTTTCGGGGGTTCGTGCGCCGCTGGTTTTGCGGCGGCGGCCGCGCCCTTGGCCGCCGCAGCCGGAGGCTTTGCCGTCGTCGCAGCAACTTTCGGTGGAACCGCCGCGGCGGCCGCCTTTGGCACCGGGGTCGCTGCGCCAGCCGGGTTCCCGGGCTTGGGTGCGGCGGGAGCTGGCACTTCCTCCGGCACAGCCGACACGCCGGCGCCGGGCGAATCGGTGCGCGACACCTCGGCCTTCAACGGTTCTCCCGGAACCTCACTGGCCGGCTTGTCGGCGGCGGCCTGAGGTGGAGTCTCGGGGGCCTTGGGGTCCTCAGCCATTCAGCGCTATGCCCATTCCAACGCGCCCTTTTGCCAGGCGTAGTAGTAGCCGACGACCAGAATGAAGATGAAGACGAGCATCTCGATCAGGCCGAAGAGCAACAGCTTGTCGAAAATGACCGCCCACGGAAACATGAAGACTGTTTCCACGTCGAAGATGACAAACAGCATCGCCACCAGGTAGTAGCGGATGCTGTAGCGGTCCCGCGCGTCGGTTGACGGTTCGATGCCGCACTCATACGGCTCGAGCTTCACCTTGTTGTACTTCTCCGAGTGCAACAGACTGGAGAATACGAGTGTGAAGAGCGCGAACCCGGTCGCGACCACCACGAAGATGGCGATGGGGATGTAGGCGGATAGCATGGACCCGAGGCTCAGGAATTTACAATTGACAGTTCACAATTTACAAGGCGACGGCGTGCCGAGGCGATTGTACACTCCGGCATCTAAAGCATTCTCAATCGCTCTATCTGTGTCGCTTCGTAAATTGTAAATTGTAAATTGTGAATTAGCGAAAGCGGTTGGGTTTATAACATGTGCCCTCTGGGGTGTCAAGAAAACGGCCGTGATTTTCTTGACGCTGCGGAAAACCAAGGACCTATACTGGTTGGGTGACAATTCGAGCCTCGTTTGCCGTGCTGTCGCTCACTTCGGCCTTGCTGGTATCGGTCGCGACTCCCCACGCTCAGACCGTCCAGCGCTCGATGTACGTCAGCGCGCTGGACGAAGCCGGTGCGCCAGTCGCGGCCCTGAGCCCTTCGGATCTGGTGGTGCGCGAGGACAACGTGCCGCGCGAAGTGCTCCGTGTGGAACCGGCCGACGATCCGATGCAGATCGCGGTCCTCGTCGACAACAGTCAGGCGGCTCGCAACTACATCCGCGATATTCGTGCCGGTCTCGAGGGCTTCGTGACCGACATGACCAATGGCACGAAGCACGCCTTGTCGATCGTCTCGCTCGCCGAACGACCGACGATTCTGTCGGAGACCTCCTCGGACCGCGCGGTGATCATGAAGGGTGTGTACCGCATCTTCGAACAGCGCGGGAGCGGCAACTACCTGCTCGACGGCATCATCGAAGTCTCCAAGGGATTTTCGAAGCGCGAGGTCTCTCGACCGGTCATCGTGGCGCTCACGACCGAGGGGCCCGAATTCAGCTCGCGCCGGTGGGAAGACGTTCTGAAGCCGATGCGCGAGGTCGGCGCCGCGCTCCACGTCCTGGTGCTCGGCCCGCCGTCGAACGGCATCGACGAAGACTCACGCAATCGCGCCGCGGTCCTCGACGAAGGTCCGCGCGTCAGCGGCGGACGCCGCGAGATGCTGCTCGCGACCTCCGCGCTGCCCACCTCGCTCAAGAAGCTGGCGGCGGAGCTGACGCACCAGTACCGGGTGACTTATGCGCGGCCGCCGACGCTCATCCCGCCGGAGAAAGTGACGGTAAGCGCCGCCCGTCCCGGATTGACGGCGCGGGGCACGCTCATTCCTGAAAAGAAGGACAAAGGCCGGCCGTGAAAACCTCACGCGATCGTCGGAGGCATGCCGCGCTCGTCGTCGCACTCGTCGTCGCGACCGTCGTCGCGTCGCTGAGCGTCATCGGCGCCCAATCGGCAAAAACCCCGGACTCAGTTCCGCCGGCGCAGGCCGGACGGCAGGGTCCCGCGTTCAGGGGCGGGATCGACGTCGTCTCGCTGAACGTGACGGTTACAGACGGCGCGACAACACGATACGTCACCGACCTCCAGCAGGAGGACTTCAGCGTCTTCGAGGACGGCGTCAAGCAGGACGTCACGTTCTTCAACAAGACCAACCTGCCGATCGCGCTCGCCTTGATGCTCGACACGAGCGCCAGCATGGATACGAAGCTGAAGACTGCGCAGGAAGCGGCCATCGGCTTCGTTCGCCGGCTGCGGGCGCAGGATCTGGCGGAAGTGATCGACTTCGACAGCCGCGTGAACATCCTGGCGCCATTCACCGGCAACGCCGCCGAGCTCGAACAGGCGATCCTGAAGACGTCGGCCGGCGGATCGACGTCGCTCTACAACGCGGTCTATATCGCGCTGAAAGACCTCAAGAAGCAGGTCGCCAAGAACGTCGAAGAGATTCGGCGGCGTGCGATCGTCGTGCTCTCGGACGGCGAGGACACCTCGAGCCTGCTGCCCTACGAAGAAGTGCTCGACCTCGCGAAGCGCTCGGAAACGGCCATTTACAGCATCGGCCTGCGCAGCAGCGATCCGATCGAGAACCGGGGATTCAAGGAAGCGGAGTTCGAGCTCCGCCAGCTTGCGCAGGAGACCGGCGGACGCGCGTTCTTCCCGACTCAGGCGCTCGATCTCAACAAGATCTACGGCGAGATCTCAGAAGAGCTGTCGAGCCAGTACACCGTCGGGTACACGTCCAAGAACACCCGCCGGGACGGCGCCTGGCGGCGCGTCGTTGTGCGGATCAACGGACGGCAACTGACCGCCCGCACCAAGCAGGGGTACTTCGCGCCAACGTCACATTAAGACCTGCCAGACCCACCTGACCTGACCATCATGAACTCCGTCCCCTTCGCGTTGTACGCCGTGGCGCTCGTCGCCTACGTGTGGCACTTTGCCTGGCGCAACCCCGCCGTGGGCCGCGCCGCGACGACGGCGCTCGTGTTCGCGGCATTGAGCCATACGTTCGTCATCGGGATGCAGACCGTGGCATACGGCCACGTGCCGATCGCCGGTCCCACCTCTTTCACCTCGACCTTCGTCTGGCTGCTGGCGCTGGCCTACCTCTACACCGAGATGACCACGGACGAGCGCGCGATGGGTGTGTTCATCCTGCCGCTGCTCGTGGCGCTTCAGGTGATTCCGGCGATCAACCCCGGCGTGGAGAGCCGCTCGGCGGTGCTCGAGGGTCCGCTGTTCGGGATCCATGTCTTCTCGCTGCTGTTCGCGTACGCCAGCTTCGCGCTCGCGTGCGTCATCGGCATCACCTACGTGCTGCTTTTCAAGGAAATCAAGGCGAAGCATCTCGGCTTCTTTTATGCCCGGCTGCCTTCGCTGCAGATCCTGGATCGCATGAACCAGGGCGTCGTCATGATCGGCTGGATTTTTCTGACCGTCGGGATGATCGTCGGCGCCGTGTGGGCCGCGCAGGCGGGCAACTACGCCCCTGGCGCGCCGCAGGTGCCGGTGATGTCGCTGCAGGATCCGAAGATCTTCGTCGCGCTGATCTGCTGGGGGGTGTACTCGTTCGAGCTGTTTGCGGCGCGGCGGATCGGCTGGGGCGGCCGCCGGACGGCATATCTGTCGGCGCTGGCATTCGCGATCGTGCTGCTGAATTTCGTGCCGATCAGCTACTTCGTGCCGAACAGCCATAAATTCTGATGTGCTAATTGAATCTGAGGATGTGAGGAGGTGAGGATGTGAAGACTCGATTCAAGCGTTGTCACATCGTCAGATTCTCAGATTCTCAGATTCTTAGATCCTTACATCCTTAGATTCTTAGATTCTTAGATTCTTAGATTCTTAGATGCACCTCTTACTGATCGGAATCAGCCACAAGACCGCGCCGGTGGAGCTGCGCGAACGGGTCGATTTCCAGGTGCGCGGCATCAACCACGCGCTCGAGGCGCTCGCCACGCGCGGATCCACGCGCGAAGCGGTCGTGCTGTCGACGTGCAATCGCGCCGAGCTGTACGTTGCCTGCGACGACATCACCGTTGCCCGCGCGGACGTCGTCGACTTCGTCGGCGAGTTCCACGGCGTCGAACGTCTGGTGGTCGCGCCGCACGTCTACGACGTCGCGGACCTCGAAGCCGCCCGCCACCTGTTCCGCGTCGCCGCCGGTCTCGACTCGCTCGTCGTCGGCGAACCGCAGATTCTGGGTCAGGTCAAAGAAGCGCACACCATGGCGGGCGAAGCACACACCGCCGGGCCGGTCCTGAACCGGCTGTTTCAGGCGTCCTTCGCGGTGGGCAAACGCGTCCGCGCCGAAACCGATCTGGGATCGGGCGCTGTCTCGGTTGGCTACGCGGCGGTCTCTCTGGCGCGGAAGATCTTTGGCGACCTCGGCGGACGCAGCGTCGTCGTGATCGGCGCCGGTGAGATGGGCAAGCTCACGGCGCGGCATATGAAATCGCAGGGCGTGCAGCACGTGACGATCGTCAGCCGCACGATGGCCCACGCAGCCCGGACCGCCGAGGCGATTGGCGGCGCGACCGCCGCGCCCTGGGATGACATGGACGCCGCGCTCTCCGCCGCCGACATCGTCATCACTGCGACTGGCGCCGCGGCGCCGATCCTCACCAAGGCGCGCGTCGAAACGGTGATGCGGTCGCGGCGTAATCGGCCGCTGTTCATCATCGACATCGCGCTGCCGCGCGATGTCGAGGCGGCGGCCGGCGAAATCGAACAGGTGTTCCTGTACAACATCGACGACCTGCAAGCGACGGTGCGCCAGAACCTGGCGCGGCGGGCCAGCGAAGTGACGCACGCCGAAACGATCGTCGGCGAAGAGCTGAAGAAGTTCGGCGCCTGGTTGCGCGCCCGGGGCGCCGTTCCGACGATCGTCGCGCTCCGGCAGCATTGCGAGAACATTCGACGCGCCGAGCTTGCGCGCCTCGACTACAAGCTCGCGACCCTGCCGGAAGCCGACGAAGCGCGGGCGCGCGTCGATGAGATCACGCGCCTCATGATGGAGAAACTGCTCCTGACCCCGACCGAACAGCTCAAATCGGTGGGCGACGCCGAAACAGTGGGCGCGTACAATGAAGCGCTGACGCGGCTCTTCGGTCTCGGCGAGCGGCCGGACGCACAGGGAGAAGATGCCGACGGAGAGCCGCTCGAGACTTCGGATCGACGCATCACGCCCTTCACACGACCGAAAAACCGCGGCTCGCGGTGATGCGCGAGAACTCGCCATCACCTTTCCCGCGTGTCCCTGAGAAAGCTTCCAAAACCGGAGCTGAGCCAATGAACCAGGTTTTTGGCTTGGTCTGAGATGCCGGACCGACCGAGGGAGCTCCGGATCGGCACGCGCGGCAGTCAACTCGCGTTGTGGCAGGCGAACACGGTGGCGGCCCGAATCGCCGGCGCCGGCGGTCCGCCCTGTCGCATCATCACCATCAAGACGACCGGCGATCGCCTTCAAGACGCGCCGCTTTCCGAAGTCGGCGGCAAGCGGCTGTTCGTCAAGGAAATCGAGGACGCCCTCCTTCGTCACGACATCGACCTCGCCGTCCACAGCAGCAAAGACATGCCGGCAATCCTGCCCGACGGCTTGACGATCGGGGCGGTTCTGCCGCGCGAAGATCCGCTCGATGCGATTGTGCTACCGTCCACGGTCCGCCTGAAGGCGGACACTACGTACGAGGCGGACCACACGCACGAGGCGGACACTACGCGCGAGGTGGACACCAAGCCCGAGGTGGCCACCAAGCCCGAGGCAGACACTACGCACGACGCAGGCACGACGGACGATCCAACGTATGTAGTGTCCGGCTTCAGCCGGACCGTCGCTCCGGTGTCTGGCGTGAGCCGGACCTTTGCGACGATCGCCGACATCGCGACTGTTCTGGGTCGGTCGCCTGTGATCGGCACCGGCAGCGTTCGACGCATCGCGCAATTGACACGCCTCTTACCGGGAGCGCGTTTCGAGCCGATTCGTGGCAACCTCGATACGCGCCTCAGAAAGCTGGACGAAGGGCAGTACGATGCGCTCGTGCTCGCCGCTGCCGGACTGCGTCGCCTCGGGTTTGCGTCGCGCATCTCGCTGCCGCTGCCGTCGGCGGCGTGTGTGCCAGCGCCGGGCCAGGGCATCGTGGCGATCGAGATCCGCGAAGGAGACGAATACATCCGGGAGGTCGTCGCGCGCATCGACGATTCAGCGGCCGCGGCGGCATTGAACGCCGAACGGGCGCTCGTCGTCGCGCTCGGCGGCGGATGCCAGACGCCGATTGGCGCGCTGGCCTCGCCGGTCCTGGACGACGGGCTCGAGCTGGTCGCTGCCGTCGTGTCGCTCGATGGCGGCCGCGTCGTCCGCCGCCAGGCTCGCGGGAGGCGCGCCGACGCGGCAGCGCTCGGAGCGTCGGTGGCTGCAGGACTGCTCGAGGACGGCGCCGGCCAGATTCTCGCTGAGGCGCAAAGGTGACATGCGAAGCATCGTCTATTTGATCGGCGCCGGTCCGGGCGATCCCGACCTGATCACGGTCCGGGGTCTGCGGTGTCTCGCGTCGGCCGACGTCGTGATCCACGACCACCTCGTGCACGCGCGTCTGCTCGGTCACGCCAGACCCGGCGCGGAACAGATCGACGTGGGCCTCGCCGCCCCACAGCCGCTCGATCAGGAAGCGATTTGCTACCTGCTGGCCGAAAAGGCCCGCGAAGGAAAAATCGTCGCACGCCTCAAGTGGGGCGACCCGTTCGTGTTCGACAGTGGCGGCCCGGAAGCGCTGTTCCTTCACGAGCAGGGGTTGCGGTTCGAAGTCGTTCCCGGCGTGCCGGCCGGCATTGCGGTGCCGAGCTACGCCGGCATCCCGATTACCTACCCGGGCGCGGGCGACACGCTGTCATTCGTCCGCGGACATGAGGACGACGGGAAAACCAAGGCTTCGGTCGATTGGGCGAGTCTCGCTCAGCTCGACGGCACGATCGTGTGCTATGCGGGACCCAGGCGGCTCCCCGAGATCGTCCACGCGCTGCTGTCGCACGGCCGTTCACCGGATGAGCCTGCGGCCCTCGTGTACTCGGGCACGTTGCCGACGCAGGAGACGGTGGCCGGGACGCTCGACGAGATCGCGAGACGAACGAAGGGATCCGACGAGCGGCGTCCGGCGGTGCTGGTGGTCGGTCGCGGCGTTGCCTTGCGCGAACATCTTCAATGGTTCGACACGCGGCCGCTGTTCGGCAAGAGGATCCTCGTGACGCGGCCGCCCGATTCGGCCGCCGAGCTCGTCGATCCCCTCGAGGCGCTGGGGGCAGAGGCGATTGAGGCGCCGATGATCCGGATCGTCCCGCCTGAGGACTACGGGCCGCTCGATGCCGCCTGCCGCCGCGTGGCGACCTTCGACGCCGTCGTGTTCGCCAGCCGCCACGCGGTCGACGCATTCATGGAGCGCCTGTTCGCGACCGCGGGCGATGTTCGCGAGCTGAAAGGCGTCACGCTCTGCGCGATAGGGGCAGCGACCGGCGCGCGACTGTCGCGCCACGGCGTGAAGGTGGATCTCGCGCCCGCCGAGTACCGCGCGGAAGCGCTCGTCGAGGCAATCGCGGCGAAGGGCGACGTTCGTGGACGGCGAATCCTGCTGCCGCGCGCCGACATCGGCCGCGAGATCGTCGCTGACGGCCTGCGCGCGCACGGCGCAGACGTCACCGAGGTCGTCGCGTACCGGACGGTTGTCCTCGATCCGGAACGCGAAGGCGGGCCGGATATCTATCGGATGCTGCTCGAGCGGCGCATCGACGTGGTGACCTTCACCAGCGCGTCCGCGGTGCGCAACTTCGTGGCTGCCCTCGGTGCCGAACCCGCGGCGGATCTGCTGCGCACGACGGTCGTCGCCGCAATCGGGCCGGTGACGGCTGAGGCTGCGCGACAGCACCAGATTGAGACCACGATTCTGGCGTCTCCCTACACGGTACCGGCGCTCGTCAATGCGATCGTGAAGCACTTCGAACAACAGGTGACGTGAGCAGGTTTCGCCGCGGAGGTCTCGGAGATATCTGGCCACAGAGGCACAGAGCCACAGAGGCCGTCGACGCGGGCGGCCTGCAAAAGCAGGCCCGGTCGGCAAGCTCGACAACCCGCAGATGAACGAGACGCCCGCCACGATTGTCCCGTTCATCTGTGGGCTGTCGGGCTTGAACCGCCGCTCCGCGGCGGCCGCGTCGACGGCTCGGCGTGATCAGAGTTCGGCGTACTCAGAGTTCGCCGCGCTCGACGCATGAAAGCTTTTCTCTGTGACTCGGTGCCTCTGTGGCATATTGTCCACTGTGATCTCCGAGCCTCCGTGGGCTCTCTTTGAAAACGGATGCGTATGACTCAAATTCACACGACCGCGTCGTTGAAGCTCACCAAGCGGCTGCGCCGCCTGCGCACGTCGCCGGCGATGCGCGCCATCGTGCGTGAAACGCGTCTCTCGCCCGACCTGCTGATGATGCCGCTGTTCATCTGCGAGGGCGAAGGCGTACGCCGCGAGGTGCCGTCGATGCCTGGCGTCTTCAACCTGTCGGTAGACGAAGCCGTGCGCGAAATCTCCGCGGCGAAAAGCGAGGGGATCCGCAGCGTGCTGCTGTTCGGGATTCCCGATCAGAAAGACGATGTGGGATCGGCCGCGTACGACTCCGACGCACCGGTGCAGTCCGCCGTCCGCGCCATCAAACGGGAGATCCCCGACGTCCTCGTCGCCACCGACGTGTGCCTCTGCGAATACACCGACCACGGTCACTGTGGCCTCGTCATCGACGGCGAAATTGCCAACGACCCGAGCGTGGAACAGCTCGTGCGCGCCGCCGTGTCGCATGCCGCGGCGGGTGCGGACATCGTGGCGCCGTCGGACATGATGGACGGGCGCGTCGGCGCGATCCGTCAGGCGCTCGACGACCGCGGGTTCGAGCACGCGGCGATCATGGCGTACTCCGCGAAGTACTGCTCCGCCTTCTACGGCCCGTTCCGCGATGCGGCAGGCTCCACACCGCAGTTCGGGGACCGGAAGACACATCAGATGGATCCCGCGAACGGCCGTGAGGCGCTGCGGGAAGTCGAACAGGACATCGAGGAAGGCGCCGACATCGTGATGGTCAAGCCGGCCCTGCCCTATCTCGACGTGCTGACGCGCGTGAAGGAGACCTTCGGTTATCCCACCGGCGCCTACCACGTCAGCGGCGAGTACGCGATGCTCAAGGCGGCGGCGCGGAACGGGTGGATCGACGAGCCGCGGGCGATGCTCGAAACACTGACCAGCATCCGGCGCGCCGGCGCTGACATCATCATCACCTACTATGCTCGCGAGGCTGCGCGGGCACTCGCATAGTCAACGCAAAACGCCAAAGGCCGTTGCAAAGCGAAGATTGAAGGCGTCCGAGACCCGCCGCCCTTTCCGCAAAGCGCAGTGCAGGCTTTCAGGCGTGCCGCTTTTGCCACCAGTTATGCG
>Ga0068858_100000613_pt1 | contig 37306 bp, 21 predicted proteins | sample KBSSwiS12_FD_66589 | JGI IMG/M metagenome (GOLD analysis project Ga0068858, IMG submission 66589) | Switchgrass rhizosphere microbial communities from Kellogg Biological Station, Michigan, USA - KBS Switchgrass S1-2 | ecosystem: Host-associated > Plants > Roots > Rhizosphere > Soil ... | reverse complement strand
ACGTGCAGAAACAGACTCAGCGGGTGGTTTTTGGTCGCGCTGCTTCATGAGGGAAGCAGCTTGGGCTACGCGCGCTCAGACTTCCGGTTAGCGGGCACACGTACTTCGGTACGCACTGTGCCCGCGTAATCGAGCCAAAGGCACCTACATCACTGCTTTAACGCTTCCTTGGAGCAGTTACTCTGCAGCCAGCTCGTCACGTCGTCCAAGGCACGGGTGGAGCGTGGTGTCGGGGTGAATTGCGGGGCGGCGGCCTGGCGTCGGATCTCGTCGGACATGTCGCGGAAATCGTCCTTCAGATTCTGCTCGCCAACCTTGGACGCCAAATCGGCCAGTACATTCGCCACAGTCTCGCGGGACACCGGCGGGCCGTTGGCGGTCCCCCGAATACTCAATGGCATCAGGGCTACAGGCCCCATGGCGACCTTGGTGCATTCTCCAAGCTTCTTGGCGTTCAGCGCGCTCAGATCCTGGGCGGTGCCGGCGGCTGGCGCGGGGCCGAGATCCATCATCCTGTCGATCTGCGCTTGATGCGCGCGGTAGAAGGCGACATTCGGGGTGCCGGTGCCGGCGCCCGTCTGCGCCATCATCGCCGTGCGCGCCGTGGTCAGGGCCGCGACGACATAGTCCCGCGCCGCGAACCCGTGTGCCGCCAGCAGGGCGTGAACCCCGGGCTGCTTATCGGCGCTTGCCGCGAGCGCGTCGAGCGAGGCGGCGCCGGCCATGTTGACCGAAGGTGCATGGCCGTGGGCCTTGGCATCTTCCATGACAGCCGCCAGGCGGTTCAGCTCGTCCTCGGTCAGCACATGCTTTGCCAGCGTCGCCTGGTCGGCTGCCCCGAAGCCTGCGACGGCGGTTCCGCAGCTGAGCACCAGTGCCACAATCGTGAGGGCGATGTCCAGTTCCCGTGTCATGCGGTGATCTCCTGATCGTGTTGGTCGCCCGCCAGGCACGATGAACGTCACGGATTTCCAACCTTGGATATGTTGTGCCTACGTGTATCTGCCGATGCCGGGCCGCTCAAGTGGCCGCGATCGGTTATATTGATTTAACCACAGCTTCTAATTCCTTGCGATTTGTCGGTTTGTGTATACAAGGCGACCGCGCCGCGAGGGCCGTGGAACCGAAAAAGAACCCCGCTTGCGCGGGGTCCAATCGCTTGCTGTGTGGGAGAGCGTCTTCTACGTTTTATTCAAGCGGCGTGGTATCCGAACATTATCGTTCTGCGACCCACGCTTTCTTGTTGTTCGTCGTATCTGGTGCTGATGTGCGTTCGCTTTTCACGATGTAGTAAGAGCAACAGCCATGCCACGGCGGCGCGTTGGTTCCGCGATTTAACATCTCCCGATGCAATGGGTACGCAAGTGTGACGCAGTAAGCGTTCCGCAGCGGCGAATCCACGAAAGTCAGCGCGTTCGCCGGTTGGCTGTCACGCACGGGCAATCGAATTCCCGAGCGGTTGTAAAGATCCTCGACGGAGTGGTCAGGCACCGATGTGTGATGGGTCACGCGGGATTCGCTAACCCACTGATTACTCACCCGACTCTGGATTGTACGGGCTGTAAGCAAAGCTGACGCAGGACGCTGTCTCGCGACGTGCTGCTGGCAATCTCTCTAGACGGTTGCCACGTAATTCGCTCCTGGAATGGCTTGGCACGAAGCGATGCGTGCCTGCGACCGGCCTTGCTCTTTCGCCACGTACATCGCTGAGTCAGCCCGGCGCAGAACCACCTCCGCGGTGTCGCCGGGGCCCGTCGGCATCGCAATGCCAATACTGGCGCTAACGTGCGCGAAGTTGCCGCTTCCGAGGTCAATCGGCTGGTTGATTCTCTCGATCATGCTATCCGCGATCTGTTGCGCCTTGGCGGGGGTCTCGACGCCGACCAGCACGGCCAGGAACTCGTCCCCGCCGTGTCGGCCGACGATGTCGGTGCGGCGTACGGAGTCCTCCAGGATTCGCGCAACGTGGTTCAATACCTGGTCCCCGGCTTCATGGCCAAAGGTGTCATTGACCTGTTTGAAATAATCAAGGTCGATTCGTAGGATCGCCGTTTCGCCCAGGCGCTTGAGCGATGAATGATTGAACAGATCAGTCAGGCCACTCTCGATGCCCCGCCTGTTGAGCAGGCCTGTCAGAGCGTCGTGTGTTGCCAGCCGTCGAGTTGAGAGCTCCCTGTGTTTGCGCTCGGTGATATCGTTGAGGACACCCTGCAGTATCGCCGGGCCGATTGGGTTGATCGACAACTCGATCCACTCATTGACTGGTGAGCCCGCCCGGCTGAGCTCGAGGTCGATCTCATCCGCCTCACCGGTCGCGAGGCACCGCTGCAGCAATTGCTCCACCTGCGTGCCGTGGGGACTCAGCAGCTCGTGCAACCGTTGCGGCGCGTCCCGAGTCTGCCCTTCGTTGGCTGCCTGGTTGGCAGCGTCTAATTCCAGCATGCGAGCGAACGCCGGGTTGCTGGATTGGATGATGCCGCCCGGATCGATGACGAAAATGCCGGTCTGCGCTTTGTCGAAAATGAGCTTCATCTTACGCTCCTGTACCTCGTGCTCGATGCGCAGCTCACGCTCCGTATCGAGCAACGTAGTCAGGCGGCCAATGAGTGAGTTCACATCGGAAACGAGGCGGCCGATCTCGTCCGTCTTGTTTCCAGCGGGGATGCGCAACTGCATGCCCGTGCTGACCTCCAGACGATGCAACTCATCAGAAATGCCTTTGATGGGACGCGTAATGAGCAAAAAGACAACGAGAGCGACAGCCACTGCAACCAGTGCGACCTGCAGGCCCAACACCAGCGCGGTGTTCCCACTATAGCGGCGCGCTTGGGAACGGATCTCAGCGTCCGATGCGTACAGCGAAATTTCCCCGACTCGAATCGTCGTGTCAAAAGGAGAGTTGATCTTCCGCGAGATCACTGTGAATCCAGTGGGCCTTGCCGCAGTAGCGGCCGCGCGTGGGCTCTCGTATAGCGTACTGTCGCCGGCAAAGATGCGAACCGCGGTAACCGAATGGTTGCTCAGCAGTCCTTGCGATATTTCCTTTGCAAGCGTGCCATCGCCCAGGAAGCACGCGATACTCGTCGTGGTTTCGACTGTGGACAATAGCTCTTGCAGTCCAACCTGCAGACGAGCCTCCTCCGTCTTTTGCGCCCGCATGGATGCCGCCGCCATGAATATGAGACCCAGCAGGAGGGAGAGCACGAGTATGGACAGGGTAGTGCGCGCGACGATGCTGTCAGGCGTAAGGCGGTGAAGCCAATCGCTCGAGGTGTCAGGGGTTGAATTCAAGTACCACCTTCACGCGGCCGTCAACCGCCGTGCTATCCAGGTATGCAATCGCATTGGGATTTGTGGCGACGAGGTCGAGCGCCGTGCGTATGTCGGGAACAGGAAACGGGGGTGCCGCCTGACCCGAAAACACGAGCCGCGCCCAGTAGGAGCTCATTTGTGCGAGATCCTTGCCCACCAGCTTTAGATAGAAGTCCTTGCGTTCTGGGGCGCCGTTGCCCAGGTCGATGGGTATCGCGACCGCGCCGGAAGGCAGCTTGCGGTTGCGGCCGAGAAAAATGTCGACGATCTGGTTGCGGGTGAGGTGCTCGATGCCGCTGGTGGGATTCACGATGATGACGAGATTCCCCGCGCCGGCGGTGCGCATGTTGAGCACTGCTGCCAGCAGCAGAACCGCGAAGGCATGTCTCATGATAGATCAGAATACACTGCCGCGTGCGAGCGGGGCGCTGGACGCCGGGCCGAGGCCCGAGCGGTGTTGTATGCGATGTGCGGTAGCAGCAATCAAAGTCCGGAGTTTTTGAGTTGCGACATGCCATGCTGCCCTGCGGGACTCCAACAGCGTCAGCCGCGCCACCATCCGCCGTGTTCGCACGGTCCGTTGTGCGCGCGATTTGCGCTATGGTAACCGGGTGAGCGGGCAAAAGGTAACGTGTTAGCCGGGTGAGTTTCGAGGTTGCTGCGCAGCAGTTTGCGCGAACCGCCAGCGACAAATGATTGCTGCGGTATGCCGTGGCTAGTTCGCCGATTGCGCATAAGCTGTACAGGTTGCCGAGCGCAGGCAGGTGGCCGGGCTAAAAATGAACAATTGGACACCGTGGTTATGGGTGGGATTGTGTGTGTTTGGGATGTCGGCCCGGGCGGAGGGGCCCGACACGCTGGCCGGGAGTGAGTCGGCGAACGATACCGAGTTCCTGACGGCGTTGGAAGAATTTGTCGTCACAGGCTCGCATATTCGCGGCGGCGTCGCCCCGGCATCCTCGATCATCCTCATTGACAAAGAAGAGATCAGGCGCAGCGGCTATGCGTCGGTCAGGGAGTTGATCAACAGTCTGCCGCAGAACTATGCGGGCGGAATGTCCGAGTACACGAGCACCGTACCGAACATAGACGCGAGCAGAAATGTGGGGGCTACGACGACGGTGGACCTGCGCGGTCTGGGTGCCGGGTCGACTCTGACCCTTCTGAACGGCCATCGACTTGCGCCCAACGGCCAGGGCTACGCAGTCGATGTCAGTTCGATTCCACTTTCTGCGGTCAGCCGTATCGAGATACTTACGGATGGAGCGTCTGCGGTATACGGGTCTGATGCCGTGGGCGGTGTCGTCAATATCATTCTGGATGACACTTTTGATCGTGCCGAAACGCAATTGCAGTATGGAAGCGTGACGAGCGGTCACATGGCGGAGACCCGGGTATCACAGGCTCTTGTGCAGCGCTGGGCCTCCGGGAAGGTGCTCGGTACCTTCGAGTATTACCAGCGTGATCCGCTGCTCGCGCGCGATCAAGAGTTCGCCTCGGCGGTGCCGCCGGCGTTCTATTTCACCGCGGATCAGCACCGTGGCAGCGCAGTCGTGCATTTCGATCAGAAGCTGGCGGCTGCTACTACCGGGTACGCGGATGTCCTTGCATCGAACCAGACCAAAACACTGAACACCGTTTTCAGTACGATCCAGCGCGACAAACAAAAAGCCCTCTCGGTGGATGCGGGTGTGAACCGCCAATTGCCGGCGGATTGGCTGGTTGAATTGTCAGGTCAGTACGGGCGGCAGACCGATCACCAGGCAGCCGTGCCCCTGCCACCCCAACAGGAAGTGGACACGAACTATGAAAACCAGGTCTGGGGAGCGGATCTGAAGCTGGATGGGCCGTTGATCAAGCTGCCGGGAGGAACGCTGAAGGCTGCGCTGGGCTTGGGGTACCGGCGGGAGTCCATCGCTTCGCAAGGTGGCGGCATCGACTCTGCGTCCAGGAACGCCAAAAGCGTCTATCTTGAAGTGTCTGTGCCGCTCGTTGGAACCGAGAACGCAGTCCCGGCCGTGAAGCATCTTGATTTGACTCTGGCCGGACGGGCGGAACGTTACAGCGACTTCGGCTCTACTACCAATCCGAAGGTCGGCCTCGTCTGGGTTCCGAACGATACTCTGCAGTTACGCGGAACCTGGGGGACCTCATTCAAGGCTCCCGCGTTGCTGGATAAATACGGCGAGATCCATGCCGTGATAATCGACTTACCGGACTCTGCCGACACTACCGCCCGTAGCGTCGTCTCACTGGGCGCCAATCGGGACCTGGGGCCCGAGAAGGCGCACACGTGGACCCTGGGCGCGGACTACCGACCCTCGTTCGTTCCCGACTTGACAGCCTCGGTGACCTATTTCGACGTGGTGTATCGAAACAGGGTTGCGACGGTGGATCCCGACGTTTTCAACATACTGCCGAATCAAGCCATCTATCCGACAGCCGTCTTGCGCAATCCATCGCCTGCATTCATCAACTCGTTTCTGGCAGGCGCCACCGAAGTTTTCAGTCTCGTGGGTCCCTTCGATCCGACCGAAATCGCGGCCTTCGTGCGCGGCGTCCCATTGAATGTGGCGTTGTACAAGACGAATGGACTGGACATGCTGTTGAGGTGCAACAAGCTCACACGAGCCGGCCAATTCACTGGAAGCTTGAACGCAACGTACTACCTGAAGGCGGATCAGCAGGTCACCACCGAGACGACTGCGCTCAGCAGGCTCGACCGATTGTTCTACCTGCCGGCATTCAGATATAGGTTGAGCAGTTCCTGGGCCCGAGCGTCGTGGTCGTTGGCGGCTTCAGTCAACTATACAAAACGCTACATCAACGATAGCGTAGATCCCGCGGAAGGGGTTGACGCGTACACAACTGTAGATGCGCAGGTGAGTTTTGCTCCAGTGAGCTTGTGGGATGGCAGCTTCCGAGCCACCCTGTCGGCCATCAACGTCCTGGATCAGCGTCCGCCACACGTCAATACACCCCTGTTTCCTGGAAGCGTCCAGTTCGGTCTCGATGCCGCAAATGCCAGTCCGATCGGGCGGTTTGTGACACTACAATTGTCAAAGCGATGGTGATTGAGCCGCGGTTCGCAGCCACCCCTCGACCATCATGCAGGAGAGGATGGGGGCCAGGGGTTGCGCGGCGCGAATGAGCTGTTCCTCCGTCAGCAGGTTACTCATTTCCCCCCTGTCGATCACGCCGGCAGCTTCCAGGTGGCCATCGAGCAGAAACGGCCGCAGGAATTTGAGATTCTTGATCGCCAGCTCATTCCAATAGGCATCGACTCCTCCCTTGGTTGTGCGGGCAGCGACTGCCGCAGGTATCTTTTCCGAGAAGGCCTGGCGAGCGAGGCCGCGATCGGTGCCGCCGGCGGCGAGGACGTAGGAGGGGATCCGCAGGCAGCATTCCATGAGGGGCTGAGAGATGAGAGGGTGAACGAGATCGGCGTAGTCGCAGGTGTATGCATGGAAGTGCTGGCAATCCACGATGTCGAATATGCGGTGCAGCATGGCGCGGGGTAGCTGTGACGCTCTTTCAACCCAGGGATGCGGTGGAACAGCGGTGTTGACGCCGGCGCGCAGAAAGGTTGGGGCCTTCTGTGTGACGTAGGGATCCACCCTGTGGGGAAACAGTCTGAGCCGGGCCGCCTGCAGGAGAACGCGGTACACAGGTTTGCGCAGCATCCTGGAGCTCTCTGCCAGGACTCGTCCAAATCCGCGCGCGAGGCCGTGCCTGTGCAGAAATTCTGCTGCAATGGCGAAATCGCGGCGGCGCTGGAACAGGTGATCACCGCCCTGGCCGGAAAATATGGCCTCTGAATCATTCGCGTGTGCAATACCCGCCCGCCCTTCTTCGACAGCCAGACGCAATGAAACCATTGCCGGTGATGGCAATCGCTCCTCGGGAAAAACGCTCGACAGGTCGGTCGGAGGTTGATGAGCTAGCTCAACCAATGGACAGTTCGCGCGCGCCGCTGCCATCCGCGCGAACTCGCGCTCATCCCCCTCGGATGCCGCAGTGTATGCCGTGAAGCAAGTCACTTGCGGTTGCGTCGGGCTGCTGTTGAGGCAAGCCAGCACGATTGACGAGTCGAGCCCACCTGACAACGAGTGTAGAATTCTGCGATAGCAGGATGCCCAGGCGTTGACGCAATATTCGACAGCACTGCGCAGCTCGGCGCGCGCCGCCACACTATCTTCCATGCCGGCGCCCGTAGCAATGGTTACCGGGTCCCACAGGAAGACGGGTTTTGATTCAGAGGCCTGCATCCAACACTCGCCCGCTACTACCTGCGAGATTTCCTTGAACCCCGTCTGCCTGCTGGCCATTTGCATGTATTGCAGGCTACTTCCGACATGCTCCCAATCAATGGTCAACTGGGCAGCAGTCAGCTCCAGATAGTCCTCCAGGTTGGAGAAGAACACGGTGACGTGGTCTGTGTGCGCGTAAAAGCAGGGCAGTGCGCCCGTGGGATCGCGGATGACCCTGAACCGGCCGTCGGCGCCTCGGGAGAATGCGACATACCGTCCCCAGTAGTGTTCAACAAGGTACTTTCCACTTGTGGATTGTATGTCCCACGCTACCTGTTCAGAAAACGCCAGCTCCCTTTCGGCGTCAGCACCGCTGCGATTTCGGAAAATCGTTCCCAATACGGTACCGGCATTGGCCAGGCCAATGGCTCCGTGCGTGCGGCGATTCGCTCCGCGTTGGAAGACGAGCAACCCCGCGTCAGAAAATGCGAGCTCCCACGGCTTAGCAGCGGTGCCTATCCGCCGTCCAATTGCAATTGCGGCTTGCGCGCCAAGGTCGTCAGCTGCGTCCCAATGCAGCGCCATGTAGCCATACATGTGGGATCCTCAGGCGACCATGATGGGTGTGAATTGGCTTACGTGCTCGAGCGTGTCGCCCAGCACGGTGTCCTCATGTTGTACCCAGCAATGAGCATGGAAGGGCCGCATGCTGACTCCAAATACGATATTTGGATACAGGCCGTGCAGCGCAAGGAAATCGAGCAACGCAAGGGAGTTGAGGAGACAGGCGTCCGCCTTCTGAAATCTGGACCGGCATGATGCGAAGCGTTGCACGAGAGTCTCGAGTCCGGCAGCGACACGGGCCATGGCAGCGGACTTCCTGCGCTGGGTGACATGCGCGATATTTTTTTCGAGAGTTCTCCACCGTAGCATCAGGGTGGAGCGCGCGACCGCGAGAAAGACCTTGCAGGCTTCCGCGGCCGTGCAGTGATATGCGTCGCCCACGGGCGCCGAGATTGAACGCGTGGCGGGTGCGATCTGTGCGACACCTGGAGCGGCGTACCCGAGCGGAACCAACGCAATCAGATTGCGTTGCAGCAGCTCGGTAAGCGTTTTTGCAATACCGGCCGCGTCAGGGCAATCGGGAGGGGGATCCCGGATCACCAATGAACGGCCGCTCAAGTAGGGCCGCAATGCCTCAGTCGCCTCGAGATCCAGGCACAGATATTTGTCGCGCTCCAGATCCAGGAAGACTATGTGCCCGCCGCAAATGCACGTGTATGCATGCTCGCAAATTGCATACTGACGCGGCATCTGAATCCGCCGTCGCGCCCGAGAGGAATCGAAGTAGTAGAGGTCCGCGGCGGGAGCGCCCGCGTTTCCGCGGGCCCTCGTCGCTGCATGTCAATGTGGCTCTTTCTTGACCAACGAAGACCAGAATTCCAGTTGGCCGCCTGGCGTGCCCTTGGTCTCCTTCGAGGCCGTACCGAGCTCGATGATCATGATCATTCTCCTGACGTGGTCTGAGTGTGAGTGGACATAACGCGTATTGGCGACGCGCACCATGGTCTCCTGGCACGGGCGCGTCAAGTAGGTATTTGTACCTGCGTCACAGTTATAGCGTGGTGCGTTGCGACGAATACGCGTGCGTGCGTTCTGGCAGGTGTCAGCTGTTTGGAAGTTGGATTCCGTCTGCTGTGAAGCGCGCCGCAGCAGTTAGAAAATTGGTGCGCCGCTCAAAATGGTCGAAAGCCTTTACTCGACATTTTTCTGATCGTGCTGTGCGCAAAACGACTTGGCGAAATCCAGCATTGCAACGCGGCTCGCCTGATTCCAGGGGTTGATTATGTTCGCCCGCACATGCTCGTCGAGTTCCCAGAGGCAACTGCGCCTCACTGCCTTGGCATCGAGCGACTGAATTTTCGCGTCCTGACCCGCTACATGCCAGGCGTACGCCATGTAAAAAGGGGCATAAGCAACGGCCTTCGGTGCGGCTTTACCCAACATCCGCTGCAGCAGAGTGGACTGAGGAGGGAGGTAAAGCGCTGCTTGGCGCATCTGGTCCACGCCTTCAGAGATCCGACCGGCATCGAGCAAGGCGAGCGCGTAAGTCGTCGCGAGATCCTCACCGACTCGCCGCAGCTCCCGACTGAACGGCGAAGACTCCAGAACCGTCACGGCCTGCGCTGCGCGGTGCCTGCTCAAGTCGAATCGCGCCTGTGCCGTGATTACTCGCTTCAAGGCGCAGCGGCAGTCATCTGCGCTTGCAGCGCGTTGACGCAGGTCCAACAGCTGCGCCTCGGCCTTCGAAGGATCGCCTGATTGGTCGATCGCTTCGGCTTCACGCAGGCGCGTATCTACCGTGGCCGCGAATCCACCGGGAACCAGTTGCATCGCACGATTGATGGCGGATGCAAGTGCCGCTGCCCGTTCGGCGGGCGGGAGCTGTGCCAGATGCACTGAGATCTCATCCAGCCACCCTTCTTCCATGATACCGATCGTGCTGATGTATCCGTCGCGATGCGCAGCCAGCAAATCCTCCATCGGCGTCCCGTTCCCCTCACCTTGCAGCTGCATACCATGTAAATAGGCCAAGTCGACGCGCCGCGGATCGTCGGGCGACAGCTCGCGGGCCAACTTATCGAGCGTGGCTAGAGAGTTATTATCATCATCATCATCGTCATAGGCGTTGTCGAAAGCTGTCTGCGGAGCAGTACGAGGCTGAGCCGTCCGCCCCTCGGCGGACGTTCGCGACGACAGACTGTTGGGATGCCACACGGCAAACGCCGCCGCCGCCGCTGCGCCCCATACTGCCAGCAGGACCGACAGAACTAACACGCTCTCCCAGGCTCTCGCCTTACGCACCGTGCGCCGTGCCAATACGGCTTTCACCAAAGCGGCCTGGATTGCATAGGTCTGTACTCTGAGGTTGTGCTTTGCGGCTGCAAACAGGTGCCGGATCTGCGCTTGCCTATCCAGTCCTTCGAGCCGTGCCGGTTGCAGGCGCATGATGCGGAACTGCGAGCGCATTCCCAAGGCCAGAACCACGGCGACGAACATCAGCGATGGGGTTTTCAGCCCAATTGCAATTGCCGCGATGGCACAGGCACTGAGCACGGCAAACACCAGCCGGCTCACCGGCCAGCGGCTGAACAGGCTGATGTCCATCAGCTGTCCGCCATCCAGCGGCGAAAACGGCAGCAGGTTGAAGAAGTTGATGGCAATGGCCATTTCCGCCAGCGTGCGCCAGTGGGTACCTGGCAGCGGCAGTGGATGAATGGCATTGAGGACCAGAATCGCAAGGCCCACGAGCAGGCCGGGAAGCGGGCCCGCGAACAGGATCATGGCCTGTTTCCAAGTCGCCAGATCCCTGGGCTTGCCGGTCACGATGGCACCGACAAAGGGGATGAAGAACATGCTCATGTCGCGGTAACCGAACCAGCGCATCGCCAGGGCGTGGCCTAATTCATGCACGAACACGATCCCGACCAACATCATCGCGGTTGACCAGTTGAACAGCAGACCCCACAGCACCAGCGTCGCCGCCATCGACAGCGCCAACACCGCGAGCTTCACCTTACGGCGCGCCGGCCGGTTGGCCAGCAACGCTTCCTGCATGATGTAGCAATGAGAAAAATACCCTACCTGATAATCGCCGCTGGTGACTGGGGATACATAGCGCCGGGCCAGCTTGCGGCTGACCCGCAGCCAGGCCAGCGCAGCCTTTGCGGCCGCTCGCATGCTTGGATGCCAGACGCCGTTGTCTTGGGTGCAAAGCCTGCGCGACTGCAACAGTGGGAGGTAACCCGTTGCCAGCGACTCGATGCGGCTTTGAGCTTCCTGCTCGGAAACCGATTCGGGGGCAGTTCCGGTGATTCGTGCCTGATGGGTTTGCCAGTGGTTCTGCAGCGAAGTCGCACTCGCATCCTGCCGGCGTACGTGTGGCGGCCAGGCGAAGACTGACCAGCTGACCCGGTTGTCGGTCAGTAACAGGTTACCGTCGGCGGCAAATGTATAAAACGCCACCGGATAGCCGATGTTGCCCGCCGGCAGCGTGGTCAGCGAGGCAAAGCAGGGCAAGGATGAATGCCGGAAGAATAGCAGGGTATACCTGACAGCTTCGGTTTCCATCAAACTGGTTCCGCAAGGCTCGAAGCCGAGCGACCGCAGTTCTTCAACGGCCGCCTCCTGGTCCTCGGAGAGCGGCGGTGGGAGCTCAACGCGCTCCACCTGGACAGGCCTTAGAGGCAAGCGCAACAACTGCACGAATACCGCGATGCCAATCAGCACGCGGAATCCGCAGTAGGCCGCTATCAAGCCCAGCGCCATCCATAGGATGTTATTCATGCGATTGCGTCATTCCCTGTAACGATGCGGCCAATGTTTCGGATGGTACCGATCATTGGCAAGAGTAAAAACGACCTGAGCCACTTTCCACAGCTGATGGCGCCGGGTTAACCGTTAACCAGCGCACAATTTTATTTTTGACTAATCTGCGGTCTTATCGCTCGCATACGCCGAGGCGGGAGCGATGCTCAGCTGGCGCGAAGTGCATCCACCTTTTCGCTTACCACGACATTCTGTGGCAGCGGCTGTACGGCGATGAGGCGGATCGATATCGCCAGGGCGGCCAGTATCACTACTCCTGTAAACGAAGCGACGCCACCCCAACCGTGGCGGCTCCAGGCTATACCACCGACTGAACCGAGTATGCTGCCCCCAAGATAAAGCGAGCATAGATAGAACGCTGCGGCCAGCGCGCTGGCGTTTCGCCCGCGCCGACCAACCCAACTCGACGCTACCGAGTGCGCGCCAAAATAGCCGGCAGTGACCACACCTACGCCCAGGATGACGCAGGCCAATGGCGCCGCGGCCATTAATGCAACACCGGCGAGCAATATGAGAATGGGTATCCAGAACACACGCCGCCGGCCCAACCGTCCTGCCAGGTGGCCGAACCAGGTCGAGACGAACGAACCTACGATATAGAAAAGGAAGATTGCGCCAACCGCGGATTGACTGAGCGAGTAGGGCGGGGCCAGCAAACGAAAACCCACATAGTTGTAGACGGTCACGAAGGCACCCATCAGCAGAAATGCCTCGGCATACAACCAGGGAAGTGCCGCGTCGGCGCGCAGTAATTGGACGCTCGCCCAGAACGACCGCCAGTCGTGTTTGACGGGAACGAATGTCCGGGAGGCAGGAGCTGCCCAGCTGAACACGGCAGCGCCAATCAAGCCGCAGAGTCCTACGCTGGCCAGCGCAACCCGCCAGCTGAACAGCTCACATAGGACACTTGCTCCCAGTCTGCCCGCCATGCCGCCAATCGCCGCACCGGCGATATACAGCCCCATCGTCGCCCCGATGGCGTCGGGATGGATTTCTTCGGCGACATAGGCCATTGCAATTGCGGGAATGCCGGCAAGCGCAATGCCGGTCAGAAAGCGGGTAATCAGCAGCATGTGCCACCCTGGCAAGGCTGCTGAAGCCAGGGTTAACGCGGACGCCGCGAACAGGGAGACTGTCATCATCTGGCGGCGTCCGATTCTGTCGGAGATTACGCTTGCCACCAACAGTGTGATGGCCATTGCGCCCGTCGCCATCGACACTACCAAGCTCGCTCCCTCTGCGCTCACGTGGAAGCTGGCGGCAAGCGCCGGAAGCATTGCCTGGACGCTGTAGAGGACCGAAAACGTCGAAAGTCCTGCGATGATCAGAGCCAGTGAGAGTTTGCGGTATTCCGTGGTTCCCGCGGCGAGAAGGGTGACGTCGGCTGCCATGGACGGATTCTACCCTGAGCACTGGTCGGCTCACCGCGCTCGACGTGCCTATGGGCACGCCGACGCGGGATCTTCAAGTAGCTGTCTGCGGCTGCGACGTATGCGGGAGGACTTCTGCTAGCTGTTGAGGACGGGCGAGAAGCCGCCAAAGATCATTCGCTGCCCGTCGAAGGGCATGTTGGCGTGATCGGCCTTCATGCGTGCGTCGGCCATGATCTTTGGCCAGGCCGCGTCGCGGTGCGCCTTGGAGGGCCATTCGATCCAGGAGTAAACGACCTTTTCATCGCCGGTGGCCTTCACCGCGCCCTTGAAGTCGGTCACCTTACCATCAGGTACATCGTCGCCCCATGCCTCGACGATGCGGACCGCTCCATATTCCTTGAATACCGCGGCGGCTTTGGCAGCCATTTCGCGATAAGCGCTCTGATTGGCGGTCGGCACCGGGACCAGGTAGCTATCGACATAGCCCGGCGTGCCTTGTGCGCCCTCGTCAATGATGGAGACGAAGCCGCCGATGATCATGCGCTGGCCGTCGAAAGGCATCGACGCGCCCATCTCTTTCATGCGCGGATCATTGGTGATGCGCTCGTTTGCCGCATCACGCGCCTGCCTCGACGGGTATTCGAGCCAGGAGAAGACGACTACCTCATTCTCCTTCGCTTTCACCGCACGTTTGAAATCGGTGACTTTGCCGTCAGGCACGTCATCGCCCCACGTTTCAACCACGCGGTTCGCGCCGAACTCTTTGAACAATGGCGCGGCGCTCGCCGCGTGCTTGATGTATGCCTCTTTGTTGGCGGCGGGCACCGCGGCGACAAACCCTTCAACATAGGTCATGGCACTCTCCTTTCGCTGAGTCGGAAGTCATGGTGTCGATTGGCGCGGCATTCAGTGCCCGGATGAGCGGCATCCAGTGGCGCGCCAATTCGGCTCCGGAGGCTCGCCGAGCGGGCCTCGAAGCCACCCATTTAATCGAACGCCGCACCGTCCCGCGAGATCCACTTCGCGCGAATTGCGCCAGTCGAGTAATCAACCGAGACCGTGGCGGTGTGCCGGGCGTCGCCTGCGACCCATACACCTGTCCACTTTGGTGGACACACCCCTTCCGCTCGTAACCACGACCCATCTGTTGAATCAACAACTTGGCCAGCCCACCAAGTTGGTATGGCCTTTGCTTTGAACAGCTCGAGTCGTATCGACAGTGGTTTCACGAGACGGAGTGCTCATGTGTTATCTCAAGCGATTATGGTTACTCGGATGTTTCGTACTGACTGTATGCACGGGTTGTGGTGGAGGCGGTGATTCGGGTGCCGGAGGCGACGATTCCACGACGACATGTCCGGCATTGCCCGCTGCCAATTCACCGAGCGGCAGCCTCGGATCGATCGTCGATGATGTCGTGGCGAGGGAAATGAAGACACAAGGCATGCCGGGAATGACGGTGGCCGTCACCAAGAATGGCTCGGTGCTGTATACCCAGGGATACGGCTACTCGGACCTGGCCACTTGCCAACCGATGCAAGCGAACGCCGAGTTGCAAATTGGATCGGTGACCAAGCAACTAACCGCAGCGGCGATCCTGCAACTGCAGCAGGCAGGTTTGCTGGACATCGACAAGACGGTTCTCACTTACCTGCCAAAATATGTGTTCGACTCGCGCATTACGGTGCGCATGCTCCTGAACCAGACGTCCGGTCTGCAGGATTACCTTGGCTTCCCCTCCCTGCAGCAATATATCGGCGGCGTGCAGCAGTCAGTCGTGCTCGATGCAATCGTGCAGGCGCCGTTATTGTTTTCGCCGGGTTCGGCATTCAACTACAGCAACAGCAATTATTTCATTCTAGGCTCGATCATCGAGGCGGTGACGTCCCAGTCGTACCCGGACTATCTGTCCGCACACATTTTTCAACCCGCCGGACTCGCCAGCACCTTCTATATGCGGCCCTCCGCATCCGCCTCACCGTACGAGCCTGGCGCCGGCGGGCCGGTGCCGGGCAGGATCCCAGATTCGTCCGCCTTTTTCGCCGCGGGCGCCCTATGGTCGAATGTGCAGGACCTGGCCCTATGGGACGTGGCACTTCGCAGTGGAAAAGTGATTCCCGAGTCACTGTTTACACTGATGGTAACGCCTCCCCCGGTTCCCGCCTTTCAGGAGGGTGTCCCTTCCCCCTATGGGATGGGATGGTTCAAAGGTGGAACTCCGGCGGGCCATCCGTTCGTCTGGCACAACGGCCAGACGGTTTCTTATACGGCCTTCAATGGACTATTTCTGGACGATGGGTTCTCCATCACGGTGCTGACCAACTATTTTGTGCGGGAAAGCGCACCGCTTCTGGGCTTCGCTCAAACGCTCATCCAGGCAATCTGCAATAATTCCGCAACTGCTGACAGGTGCTGATCACATGGACTGCGTACTCAAGCATTTGCGGCGGCTCGCCCTTCCCCTGCTGCTCGTGGGCCTCGCAACCCCCTGGTGCCCGGCACGCGCCGCGAATCAAGCCCCTGAGATCATCGTTCAGGAAATCCAATGCCGGGGAAATTTCTCCACCTCATGCACCTTCATTAGAAGCAACCTGTTCCTGCAACCCGGGGAACCGGTAAATGAAGATGAGATCCAGAACGCGAGACTCAGATTGTCCTCGCTACCCGAGTTCATCTCCATCGATATCCATCTGGAAAAGGGCTCGCACAGAGGCAAGGCCATCGTGGTGATCGACGTCCTGGAGGCGGATCGCGTCGAGAACGAATTCGCGACCGGGCTGTCGTCGCGGCTCTCCGGTGTCAGCCAGACAGTCGAGGGCCGTATAACCGCCCACAACGTGTTCGGTACCCGAGGCACTTTGAATTTCGACGTCGAGGGGATCGTGCCCCTCAGCGGGCTGCAGCGTCGCGGTATCTTCTCGCGACTGCAATTCGTCGATCCGAAACTCCTCGACTCCCGCAAGTACTTTTTGATCGGCGGCGTCTCCTTCCAGGACAGCTTCAGCCTGTACCCCAACGGCGACTTCTATCAGACACATCAGGTTGGCATCGACGCGAGTATCGGACGTCGCATTTTTGAATATTCGTATGTGACTGTGGGGTATCTGTACAGACCGGACTCGCACAGCATCGGTCATTACCGCGGGCGTGCCGGAGTCTTTGTGACGGACACCGACCCCACCAACTATCCCACGAACAGGGGTGTGTTCTTCGGTTATGGCTGGGATTCCGAAGACGATCCGTACTTCCCGACTCGAGGGTCGCGGCTCGGCATCAGTTTTGGCCCGTCCTGGGCGAACGCTCGATTTCGAAAGACCTGGACGTTCGGCACGGATTCGGTGTGGACGGTGCAGATCGGCGGGACGCCCGGGACGCAATACAGATCGTCATTCAACGAGAGTCAGGTAATCTCGGTTGCGTACGCCCGCCCGATCTCCCCGCGCCACGGCTTTGGCGGGATCAGACAGGGACGTTGGTATGTCGAACCGGGCGCGAGCTACTACGGCTTTTCCAGTTCAGGCAGAAGCCTGGCCGAGTTGGGTCTGAAAGCGGGGATTCGCCTCGACACGAAGGCGTTCGGCATGGTCGATCTGTACGTGTTCGGCGGAACTTCTGCCCAGCGCAAAGGAGGCAGGTGAAGCCGCTGGCCGCGTTGGGCGTGCTGATCGCGCTTGCGATTGCACCGGCTCCCGCGGCGGAACTGGCACCGTTTCTCACCGGTCAAAGGCTCGGTGTGGTCATAAAAGCGGTCAAACTCCCAGCGACCTTGCCAAAGGATCTGCTGAGCGGACTCACTAACAGACTGCTGATGCGCGTTGCCCTGGTGTCGCAATCGCAGGTGCTCGGCCAGGAGACGGCCGAGCTCGATATAAAGTATGACCTGTGGGATGAAGACTTCAGGCTGACCCTGACTGTCGGCGACACCGTTGTCGTGGCTAAGACCTGTTCGAGCGTGCAGGAGGTGGAGGCGTTTGTCGACGACATGAGGCTGCCGAATCTGTTTGCGCGGAGCGAAGTCCCTGTGGGAGTGCGTGCCACCTTGCGCGTCGAGATGCTACTGAACCCCATCGAGCAGGAACGGATGGCCGCGATCCGAAGATGGGTTGCCGAGAACAGCACCTATACGCCCGCGGACACTGAGGTGTTTGGCTCGGGCAAACGCGTAGGCAGCTCGCGTTCGAACGCTATCTTCGACAAGATATTCGAGCAGTACTCGGGCGGGGCGGAAACGGCGGCAACCTGGAAGGAAACGGTATCTTCAAAGCCCTTCAAGATCGCGGAGGTGGCCAATGAGTGATGGCAGAATGAGGCTTCTGCTGTTCCTGGCCATCTTCGTAGTGAGCGCGCTGCCGCTGGCTGCGGCAGCCTATTTCGTCGATGACGCACTACAGACGAGCTTGAACCTCGGCTTCAATCCGCAGATCGTGCGGAGTCTGGAAATCGGCACGCAGAATCTGAAGACCCTGAAGAATGTCGATCCTGGCAATGAGCGCCGGTACCGGGAACAGTTCGAGGAAATCCAGAGCCTGAAACGCGTCTACTCGCGGCCGCAGTGGATCAAGAGCAATATCCTGGGATCGCTCAAGATCTACTTTGGTCTGGGACTGACCACCGCAGTGCTTGTGTCCGTGATGGTTGCGGCCTTTCTGAGCCGCAAGATCAGCCGTTCGTATCGCCATACATTGAACGAGCTCGTCTCACAGAAGCAGAGAATGCGGTACCTGGAAGAAATGGCGTCGTGGCAGGAATTGGCCCGTATGCTGGCCCACGAGATCAAGAATCCACTGACTCCGATCGAGGTATTGGTGAGCTCCTTGTCGCGATCCTATCTCAGCAAATCCGCGTTGGAGTTCGGCAAGCAGCTGACTCAAACGCAGGTGATGATCGCGGAGGAGCTGAATCACCTCAAGAGCACCGTAAGTCGGTTCAGCGAATTCGCGACATTGCCGGCCGTCCGGCTGGCGGAAGAGGATTTGTCAGCTCTGATCGCGAGATTGGCTCCGGCGATCACCGCGAACTTCGACACGGCCAGGATCGAAGTCATCGCGCCAGCCTCGGCGGTGCTGCGGGCGAGGGTCGATGCGACTCTGTTCCGGCAGGTGATGACCAACATCATCCGCAACGGCGTGGAAGCCAATCCGGGTCAAACTGTGCGGTTTGCGATTCGCGTCGCGGCCGTTGACAGCACAACAATTGTGACTATTTCCAACGATGGGCAGCCCGTGCAGGCAGATATCGCCGGCCGTATTTTCGATCCATACGTCTCCGGTAAGAGCCGCAAGGACAATATGGGGCTTGGGCTTGCGATCGTGAGAAAGATCATCATCGAGCACGGCGGGGACGTCACTTACGCAGAGGCCTGCGGTCAGCCTGTGTTCACTATCTCATTACCGCGAGCCACCTGATGCAGGATTGTGTCCAGTCCCCCACCGTGCTCGTGGTGGATGACGAGAAGAACATCCGCAAATCACTCGAGATAATCCTCGAGCAGGAGGGGCTGGTGGTAGTTACGGCCCAGGATGCTTCTGCCGCGTTACGTACCCTCCACGAGCGCATCGTGGACCTGCTCATCGTCGACATCCAACTAGGAGAGATCGACGGTCTCACCCTCTTCAAAAAGATGCAGGCGGACGGATTCTGCGCCCCCGTCATTTTCATCTCCGGCCATGCCACCCTCACGGAGGCTGCGCAGGCGGTGAAGATCGGCGGTTTCGATTTCCTGGAGAAACCATTCAGCGCCGAGAAGATCGCGGTCACGGTCAATCGGTGCCTGGAAATGGCGGCTATCAAGGAGCGCCTGCGGCTCGCCGCTGCGAACGAGGGCCCAAAGGACATTGTGGGCGAGTCACGCGCCATCAAACAGGTGCTCGCCAATACCCTGAAGGTGGCGCGGACCCACGCCAATGTATTGATTTGCGGTGAGAGTGGCACCGGCAAGGAGTTGGTGGCCAACACCATTCACGCGCAGAGCAGCCGGGCCGCAGGTCCCATGGTCAAGGTCAACTGCTCGGCGATTCCGGACAATCTCGTGGAGAGCGAGCTGTTCGGCTACGAGAAGGGCGCGTTCACGGGTGCGGTTGCGGGCAAGCGTGGATTGTTCGAAGTGGCACATCACGGCACCATCTTCCTGGACGAAGTCGCTGATCTGTCGCTGGCGGCGCAGGCGAAAATCCTAAGAGTGCTGCAGACCGGGGAGATCCAGAAGATCGGGTCCGAACGGACGCTCAAAGTCGATGTACGCGTGTTATCCGGTACTCACAAGGACCTCAAGGAGTGCGTCGCTCAGGGTCTCTTCCGGGAGGATCTGTACTACCGGCTGAAAGTCGTACCCATCGAAGTACCGAGCCTGCGCGAGCGGGCGGAAGACATTCCGCTCCTGGTCGCCTTCTTTGCTCAGCGCATTTGTGAGAAGAACAACGTCAGGCACAAAACCATCAGCGACGATGTGATTTGGGAGTTACAGCAGTACCGCTGGCCTGGCAATGTTCGCGAGTTGCAGAACGTTCTGGAGCGGGTGCTGATCATGAGCGGTGAGCAAGTGACGCTCGCCGATTTGCCCACGGAGCTGCTCGAGGCCTCAGGCACAGGCGACCGTAACGGTCCCTCCGCGCTGAAGGAGTTTCGCAATGCCGCGGAGCGCGATTTTCTGATCGCCGCGCTCCGTAGGAACAACGGCAACATTACCCAGACGGCGTTGGAGCTCGGCGTCCGGCGGCCATATCTGCATCGCCGCTTGGGGGTGCTGAAGATCACCAAGAAGGATTACTTCGCGTGATGGTGCCACTCTTGATATCAGCATATGCAAGGCATATGCTAGTCACGAATTGCTGGCTGAGGGGTATCGGATGAAGCGCGCGCGAACGGGAAAAAGTAAGTCAGCGACGCCAAAGGCGGCGGCGAGGTCCATGTCCGGTGCCGTCGCCAAGCGAGCGTCCATATTTCGTAATGGTGCTAACCAGGCCGTGCGGCTCCCGCAGGAATTGCGTTTCCCGGCGGACGTCAAGGAAGTCCGGATTCGCAAGCAGGGAGATGGGCTGTTCATCACTCCCGTGAAGCCTAACTGGTCTTCGTTTTTCTCGCTGTCAGTGGACGTACCGGATGACTTTCTGGAGAGCCGCAGCGATTCGCCTCCCCAGTCACGCGACCCCCTATGACGGGGTTCATGCTGGATACAGATATCTCCAGCTACATCATCAAGCGCCGGCCGCAGACACTGGTAGAAAAATTTGAGAGGCACGCTGAAACGCTGTGCGTGTCGGTGATGACGGCCGCGGAGTTACGTTTCGGCGCACAGAAGGCAGGTCGGCCGCAACTTGCAGAGCTGGTCGAGGCCTACTTGGAAAGACTCGCGATTCTCGACTGGACCAACGACGTCACCGGCCACTATGCCCGCATCCGCTCTGAGTTGGAGCGCTCCGGCAAGCCGATCGGGAATATGGATCTGCTCATCGCATCACACGCGGTATCCCAGGATATGACTCTGGTTACGAATAACCTCAAGCATTTCTCGAACGTGCCCGGGCTCAAAGTGGAGGTATGGAATTGATTGTCTGCCACCGTCATATGCTCGTCAGAACGTGCTCATGATGTTGATGAAGGGACCACGGCTGCGGTATGACAGATCGGTCAGATCATCCGAAAAGTCAGTGAAGTTGTAGCCGGCGCCCACCTTGACGTGCTTGTTGAGATGACGGTATAGGGCAGCGAGGATCCCGGCGCGTGCATCATCCGCCTCGTGCACGGTGAGTTTCCGGGCCTCCAGCATCGCGTCCCACTCCCGGATGAGATGCAGATCGGTTCTGACAATGAGCAGATCGACTCGGCTCGAGTACCAATCACCGCCAGTTCGGGCGTCCCGCAGCTCTCCCAGCCGCTCCGCCAGCTTCCCTCCGAGCGATAGCCAGGGCAGCAGGTCGTAGATGGCATCGACCGAGGCGATATTGCTGCGCTGGGCGTAATCGAGTGTGGCGTCACTCAAGCTGACCTGGCCGGGCGAAGGCAGACTGTAGTAGTAACGATACTGCAGCAGTACGTTCCAGCGATCATTCTCGATTGGCCGGTAGGCGGTTCCGAGTGAGGCATCCACGAAATTGCCGTCGTAGAAGTTTCCCTGGCTGGCGTTGCTGAACGAGAAGTTGAGCTTGCTCTGCAGGCGCCAATCAGCCGTGAGTTGCCAGCCGGCCGCTGTACGGGACAGCCAGGTATCGCGCTCTCCAGCGGAGCCGCTCTCGCGACGGAACTCGAGGCTCGAGGCGAAGCGCGTTTGTTGCAGCTTATAGGCGGTCGAGAGGGCGGCCGCCCGACGGGTCAGGTCGCCCGCCAGTGGGTCGCTGACGGTGCCGGCCTCCAGCTTGCCGCCATAGCTCCAGCGATCGTTCGGCGCCAGGTCGACTCCAAATGCATCGGTCAGACTCTGGGGCCCCGCGCCTGCGGTGCGGCGCGCTTCATCATAGACGCTGACCTGATCGCTGAGCTTCGAGCGGCTGCCGAGCACAGTGTTGCCAAAGCGGCCGCGATAGTTGGAGTCTTCCTGCTCGGTGGCTGTCGTATGGGCCAGGTAGATGTTGGAGCGATCATCGACCTGGTAGTCGCCGCTGACCCTGCCGCCGAGTCCGCCGCTTCCGCCGGAGAGCTCGCCTCCAATCCGGAAGCGATCGGTGATCTGCTTGTCCGCGCCGACGCCGGCGCGGTTATTGACCTCACGGTCGCCCGTACGATCAACCGTACCCTGGGCAAACGTATAAGCGTCCCAGGAAGCAGGACGGGCATTGGTCTGCGCCGCAAGCTCCGAGGGCACGGCAGCGCGGGTGACGTCAAAGTTGGTAGCGCTGGAGGGAACGCCGCTCATCGGCGCTCCTACCTGGGATGCTCCGTTGGTCAAACCTTCAACCTGGGATTTGCCGCTGGCCGCGGCGGCGCTTTGCGGCGAGGTGGGGGCGGCGCCACTGCCCGGCTGCACCGCGGCCCCAGCTCCGGGATGCCGTGGTAGCGGTTTTTCGCCGCTTGTGTCTGGCTTGTAATCCAGTCTGACGATCGCATCTGTACGCTCGCCGTTCTGCGACAGGAGTGTACTGGCATTGGGGAACTCGTTGTTACGGTCGTCATGCCGGGCACCGGCGCTCACGCCCCAGTGATTGTCCATTTGGTAGTGCACAGCTGCTTCCTGTGCGTTGATGCGCTGTGTGGTCTGATCGCGTGCGTCCGCCTTCACGTCCACGGACGTGTGGGCGGTGAGCGGCACACTGAGGGCGGCACCTTTCTGTTGGATCGCATCCCCGGAAGCCAATGCCCCGGGACCTGAGAATCCCGCCCCCCGGTCCTGCCAGTACAGGCTGCCACGCCCACGCAGGGACGCATCCAGGTCCGACAGGTCAAACACGCCCTGCAGGCGTTTCGCGTTGGCGCGCCCATCGGCAGTGGCGCTCTGATTGAATCCGAACCCGCCGTCGATCGAGCTGAGCTGGCTGTTGGCGCCGTCCGATCTGGCGGCTTCCACGTCGAGGTATGTGGAGGGTTTGTAACGCAGGGTCATGTCCAGGCCGCCCAGCTGCTGGCGGTCCGTCGAATCGCCCTGGCGGTAGCCACTGATGCCGAGGCGCACGTGGTCATTGACCCAGTTGCTGCTGCGAACACCATACACGTTACTGTTCGCTTCATTCAGACCGGGTGAGTATTCGTAGGTACTCACAAGATAGACCGGATTGCCGCTCAGGCTTCCCTGTTGCACCAGGCTGCTGCCGTCCGCAATTGAAGGCAGTGGCGCTCGCAACAGGATGCGGCCCTGCAGATAACTGATCTCATAGTCCAGATCGGGCACCAGTTGGGTTCGCTGCAGGGTGATGCCGGAAGTCTGATCGCGTATCTCGACCCAGACCCGGTCTGAGCCCCGCGTGATGTCCTGACGATGCAGGTAGTAAAGCGAGCCACCGGTACCACGGAATTCCTCGCGCGAATTCAAGGTCCCCGGCTCGGCGGCGAAAATGTCGTTGGTCGAGAGGCGCTCGCCGAAGCCAGTGGCAGCATCGGTCTTCAGCTGCATGTCCGCCCCGTACAGGCCCCTGCTGAACTGGTTGAATTCCAACCCGGTCCAGGCAGTCTGGAAGTTACCCCAGATAATGTGCGAGTCGTGATGCTCCAGCCGCGCATAGAAGCGGCCATCGGTGGGAGCGTCCCATTCGCTGGTACTGTCGTCGCCGTACACCGGATAGGCGCGCTCCGAGTCGATCCGCTCCAGCAGGAAGCGGGGGTTCTTGGAAGTGAAATTGCTGAACAGATCCTCAATTGGCCGCTCGCGCGTGTCGGCGCTCAGAGTGACCAGGTAGTCGTTATCGATCTTGTCCTTCAGATAGAAGGCCCCGCGGCCGCTGACCTCGGTGCTCTTGCCAAAGTGATCCTGGTCCTGGGTCACGAGCAGAGCGGGACCGTCCGTGTGGTTGGTAGAGACGGTGAGCTCACCGAGCGCTACGTAGAAGAGACTGTTTCTTGGAATGGTCAGGTTGCGCGAATACTTGGTGTACTGCGTCGGTTCGCTCCCGCTTCGCGTCTCGATTTCGATAGTGTGGGTACCGGCCGGCAGCAACTGCTCAGTGACGAACCGGCCATGCTCATCAACCGGCACGACGCTACCAAAGGCGGTGATCGTCTCGCCCTTTGACACATTCCGGCCGCTGACAGTCACTGTACCGCCCAGAATTGGGATGTTGCGGACTCTCAGGCTGTTCTGTCCGTAACCAGTGAGCTTCTCGCGGCTCGCGGGGGCGGTATCCGGGATGGTGCGGGAGCGGTCGAGAATCTTCAGCGGTTTGAGAGCCGTCTCGTCAAAACGCCCGTGATCGTCATAGACGCGCAGAGTGTAGAAGCTAGCCGTCGGCAGTCCTCCGGGAATCCATTCGAGCGATCCACCCGCCTCGATGGGAAGCACCACAATCGGCCGCTCACGGGTGTCCTGGCCGGCGACGAAGAAGCGCAGCTCCGCCTTTCGTATCCAATGGCGATAGTTGGTGTAGGTGGTAAACACAACCGGCTGGCCCTCGACGAGGCCGTTCGGCCAGGCGCTCACATTGAGTGCCGGTTCGGTTTTGAGCGGATCGAAGGCGATCTGCACGTCGTGACGATTGACAGCTACATCGACACAACGCTGATGATCCGCCTCACTGACGTTGTCAGCCGGGCTCAGAGGGTTGCCATCAACGGTGATACGCAACGGTATCTGCGAGGAAGACTCCTGGTTCCCGCCGCAATGAGCGCGGTCGGCAAAGACTGGCGCCTGCGCAGGCGCTGCGATCTGATCTTCCTCGTCGTACCAGACCTGCAGCTCTACACGGCGGTTTTTGGCCATTCCTTGCGCAGTGGTGTTATCGGCCACCGGCTTCAGATCTCCCTCGCCGCGCACGGTGAATGCCTCCGGCGGCAGCCCCAAGCGTGCGCGCAGATACTGCGCCACCTGAAAGGCGCGGGCTTCCGAGAGCCCCTGGTTGTCGTGGAATCGTTTTCGGGTGGCTGCGCTCGGCCGCTGCGCGTCCGCGTGCCCGACCACCAGGAGTCGAAGTCCCGTCTTACCCTTCAGATTGGCGGCAATAGAGTCCAGCCGACCCCGCGAATTGGATAGCAACTCGTCCTGCCCTGACTCGAACAGCGCGCCACCCTGGTCCGCGTCGGACAAGGTCACTGTTCTGCGGGCCTGAGCCGTAGGCAGGGTGGTGGCAGAGGCCCGCATGGTCTCCAACTCCCGCATCCAGACATTCGACGGTCCGGCCAGTCCATCCAGCGAAGTGTTGAATTCGGTGTTTTTTCCAGGCGCCGTGGACACAACGGTGCTGTTGTCTACGGTCTTACCACGGACCGCATCGCTGGCCGCGACCGCGCTGGTGGTGGCGATTGCGGCGGCGCTGCAGGCCAGCGCCCAGACGCTAAAGGCTCTGAGGCGCGCGCTCACGGCTGCACCTCGTCTTCTGCTTCGACCTGGAGTGGATATCTGTGGTGTGACCCCTCCCATTGCGCTTTTATCTGCCTGGCGAGTGCAACCCTCCGACGGGCCGCGAGTTTGCGATCCTCGCCATGCAGGATGTATGCGATGCGTACGACCGAAGGCTTGTCGCCCAACGACTGCGGCAACTGCGAGACACGTGCACGCCATTCGGCTTTGAGTTCCGTGGAGCCGGGTTCGTAAGCCGAGTCGTTCACCTCGACTCGAATAACGCGATGAATGGTCGCGCCGAAGTTGAGCTTGCTCATCTTGCCCCGCGTCAGGCGCGCGTCCCGCGGGTTCTCGGTCGTGAGTCGATATCCCGACGGCAGGCTGCGCTCGTCGAGTTTCATTACGAAGTTGGAGCCGCGGTACGCGTCAGGGATTGCAGCGCAGGCGATGTGGAATCTGCCTTCGGCGTCGGTCGTCACGATGACTCCAGTCACCGTCGCGATCCGAACGTGTGCGATTCCAGGCTCGCCCTGATCCTGGTAGCCGTTGGCGTTGCGATCGTCGAAGACCTTGCCGATGAGCTCGGAACAATCAAAGACAGGGTCCGGCACGACTCGTACGGCGGCAGTCGCGACGTTGGAGACCGGCATGTTGATGAGGTTGTTGATCGCCCAAGCCTGGTTGACGTACTCGCCCTCACTTACGCCAGCGCCCACGATGAGCATGAGTCTGAAAATCTTGCGCTCGTGCGGCGTGAAGCTCTGGTTGAGCCATGTCAACTGGCGGCCGAGCCGCTGGGGCTCTACCCCCATGCCATTGAGGGACGCCGAGCCAGAGCGATACGCAAAGCCTGGAGGCAGCAGATCCCGCACGTCCACATTCGTGATCTGGGCATCCAGGGTGTTGGTGACGCTGATGGTGTAGGGGACCAGGTCGCCGACATAGACGTTGACCATCGGCGTGGTCTTGGTAACTACCAACGCGCCGCCAAGGACGGGGTCGACCGGGATGTTGTTGCCGACGACTCCGGCCGATGACCCAGGCGTAAGCACGAAGCTGTAGAAGTATTGGGTGGTTGCCTCACCCGCAGCCAGTTGCATTGAGCTGATCGGACAATTCGCCGGTTCCTGGTTGGCCGCGTTCGCGCCAGGTGGGGCGGTGGTGGCCTGGACCACAGCGGGCGCCGGCACTGATCCGACACTGAGAGGACCGGCACACGCGGGGATTAGGACCGAGGCCCCCGGCGTAAACCGCCCGGGCGGTGGGGTCACTTGCAGGGTATAGGTTCCTGCAGGAGCATTCGGGAGGAGGAAGAAATTGTAGATGCCCAGCGGACCCGTGACCTGCTGTGCGCTGGCCGCGCCTCCGAGCAATTGCGTCGCTGGGTCGAAACCCGCGGGGCCGCTCAATGCGACGGTTGCACCGGGGATGACCTGACGCGCGACGGAGTCGTAGACCACGCCTGTGGGGTCCACGGGCAGGCTCTGCTCGACGATGCGCTCGCTGGGGGTGAGCCAGAGTGCGGCCAGAGTGCCGCCGCGCATATCGGCTCCGCCAGGATTGTTGGGGCCGATCACACCCGGTGCACCAGTCAGCCCACGCTCATTCGTGACGGGCGCTCCGTAGAGAATGCTATGGGAAGGCTCGCGAAACTTGATCTCGTAGCCACTTCCGGGTGGCACCGCACTGAACTGATACGCGCCGTTCGAGTCAGTGACCGCAGTTTGCACCAATAGCGAGGACTGGTAGAGCTCGACTAACCAGCCGGTCAGTACTGTCTCATCGGTACCGCGGATACGATCGTGGTTGGCATCGCGCCAGACATTGCCGGAAATGCTCGCGGCAGCACCCTGTTCACCAAACAGATACCCCGTGGCATCCATTGCAGCACCGAGGTGAATCGCGCTGATTAAATCGTTACCCAGCGCGCCACCGGCGCTGCCTACGGTGTCGAGTCCGTCCGCGTATCCCGACGGCTGGGTTTCCACGAGCGAATAGCTACCACCGACGACATTTGCGAAACGATAGGTGCCATCGCTTCCGGTCGTCGTTGTCAAAGCAACTGCATTGCCACGGGCGTCGGTCCCCGTCAGCTGGATGGCAACCCCGGGGATCGGCGGCTCCGCCGGGTCTCGCACGCCGTTGTTGTTGGTGTCGTTGTAGACGAGACCCGCGAGACTGCCGGCGGTGTCCCCGAAAATGACGGTCGAGCCGGGAGCACCGGCGACCAGGTCGATCGTGACGATATCGGGTGTCGAGCTGCCATAGCCGGCCGGTTGGGTTTCGGCGACGCTGTAGCGGCCAGCAGGAATATTCGCGAAGAAATAGCTGCCGTCGGCAGTTGTTTGAGTGGTGCCGACGATGGTGTTGCTGCCATCGCGCAGAGTCAGTGTGACAGCGCCGATGCCAGCTTCGCCGCCGTCCAGTGAGCCGTTGCGATTGGCATCGAGCCACACGTGACCGGCAATCGACTGTCCCTTCTCGGAGAAGAGGTACCCTGTAGCATGGGTTCCGGCGGGCAGCGCGATAGTGCCAATGACATCACTGTTGACCGAGGCGCCCCCTGCGGTGCCCGCAACGGAGACACCCTGGGCGTAAGCTGCCGGCTGCATCTCCGTCAGTGTGTAGGTGCCACTCAGAACATCGGTGAAGGTAAAGTCCCCCGTCGGCGATGTCGTAGCAGTACGGGTGACATTGCTGCCGGCCGCGTCGGTGCCGGTCAGGGTTATGGTCACGCCCCCAATGCCCGGCTCACTCGGGTCCCGAGCCGCATTGCTGTTGGTATCTGACCAGACCGATCCCGCGATACTCGAGGTTGTCTCGCCGAAATTGGCTGTGGTCGAGCCTCCGGCAGCAATGGTTGCGGACACGGAGTCGGGCGTGCTGCTGCCGTATCCAGCCGGCTGCGTTTCTACAACGGTGTAGTTCCCTGAGGGCAGTCCGAAGAAGCCATACGAGCCGTCGGCTGCGGTTGTCGTCGTCGCGACCGTCGCACCCAGTCCGTTTTTCAACGTGACGAGGACACTAGGAAGACCAGGTTCACCAGCTTCCCGCGCGCCGTTCGCATTTACATCCTTGTAGACTGTGCCGCTGATCGTGGTACCGCGCTCTCCGAACAGATAGCCGGTGGCGTCGGTATTGGCCGCGAGTTGGACGGATGCAATGAGATCGTTGGAGACCGCGCCACCGGAAGTGCCTGCAGCGTCCAGTCCATCGGCATAGCCCGCCGGCTGAGTTGGTTCGCTGACGGTATAGCCGGCAGCGTTTGGCGTCAGAACGTCGATGAAGAGGAAGTTGCCATTCGCATCTGTGGTCGCATTGCGGCTGACGGCATTCGAGGCCGCATCGGTACCCGCCAGGTGGACGGAAATGCCTGCTATTCCCGGCTCGCCCGAGTCCCTGGCACCGTTGTTGTTGAGATCCACGTAAACGGATCCGGATAGTGTCGAGAGCGTGTCGGCGAATTTTGCTGTCGCGGCGCCGGCCACCGGCACCACGATCGCGACGCTGTCCGGGGATGTCGCACTGGAGCCATATCCCGCAGGCTGAGTCTCGGCCACCGTATAGGTGCCCGCAGCAATCCCGCCGAAGAGGTAACTCCCATCGGCAGCGGTGGTGGTCGTCGCCACGGTGTTATTGCCGGCGTCCTTGAGTGTAATGGTGATTCCGGCGATACCCTGATCACCTGATTGCTGGGTGCCATCACGGTTCTCGTCGAGGAATACGAGCCCCGTAACGGCGGAACCCGTCTCGGCAAAGTTGTATCCGGCCGCCTGGCTGCCGGCCGGCAGGGGTATCGCGCCGTAGACGTCATTGCCTACTGTGCCGCCCACATTGCCGACGCCCATGACTTCCTGACCGTCACCGAAGGCTGGCGGCTGGGTTTCCGTGATCGTGTAAGTTCCAGCGAGCAGGTTGCCGAACGAGTAGGCACCTGATGAGCTCGTAGTGGTGGTGGCGCTTACCGAAGCGCCATTGGTGTCGGTGCCACTCAGAGTGAGCGTTATGCCAGGGAGCCCAATCTCACCGGCGTTCTGAATGCCATTGTTATTGGAGTCAAGAAAGACGACTCCGGCCAGCGAACCAGCACTTTCACCAAAGTTGACGGTGGCCGGGGTACCCGCAACCAGAGCTACCGCCACACTGTTGCTCGAATGCTCAGGTCCGCTCTGGTAGCCAGTAGGCTGGGTCTCTACGACCGTGTAGCTGCCGCCAGGCTGCACAGGGAAGCTGTATGTGCCATCGGCTGCTGTCGAGGTAGTCGCCACGACATTGTTGCCGGCATCCCTCAATGTGACGCTGATGCTCCCTAGCCCAATGTCGCCCGTATCCTTGACGCCGTTTCTATTGGTGTCGCGATAAACCGTGCCGCTGATCGCCGTGCCCAGCTCGGCGAACAGGTAGCCGGTCGACACAGTACCGGCGGCTAGGGAGATCGTGCCGATGCGGTTGGCAGGCTGGGTGACGGAGCCCCCGGCCGTTCCGGCGGTGATTGCGCCGTTTGCGTAGGCTGTCGGTTGAGTCTCGGTCAGCGTATAGCCAGTGGCATTAGGCGCAAGGATGTCATCGAAGGTGAAATTGCCCGAGGCGTCTGTCGTCGTGGTCAGGCTGACGGCGGTACCTGCGGCATCGGTGCCGGTTAGCACCAAGGTGACTGCAGAGATAGGCGAATCAGTGCCGTCGGTGACGCCATTCGCATTGCGATCGAAGAACACCGCCCCGGAGAGCTTCGCTGTCGGATTACCGAAGTTGTTGCCGGTGCTGCTCCCCGCGGCGGGAATCGTGATCCCGGTGAGAGGAGTGGTTGGGGCAGTGCCGTAGCCCGCCGGCCGAGTCTCGGTAATGGTGAAAGTACCCGCGGGAAGATCAGTGAAACTGTAGTTCCCATTGCTGTCCGTTGTTGTCGGTGGGTGAGTAATCGTTCCACCGAGGCTGTCCGTACCCGACAGAGTGATCGTGACACCGCTGATGCCGACCTCGCCCCCGTCAAGCGCCGCGTTACGGTTGGCGTCACGCCAGACCTTGCCGCTGATCGAGCCTGGGCGCTCGGCGAAGTTGTAACCCGTGCCATTGATGTCAGTGAGCGCGATGCCGCTGAATTCGTCGTCAACGCTATTGGAGCCGCCCTGGCTGCCGACCGTATCGATGCCGTCCAGATAGGTAGCTGGCTGACTCTCGTCGAGCTGATACGTACCCGGGAGAACGTTCGTGAAAGTGTATGCTCCGCTTGCGTTGGTAGTCGTGGAGCGGTTGACGGCCGCGCCGCGGACATCGGTTCCTGTCAACGTGATTGTCGCGTTGGCGATGCCTGGCTCGCTCGCTGCCTTGACGCCGTTGTTGTTCGAGTCGGCGAAGACCGTTCCACCGAGCGAGTTGTTCTTGAGCTCGCCGAAGTTGTAACCGCCAGCGATCTGATCTCGATCCAGCACTATCCCCGAAATGGTATTCGACCCGATAGCAGCCGATACCGTGCCGCCAGGCGCGGTCCCCGTTGCCGCAGTGCCTGCTGTCTCGACTCCGTCGGAATAGCCGGCCGGCTGGGACTCTGTGATGGTGTAGCCGGCGGCCCCGGCCTGCTCCAGATTGTCGAAGAGGTAGTTGCCGCTGGCGTCGCTGGTCGCATTACGGGAGACAGAGTTTCCGAATGCGTCCGTACCGGTAAGGGCGAACGCCACACCAGCGATCCCACCCTCGCCGCCGTCGATCGTCCCGTTGTTGTTGCGGTCGCTGTAGACTCGGCCGGCAATGCTCGATTTGACGAAACTGACACTGCCTGTGTTCGAGTTGTTCCCTGAAACCAGGTCGACGCTGAAGGTGCTGACCGAAGCGCTGTTCGTGTAGCTCGTGGGATAGGGAGGCGTGCTTGGCGCCCTGATGACGGTGTCGACGGTGACGGTCACCTGGGTACCGGCCGGGACATCTCCCAAGCTGCAGGAGAATTGCGTTACCCCCGTGTTTGCGCACGTTCCTGCCGTTGTGGTGTAAGTGAACGGACTCACCAGCTCCACACCCGTCGGCAGGGTATCGCTGAGAACCGAGTTGTAGGCGGTGCCGGGTCCGAGGTCGTCCACCTTGATCTGCCACTGGAACGTCTGGCCGTACTGCAGAGGCGGCGAAGAGACCAGCGCCGTCTTGCTCGTCAGCTGCAAGTCGGCCTTGGCGCGCACGGCCGTTGGCTCCGTCGCGCTGTTGTTGGCTGTGTTGGAGTCTGTCTCGTTAGCGCCAACCGTAACCGTATTGGAGTAGGTATCGCCGGCCGCCGGGGGCGGGGTGTTGATTTGATAACGCAGGTAGCGCGTATATGAGCTGCTCGCGTCGAGATCAGGCGAGCTGCAGGTCACCACCTGGCTGGTTGGGCCGGTGACTGTGGCACTGGCCGTCGTACAAATCGGTGTGCCCGAGCAGGTGTACTGACTATCCGAGTCACACAGGAAGGTGACCGAGCGGCCATTGGGCGGAACATAGGTGTTCTGAAAGGATACCGAGGTTGCCTGCGAGGGTCCGGCGTTGGTGATGGCGACCCGGTAGGTAATCAGATTGCTCGACGGATTGGTGCCGTCGTAACCGAGGGGATCGGCCGGGACGCCCGCAAAGCTCGCGACATCCGCAATGTTCGCGATCAGGTCCGCCTTGGCGGGCGAGATATTGAGAGTTGCACTCTTGCTGTCGTTCGTCGTATCGGACTGTGCCGTCGTGGTGCTGACGGTTGCTGTGTTCTGCAGATTTCGACCGGCCGGTGGTGAGGCCATCCATTTTGGTCGGACAATGACAGTAAGGGTCTCGACTTCTCCGGCGTTCAAGGTACCGATGGAGCAGGAGATGAGATCGCTTGCGGCCGTGAAGCTGCACGTGCCCTTGCTTGCGGCCATCGACCGGACCGTGTATCCGGAATCACCGGGTGTCGGATTGAACTGATCGTTCAATGTGACGTTTTGGGCGGTAGAAGGTCCGTTGTTGTCAAAGGTGACAACGTACGTTGCGTCGGTCCCGGCGAGCACGGGATTTGGCGTGACGGTCTTGCTTTGTACGCGAACGTCGGCGACGGGATCGATGGTGACATTGATCGAGGAGCTGTTGTTTGTGCGATCCTGGTCGCCAATCGAGGTCGAGTCGATCGTTGCCGTGTTCGTGAAGGAGCCATCGGCCATCGGACGATGCACGGTCACAGTGACGGTAGCTGATTCCGGAGTGTTGACTGGGGCGGCAGTCGCGTATAGCAGCGTCCCATAGTTACACTGGATGCTCGCGCCGGCTATGGAACAGGTGCCAGTTGAACCCTTGCTGCCGGGATTCGCGACCGCCGAGATGATCGTTCCACCCGCGAGCGTCGTGTACATGGGGATGGTGTCCCGTACAACGACATTCTGTGAGTCATCCGGCCCGTTGTTGCTGATCGTGAGTGTGTAGGTCAGGGTGGTGGCGGAGGTCGTCAGCGGATTGAGGTCCTGCGTCTTGACTATGACGAGGTCCGCCCGTTGTGGTGTCGACGTTGAGCTCGCCGATGTGCAATTGTTGGCTGCGTTAGGATCAGCATACGTTCCTGCAATGGACACGCAGCCCTGATTGGTCAGTGACGCTGTCAAAGTTGCGGTTGTGATCAGCGATACAGCCGCTGTAGTGGCCCCTACGGCGAGCGGTCCTGGCAGGGTGCAGGTGAAGAGCGGGGCGGTGTATGAGCAAGTCCAGCCGTTGCTGGTAAATGATGTGGCCCCCGTGTAGCTCTCGCCTCCAGGCAATGTATCCGTGATTGTGATCGTATCGCCAGCGCCCAGCGCACGCGGGCCATTGTTGGTAGCACGCAGGATTGAAGTCAGCGGGGAACCTTGGGCAACTGGATTTGGCGATTTCGTCTTCGCAATCGACATATCGGCGCCGTCACGCTGAATCGTGAAGGTCGCAGTGCCGCTGTTGTTGCTGACGATAGGGTCGTTGGTGGCGCTACTGGAAATTGATGCCGTGTTGCTGCTCGACATGCCTCCCGCGGGGACTACCGTGTCATCCGGTGCCGTGGCATTGATCGTAATGTCGTCGGTCGCGCCAGATGCCATGGCTGCGCGCGTACAAGTAACTACGCGCGTTGCCTGCACGACGGAGCATGACCAATTGGTGCCGCTCGCCGAGATGCTAGTGAAACCAGTGGGCAATGTGTCGGAGACCGTTACCGCGCTGGCTGCATCCGGGCCACCGTTTCGTGGGGACAGTGTGAAGGTTGCCGCAGTGGCCGCGATCATGGCGGTCGGTGAGGCCGCTTTACCGATGCTGAGGTCAGCGCCCGGCGAGACACTGGTAGAAGCCGTAGCAGTATTGTTGTTTGGGAGTCCGTCCGGCGTCGTTGCGGAAAGAGTCGCCGAGTTGGTGATGGTGCCGCTACTGGAGTTCTGTATGGTACCAATCAGAGTCAGCGTGGAGGTTGCGCCCGTGGCGAGAGTGCCTCCGAGATTGCACGTTATCGAGCCACTTGAATTCGAGCAGCTCCAGCCGGAGCCGGAGGCGGACACGTAGGCGACGTTGGGTGGCAGCGTGTCGGTGACGGTCACTCCAGTTGAGTCGTCGGGCCCGTTATTGGCCGCGACCAGGGTGTAGGTGACTTGTCCTCCCGCGGTGACCGTAGCGGGGGTTGCCGACATCGCCAGCGCCAGATCTGCGCCTGAGGTTACGGAGGTCGTTTGCAACAGACTGCTATCTGTTTCAAAGGCGGTGGTCGAACTGGCGACGGCCGTGCTGGTCAGCGTGCTACCGCCGGCCGCACTCACAGTCATCGTGATGCTAACGAACTTATCGGTAGTCGCCGGGACTGTGCCGAAACTGCACACGACATTTGGCGCGGCGTATGAGCAGGCAGCGTCCGATGCCGAGACGAAGCTAGCTCCTGTCGGAATGGGTACGGTGAGTTGGACGTTAGCGGCGGAGGCCACGAAATCCGTGTTGCTGACCTGAAGCTGATAGGTCAGCGTTGATGTCGAGGGGACTGGATCGGGGGAGTCCTGGAAGGTCAGCAGCTTGATGATCGGATCGCCCTGCGCGCCTCCGGCCATGCCCAGTAATCCAATAATGAGAGCGAATCGGCGTAGCAATGACATGGGGGCCGCATGGCTTAAAGTCCGTTGGGAGCGTTATCGGTAGACCAAGGTCTTTGTTTAGATGCGGCGAGACTTGAAGTTACGAACTGTGACGCGATGCGGCATGCGCGAACTGCGCGTGCAGAAGCGGGAAATGTGAGGCCCGCACGGGCGGTACGATGCGGGAAATGAGAAGTGGATTCGCGACAGTGCCGCGGTCTCGTCGTCTACGCGACGAGACCGGCGCGATACCGGCAACCCTGCGGCAGTTTACCTGCGTTGGACGAGATGCCTGCGTTGGTGAGGGCTCCGCATGCGGTCGTCGGAATTTCGTGTGATCGACAAACAGTCAATCCAACCGGTAACCCATCATAACTACGTGGCGCTCTTGCTATCGGTCGATCTGCTGGGGCACTATGGCCGCCGTGTCGAATGGATATCGACCCGACCAACCGCGAGGCAAGGATGCATCCGCTGAATGAACGTTGCGCCACCGGCGAACGCTCATACAATCAAACTTTAGTCTAGTCATGATTCATTGAACGCAATCGGTTCAGGGAGGACCTGTGCAAAAGCAATATCCGTGGAGTGCAACTGCGCTCCAGGTCTCGAGCATTGTAGCGTTACTGACGTTCGCCGGACCGGCGAGCGCGGCGTTAGTCCCACTCGCGGTAGCGCCGGATCGAATTCAGAAAGCAGCACCCAGGGCGCACCCCGGCGCCGCTGCGTCGGTCCCTGCACCGAAAGTGCTGGAAAAAGGCCGCTACTATATTCATGCGACGCCCGTGCAAGGAGTACGGCAACCGCCCGCTGATCAGTCTGCACACTCCGGCGTGACGGCGGCGCCTGATGGGGATGCGCCGACACCAGACACGCCTTCCGTAAGCGCGATCACGCCGCTGTGTCCTGTTCTCGCCATCAACACGACCTACACGCTGAGCGGCACTGCCGCCGGAGGGTCGTATTGCTATGGCTTCCAAATCACGCAACGGGCCAAGACGCAGGCATTCCTGACAGCGCAGAATGCAAGCACGAATTTCTCGCTGACGCTGATTCGTCATAATGATGACGACACACTGACGGTCCTCGGCACGTCCGATCAGCCGGGCAACGCCAACGAAGGACTCGTCGCACTGACTCAGCCGGGACTGTATTATTGGCTGATGGCCGCCAATGCGTCCGATGGATCGCCGTTCAACTTCGGGGCGATCGCGAACACTAACGCCGATGCAAATGAGCTCAATGATACGCCGGATTTAGCAACGACGGTTCCGGACCGGACGGTGATGACCGGCAGCATGGATAGTGCGCAGGACATCGACTATTTCAAGTTCGTCGCCCAGAATGGGCAGGACTTGCTCCTGCAGTTTACGGACAACTACGGGCAGAATGAGTGGGCATTTCAGTATTACAACGGAAGCGCGTGGACGACGCTATCCGCAAACCTTCCCTATACCCTGGCGGGGTTGCCGGCGGGTTACACCCTGTATGTCCGCGTATTGCCGAGCGCGACCGCGTCGGTCAATCCAGCGCATGCCTACCAGTTGTTGATCGGAACGCAAGTTACGTCGTCGGATCTCATCAACGTCTTCAGCAATGAGAACCTGGTACGGATCACGACGGACCCGTACCTCACTACCCAGTTCCACAATCAGCTCACCTGGTCGATCCGGCTGATGGATTCCAATGGAAACCCGGTGCAGGGGGCGCAAGCCAACTTCCATTGGACCATTGAGGGCCTACCAACGCAGACGGCTTCGGCCATCAGCAATGCGCTGGGCGTCGCCGGCAGTACCATCACTTACACATCTTGCGCGGGAAATCACCTTATCGATCAAGTTGCGCCGAATGGACAGCGATGGCAGACAACGTTCGACGCCGGTTTTTGGGACATCAAGGTCGCAGGTGCGGATCCCAATAACGTCGGTGTGGGAGGCGCCCACTATCCGACAGTCAGTCTGGGTCACATCTGCAGGCAGACGCTCGAGTAGCAGCTAGGGGCGGGAGCCCAGGCGTGTGCCCGGGCTCCCTGCCGTCATATCGGCCAAATATCGGCCACATATCGGCCAATGCAGCTCGCGCCCAGGTATTTCGGCCATTGAGGGGAGGGGCTGCGATCGTTGCGGTGCGTTAGGGGCTCGCTTGTATAGAATGCATTGCGTATATCCTGTCAATGACGTCGAATGGGGGATACGTGACGGAGGGCTACGAAGCTTGGGTTGGCCGGGAAGAGGAGAGCAGCGAGCGGATTCTCGCCTCCGTCGTCAAAGCGATGGCCGCTACCCTCGATCTGGATCGGTCACCGCAGAGTGGTGACCCGCTGCCCCCTGGATGGCAGTGGTTATTCTTTAATCCGGCGGCGCGTCGAAGCACGCTGGGCAGCGACGGCCATCCGCGGCGGGGCGGCTTTCTGCCGCCCATCGAGCTACCCCGCCGCATGTGGGCGGGTAGCCGCATCCGCTATCTCGCCGCTTTGCCTGTCGAGGCACAGGCCGCGCGTCGCAGCCGGATCCTGAAGATCGAGAACAAGACAGGAAAGCGCGGCCCGCTGTGGTTTGTGACTGTTCAGCACATCATCAGCTGTGATGGCACGCCCTGCATCTCCGAGGAACAGGACATCGTTTACCGCGAGGCCACGCCGGCGGGCGCCGCTGCGGCACCCGTGCCGCAGCGCTACGAGGGAATGTCTGAATGGAGCTGCAGTTTCGAGCCCGACACGACGCTCCTCTTCCGCTATTCGGCGCTGACCTTCAATGGCCACCGCATCCACTACGATCAGGCCTATGCGCGCAGTGAAGAGGGATATCCGGACTTGGTCGTCCATGGCCCTCTCACAGCCACGCTACTGCAGCAGTTTGCGTTGGAACACGCTTCTGGCCGCCGGCTGCAGCGATTCGATTTCCGTGGCGTAACTCCGCTCTTTGTCGGCCGCGCTTTCCAACTTGAAGGACGGCCAGCCGAAGACGGCACGTTCGCGTTGTGGGCGCGAGGACCCGATGGCGAGTT
>Ga0068858_100000612_pt1 | contig 37346 bp, 35 predicted proteins | sample KBSSwiS12_FD_66589 | JGI IMG/M metagenome (GOLD analysis project Ga0068858, IMG submission 66589) | Switchgrass rhizosphere microbial communities from Kellogg Biological Station, Michigan, USA - KBS Switchgrass S1-2 | ecosystem: Host-associated > Plants > Roots > Rhizosphere > Soil ... | reverse complement strand
TCCGACTTGTTCTCCGCCCAGTGGATGTACGTCTCGTCGAACATCACGGCTTCGCCGTCGCGCCACGAGTACATCTGCCCGTCGACCCAGATCTTGCACGTGTCGTTGTTGGGCGTAACGAGCCCGAGGTGGTAGCGCAGCGAGCCGGCGAACGGATCGCGGTGCTTGCCCAGGTCGCCGCCGGGCGGCAGCAGCGCGAACATCGCGCCATTGACGTTGGGGATGTTCTGCACGAGCTCGACCGTCTTGGGGCAGAGCGCCTTCGCGGAGGGCAGCGGCTCGTCGTACCACTTCACGTAGAAGCGCTTCCAGCCGCGGCGGAAGAACGAGTTGAAGCCGAGGTCCGTATACCCCGACGCCGCGCGGATGTGGCCTTCGTCGAAAAGCTTCAGCGCCTCGTCGCGGATCGTTTTCCAGTTGTCCGTCAGCGCGCGCAGCTCGGGGAAGCGCTCGACTTCGACGAACGGCTTCACCGGCACCGCCGAGAACATGTACATCAGCGCGTTGTAGGGGCCGAGGAACGTCGAGTGATCGGTGAGCTGGCGGTAGAACTTGTGCCGGACCTGCCCGCGCAGATGGATGTACATCATCGACGCGAAGAACACGTACAGGACGATGAACTTGGGCGCGAGCCAGTCGATGCTTGCGAGATCTTCGATCATGGTGCCCTATTTTAGCGCAATGGCGGCTGTGCCGACGGGGCCGATTTCCACCGCCGGTGCACCCAGTACCACTGCTCGGGGTGGCGCAGCACGAGGCGCTCCAGCGCGGCGTTGAAGGCGCGCGTGGTGCGCCGGATCGCCTCGTTCGTGTTCTCGTCGTCGACGATCGGCAGCGGATCCTCGAAGCGCAGCACGTGACGGCCGTCGGGTTCGCGCCAGGCGGCGGCGGGCAACACGGGCGCGCCGGTGGCAAGCGCGATGATGGCGAGCGACTTGAACGTCCCGGCCGGGTGGCCGAAGAACTCGACGTCGATACCGTCGGGCTTGCCGGCGTGCTGATCGAACGGAAAGACGATGACGTCACCCGCCTCGAGCCGCTCGACGATCGTGTTCAGCGAGCCGCGCTTGCCCACGACGCCGAACCCGGCCTTGCGGAAGCGGCGGTTGACGAGCGCGTCGAGCCAGCGCGGCTTGATCGGCCGGCGGACGAAATGAAAGCGGCCGTGCACCTGCGGATAGCTCTGGATGCCGGCGACGGTGGCCACTTCCCAGTTGCCGAAATGCCCGGTGAGGATCAGCACGCCCTTGTTGCCCTCGAAGGCGCGGATGAAGGCGTCGAGGTTCTCGACGCGCACCAGCGCCTTCTTCCGCTCCTCCGACAGCCAGCGGAACTTCACGAACTCTTTCGCCAGCTGCCACAGGTGCGCGTAGTGCGCCTGTGCGAGGCGGTCGATCTCGGGCGCCGGCGTCGCGGCGCCGAACACGCGACGCAGGTTGTCGACGATCACGCGGCGGCGCAGCGGCAGCGCGTGGAACAACACGCGCCCGGCCAGCGGCGCCTCGGTCGTCGCCGGCAGCGCGAGCGCGACCGCCGAAGCGCTCGCGCGGTCGTGGGTCAGCGAAACGGCGATGCCGGAGACGCGATTCCGCGCGAGCACCCCCTGCGCTCCCGCACTGGCGACGATCTGCGGCGCGCCGTAGGCGTCGCGCACGACGGAGAAATCAGCCGGCTCGACCTGGCCGAGCGCCAGTTCGCGCGGAAACAGCTTGATGCACGCTTCCTTGGCGGCGTAGCGTGCCGCGAGGCTCGCGGCGCGGCCCGGACCGTCGCCGGCATCGGCGAGTTCCTGCGGCGAGAAAAGCTTCGCGAGTTCGGCGGCCGGCGTATCCGCCAGCATCCGCTCGATCCGTTCGATCGCGACGCTGTCGATGCCGCAGCGCGTCGGCGCGGCGTCGCTCACGTCAGGCGGCGCGGACGATCAGCGCGGCGTCGGTGCCGGCAAAGCCGCGGCAGAGGATCAGGGCGATATTGCTTCGCGGCACCTGCGGTCCGCGCGTGATCGGCACGCCGGCGCAATCCCGGTCGAGCGTCTCGAGCGTCGCCACGCCGGGCACGACGTTCTCGGCGAGCGCCGACAGCGCCATCACGGCTTCGACGATGCCCGCCGCGGCGATCAGATGGCCGATCGACCACTTGAACGCGGTCACCGGCGGCATTGCGGCGCCGAACACACGGCGCAACGCCGCGGCCTCCGATGCGTCGGAGCCGCGCGTGCCGTTGCCGTGCGCGACGATCATGCCGACATCCGCCGCACCGATCCTCGCGTCGTGCAGCGCTTCGCCGATCGCGCGCGCGAGGCCCTCGCCGTCGTCTCTTATCGCGAGAAGTCCCGTCGCTTCGCCGTCGTGGCCGCCGCCCAACACTTCGCCCAGGACCGGCGCGCCGCGCGCGGCGGCGCTCGCCTCGGTTTCCAGCACTAGCGCGCCCGCGCCTTCGCCGAACAGGCTGCCGTTGCGCGCGGCGTCGAAGGGCCGGAGCGCGGCATCGGAAAGGAGCCCGCACTGATGGTAGTAGAGCACCATCTGCGGCTCGATCAGCGTGTCGTGGCCGATGGCCACCGCGCGGTCGGCCTCGTCGTGGCGCAGCGCCTCGGCGGCCTCGATCACCGCCAGCGTGCCGCCGCAACTGTGATTGGTGATGCAGGCGTTGGGGCCCTTGAGATTGTGGTTGATGCCGACGTGGCACAGCACGTTGTTCGGCAGCGTGCGCAGGAGCCACATCGGATTGACGACGTTGCCGAGCTCCTGGCCGAAGCGGACGAGATCGCCGCCGGCTTCGGTCATCAGCGGGAAGTAGTCGTACTGCGTGTTGTACGCGCCGCCGCCCGAGCCGACGTAGATCCCGGTGCGATCGTTGTAGTCGGCTGCGGCGTCCGGCGTGAGCGTGTCGCGATGCGCGACCAGGCCCGCGCGCGCGATCGCCTGCGTGCCCGCGAAAATGCCGAGCATGTCGGTACGGCGGATGAACTTGTGCAGCTTGCGGTCGGGCACGAACTCGCGCGCGTTGAAGTCGGCGATCTCGGCCGCGAGTTGCACGGGCCAGCCCGCGGTGTCCCATTGCGCGATCGGCGCGATCCCCGAGCGGCCGTCGCGAGCGGCCTCGAACAACGCCTCGGGCGTCTTGCCGGTGCCGCAGACGGCGCCGGTGCCCGTGATGACGATGCGCGGCCGCAAGCCGGCGGTCATGCCACGAGTCCCGGGTGACGCAGGATCACGCAGCTGTTCGATCCGCCGAAGCCGAACGAATTGGACAGCGTCATCCGCACGCGCTGCCGCAAAGGTGCGCCGACGACGAGATTGAGGTCGCAATCGGGATCGGGATCGCGGTAGTTCGCGTTCACCGGCATTTCACCGCGCGCGATAGACAGCGCGCACGCCACGACCTCGACGGCACCCGCGGCGGCGATCAGGTGACCCATCGAGCTCTTGGTCGAGCTGACGGACACCGTCTTCGCGCGGTCGCCGAACACCGCATGGATCGCCGCGCTCTCGCTGCGGTCGTTCATTCCCGTCGACGTGCCGTGCGCGTTGATGTAGTCGATGTCCGCAGTGGTCGCGCCGGCATCCTTCAGCGCAGCGCGCATCGACTGGATCGGGCCGTCGCCGTCGGGCGGGGAGTCGGTGATGCGGAACGACGACAGCGAATTGCCGTCGCCGGCCAGCTCGGCGTAGATATGCGCGCCGCGGGCCACGGCGCTTTCCCATTCCTCCAGCACGACGAAACCGGCGCCTTCGCCCAGCACGAAGCCGTTGCGCGTGGCATCGAACGGGCGGCTTGCGCGCTCGGGCGTGTCGTTGTCGGCGGACACCGCGGACAGCAGGCAGAAGCCCGCGAGCCCGACGGGGCTGATCATCGAATCGAAACCGCCGGCAAGCGCGCGATCGACGGCGCCGCGCCGGATGAGCTTCAATGCAGTGCCGATGGCCTGGCCCCCGGACGCGCAGGCCGTGTGCACGGACGTGGCGTAGCCGCGGATGCCGAAGCGGCGCGTCAGCAGCGACACGCCGGCTGTCGACTGGCTGCGACAGAACACCATCGGATCGAGCGCCACCGGATCCGACAGGAGCTTGGTCGCGTCGAGTTCGCCGGACGCAGCGGAATGGCGATGGACGGCCGCCAGGTCTTCGTAGGCGACGCCCATCATGCCGGTGCCCACTGCGCAGCCCCAGCGCTCGGCATCGGCGTCGGTCGGCGCGATGCCGGCGTCGCGCATCGCCTGCTCGGCCGCCGCGAGCGCGAACTTGTGCGAGCGGTTGGCGAACTTGAGGAGCTTCCGGTCGGCCGTGATCACGCGCTCGTCGAAGCCTTTCACTTCGGCGGCGATCCGGGTCGAAAAGCCGCTGGCGTCGAACAGCGAGATCGCGGCCGCGCCGCTGCGTCCCGCCAGCAGCGCCGACCATGTCGTCTCGACGTCGTTGCCAACGGGCGTGACCACGCCGATGCCGGTGATCGCGACGCGGCGGCGGGCGGTCTGGGTCATCGCAGCTCCAGCCGCGCCGTCGCGACGACACGGCCGTCGATCCTGGCGGTCAGCGCCGCCTTGGCGAGGCCGTCGACGGCGGGCGCGAGTTCCGTCGCCAGCTCGAGCGTCTGCCCCGGGAGAATGAACGCGCGCATTTTCACGTGAGTCACGCGCACCGGCTGCGGCGCCTGGCCATCCGCCCACGCAGGCGCTTCGCGCGCGAGGTCCTGGGCGAGGCGAATTTGCGTGTCGAGCAGCAGCGTTGCCGGAAACACGGCGCGCCGCGGGAAATGGTCGCCGAAAAACGGGGCGGTTGACGGCACCGCGAGCGTGGCGCGCAGCGCCTGCCCCGGCGTGCGCTCGACGATCGTCACTTCCGGCACGCGCACGCCCTCGAAGCGGCCCGGCAGCGCACCGCCGTCGCGCAAGAGTGCGAACCGCTCGCGCAGCGCGTCAGGAGAATCGAAATCGGCGACGGGCAGCATCGGACCGAGGCAGTCGACGAGCTCGATGATCCGCGTGCCATCGACGGCGGCGGCCCCGCTGTAGGCGACGGCGTCGTCGTCGCAATCCGCGATTTCGACCTCGAGGTCGAGCATGCGGCCGGGAACGGCGTCACCGTGAAAGCGCGTCTCGGTGGCCAGCGCCGCCACCGGTCGCCCGCGGAAGTCGATGTGGGCCATCGACACCCATGCGGCGAGCTGCCCGACCGCCTCGGCGACGAGGCACGACGAGAACGCGGGAACGTGCGCCGGCACTGCGAACCGGCCGCGCGCGCGCTTCGCCGGCTCGAAGTCGGTGATGCGATCGACGAACGAGTAGGCGGCGAAATGCGGCGACATCGAAGGAGCGGCCCTGGCGCGGCTTAAGCGGCGGCGGGCGCTTCGCGCTGTGCGCGGATGACGAGCTTGCAGAACGTCTCGGGCGTGAAGAGCCGGGGAATGTCGGCGACTTTCATCGGCGTCTTGAAGCGCGAGTCGGGGATCTCGGACAGGTAGGACTTGAGCTGCAGCAGGCCCTTTTCCGTGACGATGCCCTTTTGCTCGAACTCCGCTTCCGGCAGGTCGCCGCGGGCGTTCTCGACGATCTTGCCGCGCGGGATCTTGACCTTGAACGCGCGCTCGAGGCGGAAGACCATGTCGAGGAAGTCGATCGATTCCGCGTCGAGGTCGTCGATCAGCGAGACGTCGAGCTTGACATCCTCGATGTCGCAGCCGAGCGCGTCGGCCATCGTCTCCGCGACCTTGGGGTAGACGGAGAGGATTTCTTCCTTGGTGATTTCCGTGCTTGCCATGCTGTTGCTCCCTTCACTCCATTTTGAAACCGCCGTCCACGTGGAGGACCTCTCCCGTGATGTAGCTCGCGTACGCGGACGCCAGGAACCAGACGGCGCAGGCGACGTCCTCCGGCTTGCCGAAGCGCTTCAGCAGTATCCGCGCTTTCACTTCGTCGCCGGCAAGCTCGCGCACGCCCTGCGACATTTCCGTCTCGATGACGCCGGGCGCCACTGCGTTGACCAGCACCTTGCGCGAGGCGAGCTCGACGGCCAGCGAGCGGGTGAACGCTTCGATCGCGCCCTTGCTGGCCGCATAGTTCGTTTGCCCGCGCCCGCCCTTGGACGCCGACACCGAGCTCAGGTTGATGATGCGGCCCGCGCGCTGGACGATCATGTGCGGCACGACGGCGCGCGTGACGTTGAACACGCCGCCGACGTTGGTGTCGAGCACTGCGGTGACGTCGTCGTCCTCGAGCGCCGCGAGCTGGTTGTCGCGAATGATGCCGGCGTTGTTGACCAGGATGTCGATCCGCTCGCAGCGTTCCGCGACGTTCTCGACCGCCGCGGCGCAGGCGGCGGCGTCGCGCACGTCGACCTGCAGCGCGGCGACCTTGCCGCCGGCGGCGGAAACGACCTCGTTTGCTGCCTCGGCGTTGCCGCGATAGAAGAACGTCACATCGCAGCCTTCGCCGGCGAACATCTCGACGATGGCGCGTCCGATGCCCCGGCTGCCGCCGGTGACGATGACGCTCTTGCCCGCGAGGCCAGGATCGATCTTCATCCGGAGATGCAGAAGCCGCCGTCGACGACCAGCGTGTGGCCGTTGATCATCGACGCCTCCGGCAGGCACAACAGGTATACGGCGCCGGCGACGTCCACGGGTGTGAGCACCGGTCCGGCCGGCGTGCGGTGAGCGAAATTCTCGAGCAGCTCCGCGCGATTGGGGAAGTGCGTCAGCGCGTCGGTGTCGACGACGCCCGCGCTCACCGTGTTCACGCGGATGCCCCGGGGACCGAGCTCCTGCGCCAGCGCCCGCACCAGCGCTTCCAGCGCGGCCTTGGAGGCGCCGATGAAGCCGTAGTCGGGCATCGCCCGCGATGCGCCGAGGCTCGACATTGCGATGATCCGGCCGCCGTCGCGCATCAGCGGCGCCGCGCGCTGCGCGAGGAGGTTGACGGCCAGCGCGTTGGTCTCCATGCACCAGCGGAAGTGCTTGAGCCCCATGTCCATCACGGGCTTCAGCACCCCCGAGGCGGCGTTGCTCACCACGATATCGATCCGGTCGAAATGCTTGCCGAACTCGGCGAAGATCTCGTCGACGCTGTCCGGTACGCCGACGCTGCCCTGAATGGCCACGGCGCGCCGCCCGAGCGCACGGATCTCCGCGCAAAGCGCTTCCGCCTCGTCGTGACTGTTGTAGTAGTTGACGGCGACGTCGGCACCGCCCTCCGCGAGCTTCCGCGCGATGGCGCGGCCGATGCCGCGGGCGGCACCGGTGACTAGCGCGACTTTTCCGGCGAGCGGGGCTGACATGGTGGCGGGCCGCCTCCACGGGCTGGAGGGGCGGGCAAAACCGCTATTCTAACCGGCGCGGCGTCCGAGGCCGCGCCGGGCGCGCCGCTCAGCCCGCGGGTCTGGCCAGCGTGGCGGCCGCGCGCTTCGCGCGGATCAGCCGCTGCAGCTCCAGACACCAGTGCTTCCGGACGCTGTACCACTGCTCGGCGGCCCAGATGACGTGGTTCTGCACGTCGAACGAGAGCTCCGAGGTGTCGCGCCCGACGCCCGGCTCGTAGGCGTAGATCCACGCGCGCGCCGCCGGGTCCGCCGCGAGATCCTCGGTGTCGGGAACCGTGATGTGATTGTAGTTGGTCGGCAGGCGGATGTTGCGCACGCGGGCCGTCCCCGTCGCTTCGTACCGCTTGTCGAGCGGATTGCCGGCGAAGCTCAGCGCGATCAGGTCGCCGTCGACGAAAAAGCCGCTGAATTCGTCGACGGTGTCGGGGACTTGGCGCAGCGTGTCGAGACTCTCCCACCAGGCCGGCAGCAGCAGCGCCATGCCGCCGGCACCCACTGCCGACGCATACGAGACCGAAAGCCCGACCACCGGTCGCTCCTTGCCGGTCAGGGGATCGGTGATCGTCGTGCGCGCGAGGTACTCCCGCCGCAGCGGGTCGTAGACCTGTGCGCTGTCGCCGAGCTGGCCGGCGAGCCGCTTCAGGATCTTCACGGCGAACAGTCCGCCCTGGCTGTGACCTACGATCATCGGCCGCATGCCTTCGTGCTCGTAAGCCCAGGCGATCATGCCTACGACGTGGTCCGTCGTGTCGTAAGGGGTGTACGACCATTCGGTCGTCGCCGGATCGCGCAGTGCCTCTTCCGGATAGCCCATGCCGTTCAGGAAGCGGGCGAACGACCACATGATGAGATGGACGGGGAACACGCCGCCGTGCAGCAGGAACATCCGTGGCGCGGGCGTGCCGGCGAGCGTCTCGCGGACGTCCTGCTCGGTGATGTGGTCCGGGTCGAGCGCGAGGATGCGGTCCTCGCGTGCAGGGTCGAGTCGGAGCGCATCGATCACCGCCCGTGGCGCCGGCGGGGCGCCGGCGGCGACGGGAGCGTCCGCGGCACGCGCCAGGCCCGCGAAGAGGAGCGTCGCGACCGCGACAAGAACGAAAAGTGTTTGCCGCGTGCGGATCATGGGAAGGATTGGAGGCATGTGCGAAGGTCTGCAGCGATTCTATCGATATTGCGCGCAAGCTCGGCCGACACGCGATACGACAGCGCCAGCTCCACGGCGTCGCCGCACGTGGTGGCGGCGACGACGAGCGGCGCCACCGGTCCCGTCGGCACCGCGCGCACGTAGCGGCGGGGAAACGTCGGATCGTCCGGCGGCGTCCACAGCGCGTTGATGTTGAGGGTCGTGAGACCGGCCAGCACCGGGTAAGCCTTCGGATAGAACCGCTGGCGTCGCCGCTCGTTGAGGTAGCTCCAGACGAGGCCGCTCGCGCGCACTGCCACCAGCGCCGGCAGGTACAGCTTGCGGGCCTTGATGCGCGCCGTTTCGGCATGGACGTCGTGCGCGAGCGTCGCGAGCGCGATGCCCGCCGGTGCCGGATGCGAGATGCGCAGCGAGCTCAGGAACTGGCCGAACACGTCGCTCACGGCGAAGCCGAGCTCGCCGCGCAAGTTCACGATCGACGCCACGGCGATTTCGTTGCGCTGCGCGCCGCGGGGCGGCACGTGTTTGGCGAGCACGTGCACGACGGCAGCAAGCAGCAGGTCGTTGAACGTCACGCCCCACGCCTTCGCCTGGGCCAGGAGCGCCGCGAAGGCCGGACCGTCGATCCGGACGAAGCGGACGGCGTTGCGGCCATCGGCGTGATCGTCGTAGCGCGGCCGAACGGCCCGCCGGCGACTTGCGGCGACGCGCCGCAGCCACGGCAGGCCGGCAACGACCTTGCCAGCGTTGCGGCGCAGAAGGGGCCCGAACGGCGGGGGATACCGGTTCGGGCGGGCGTGCACCTGCGGCGCGCCCGCGTGGCGCTGGATGATGGCGCAAAGCAGTGCGGCGATGGAGTCGCCGCCGGCGACGAAGTGATCATAGGCGAGGCCGAGGTAAAAGCCGTCGGCGTCGGCGCACGCGAAAAAGCGAAACGGCTCGAGCGCGCCGCTGCGCGGAAACGGACGATTCAGTTGCCGCTCGATTTCGGCGTGAAGCGCCGCCTCGGCGTCCCCGCCGGTCTCGACGATCGCGAGTTCCGCCGCCGCGGGTGCGCCGCGATACTCGAAGCGCAGCCGCGCGCGGTCGAGCACGAGGCCGGTGAGGCCGTCGTGCTCGAGCTGGCCGTCGATCGCGGCACGCAGCCGCAATGCGTCGAAGGGTTGCGCCACCCGCGCCGCGTGCACGGCGTTGTACGGATGCAGGTCGCGCCAGCGCAGCATCGCAGCCTGGAACAGGTTGAGGCGGCCGCTCACGTTTCGTCCTGCGCAGCGCGAAGCGCACGTTGCGCCTCGACGCACCATGTGCGCTTCACGCTCGCCCAGATGTCCGCCGCGTGCAGCAGGTTGGTGGTGTCGACGCCGGGCGCATCGGGCAGCGCGGCAGGGTTCGCCGGGTCGTAGCGCTCGATCCAGCTTCGCGTGACGGGATCGGCAGCGAGGTGGGCAGCGAGCGGCAGCCCGATGTGGCTGTAGCTCGACGGCAGCATGACGTTGCGCACCTGCGCGGTACCGAGCGGACGGTACGGATCGGCGGCGCCGAACGTTCCGGCGATCAGGTCGCCCGGAATTGTGAAGCCCGTGAACGTGTCGGCGGTATCCGGAATGCGGCGCAGCCGCGGGATCATCGCCCATTGGCCGAGCAGCACGCGCATCGTCTTGCCGGTGGCGAGCGCGGCGGCGTACGCGACCCTGAGTCCGACCACCGGTCGTTCGCGGCCGGTCAGCGGATCGACGATCGTCGTGCGCGCGAGCGCAGCGCCCGTCGCGGGGTCCACCACGTCGATCGCCGGGCGGAAATCGCCGGCGAGCTCGTAGAGCACGCGAATCACCTGCATCCCGCCCTGGCTGTGGCCGATCAGCATCGGCATCATTGCGTCGCGTTCGTACTGGCCGGCGATTTCGCCGGCCAGCGCTGCGCTGTCGCCGAAGCTCGAGCGCGACACTTCGCCGTCCGCCGGATCGGCGATGCGCGCCTCCGGATAGCCCATCCCGACCAGGAAACGTGCGAACGGCGCCATCGAGACGAACGCGACACTGCCTTGCAGCAGGAAGATTCTGGGCGCCGGCACGCGCTCGAGTACGTCGCGCACGTCGGCGGCGCTTACGCGCGCGGGATCGAGATTCAGCAGGCGCTCGGCCAGCGCCGGGTCGAGCGCGCGGAACGGGGCGAGGGCATCGGCGTGCGCCGCGGCTGCCGCGGCACCGGCCCCCAGCGCTACCAGAAGCGCGGCGGCAAATGACCTAGCGCGACGAGAGCCGTGGGAAGAACCGGCCGGTGCGCGCGACGTACTGTGAGTAGCTGTCCCCATGCATTGCCGTCAGGTGCCGTTCCTCGTTGCGGGCCTTGATGTTCATGAGCGCGAGGTGCACGCACGCAATGACGATCATCGGCAGCGTCGGCACGATGATGGCGGAGCACAGCATCAGCAGCATGCTGAACGCGTAGATCGGATGCCGCACGCGGTGGAACAATCCTCCGGTCACGAGCTCCGTCTTGCGCGTGCCGATGTCCATCCGCCAATCGTCGCCCATGCGCCGCCAGCAATCGATCGTCGCGAGCAGCGACAGCACCGCCGCGAGCGCGGCGATCCAGCGCAGCAGCGCGTAGCCGTCGGCCTGCACGAACGACGGCAGCCCGAACACGCCGCCCCGCGTCAGCGCCGCATACGGCAGGAACATCCAGGCGGCCACGAGCGGGACCCAGGCCAGCCACATGTACCGCTCGACCTGTTGCTCGGGGACCAGCCCGACGAGCCTGCGGTTGCGCCGGCGCACGCGCAGCACCATGACGCCCACGCCGAGCCAATAGGCCCAGACAGTGACGACGAGGATCGCGAGTGGTGCGTCGGTCATGCGCGCGCAGCCGGCGCTCCCTCGCACCGGCGACGCAATCGATTATACCGGCGGGTCTCCGGCGCGCCGTAGGACAGCGCCGGATTCCGGCGTCGGCGGCTCAGAGACGTTCGATGATCGCGGCAATGCCCTGCCCGCCGCCGATGCACATGGTGACGAGGCCATAGCGCCCGCCGGTACGGTGGAGCTCGTACATCGCCTTGACGGTGAGGATGCAGCCCGTCGCACCGATCGGATGCCCCAGCGCGATGGCGCCGCCGTTGGGATTCACTTTCTTCGGATCGAGTCCCAGCGCCTTGTTGACGCCGAGCGCCTGCGCGGCGAACGCTTCGTTGGACTCGACGACGTCCAGGTCGCCGACCTTGAGCCCCGCGTTCTCGAGCGCCCGCTTCACCGCCGACACCGGTCCGAGGCCCATGATCTTGGGGTCGAGTCCGGCGTGGCCGTAGGCGACGAGCCGGGCCATCGGCTTCAGCCCCTTTTTCAGGGCGGCCGATTTTTCCATCAGCACGACCGCCGCGGCGGCGTCGTTGATGCCCGACGCGTTGCCGGCAGTGACCGTGCCGTTCTCCTTGATGAAGACCGCGCGAAGCTTGCCCATGCTTTCGAGCGTCGATTCGCCGCGAATGTGCTCGTCGGCATCGAACTGCACCGGTCCCTTCTTGCTCTTCAGCTCGATCGGCAGGATCTGGCTCTTGAAGTGGCCGGCAGCGGTGGCCGCTGCGGCGCGCCGGTGGCTCTCGACGGCGAATGCGTCCTGGTCGTTGCGCGACAGGCCGCATTGCGCCGCGACGTTCTCCGCCGTGACTCCCATGTGGATCGTGTCGAACGGATCGGTCAGCGCACCGACCATCATGTCGATGTCCTTGCTGTCGCCCATCCGCGCACCCCAGCGCTGCGTGAGGTTCGCATACGCAGCGCGGCTCATGCTCTCGGCGCCGCCGGCGACGGCCGCCTCGATGTCGCCGAGCAGGATGTATTGGGAAGCACTCACGATCGCCTGCAGCCCGCTGCCGCACAGGCGGTTGAGCGTAAGTGCGCCGCTTTCGACCGGCAGCCCGCCTTTCACCCCCGCGACGCGCGACAGGTACATGTCCTTTGCCTCGGTGTGGATCACGTTGCCGAACACACACTGGCCGATGTCGGCGGGATCCGCCTTGGCGCGTGCGAGCGCTTCCCTGACCACACGTGCGGCCAGCTCGGTCGGCGGGATGTCCTTCAGGCTGCCGCCGTAGTCGCCGATGGCCGTGCGCACGCCGCTCAGGATGACAACTTCTCGATCGCTCATGGATATCTCCTCAGGGGGATTTCAATGATACTCGTTCGGCGTCGGCGGGCGTCCGCATCGACCTTGCCGCGCAAGGGGCATTGCGCCTACCATCCGCAGGCCTCCAACTGCCAGGGAGATTGCCGTGCAATTGCGCTCGCTCATCCGCTCGACCATCGTTGCCGCTGCTGCGGTGGTGTCGGTCGCTGCGCTCGCCTATCCGGACAAGCCGGTGCAATACATCATCCCGTTTCCACCGGGCGGCGAATCGGATGTCGCGGCGCGCCTGCAGCAGCAGGCGTTCAAGACCCGCTTCAACCAGGAGCTGATCGTCGTCAACAAGGCCGGCGCCGGCGGTGCGCTCGCCTGGTCGCAGCTGAACGCCATGCCGCCCGACGGCCACACGATCGTCGGCGTCAACCTCCCGCACATCGTGCTGCAGCCGCTCGAGGGCGATGTCGGCTACAAGACGGCGGACGTCACGCCCGTCTATTTCTTCCACTACACGCCCGATGCGCTGATCGTCGCGGCCGACAGTCCATTCAAGTCCGTCGCCGATCTGGTCAAGGCCGCGCGTGAGAAGCCCGACACCGTGACGATCGCGGGGTCGGGCACGAACTCGGCCAACCATCTCGCTGCCGTGCGCTTCGACAATGAAATGAACATCAAGACGACGTACGTGCCTTTCAAGGGCACCGGCGACATGATCTCGTCGATTCTCGGTGGCCACGTCGCGGCGGCGATGTCGTACTCGACGCTCGGAATCGCGCAAAAGGGCAAGATGCGCATGCTCGCCGTCGCCACCGAAAAGCGGCTGCCGCAGTTTCCCGACGTGCCGACATTCAAGGAGATCGGATTGGACTGGGTCGACGGCGCCTATCGCGGCATCGGCGTGCCCAAGGCGACGCCGCCGGCCGTGCGCAAGCAGGTCTCGGACATGATGGACGCCATTAACAAGGATCCGCAGCTCCGGGCGAAGATGGCCGAGGGCGGGTTCGAGGTCACCGACATCGGCCTCGACCAGATGGAGCCGTTCATGAAGGAACGGACGGCGGCGTACATGAAGTCGGCGAAGCTGATGGGACTCGCCAAATAACGCGAAGGGCGCAGCGCTCATGGATGCCGCCGGACCCAAATGGAAGCATCACGGCGTGCGCGTCGTGCACGCGGATCAGCTCGATGCCAACACGGCGCAGACGCCCGGCATGAACCGGGCGGCCGCGATCAATTTCGCCCGCATGGGCGCGCAAAAGCTATGGGCGGGAACGGTGGTCATCCACCCGAAGGCGAAGACCGGCGCGCATCATCACGGCGCCGTCGAAAGCGTGATCTACGTCGTCAGCGGCCGCGCGCGGATGAAGTGGGGCGAGCGCCTCGAGTTCACGGCGGAAGCGGGCCCCGGCGACTTCATCTACGTGCCGCCGTTCGTCCCGCACCAGGAGATCAACGCGAGCGACACCGAACCGCTGTCGTGCGTGCTGTGCCGCAGCGGCCAGGAGCCCGTTGTCGTGAACCTCGACCTGCCCAACGTCGAGCCCAATCCCGAGGACGTGCCCTGGGTCGACAACATCCATCCGGCGCCGGCGAGCGGAAACGGCAGGCGTGACCCGTAGTGTTCGTCGGCTGACTATGTGGCACCAGGGCTGGACGCCCGAAGGCTACGGGCCTGCCGTCCCGCCCGATGGATTTCCGGTCGCGATGTGCGCCACGGTCCGCTAGCGAGCCGCGACCGGCTTGGCCCCGCGACTGTCGGCACCGTAGAGCGGCGCGTTCACGTCCGCGAACGCCAGCATGGCGCCGAGGCGATGATCGCCGCCGGCGTCGAAACCGCATTCGCCATGGAATTCGCGCGGGTTGCGGAACGTGCCGAACAGCAGGTCGATCGGGGGCAAGTCGGCGAAGTTGTAGTAATGCAGCCCGAGCCGATGGTGGACGCAGTGCGCTTCCGGCCGCTGGATCACGTAGCCCAGCCATTGCGGCGTGCGCACGTTCCAGTGCTGGAACATCGCATAGAAAGCGCTCACGTATCCGACGAGCGCGGCGGCGAGCGGGTCGAGGCCCAGCACGATCACCGTGACGAAGAGCTGCATCACCACCTGCACGGTGATCTCGAGCGGATGGAACACGAACGCGCCGGGCGTGTCGACCCGGCGCGGACTATGGTGCAGCTGATGGAAGCCGCGCCAGAGGACGCCGAACGTGTGCTCGGCGCGGTGCCACGCATAGATCAGCAGTTCCAGCGCGACGAAGCCGCCGATCGTCCCGCCGACGACGCCAAGCCGCGTGCCGTCGAGCCAGCGATGCGCCTCGAGCCAGTCTTCCGGGATCAGGAGCGGGATGACGACCGAGAACGTCATCACGGCCGCGAGAAACGCGAGACCGATCCACGCCCAGCCGCGGCGCGGCGGAAACGCGCGCGCCGGCCACAGCCGCTCGGTGACGAGGAACGCAACCCACGTCGCGGGCACCAGCAAGCCCAGGATGTCGACGGCAGACATGGCAACCTCCTCTGCGTTGTCCTTACGGTGTAAGCCCTGGTGGCAAATTCTACCTTTACGCCGTAAGATGTCAACAATGGGATTGGCGAAGATTCGCACAGCGGGCAGCGGCGCGAAAGCCTCGGCAGCCGCCCCGGTCCGCGCCCGCGGCCGGCGGCGTTCCAAAGCGCCGCTGACCAAGGCGCGGATCGTCGCCGCCGCGCTCGCGCTGATCGCCCGCGACGGGCTCGGCCGCTTCTCTGCCCGTCGGCTCGGCGAGGCGCTCGGCGTCGAGGCGATGAGCGTCTATCACCACTTCCCAAGCAAGCAGCACCTGCTGGACGCGCTCGTCGACCATGCGATCGCCGACGTGGAGTTTCTGCCGGATGGGCCGCCGATCGAGCGCCTGCGCGCGGTCCTCTACGCCTATCGCGCGATGGCGCACCGGTACCCGCAACTCTATCCGCTCGTGGCGCTGCACCGCCTCAACACGCCGACGGGCGTCCGGTTCATCGAGCGCGTGCTCGCGCTGGTGCATGAAATCGTGAAGGATCCGGAGCAGTGCGCACGTCAATTCCGCGCGGTCGGCTATTTCCTGATGGGCGCGGCGCTCGACGAAACGTCGGGTTACGCGCGCGGACCGTCGGCAGCCCTGCCGGTCGACGACGCCTACATCGCCGCGCACTGTCCGCACCTCGCGGCGGCGGCACGTTACTTCCGGCCGGCGGAGTGGGATGCGACGTTCGCCGTCGGAGTGGAGGCGCTCTTCGCGGGCTTTGGCGCGGCGCCGGCGGCGCGCGCGGTCTCGCCCCCGGCGCGTCAGCGCGGGGGACGCGCCACGTCGTAGTACTCCCACTGGTTGCGCACGAACGCGTTGGACTTGTAGCCGCGCAACCAGGGCTGCACCAGCACGTTGTAGTACGGATAGCCGCCCAGGATCCACGGGGCATAGCCGTCGATCAGCGACGTGAGCCGGCGGAAGAGCGCCGTGCGCTCGGGCCCGTCGGGCAGCGCGTGCGCCTGCTCGTACAGCTTGTCGTACTCCGGCAGCCGCAGCCGCGCGTCGTTCGACGTGCCGATGTTCGGGCTGTAGAGATAGCTGTAGTACGGCTCGCCGTCGGGGATCGCGCTGATCCAGCCGAGCCCCCACATCTGGAGCTGGCCGGCCTCCGACATCTTGTTGAGCTCGGGCCACTTGTTCTTGAGGAACGAGATCTTCACGCCGATCGCGTCCATGTTCCGCTTCCACAGCTCGTCGCTGGCGCGGGCGGCGGTGTCGGTCGTCGAGGCCTTGACGACGGCGAGCGGCGAGCCGTCGGGATTCTCGCGGTAGCCGTCGCCATCGCGATCCTTGTAGCCGAACTTGTCCAGGAGCGCGCGTGCGGCCGCCGGGTCGTAGGCGCCGCCGCCTTGCGTCGTCGCGTCGTGCCCGAACAGCGACGGCGGGATCGGCTGCGTGGCGGCCAGCGCCTGGCCGTTCTGCAGCAGCTTGATCGCCGAGGCGCGATCGTAGCCGAGGCTCATCGCGCGCCGCAGCGCGACCTTTGCCGGGGCGTAGCCGCCGACGACGGCGTCGTCCATGTTGAAAAAGAAGAACTCGAGCGACGGCTCGACACCGCGGTGCAGGACGATGCCGCGGCTCGCGAGCGACGGCTTCAGCTTGTCGCCGTCGAGCACCGTGTTGACCAGGGTCAGCGGCAGCAGCAGGTAGTCGAGCTTGCCGCTGTCGAACGTGAGGAGGCGCGGCTGCGCCTCCTCGATGATGCTGACGTCGATCGTGCCGATGATCGGCAGCCGCTGCCCGGTGAGGCCCTTGGCGATCGCAGCGTCCGCCGCGTCGCCCGCATCCGGCGCCGGATAGCGGAGATCGCGAAAATCGGGATTCGCCTCGAGCACGATCCGCTGGCCGCGCGTCCACGACTTCAGCCGGTACGGACCCGTTCCCACCGGGTTCTCCATCACGCGGTGCGCGGCATCACCGTACTTGTCGACCACTTCGCGCGCGACCGCGGAGAGGTCGCGCGTTGCGAGCCACCACTTGAAGCCGAACTCGGGATTGCGGAAGCGCACGCGCAGCGTATAGCGGTCGAGCGCCTGCAGCCCCTCGATCTTCTCGTCGTAGTCGAACGTGCCGGATTTCCGCGCGCGGGCGAGCGCCTCGTCAACGCCGACCAGCTTGCGCTCGAACAGATAGAGATCGTAGGAGCGGATCTTCGGGTCGAGGATGCGCTTGATGCTGTAGACGTAGTCTTCGGCGACGAGCTCCCGCTTCGCGCCCTTGAACGCCGGATCGCTGGCGAAGTAGATGCCGGGCCGCAGCTTGATCGTGTACGTGCGCCCGCCGTCGGTGATCTGCGGCAGCGCCTCGGCCGTGTTCGGCACGAGGCGCAGCGGCCGCGCGAAGTAGTCGAAGCGGTACAGCGGATCGAAGATCACGCGGCAGATCGCGTCTGAATACTCGTCGCCGATCGCCTGCGGATCGAATCCCGTTTCGGCGACAGGGAACGCGACGCGCAGCGTCTTGGTCATGTCCGCCGCGGCGCACGCAAAGGCGGCGCCGAGCCAGGCGGCTGCGGCCACAACCGCGAGCGCCGCGCGGGCGCCGACAATGCCCGCGTTCACCGCGCGCCGCCGGCCAGGAAACGCGCGAGGCGGCCGACGCCGTCGTCGAGCCGCGCGCCATCGGAGGCGAAGCACCAGCGGACGAACCCTTCGCCTTCGGGGCCGAAGGCCCGGCCGGGCGCCAGGCCCAGCCGGGCTTCGCGCACGAGCTGCTTGCAGAACGCGAGGCTGTCGGTCAGCCCCGCGACGCGGAAGAACACGTACATCGCGCCCGGCGGCGGCGCCGCCTCGACGCCCGGAAGCTGCGCGAGCGCGGCGACGAGCCGGTCGCGCGCCGCGGCGAAGCGCAACCGTGTGCGCGCCACCGTCGGCTCGCCTTCGGTAATGGCGGCGAGGCCGGCCCGCTGGACGAAAACCGGCGAGCATGAGGTGTTGTACTCGATCAGCTTGCCAAGGTCCTCCATCAGCGCGGGCGGCGCGACGATCCAGCCCAGGCGCCAGCCCGTCATGCACCAGGACTTGGAGAAGCTGTTCGTGCTGATCACGCGCTCGTCGGCATCGGCCAGCGCAAGGAACGACGGCGCGCATGCGGTCCCGTCGTAAACGAGGCGCTCGTAGACGTCGTCGCCGATGATCCAGATGCCGTGGCGGCGGCAGTGCGCGAGCAGCGCCGCCTGCGCTTCGCGCGTGATCGTCCATCCGGTCGGATTGTTCGGCGAGTTGACGAGCAGCACGCGCGTCGCCGGCGTGAGCGCCGCGATCAGGCGATCGAGGTCGAGCGTCCAGCGGCCGGCAGCAAAATCGAGCGCGACAGAGGTCACGTCCGCACCGAGGATCTTGGGGATCTCGACCAGATTGGGCCACAGCGGCGTGACGGCGACGACGCGATCACCGGGCGCAACGAGCGCTTCGACGGCGAGCATCAGCGCCGACATGCCCGAGGCCGTCACCGCGACGCGCTCCGGCGTCACGCCGCCGTGCAGCCACGACACGTACGCGCCGATGGCGGCGCGCAGCTCCGGGATGCCGAAGTTCTGCGTGTAGAACGTCTCGCCGCGCGCGAGCGACAAGGCCGCGGCGTCACGGATGAACGCCGGCGTCACTTCATCCGGCTCGCCGAACCAGAACGGCAGGATGTCGGCCTCGCCCATTCCGGCGTTCGCGACCTCGCGGATCTGCGAGGCGACGAGATTGCTCACCGCGCGGCGGGCGGTCGCGGCGTACACGGCGGAATCGGGCATCGAAAGCGGCGGCAGGCGGACAGGCAGACGCCGTTATACTGCGCGCTCGCGCAAACCGGCAAGGAAAACTACGTGAACGTCGTGCTACACGGACGTGATCGATGACAATGCGCACGGTGGTCGGCATTCTTCTCAACCTCGTCGCGATCGTGGCCTGCGGCGCGATCGGCGCAGTCGGCGGCTACGGCACCGTCGAATGGCTCGACCTGTCGGGCGTCGCGGCGGCGCTGGTGGCCGCGTTCGTCGGCATGGTGCTCGCGACGGCCGCATGGGCGGCCGGGTCGACGCTGCTGCGCGGCGCCGGACTTCTGCGCTGAGGCTTCCGCCGATGGACAGGAAGGCCGTCGATGCGATTGCCACGGCATTGATCGCCGCCTACGACGGCGCGCATCAGCTGCCGTCGATCAGCGGCACGCACCCGGGTTTCGACGTCGCCACGGCCTACGACGTGCTCCACGCGATCGAGGCGCGCCGCCGCGCGCAAGGCTGGGTGAGCGTCGGGCGCAAGATCGGCTTCACCAACCGGACGATCTGGGCGCGCTACGGCGTCGACCGGGCAATGCATGCGCATATGTGGACCCACACGGTCCGGCACGCGCCCGACGGCCGTGCGACGCTGCCGCTCGCCGGCCTCGTGCAGCCGCGCATCGAGCCCGAGGTCGTCTTCGGCCTCGCGGCGCCGCTTCCCGTCACGACGGATGCGCGCGCGGTGCTTGCGCAGGTCGCGTGGATCGCGCCCGGCTTCGAGCTCGTGCAGAGCCATTTCCCCGACTGGAAGTTCACCGCGGCGGACGTCACGGCGGCGTTCGGGCTCCACGGCGCGCTGATCGTGGGTCCACGAATACCGCTCGACGACGCGCGCCGCGATGCCCTGGCGGTTGTGCTGCCGACCTTCGAGGTGACGCTGTCGTGCGGTGAGCGCGTCGTCGACCGCGGGGTCGGCGCCAACGTCCTCGACAGCCCGGCGCTGGCGCTCGCCCATCTGGCCGCCGTGCTGGCAACGCAGCCGCACTTTCCGCCGCTCGCTGCCGGCGAGTTCGTCACGACGGGAACCATCACAGACGCGTGGCCGGTGCAGCCCGGCGAGCGCTGGCGTTCCGACTACGGACGGCTCGGCCTGCCCGGGCTCGACGTGACGTTCACCTGAGCGGCCCCGCGCGCCGCGGCAACGGACGCGAGCAGCGGCGGGCCACGGACGTGTCCCTCCGCTTCGGCGACCACGACGTAGCGCAGCGGGCCGCCGGGCATCACCGCGTCGAACGGATAGCAGGTGACGAGCGTCAGCGTCGGCACCGCCGTGTCGCGCGGAATGCGCAGCGCGCGCACGTCGGCGATCGCGACGTCGCGGACGCGATAGTGGCGGCGCGTGCGGTCGGGGAGTTCGAGGACGATGTCGTCGCCCGGCACGAGGCGCTGCAGGAAGCGGAAATGCGTGTCCCGGTGCGCCGACAGCACCGTGTTGCCGGGCGCCCCCGGCGGCGCCGAGTCGTCGAGATGACCCGGTCCCCAGGCGAGCGTCCGCCCGCTTGCGCCGGCGAGCACCAGTTCGTCGACGTGCTGCCGGGGAACGATGAGGCGTGCGACCGGATGGGTGTCCGCCCATGGCCACGGTCTCGCTGGAACGCCCTCCGGCGCGCCCCGGGCCCACGCCCAATGCAGCAGCGCCTGCCCCGCCGCCGCCTTGGCGTAAAGGTAGCCGCCGCTGCCGGCGGCGGCCGCGCCGGCGATCACGAGCGCCGCGATGACGATCGTCAGCCGCTCGCTGGGCCATCCGCTGCCGAGCGGGGAAGACTCGACCGGACGGGCTTGACGCATCCCGCGCACCGCCGCACCTATCGCGATGCGTACGGCGCGGGTTGCCCGGTCGAAGGGTCCTCCCCGCTCGCCAGCGGCGGCTTCGCTGCTCATGACGGCGTCAGCACACCCGCCGTGCTGCATGCACGGCCGCGTCGACGATCCGGACGGCGTCTTGCGCCACGCGGCGGCCGCGGGCGAGTCGCCGCCCGGCGGCGAGCATCGCTGCGAGCAGCAGCGCAAGCGCACCGGCGAGCAGCAGGAGCGGCCCGGGCGTCGCAGTCTGCGGCAGCCCGCCGAAGATCGCCGCGTGGTTTTCGCCTTCGGGCAGGTTCGTCGGCAGTGCGGATTTCTTCGGGATGGTTCCCGGCGGCGCGCTCGGCGTCACGTCGACGGCAACGAGGCTCGTGTACGCGCTGACGAGGTGATGCGCGAGCGCCGTGGCGACGACTTCCTTCCTGACCTCGTCGGCGGGCGCACCATTGCGCTTCGCGTCCATCAGCGCCTCGATCTTGTCGCGCGCCCACAGCACGCCCACGCCCGGTGCATTCGTGTCGGCGCCGGTGTAAAGCGGCAGCGTCGCCGTCCACGCCTTGCCTGCGCGCACGCCCGCAAGCGCCACGGGACCCGCGAGCTTCGCGTTCTGCAGCTCGGCGGTCAGCACGACCGGCTCGCCGGCGTAGAGGTCCGGCAGCTTGCCGGGATAGGCGACCACGCCACCCGGCCATACGGCGTCGATGTCCGTGAGCACCGGGCTCTCGATCTTGCGCAAGAGTGCGCCCATCTTCTCCTTCACTTCGCGCACGTCGCCGATGAACGTGAACGTGCCGCGCCCGGCCTCGGCCGCCTTCTTCAGGAAATACGTGTTCGGCGCTGGCCCGATACCGATCGTGAAGAGGCGTCGGTCGTCGAGCCGCGCTTCGATCAGGCGCAACAGCTCCGTTTCGTTGCCCACGGCGCCGTCGGTCAGGAAGACCACCTGGCGCATCGCCGTGTCGGTGCGCGCGGTCCGCAGCGCTGCCGTCAGCGCCGGCAGCATTTCGGTGCCGCCCTGCGCGCGCAGGGCGCGGACGAAGCGCCGTGCCTCGGCCAGCGTGGTCGCGTCGACCGGCACCGGCGCGGCGTGCAGCGGCCGCGTGACGGAGTTGAATTCGATGATGTTGAAGCGGTCGCCCGGCTGCAGGCGGTCGAGCGCCATGACGAGCGCCTCCTTCGCCTGGTCGATCGAGACGCCTTCCATCGAGCCCGACGTGTCGACGACGTACGTGATCTCGCGCGGCGCCCGCGCCGCCGCGGCGGCGTCGGTCGCGGGCGGCAATACCATCAGCAGCGCGAACTTGCGGCCGTCGCGCTCCTCGGTGAGCAATGCCGCGCCGGGCGCCGCGCCTACGTCGGGCGTCCATGCAAGCTCGAAATCCCGCGCAGCGGGGACAACGCCGTCGGCGAGCGTCACGTGGTAACGGTGACCCGGGCGCTCCTCGATGCGCACGGCGTGATACGTGCTCGCGAGCCGCGCGAGCGGAAAGCCGGCGTTGAGCTCGACATCGATGGCGACCGGGTTCACCGCGCCGGTGCCGGGCACGACGACCGGCGGCGTGATGCGATCGGCGTCGGGAACCGCGTCGGTGGGCGCAACTGTTCCGCTGCCCGCGCCGGCGTCCGTGGCCGTTTCCGCGAGCGCCAAACCCGGGATGTACCGCGGCGTGATCGCCAACGGAAAGCGCAGCGCGAAGTTGCCGGCGTCGTAGGCGAGCGTCTGTTGGTACTCGATTGCGACGGCGACCATTTCGTCGGGTCCGATGTGCGCGACGCTGGTGGTGAAGAGGTTCGGCCGCTCCTGCTCGACGAGCGACGCCTTCTTTCCTTCCGCCTTGGCGGCCTCGTAGGTGCGGCGCGCTTCGTCGCGCTCCTTCACCTGCCCCTGGATCACGCGCTCGCCGATCGTCATGTCGAGATGGTCGACGGCGGCCTTCTCGGGCAGCGGGAACACATAGACGCCTTCGCGCCAGTCGGGCGTGGGATTGACGAAGCGCTGCACGACGCGCACGCGTGCCGTCATGCCGCTCACGTCGACATGGACGTCGGTGAAGAGCAGCGGCGCGGCCACTTTGCCGCCGTCCGCGTCGCGCAGGAGGAGCGTCCCCTGCCGGACGTCGCCGCTGCCCGCGGCGTGTGCCTGCGTCGCGACGATGAACACCGCCAGGCCGAGCACGAGGCTGACCAGCGTTCCGGCCGCGACGCTCTCCAGCAGCAGTCGACCAATGTCGCGCCAGGCGCCTGCGCCGATTCCCCTGCCCCTTGTCATCGCCCGTCCAGCCTCTGCCATGTCGTCCGCTCCGCTTGCGATTCGAGCCGGCGGCGGTGTCATGGTCCCTGGGACGATGGCCGCCGGCATTGCATCGCCCCGTATCGCATTCAAGCCCCCGATTGCGGCGGCGGCGGGCCCGAAAAGGGGCAGGGCGGCGATGAAAGATGGCAAACCGATGGCAATCGCCGGCGCGCCGGCGGCGCCGCGCGAGCGCTGCGGTATAGTCGGCGCGAGTGATTTCCGAGGCCCCCCGCGCTTGAGCCGCCGCATCGCCCTCGTCGAAGACGAGCCTGCCCTTCGCGACAACGTCGCCGACGCGCTGCGGCGCCAGGGCTACGATGTCGCGACCTACGGAAATCGCGCCGACGCGCTCGCGGCGCTGCGTGCGCGGCTGCCCGATCTCGCGCTGATCGACATCGGCCTGCCGGACGATGTCGACGGCGGCTTCACGCTCTGCCGCGAGCTCCGCGCACTGTCCGCGACGCTGCCGATCATTTTTCTCTCGGCGCGCGATTCCGATTTCGACATCGTCGCCGGTTTGCGCCTGGGTGCCGACGACTACGTGACCAAGGACACGAGCCTGCCGCACCTCGTCGCGCGCATTGCCGCGCTCTTCCGCCGCAGCGACCTGATGGCCTCGCCGCCGGCGTCGGAGGATGTGGTCGAGCGCGGCCCGCTCGTGCTCGACGTCAAGCGGTTCACGGCGGCGTGGAACGGCCAGCGCGTCGCGCTCACGCTGACGGAGTTCTGGATGGTGCATGCGCTGGCGCGCTTTCCGGGGCACGTCAAGGACCGTGAGAGCCTGATGCGCGACGCGCGGATCGTCGTCGACGACAGCACGATCACGTCACACGTTAAGCGCATCCGCCGCAAGTTCCAGGGTGTCGACGCCGCGTTCGATCGCATCGCGACCGTCTACGGCATGGGCTACCGGTGGGACCCGGAGGGGTGACGACCCCCACGCTCACTGCGTTCGCTGCCCCCAAAGGGGGAGCGCGCCTTCCTTGGGGCGGCCCGGCGGAAGGCTGGACCCCCACGCTCACTGCGTTCGCTGCCCCCAAAGGGGGAGCGCGCCTTCCTTGGGGCGGCCCGGCGGAAGGCTGGACCTCCACGCTCGCCGTCGCCTAAATGCGAATCGCGCTAGGCATCCGCGCCCAGCTGCTGCTGACGCTGACGGTGTTCCTCGCATTGCCGTGGCTCGGCTACGAGTACGTGCGCGAGCTCGAGCGCTTCCTGCGCGATGCGCAGCAGCAGGCGCTGGCGAGCACGGCGCAGGCGGTGGCCACGGCGCTGCACGACCGGCCGCGGCTCTTCGCGACGCCGGCCGATCCCATCGCATCGTTCGCGACCGACCGTGCGCGCGAAAGCGGCGACGCCACGTTGCCGCCATCGGCGTCGCCCGAGATTGCGCAGATCGTGCAGGGGCTGTCGCGCACGACAGCGCGCATCTGGGTGATCGATCGCGACGGCGTCGTGCTCGCGCGCGCCGGCTCGCTGAAGCGGCCCGCCGACGAGAACGCCGACGGCGACGCGAAAGGCTGGCAGGCCTTCGCCGCGGCGCTCATGCATCCGCTCTATCGCCGCATCCTCGAGCAGCCGACCGAGGATTTCGACGACGCGGCCGCGGCGAGCGGGCCGCCGCGCGGGCGCGACGTCGAGGGCGCGCTGTCGGGCATCCTGACCACGGCGCGCCGCACGACCGCCGACGGCCGCGCCGCGATCGTCTCCGCCGCGCATCCGGTGTGGCTCGGCGACCAGGTGCGCGGCGCCGTCGTCGTCGAGGAAACGGGCAATCGCGTGCTGGCCGAGCGCAATCGCGCGTTCGAGCGGTTGTTCAATATCGTGCTGGCCGTGCTGCTCGTCGGCTCGGTCGCGCTTACCGTCTACGCGTCGCGGCTCGCCGCGCGCATCCGGCGCCTGCGCGACGACGCCGAGCAGGCGATCGACGCGCAGGGGCGCGTGCGTGCCGCGCTCGCGAGTTCCGATGCGCGCGACGAGATCGGCGACCTGTCGCGCGGCTTCGCGAGCGTGCTGGCGCGGCTCGCCGACTATGCGAGCTACCAGGAAAAGATGGCGAGCCGGCTCTCGCACGAGCTCCGCACGCCCGTGGCGGTCGTGCGGAGCTCGCTCGAGAACCTGAAGGCAGCCGGGATCGCCGGCGACGCCCGCGTGTATCTCGACCGCGCGCAGGGTGGCCTCGACCGCCTGACTGCGATCCTCGCGCGAATGACGGAAGCCACCCGCCTCGAGCACGCGCTCGCCGGCGCGGAGCGCGAGCGCTTCGACGCCGCGCACGTCGTCGCCGGCTGCGTCGACGGCTATCGACTGGCGTATCCGCAGGCGTCGTTCGCGCTCGCGCTGCCGGGCGGTGACGTGCCGCTGTCGGGCTCGCCGGAGCTATTCGCGCAGATGCTGGACAAGCTCGTCGAGAACGCCGTCGGCTTTTCCACAGCGGGACCGATCGACGTGAGCGTGACGCGCGACGACGTGCATGCCGAGCTTGTCGTCGCCAATACCGGCCCGCCGCTTCCTTCGGGAATGGAGGACCGGCTGTTCGAGTCGATGGTGTCCGTGCGCGACGGCGGCGCGCGCGACGCGCCGCACCTGGGGCTCGGACTCTACATCGTCCGCCTGATCGCGCAATTTCACGGCGGTACGGTGGAGGCGCGCAATCGCGTCGATCCGCCCGGTGTCGCCGTTGTCGTGCGCGAGCCGCTCGCCGCCTGAAGTGGCTCGCGCGCGCGGCGGGTTAGCGCTCGTGCGGCGGAATGGCCCTGAGCGCGGCCACGAAGCGCGCGTGCAGGGCGCGATCGACCGGGCGGTGCCGTACCTGGGTGCTCGCCGGATCCTTGCCGAGGTAGTTGCCGCCCTTCCGGTCCGTCGCCGGGCGGATCGGCCGCGGCACGAAGCCGCCGCCGCAGTTGGGACACACGTTGTCGAGCACGCGCGCGACGCAGTCGGCGCAGAATGTGCACTCGTACGAGCAGATACGCGCGTCCTGCGCGGCGGGCGGCAGCGCCTTGTTGCAGTTCTCGCAGGTGGGGCGGAGCTCGAGCATGACGTCCTCCTCGCTTTGCTAATATGCCGCGTATCGCATCATCGATCAACCGGACGGACACCATGAAAAAAGCGGCCACGAAGAACGTGAAGGAATTGAAGAGCAGGCAAAAGGCGTCGCTGTTGACGCCCACCGATCTCAAGAGCGGCGCCACGCGCGACATCGCGGCGGCGATGAACGGCATCCTCGCCGACGTTTTCGCGCTCTACCTCAAGACCAAGAACTTCCACTGGCACATGAGCGGCCCGCATTTTCGCGACTATCACCTGCTCCTCGACGAGCAGGCCGACCAGATCTACGCGATGGCCGATCCGATCGCCGAGCGCGTACGCAAGGTCGGCGGCACCACGCTGCGGTCGATCGGGCACATCTCGCGCACGCAGCGCGTGCTCGACAACGACGCGGACTACGTTGAGCCCCTCGACATGCTGGCCGAGCTGCGCGAAGACAACAAGACGCTCGCGGCGAGCCTGCGCGAAGCGCACGACGTGTGCGACGAGCATCGCGACATCGCGACCGCGAGCCTGATCGAGGTCTGGATCGACGAGACCGAGCGGCGCACCTGGTTCCTGTTCGAGGCGAGCCGCAAGGGCGACGCCACGGGACACTGATCCGGCGCGAAGCGGCGGCGCGCCGTCAGCGCCGTCGCGGCGGCACGGCCGGAAGCGGCAGCGGCTGCATCGCGAGCGCGTTCGCCAGAAACGAATAGACGTCGGCTTCCTCGGCGATGCGCGTCGCGAGCGCAGTGCCGAAGCCGTGACCTGCCTGCGCTTCGGTGCGCAGCAGAATCGGTTGGGCCGAAGCGGTCGCCGCCTGCAGGCGCGCCGTCATCTTGCGCGATTCGTACGATGCCACGCGGCCGTCGTTGTCGCCCGTCGTGAACAGCACGGCCGGATAAGCGGTGCCGTCGCGCACGTTGAGATATGGCGAGTAGGCGTAGAGCGCCCGGAATTGCTCTGGATCCTTCGTCGAGCCGAACTCGGTGACGTTGAACGCGCCATTCGGCTGCGTCTCCCACCGCAGCGCGTCGTACATGCCGGCCTGGCTCACCACGGCACGCATCATGTCCGGGTGCTGGACGATCATCGCGCCCATGAGCAGGCCGCCGTTGCTGCCGCCCATCAGCGCGAGTCGCGACGGCTGCGTGTAGCGGCGCTCGACGAGGAACTGCGCGCAGGCCGCGAAGTCGTCGAAGACATTCTGTTTTTTCGTGAGGTTGCCGGCGAGGTGCCACGGTTCGCCAAATTCGCCGCCGCCACGGATGTTGGCGACCGCATAGGTGCCGCCCCAGTCGAGCCAGAGGCGCAGCAGCGGCGAGAACCACGGCGCCATGCTGATGCCGTAGCCGCCATAGCCGTAGAGCAGGACGGGCTGGTTGCCGTCCAGCGGCGCGCCCTTGCGGCGCACGATCGAAAGCGGCACGCGCGTGCCGTCCTTCGACAGCGCGAAATGGCGCTCGACCTCTGCGTCGGCGAAGTCGAAGTCGTACTTTCCGGCGAGCTGCGTGCGGACCATCCGGTCGCGCCGCGCCTCGTAGCGCGACAGCGTCGGCGGGTCGACGTAGCTCATCGTGCGTACGAGCACGTCGTCGTTGGGCAGCCGCGCCGCGACGTGCACGTCGGACACCGGGGGCGTCGGCAACGCGCCGACGCTGCGCCCGTCGAGCGCGAAGATGCGGACGGCGCCGGGACCGCCGACGCGATAGGTTACGTAGACCCGCGTGCGTGTCGCGAGGACGCTTTCCGCGGGCATCGCGCTTTCGGGGACGACGACGCGTGCGGACGCGAGCCGCGGGTCGGCGAGCGGAATCGCGACGATGCGCCCGAGCGGCGCATCCTTTACCGTCAGCGCGTAGAGATTGCCGTCGTCGCCGAACGTCACGTGCTTCATGCCGTCCTTCATGCCGGCGACTTCAGTCCAGCGCCCGTCGGGTGCGCGCAGGTGGAAAGCGATCTCGCCGCCGTCGCCATCGGCCACCGCGGCCATCAGGTAACGGCCGTCACTGCTGGCGGTGAGGGCGGTCTCCGCGATGCGCGGAAAGGCCTTGCCGATGACGTAGCGGTCGTCGGCGACCGGCCTGCCGAGCGCGTGGAACCAGACCTGCTGAAAGAAATGCCGATCCTCCGCGGGTCGCTCGCTGCCCTGCGGGTAGCGCGTGTAGTAGAAGCCGCGGTTGTCCGCCGCCCACTCGACGCTGCCCCCGCCGGTAGGAAACTGGACGCCCGGCACGACGTCGGGCAGCCGCTTGCCGGTGCCGACGTCGTAGACGTACGCCGTGCCGTCCTCGCTCCCGTCGCGCGACAGCGAGACGACAACGTGCCGGCCGTCGTGCGAAGGCCGGTAGAAGTCGATCGACGTCCGGCCGCTCGGGTCGAGCGCAACAGGGTCGAGGACGACGCGCTCGCTCTGTACGTCCCCCGTCGCCTTCATGACGACGAGCAGCGGCTGGGGTCGAGGCGGCTGCGACTTCAGTGCGAACAGTTGCTTGCGGAACTGGAATGCGTAGCGGTCGACCGGCTCGGACTGCAGGAGCTTCGTCACGCGCGCCGCGACGGCCGCGCGCTGCGGCAGCGCGTCGAGGTAGCGGCGCGTGAGCGCGTTCTGCGCCGCCGTCCACTGGGTGACCGTTTGCGCGGCGTCGTTTTCCAGCCAGCGATACGGATCCTCCACCGTGACATCGTGGTAGGTCTCCGCGATCGGGATCTTCGGTGTCTCGGGGTACACGAGCCCGCCGGCGTGCGCGGCGGCGGACAGTGCTGCGAGCATGGAAACGACGGCTGGACGTGGCGGCATGCAGTGGGGCGAAGCGGGCGCGGCCCGCGGCATCGGATCCGGCCGCGCGGGCGCCGCTCCGTGGCGTGGAGGGCGGACTGCGGATTTTACGCGCTGGGCGCAGCGTTCGGGCGGTCCGCCGCGAGCCTTCGTAGATAATGACGGCTGCATCTTCCGCTCCGGACGTCCATGAATCCCGTCATGCCTGCCGCGCACCCGGCGCTCGCCTGCGCCGTCCTGCTCACGCTCTCGAACCTGTTCATGACGTTCGCCTGGTACGGCCACCTGCGCAACCTGCAGGACAAGCCGTGGTGGATTGCGGCGCTCGTGTCGTGGGGCATCGCGCTGTTCGAGTACCTGCTGCAGGTGCCGGGCAACCGCATCGGCTTCACGGCGCTGTCGCTCGGCCAGCTCAAGATCATGCAGGAGGTGATCACGCTCGCGGTGTTCGTGCCGTTCGCGGTCGTCTACATGGGCGAGCCCCTCAAGCTCGACTACGTGTGGGCCGGCGTCTGCCTGCTGGGCGCGGTCTACTTCATTTTCCGCGGCTGACCTGTGACGGCAACTCCGTTCGGCTCGGTCTACGCCGCGTTTGCCGCGGCCTACTTTCTGTCGTACGCGTTTCGCGTCGTCAACGCAGTGATCGCGCCCGATCTCACGCGCGAGCTCGCGCTGCAGCCGTCGTCGCTGGGGCTGCTCACGAGCGCTTATCTGCTCGCGTTCGGGCTGATGCAGCTACCCGCCGGCCTGCTGCTCGATCGCTTCGGGCCGCGCCGCGTCGAGCCGGTGCTGCTCGGCGTCGGCGCCGCGGGTGCGATCGCCTTCGGCCTCGCCGGTTCGCTCGATGGTCTTGTCATCGCGCGGGCGGCGATTGGCGCAGGCATGTGCGTGTGCCTGATGGCGCCTTTGAAGGCGCTGGCAATGTGGTATCCGGCGGAGCGGCAGGCGTCGCTGGCCGGGTGGATCATGGTGGCGGGCGGCCTGGGCGCGCTCGTCGCCACCGTGCCGCTCGAGTTCGCGCTTCGCGTGGTGTCGTGGCGCACGGTGTTCGTCGGACTGGGCGTCGCGACGCTCGCCGTCGCCGTGGCCATCGCCTGGCGCGTTCCCGACACGCCGCGCCCGCAGCACCCGCCGGGCTTCGCCGCCCAGTGGGCAGGCGTGATGCAGGTCGCGCGGCATCCGCGCTTCTGGTGGATCGCGCCGCTCGGTGCGGTCGCGATGGGCTCGTTCATGGCGATCCAGGGCCTGTGGGCCGTTCCGTACATGATGGACGTCGACGGCCTGTCGCGCGCCGCGGCGGCCGACCGGCTGTTCGTGCTGGGTGTCGTCGTGCTGGCCGCCTATCTCGGGCTCGGCATGTTCTCGACGCCGCTCGCGCGGCGCGGCATCGCGCCGGTCCATCTGTTCGGCGGCGGCTTCGCGCTGCACACGGCGGCGCTCGGCGCGATCGTCGCGAACGTGCCGGGAAGCTATCTCTGGTGGGCGCTTTACGGCCTCGGCGTGGCGGCGAACATCCTGGGCTTCACGGTGCTGAACGCGGGCTTTCCGAAGGAGCTGGCGGCGCGCGCGAACACCGCGCTCAACCTGCTGATGTTCATGGTGAGCTTCGTCGCGCAATGGGGGATCGGCGTCGTCGCGGAAACGTTTCGCGACGTCGCCGGTAGCGGCGCTGCGCTGCGCGCCGCTTTTGCGATCGTGCTGGCGCTCGACGTCGTCGCGCTCGCATGGTTCGCGCGCGGGTGGCGCGGCCACGCGTCGCGCGAGTTCGTGGCGCAGCCGGCGTGACGACGCTCGCCACCCTGCTCGCCGACGCGGCGTCCCGCGCTGCGGCCGGCGATCGGGAAGGCTCGCGCACGGCGTACCGCGCCGCTCTCGCGCTCGCGCCGGAGCGCGCGGAGCTGTGGCACAACCTGGGCGCGCTGTGCGTCGCGCTGGACGATCGTGACGAGGCGCTCGCGGCCTTCGATGCGGCAGCACGCTGCCGCGGGAATTGGGCGGAGCCCTGGCACGCGCGCGGGCACGTGCTCTACGCCGCCGGCGACGTCGACGGCGCCGCCGCCGCCTTCGAGGCGGCGATCGCGCGCGATCCGGGCCACGTCGCCGCGCACGTCAACCTTGCGCTCGCGCTCGTCCGGCTGCGTCGATATCGCGCTGCCATTCCGCTGCTCGAGCGCGCGCGTTCGCTCGCCCCGGCGGACGAGACCATCTGGTGGCTGTTGCGTGGCAACCTGCTGCGCGTCGCGCGCACCGAGGATGCGCGCGCCGATTTCCTCCGCTTCCAGCCGTACGCGCCGACGAGCCCGCGCGTCGTCGCGGCGGCGCTGTCGGCCACGCGCGCCGGCGACGATCCGGCGCGCGAAGCGCAGGCGCTCGCCGACGCGCTCGCGCATCCGTTCGTGCCGGGCGAGGCAGCGCTGCTCGCCGAAGTGCTGGCACAGGTGCAGTACGCGGACGTCGCGCTTGGCACCGTTGCCGCGCTCTACCGCGCCTATGATGGCCTGATGCGCGCCGAGCTCGCCGCCGGGCGCGAGGACACGCCGCTGGTTCCGCCGGTGCCGCGAGTGCGGGGGAACGGCGATCGCCGCATCCGCGTCGGTTACCTGTCCGCCGACTTTCGTGCGCATGTGATGGGCGCGCTGCTGGCGCCCATCATCACGGCGCACGACCGCGAGCAGTTCGACGTGCGCCTCTACAGTCTGGCGCCGGCCGAGAACGAGGATGCGCTGACCGAAACGCTGCGCGCCGCGGCTCGCTTCACGCGTCTCGCGGACGTCGACGACGCGATCGCCGCGCGGATGATCGCTGCCGACGACCTCGACCTCCTCGTCGATCTGATGGGCCACTCGGCGTTCGCGCGCCCCGGCATCGTCGCACGGAAGCCCGCGCGCGTGGCGCTCACGCATCTCGGCTGTCACGGCTGCCTCGGCCTCTCCATGGTTGACTACAAGGTCACGGACGCCGTCGCGGACCCGCCCGGGAACGCGGCCTATCAACTCGAAGGCCTGCTGCCGCTGTCGGTGTGCACGATGCCGGGGCGGGCATTCCACGCTCCGACGCCGCGCTGGACCCGCGCCGAGCTCGGCATCGCACCGGAGGCTGTCGTGTTCGAGGCGTTTGTCGGCGTGCAGAAGCTGTCGCCGCGCTGCCTCACGCTATGGCAGGCGATCTTTGCGGAGGCGCCGCACGCCGTGCTGCTCGTGTCGCCGCCGCGCGACGACGATGCCCGCGGCCTTGCCCGGCGTCTTCAGGCGTTCGGTCTCGCCCCTGAGCGCGTTCGCCATGTGCCTTACGCTGCCGACACGCTGGACGCGCGCCATGCGCTTGCCGATGCGGCGCTCGACACGCTGCCGTATACCGGCGGCGACACGACGATGGCGGCGCTCGCCGCCGGCGTGCCGGTGGTGACCCGCGTGGGGCAGCGCCACGCCGAGCGGATGACCGCCAGCATCCTGCGGCACGCGGGGCTTGCGCAACTCGTGGCGCGCGACGACGACGACTATGTCGCGCTCGCCGTGCGCCTCGCGACCGACGCTGCGTTTCGCGTGGACCAGCGCGCCGCCGTTCGCGCCGCGCTGGCCGCGACACCGTTCACCCGGCCGACGATCTACACCCGCGCGCTCGAGACGGCTTACCTGCGCGCCCTCACCGAAAAGAAGCTGCTTCCTCGCTGACGCCATGCACCTTCACATCCTCGGCATCTGCGGCACGTTCATGGGCGGGATCGCGGCACTTGCGCAAGCCGCCGGCCACCGCGTGACCGGCTGCGACGCCAACGTCTATCCGCCGATGTCGACCCAGCTCACGGCACTCGGCATTGCGCTGACCGAAGGCTTCGACGCGGCGCAGCTCGCCGGCGTGGCGAAGGACGCCGACGTGTTCGTCGTCGGCAACGTCGTGTCGCGGGGAAATCCGCTGATGGAAGCGGTGATGAACGCAAACCGCGCGTACGTATCCGGCCCGCAGTGGCTGTACGAGAACGTGCTGCGCGACCGCTTCGTCCTCGCGGTGGCGGGCACGCACGGCAAGACGACCACAAGTTCGATGCTTGCGTGGATCCTCGACCAGGCAGGTCTCGCACCCGGGTTTCTCATCGGCGGCGTCCCTGCGGGCTTCGGCGTGTCCGCGCGGCACAGCGAGTCATCGTTCTTCGTGATCGAGGCCGACGAGTACGACACGGCGTTCTTCGACAAGCGCTCGAAATTCGTTCATTACCGGCCGCGCACGGCGATCCTCAACAATCTCGAGTACGACCACGCCGACATCTTTGCCGACCTGGCGGCGATCGAGACGCAGTTCCACCATCTCGTGCGCAGCGTGCCGGGGCAGGGGCGGCTCATCGTGAACGGGGGCGAAGCGAGTCTGGCGCGCGTGCTCGCGCGGGGCTGCTGGAGCGAGGTCGAGCGCTTCGGCATCGCGGAGGTGCCCGGCACCGGTCCCGACTGGACGATCGCCGTCGATGGCTCGATCCTGCTGGGGGGCGCGGCCCAGGGGACGCTGCGCTTCGGCGAGCTCGGACGTCACAACCAGCAGAATGCGCTGGCGGCGATCGCCGCGGCGCGGCACGCCGGCGTTCCGGTGACGCAGAGTCTCGCGGCCCTTGCGACGTTCGCCGGCGTGAAACGGCGCCTCGAACTCCGCGGCACCGTGCGCGGCGTCGCGGTCTACGACGACTTCGCCCATCACCCGACGGCGATCGCGATGACGCTCGACGGCCTCCGGCGCAAGATCGGCACGGCGCGCATCCTTGCCGTGCTGGAGCCGCGCTCGAACACGATGAAGCTCGGGACGATGAAGGCGGCACTGCCCGACAGCCTGCGCCTCGCCGATCGGGTCTACTGCTACGCCGGCAATCTCGGCTGGGATGCGGGCGAAGCGCTGGCGCCTCTCGGGGCGAAGGCCGTCGTGCACGACGACCTCGCGACGCTCGTCGACGCGATTGCCCGCGACGCGCGCGCCGGCGATCACGTGCTGGTGATGAGCAACGGCGGCTTCGGCGGAGTGCACGACAAGCTGCTTGCGCGCCTTGCCGCGGGCGCGTCGCCCGGGGGCCCGGGCGACGTGAGGCGCTGAGGTCCGCGCTGAGCGGCGAACGGAGACGCGCATCGGTCCGATCGTCTACCTGCATGGCTTCCGCTCGTCGTCACGGAGTGCGAAGGCGACGCTGCTGCAGGACGCGGTGGCGGCGCTGCCGGAAGCGACGCGGCCGCGACTGTGGGTGCCGGATCTGCCGCATCGTCCGGCGGCCGCGATCGCGGCCGTCGTCTTGCACGTGGAGCGCGGAGGCGAGCCGGCGGCGACGACGTTCGTCGGCAGCTCGCTCGGCGGTTTTTACGCGACGCATCTCGCCGAGCGCTTCGGCGCGCGGGCGGTGCTCGTCAATCCGGCGATTCGCCCTTACGACGATCTCAGGCCGTATATGGGCGAGCAAGTCAATCTCCATTCGGGCGAGAGGTTCGAGGTGACCGCCGCGCATTTCGCCGAGCTTGCGGCACTTGCCGTCACGCGCATCACGCGTCCTGCACGCTATTTCCTGATGGTGGAAAGCGGCGACGACGTGCTCGATTATCGCGCTGCCATCGCGTTCTACGCAGGTGCATTCCAGTTCGTGCAAGGCGGCGGCGATCACGCGTTCCAGGGTTTCGGCGGGCAGATTCCCGCGCTGCTGCGCTTCGCCGCGCAGGCGCGGGCGCGGTGAGCGCGATCGACGCCGAGTTCGCGATCGTCGGCGGCGGCCTCGTCGGCGCTGCAATCGCCTATGGCATGCGTGCGCTCGGCGGGCGGCTCGTTGTGCTCGACGAAGGCGATCGCGCGTTGCGCGCCGCACGCGGCAACTTCGGCCTGGTCTGGGTGCAGGGCAAGGGCGGCGGCGCGCCGCGATATGCACACTGGACGCTCGCTTCCGCCCGCGAATGGCCGCGGCTCGCGGCCGATCTCGCCCGCGAGACGGGCATCGACGTCGCGCTGCGCCAGCCGGGCGGCGTGCATCTGTGCCAGAGCGCGAGCGAGCTCGACGCGCGGGTCGCCGCACTGGCGGCGCTGGCGGCCCAGCCGGGATTTCCCGCGTGCACGGTGACGGTCGAGGATCACGCCGCGCTTGCGCGGCGCCTGCCCGGCCTCGGCCCGGCTGTCGTCGGCGGCACGTATTGCGCGCAGGACGGCGACTGCAATCCGCTGCGCCTCCTGCAGGCGCTGCATGCGGCGCTCGCGCAATCGGGTTGCCGTTATGTGCCAGGGGCCGGGGTCACGTCGATCGACCGCGCGGCCGGCGGCTTCGTGCTCCGCACGCCGGCGGGTGCCGTCCCAGCGCGGCGTGTCGTGCTCGCCGCGGGCCTCGGCAATGCGGCGCTCGCGCCGATGGTCGGACTGGTCGCGCCGGTGCGCGCCAACAAGGGCCACGTCGTCGTGCTGGAGCGCGTGCAGCCGTTCCTGCCACTGCCGGTCGAAACGCTGCGGCAGACGGACGACGGCACCGTGCTGATCGGTGATTCGCAACAGGAGGGCGGTGACGATGCGACGCTCGATCCGGCGATTCTCGCCGCCATGGCGGCGCGCGCCGTGGCGGCGTTTCCGCGCCTGGCCGGCCGGCGCGTCGTGCGGGCGTGGGCGGCGCTCCGTGTGATGTCGCCCGACGGCCTCCCGATCTACGCGGCGTCGCGCACGCACGAGGGCGCGTTCGTCGCGGCGTGCCACAGCGGCGTCACGCTCGCGGCCGTGCACGCGCACGTGCTGGCACCCGCGCTGCTCGGCGGCGGCCTGCCCGACGCGTGCACCGCATTCTCCCCGGAGCGGTTCGGTGTTCGTGCGGCAGCCTGACCGGGCGCCCGCAGCGGACGTGCCGGTCACGATCGACGGCCTGCCGTTCGTCGCGCGCGCCGGCGACACGGTCGCCGCTGCGCTGCTCGCGGCCGGCATTACGACGTTTCGCACGACGCCGGGCCGCGGCGCGCCGCGCGGTCCGTACTGCCTGATGGGCGTGTGCTTCGAGTGCCTGGTCGAGATCGATGGCGAGCCCAACCGGCAGGCGTGCATGACGCCCGTCGAGCCGGGCATGCGCATCGGCGTGCAGCACGGGGCCGCCCGCGCCGAGGAGGGCGCATGACCGATGTCGACGTGGCGGTCGTGGGCGCGGGTCCTGCGGGACTCGCTGCGGCGGCACGCTGCGCGGCGCTCGGGCTTGCGACGACGCTCTTCGACGAGCAGGCGGCGCCGGGCGGCCAAATTCATCGCGGCGTGGAAGCGCGCGTGGCGCAACACCCCAATGCGATCGACGCCGACGATGCGCGCGGTCGCGCGCTCGTCGCCGCGTTCCGCGCCTCCGGCGCCGCGTACGTGCCGTCGTGCAGCGTCTGGTCGGCACGCGCGCTGCCCGATGCGGCGGTGGAACTCGGGATCGCGGTGCGCGCCGCCGCGACGCCGTCGATCCGGCTTGTCAGTGCGCGCGCCGCGATCCTCGCCCCCGGCGCGCAAGAGCGGCCGTTTCCGATTCCGGGATGGACGCTACCCGGCGTGATGACGGCCGGCGCGGCGCAGATCGCGCTGAAGAGCGCGGCGCTGGTGCCGCAGGGACGCGTCGTGATGGCGGGCTGCGGCCCGCTGCTGTGGCTTGCCGCGGCGCAACTGCTGGACGCGGGTGCGACGATCGACGCGGTGCTCGACACGACGCCGCGCGGGCGCCTGCGCGCTGCGCTCGTGCATGCGCCGGCGTTCGTCACTTCGCCGTATTTTCGCCGCGGTCTCGAGTTGGCGCGAAGCGTGCGCCGCCGCACGCGCGTCGTCGAGTTCATCACCGCGCTCGCGGCGCAAGGAGGCGTGCGCGTCGACGCCGTGCGCTTCGCGACGCGCGACGGCGCGGAAGCACTTCCGGTCGACCATTTGCTGCTCCATCAGGGGGTGGTGCCCGCGAGCGAACTCGCCGGCGCCGCCGGCTGCGCGCTCGAGTGGGACGATCTGCACGCGTCTTTCGTGCCGATCGTCGACGCCTGGGGCGGAACGACGGTCCCGGCGCTGTTCGTCGCCGGGGATGGCGCAGGCATTGCGGGCGCGACGGCAGCGGCGCTGCACGGCGAGCTTGCGGCGCTCGCCGTCGCCAACGCGCAAGGCCGCATCGACGGCCGCATGCGCGACCGCGCGGCGGCGCCGCTGCGGCGCGCGCTCGCCGACGCCGCGCGGGGTCGCCGCTTTTTCGACACACTGTATCGGCCGGCGGACGTGTTCCGGATTCCGGCGGGCGACACCATTGCGTGCCGGTGCGAGGAAGTGACCGCGGCCGCGATCGCGGCCGCCGCGGTGGCCGGCTGCACCGGGCCCAACCAGGCCAAGGCCTTCCTGCGCTGCGGAATGGGGCCGTGCCAGGGCAGGCTCTGCGCGCTGACGGTCACCGAAGTGATCGCGCAATCCCGCGGCGTTGCGCCGGCGGACGTCGGGACATTCCGGCCGCGGCCGCCGGTCAAACCGCTGACGCTGGGCGAGTTGGCGACCCTGCCCGTCACGCCGGCCGCCGAAGCCGCCGTCGTCCGCGCGCCGCACTGAGGCATTGTGCGGCGCAACGAACG